>OQVL01000335.1_pt1 | contig 23479 bp, 23 predicted proteins | sample 1691501 | NCBI WGS metagenome assembly OQVL01 (sample SAMN03418253, study PRJEB22391) | human gut metagenome | biome: human-gut; feature: organic feature; material: feces | host: Homo sapiens | place: Tanzania | collected 2013-01 | reverse complement strand
TAAAAACAATAGCAAGAAAAGAAAAATCCAGTGTGCCAAAAGTCATAGGAAAATATGGCATAGACGTTCCACGGAAAAAAGGAACGGGTACAAGACTGCTGGTCGGAGTAAAATACAAAACAAAGCAGGGCGAACAAATAATGACATATTTCAATGATAGTCTGCAAAAAGTGGAAAAACCTGTCACTAATATCAGCGATTCATACAGATATTATTATGACAAAACTACACAGTTAATTGTAAGACTTAATGCTGATATTTGCGAACTTTGTGGAAGTCATGAAAGTATTGCGGTTCATCATGTAAGAAAATTAAAAGACATAAAACAGAAATACAGAAAAAGAGGCAAGCATATACCCAATTGGGTTCTTATGATGTCTAAAATGAATAGAAAAACTCTTGTAGTTTGTGAAGAATGTCATAATAAAATTCACAGTGGAAAATAACCTTAGAAACAACTGGAAAGCCGGATACAGCGAAAGTTGTAAGTCCGGTTTGGAGGGAGGATGCGTGAAAACCTGCTGCGGTAACGCAGTAAGGCGTTGCCTTCCTACCCTACGCAGCGGAGATTGAAGTCGCTTATCGCTCCAAATTCGTTGACGGAGCATCGAAAGCCTGTGAGATATGCAAATCCCACAGGCTGGAAATATGCGCCATAGCGCAACAAAAATAACAAGCATTGTATTTTGCGCCGCACAGCGAGCGAAAATACCAAATGCTTGTTGGGGACACCCCAAGCCCCGAAATGACCGCACAGCGGTCATAAAAAAATCGGCTAACGCCGAAATAGAAATAAAGGAGACACCACTATGGAAACCGAAAAGAAAAAGCGTGGCAGACCACCCAAGCACAAGGCTATGGAGTTCGAGGGTATGACCTATGAGGGAGCTATCAATAATGCTCTGGATAAAGAGGTTGCTGCCGAGCTTGACGATACCCTTGCACACAAGTCTGAGGACGAGCTTACCGATGATGAACGCAAGTACCTGAAACGCAAGAGGGAGAAGAAGTCTTACACACTGAATGTCAGGTTCACCGAATCGGAAATGCAGGACATCATAGCGAAGTGTGAGCAGTATGGGTACAAGAATAAGACCGAGTATATCCGTGATTGTGTTCGGGCGAGGGTTGATCTCACTCCCGACCGCACTGAGATCGCTGAAACCAACAGGCTTATGAAGCGTATCGGAGCGAACATCAATCAAATACTTGTACGGCTTTACAGCACAGGGCGCATCTATGCCGAGGATATTACCGAGATAAAGAGAGGGGTTAATGAAATTTGGCATACACTTCTATCCATACGATCAGGGCAACAGTCAGCGCAGCGATCGCTTACATCACAAACGGAGATAAGACCGTCAACGGTATATATGTCAACTCTTATGCTTGCCGAAGCGACAGTGCAGGAGCAAGCGAGGACTTCCGAGCCGTCCGAGGAACAGGCACACGGCGAACCCAAATCCTTGCATACCACATGATTCAGAGCTTTGCCCCTGGTGAAGTCACGCCCGAACAGGCTATGCAGATCGGAGAGGAGCTTTGCGACCGTTATCTGAAAGGCGATTATCAGTATGTCATTGCTGTTCATCATGATAAGTCGCACCTGCACTGTCATGTGATTTTCAATAACACTAATCTGTATAACGGACTGAGTTTCACTACCGAGCATAATCAGGGCAGGAGAACTGAAAGAGCGTGGGCAGAGCTGCGTGAGATTTCGGACGAGATATGTGCTGAACACGGTTTATCGCTCATCGACCCGAAGGGCAAGGGCGTTTCCTATCTTGAACGGTTGAAGCAACAAGAGGGCAAGTCATGGAAGGACAAGCTCCGCATCAGAATTGCTGAGGTCATGCTTTACAGCCGTGACTTTGCGGACTTTCTCAAAAACTGTACCACCGCAGGAATTGAGTATGTTTATACTCCGAAGAGCAAGTACAAGCTGAAATTCAAGCTATCGGGAGAGGGGCAACAGAGATTTACAAGAGCCGACACGCTGGGCGAGGAATTTGAGCCGTGCGCTATCACCGAAACGATTGAAGCCGCACAGAAGAAAGCTGCCGCCGCAGAAGCAATGGAGAAATTCCTCGCTGCCCATCGTGCAAGACAGCAGGCAGAGCTTGTCCTGCTTAACCGAGCTTCTGCCAAACCCACCGAGTCAAAGCCTGAACCGTCTGCCCCGACACCACAGTCCGCACCTACCGAGAGTAAAACACCTGAAAAGAAAGAAGAGCCGTGGAAAGCTATCAGAGGTATGGGCAGAGCCGATGAAATTATCGCAGACCTTGAATCGGGCGGCGTTCTGTCATTCAGCGAGCTGTCAGGATTCTTCTTCAATACACCTCACTCCGATGACCACACAACTGAGCTTGCCAATCTGAAAAAGAAGTTTACAGCTATCGACACTCTCATTGCAAAGATGAAGCACCGTGACGAGCTGGAGCCTGTTTACAGGGAGTATCAGGGCAAATCAGGCTGGTCGCAGAGCCGTTTCAAGAAGAAAAATATTACCGCTATCGAGGACTATGAAGCAACGGTCAAGTACATCAGGGAGCATATCAAAAAGCATGCTGTTGACGGCAAACCGCCGACAATGCTTGACCTTTTGGAGAAATCCAACAAGCTGAAATCAAAATGGAACAGGCTTAATGTCGAGCATACCGCATTCCTCACCAAGCGTGAGACGGCGAAGAAGTATGTCCGACAGGTCAGAAACTACATAAACGAGGAAAATAGCAGGCGTGAGCGTGAGAAGTACAGACAGAAGAAGCTCACCCAGCAGAAAAAGAAAGACTATCTCGAATAACGAAAAGACGATACTATGAGCAAAATCGGATACATCAGAGTTTCCACCGAACATCAGGAGACAGCAAGACAGCAGGAGATCATGTGCGGTTATCAGGTTGACCGCATCTTCTCCGAGAAGATTTCGGGAGCGAATAAAGACCGCCCTCAGCTTAAAGCTATGCTGGACTATGTAAGAGAGGGCGATACGCTCTACATTGAGAGTATCAGCCGTCTGGGACGCTCCACGAAGGACTTGCTGAATATCATTGACACACTCACTGAAAAGGGTGTTACCCTCATCAGTCACAAGGAGAACATCGACACCGATACTCCTGCGGGCAAATTCATGTTGACCGTGTTCGCTGCACTCTCTCAGCTTGAAGGAGAGCAGTTCAAACAGCGACAGCGTGAGGGCATCGAGATCGCTAAGGCACAGGGCAAGTACATGGGCAGAAAGCCCATTGAAATTGACTGGACAAGGTTCGGTCAGCTTTATGGGGAATGGAAGTCAAAGAGCATCACAGGCAGGGACTTTATGCGGAGAATGGGCTTGTCGGCAAACACCTTTTACCGCCGTGTCAGGGAGTATGAAGCGGAACATGGAATCGCTGAGCCGACCTCTGCTTGATATATAGCAATATAGTTTGTTGAGTATGCACATATTTTTTGCATACCTTTTATGCAATCCCCCAAAGTTGTAATATCTCTATTGACAACTCGGTATTTGCATGATATACTGATATCAGAAAGTTGAAACAGCGATATTTACAACTTTACAGAAGTCAATTTTTATGCTATACTTTAGGAGGTACTTATTATGAAAATCGCAGTAGTTTGTGCAAATGGCAAGGCAGGTCAGCTCATCGTGAAAGAGGCTGTTGACAGAGGACTTGATGTTACGGCAGTTGTCAAGGGCGACAACAAGTCCGCTGCTCAGAATGTTATCGTGAAAGATCTGTTCGACCTGACCGCAGCAGACCTTGCAGACTTTGACGCAGTTGTGGATGCTTTCGGCGCATGGACACCCGAAACACTTCCTCAGCACTCCACGTCACTTGCTCACCTGTGCGACATTCTTTCGGGAACTGACACAAGACTTCTCGTTGTCGGCGGCGCAGGAAGCCTGTATGTGAACGCTGAGCATACCGCCTGCGTTTCTGACGGTGCAGATTTCCCCGAAGTTTTCAAGCCGCTGGCTTCTGCTATGGCAAAGGCGCTTGGCGAACTCCGTCAGAGAAATGACGTAAAGTGGACTTACATCAGCCCCGCAGGAGATTTCCAGGCTGACGGCGAACGCAGCGGCAAGTACATTCTCGCAGGCGAGGAGCTGACGCTCAACTCTAAGGGCGAGAGCATTATCAGCTATGCAGATTACGCTATTGCTATGGTGGACGAGATTGAAAAAGGCGCTCACATCAGGCAGCGTATCAGCGTGGTAAGAGAGTAAGAAAGAGATGATCATTCGTGCAGATTACAAGTAAATTTACAGCGGCAGTTCATATCCTCACCTGTATCGAGGTTTTCGGCGGTGAGATGAGGGTGACAAGCGATTTCCTTTCCGGCAGTACGGGCGTGAATGCAGTCATAGTCCGCAATGTTCTCGGTCAGCTCCGTGAAGCAGGTATCGTAGAAACCCGTCAGGGCAGCGGCGGCGCACACCTTGCCAAGCCCACAAGCGAGATCACGCTGTATGATGTTTACCGGGCTGTAGAATGCACGGACGATGACGGACTCTTCCGCTTCCATGAGAACCCCAATGCAAAATGCCCCGTGGGACGGAATATCCATAAAGTAATGGACAACAGACTCGAAGCGGCTCAGGCAGCTCTTGAAAATGAGCTGAAAAAGACCACGCTTGCCGAGATTGTTGCCGATACCAAGAAGATCATTGAAGAAGAATAAATATAAGAGTGTGCTGAAAAATCGGCACACTCTTTTTCATAGAGGGTGATGTTATGACTGTTGGAGAATTTGCCAAGGTATTTGATAGAAATACATGCTTTATAGCTGTTATAGATTCAGCAAAAGACTGGTCAACAGATGCCCTTGTTCTTCGAGATGCTGATTCACCTGTAACATCAGAAATGATAATAGACCGTATTGCATATTTTCAAGCTCCTGTGTTTATGATACAGCTTGAAAAATCAATACAATGCAGTCAGGAGGCTTCTGATGTTGTCGTTATATTCGCTCATAAACACGGAAAAAATGCGATAAACACTGAACTAAAAATGGAGCTGTTTGACGTTTATGAAGAAGCAAAGCGACTGACTGTAATGTCGGAGGGATATTTATGACAACCAAAGAATACTTTGATTATATCGTAGAGCAGATACACTCCACTGTAGTTGCGACCGTGGACGAGGACGGTTTGCCCGTGACCTGTGTGATAGATATGATGTACGCCGATGATAATGGTCTGTATTTCCTAACCGCAAAGGGAAAGAACTTCTATCGGCGGTTAAAGGATAAGGGCTATCTTGCCTTATCCGGCAAAAAGGGTGAAGATACCATGAACTGTACCGCCGTTTCGGTTCGTGGCAAAGTCAGGGAGTTAGGCTCTGATATGCTCCCTCTGCTGTTTGAGAAAAATCCGTATATGCTTAAGATATATCCGACTGAAGAAAGCCGGAAGGCTCTGACCGTCTTTCAGATATATGAAGGCAGCGGAGAGTGGTTCGACCTGTCGAAGAAGCCTATCGAGCGTGACAGCTTCACATTCGGCGGTGCAGAGATCACGGAAAGCGGATATTTCGTGACCGATGATTGCATCAGGTGCGGTTCATGCCTGAGCGACTGTCCGCAGAGCTGTATTGAGCTGAACGGCAAAGCTGTTATCCGTCAGGAAAACTGTCTGCACTGCGGAAATTGTGCGGAGGTCTGTCCTGTGTGGGCAGTCATAAGGAGATGATCGTATGGAGAAATTAGACTTTCTGATAAACTATCTGTTGTCAGAAAGAAACGATGTTGACGGAATTGAGATACCAAACAATGATACGGACAAATTCCGCCTTTACAGAAGCCTTGTGAATATCCGCCCTGCTGTCAAGGCAGACGAGGATTTTTTGCAGGCAGAGGACGAATATCTCACAGCCTTGACCGAGAGCAAGGGCATCACGGATATTTCCAATCTAACGCCCATGGAGGACGGCATTTATCTCTGGAAAGGCGACATCACTACGCTCAGATGCGATGCGATAGTCAATGCCGCCAATTCGGGAATGACGGGGTGCTGGCAGCCCTGCCACTCTTGTATCGACAACTGTATCCACACCTTTGCAGGGGTACGGCTTCGTTACAAGTGCGGTCAGATCATGCAGGCACAAGGTCATGAAGAACCTACGGGAAAGGCGAAAATAACACCTGCCTACAACCTGCCCTGCGACTATGTGATACACACTGTCGGACCGATTGTAGACAGTATTCTTACAGATGAACATTGCCGTCTGCTTGAAAGCTCCTACAAAAGCTGTCTTGAAATTGCCATACAAAACAATGTGAAGTCGATAGCGTTTTGCTGTATCTCAACGGGCGTATTCGGATTTCCGCAGGATAAAGCGGCGGAAATTGCTGTCCGCACCGTCAGGGAGTTCCGCAAGAACCACGATATACAGGTGATCTTCAATGTGTTCAAGGAGGACGATCATGAGATTTACAAGAGATTACTCGGCGGAAATTGACCATCTGAAAAAAGAAATACAGACCGCTGATGCGATCGTCATCGGTGCAGGGGCAGGTCTTTCCACCGCCGCAGGCTTTACCTATTCGGGAGAGCGTTTGCAGAAGTATTTTGCCGGTTTCGTGGAGAAATACGGCTTTCAGGATATGTATTCGGGCGGTTTTTATCCCTTTGAAACGTCCGAAGAAATGTGGGCGTACTGGTCACGCTACATTTACATCAACCGCTATATGGACGTGGACAACGGCACATACAAGCGCTTGTTTGAGCTTGTGAAGGACAAGGACTATTTTGTTCTCACCACCAATGTTGACCACCAATTTCAAAAGGCAGGATTTGACAAGCACCGTCTCTTCTATACACAGGGCGACTATGGTCTCTGGCAGTGCAGTGAGCCTTGCCACCAAAAGACCTATGACAACGAGGAGACCGTCAGGGCGATGTTTGAAGCTCAGAAGGATATGCGTGTTCCGTCGGAGCTTGTGCCGAAGTGTCCTGTCTGCGGCAAGCCCATGAGCATGAACCTCAGAGCAGATGACACCTTTGTCGAGGACGAAGGCTGGCACCGAGCAGCCGAGCGCTATGACGAGTTCCTGCGCCGCCATGATGGACTGCATATCCTGTTCCTTGAATTGGGTGTGGGCATGAACACGCCTGTCATAATCAAGTATCCGTTCTGGAAGATGACCTTTGCAAATCCGAAGGTAGTCTATGCCTGCCTGAATTTCGGGGAAGCGTATGCGCCCGATGAGATAGCAGAGCAGAGCATTTGCATCAATGGGGATATTCATGAGGTGCTGAATGTCTTAGCTTAAATCAATTCAAGCCTTGCACTCAAAAACAGAGTGAAAACAACCGTTGGGTAAAAAAAGCTGAAATGATTCCGTGGGATAAAATTGAAGAAAAATATTCAAAGCTTTTCCCAAGCAAAACAGGTAAGCCTGCAAAGCCACTGAGAATGGCACTCGGGTCACTTCTTATTCAGAAACAGTACGGCTTCTCCGATGAGGAGCTTGTGGAACAGCTTCGTGAAAATCCGTACTATCAGTATTTTATCGGAATGCCCGGATACGAGGACAAATATCCCTTTGTACCTTCTCTTCTCGTTGAATTCAGGAAACGCCTTTCCGAGGAAATTCTCATTGAAGTCAATGAGATGATAATATCCAACGCAATGCCCGAAAAAGATGATTCCAACAATGATGACAACAACAGCAATAATTCCGACGGTGGAAACTCGGATAAATAATCGTTGCTAAGGTGTTGCCTACGGCACTTCCTTTGCCAACATTTCCGATGATGATTTACAGCATATTGTTGATCTTATCAACAATCGTCCTCGTAAACGCCTTGGCTTTCGTACTCCCCTCGAAGTGCTTTATAAATTTTTTTGTTGATTTTGTTGCACTTGACTTGACAATCTATCCTTATAATACCAAAGCAAAGCATCTATAATTTCATAGCCTTTATAAAGGAAAAGCTTTCTACACAATTAAGATGACCTGCTGAGTGATGTAAAAAACACTCAGGCTCATATCGAGCCTGAGTAAACGTCATAATCTGCTTATATTGATTATGGAGCACTATAAATTGTAATCATATGAATATCAGTCGGGGCTTTACGACAGATATGTACAGCGCAGCGGCAAGGCAGAGGCAGACCGCTATTCCGCCCGCCCGGGCCATTCAGAGCATCAGACGGGGCTTGCCTTTGATATGAACACCATCGACATCTCCTTTGCCGATACCGACGAGTATGTGTGGGTCAAGGCGCACTGCTGGGAATATGGCTTTATCATCAGATATCCCGAGGACGGCGAGGCTGTAACGGGCTATATGTATGAGCCTTGGCATATCAGATACCTGGGTAAGGAGACTGCCAAAAAGGTCTATGACAGCGGCCTTACGCTGGAAGAATATCTGGGAATAGATTCAAAATACAGCGAATGATGCAACTGCATAAGCTGCTTACTTGCATTAAAATAAATAAAAAAGTCCGCATGGGTTTATATTTCCTGACTTAATTTGTTCGGAGGGTATTGACTTTTGCGGATTTTTTTGTTATTATAAATTTGTGCATTGCTTTGCAGGAAAATAACAGTCGGCTTGCATATGGGCGGCAGGGACGCTTGCGGGTCGGTCATTTTGTTTTTCTGCGTTAATGGATATTATTATTTTATAGGGAGATTGATATTTATGATCCGTGTCGGTATTTTAGGCTACGGCAACCTTGGAAGAGGCGTTGAGTACTCTATCCGTCAGAACAGTGATATGTGCCTCAAGGCAGTTTTTACTCGCCGTGATCCCGCTTCTTTAAAGATCATGACAGAGGGCGTTCCCGTTTATTCCGTAAACGAGGCAGCAGCTCACAAGGACGAGATCGACGTTCTTATCCTCTGCGGAGGAAGCGCAAATGACCTTCCCACCCAGACACCCGAGTATGTAAAGTATTTCAACGTAGTTGACAGCTTCGATACTCACGCAAGGATCCCCGAGCATTTCGCAGATGTTGACAAGGCAGCTAAGGAGTCCGGCAAGATCGGCGTTATCTCCGTTGGCTGGGATCCGGGACTGTTCTCTCTTATGAGAATGTACGGCAACGCAGTTCTTCCCGAGGGAAGCGACTACACATTCTGGGGCAAGGGCGTAAGCCAGGGTCACTCCGATGCTATCAGACGTGTAAAGGGCGTTAAGAACGGCAAGCAGTACACCATTCCCGTTGAGTCCGCTCTCGAGAAGGTAAGAAACGGCGAAAATCCCGTTCTCACCACCCGTGAAAAGCACACAAGAGAGTGCTTCGTAGTTGCTGAGGAGGGCGCAGACCTGGCTCAGATCGAGCATGATATCAAGACCATGCCCAACTACTTCTCCGACTATGATACTACCGTTCATTTCATCACCGAGGAGGAGCTTGAAAAGAACCACAGCGGAATACCTCACGGTGGTTTTGTTATCAGAACCGGCAAGACAGGCAACGGCGATAACAAGCACGTTATGGAATTCAGCCTGAAGCTTGACTCCAATCCTGAGTTCACCGCAGGCGTGCTGGTTGCATTTGCAAGAGCAGCATACAAGCTTAATGCAGAGGGCGCAAGCGGCTGCAAGACCATTTTCGACGTAGCTCCCGCATACCTTTGCCCCCAGACTCCCGATGAGCTGAGAGCACATATGCTTTAATTTTGAGATAATAAAAATCCCGATGCACTGCGGTGTGTCGGGATTTTTTGTCCTCTCTTATTTATGCCGCCTTAACTTTTTCAGCCGAACTGGTATAATAGGAGTATGGCAATTACAGTATCCCGATGCGAGGAGGCATATCATACTAATCCCCAATAAAACTATAGACAAAAAATCTTCGCATAATCCATATATGCAAGATTATGCGAAGATTTTTTTGTATAGTTTTTAATTGGTACTTAGTAATAGCGTATATTTTTCTTTCGTGGCCGGGACTTACCGAGAGCAAGATGAAAAGCGCAGGGGCAGATGATTATAACGCTGCAATGCGTATCCTTATGTGCGGCAGGCGAGAGCCTGCCGCTTTTGCGTGATAAGTGGACTGTTGGAAAAATCAGCACAAACAAAAATATCGTTAATTCTTATTTCCTTACAAAACTGTAGTCACAGCAGCTTCCGCCGTTTCCTATCTGCTGGGTATAAACAAAATCTGCTCCCGGAAGCGAGTCGTAAATGATATCATCTACATGGCAGAATACGGACGTAAGCTCGGGTATGCCGTATTTCCTGAACAGCTGGTCAAAAATACAGTCGTGGGTTATCATGGAAAATGTGTTCTTCGGTGCCTGCGGCAGCTCGATGTTCCAGCCGTAGCCTGCTGTTTTGCGGATCTTTATTGGCATATACACTTTCAGAAACGGCACGAACACAGGCAGACGTGACAGCTTTTTCATCGTATCTATCTGCGGCTTTACAAAGTCGTACATGGCGTTGCGCACTATTGCTATGCTTTCCTCCCTTGTTCTGCCCCGCTCTTCATACGAGAACACAAACGCCAGCGAGGTGAAAAGATTGCACAAAAAGCCATAGTTCTTATCATCGGCATATGGCCTGTTGTCGCTGACAAGCCTGCCTATGCGGCTCAGTACCTTTTCCTGCATGGCTTTGTCAGAATCTGCAAAAAGCACGGTAAATCTGCTGTCTGAGATCATTTTCTTAGGGTCATAGTCTTTCATTTCAAATCCCCTTTGTTTATATTAGCATATACTAACCGAATTATACCATCGGATCGAAAAAGTGTCAATAGGGGAGCGGCGTTTTTAGCAATATTTGGGCGCATAAGGCAGATGATTCATATTATCTATTGTAAAAACGGCGCTTGTGTGCTATAATGTGTGCAAATGTGATTTGAAAGGACGTTTTGATATGAATAAAAAGATCATTGCCGCTTTGTGCGCTCTGACGATATGCCTCTCCGCCGCTGCCTGCGGACAGACTGACAGTGCGGAGGACGCTCCTGCCGAGACAACTGCTGCCCAGAGCGCTCCCGCTCCTGTTACCATGGCGACCGAGGCTGTTCCCACTGAGCCTGTTGACCTCTCCAAGGGGCTTACGGACGCTATGTACGAGAGAGCTGTTGTCAGCGAGGGCAACAAGGCTCGCCTTGCAAAGGCTATGAAAAAGGCTGCAAACGGCGAGGACATCACCGTGGGCGTTATCGGCGGCTCCATTACTCAGGGAAGCAGTGCCACTGACCACAACAACTGCTATGCGGAGCTTTTCCACAAGTACTGGGTGGAAAAATTCCCTCAGAGCAATGTTAATTTCGTGAATGCTGGCATAGGCGGCACAAACTCTTACCTGGGCGTACACAGAGTTGACACGCAGCTTCTTGACAGCAAGCCCGATGCAGTCATCGTGGAATTTTCCGTAAACGACACCGACAAGCTTATGAACAAGTATTCCTATGACAGCCTTGTAAGAAAGATACTTAACTGCGACAGCCAGCCTGCGGTAATGCTGCTGTTCACCACCCAGGAGGACGGCACCAGCCTGTGGGAGACCCACAAGGAGATAGGTGCCGCATATGACCTGCCCATGCTCAGCTACAGGGCTGTGGTTTATCCCGAGGTCTCTGCGGGCACTCTTGACTGGAAGGACATTTCCCCCGACAATATCCACCCCAATGACGAGGGCCACAAGCTTATCGGTCAGCTGGTAAGCAGATATCTTGACAGCGTTTATGATGATCTTGACAATATTGACAACAGCAGCGTTGCTTTTGATACTCCCGCCTACACTGCCGATTACTACAAGGACGCAAAAATGCTGGGCGCATCGGATATCACTCCCCGGGAGATAAGCGGCTTTGAGCAGGGCGGAAACTCCGTTTATCCCGAGCTTTTCCCCGACAACTTTGTTACCGAGGGCGAGGGATATCTTAAATTTGAGACAGAGTGCAAGTGCCTTGGCTTCTTCTATCTGAAAAAGGTTGACGGCAAGGGCGGCAAGTACGATGTTTACGTTGACGGCGAAAGAAAGGGCACTCTTGACGCTGATTTCAAGGGTGGCTGGGGCAACTACGGCGAAACTCAGCAGATACTTATCTCCAAGGACAGCGAAAAGCACACCGTTGAGATAAAGCTTGCCGAGGGCAGCACCAACACTGCACTCACAATTTTGGGAATAATGGAAGGTTGAATCAAATACATTCGAAAAACTTTTGTACAAACATACAAAAAATATACTTGGTTAATCTGTAAAAATGACGGTTGAAGATTTGGCAAAAATGTGTTAAAATTAACCTATGAATATTTATGGGAGAAGTATCGGCATATGATGTTTCTTCCATAAACAAAGTATTTGATCAAATTTTTTCAAGGAGGAGATAAAAATGAAGCTTAAAAGATGTATAGCTTCTGCAACAGCTCTTGCGATGACCGTAAGCGTTATGGCATTTGCACCTATGACTGCTGAAGCTGCTCCGGTCGATAGACCTGATGGTACTGAAAGTGTTATCAAAACCTTCAGCATTGACGGTAACGCCGTTATGTCTCAGTATGATTCCTGCTGGGTAAGCCTTTACGGAATCGACGAGTCAAGCTTTACTTCCGCAAATTATGTAAAGGTAACCATGGATTTTGACACTGCACCTGAGATCGGTGACAACAAAAACAAAATGAGCGAGGTCGCAGGCTGGGGCTGGAGCAATTACAGCGGCTGGTACAAAGCGGGTCAGTTCTATGACGGAACCGTCAAGAGCGCCCAAAATTTGGTGCCTGCTACCAGTTCAAAGGATAAAGAATATTACTGCTACCTTCCTGTTTCTGATTTTAAGGTCGATGACCATATAGCCGGAAATGTTCAGAACTTCGTTGATGTTACTGCAACACTGAAATCTGTTGAGCTTGTTGAGATATCAAGCTTCTCTGCTCCCACACTTCCCGCTTATAAGTATGATTTCGACCAGTCCAGCGGAAGCTGCGGCGCTTGGGGTCAGGCTGCTTTCACTGAAGTAGGCACTGACAAGACCGTTACCCCCGAGGTACTGGCAGGCAATTCTGTAATTGCTGTCAAATATACAAGCTCAGACCGTCCTGACCTTGTTCTCAGCGACAGCAAGGGCGATACTTCTTCCCTTAACTGGATAAAGGTAAAGCCTGTCGGCGTTGCTGACGGCGTTGCTTACTACATGATGGCTGATATGGCTGCAGCATGGACAGCAGCAGGCGGCAGCGCAGATTTCTCTGATGTTGCCAAGCTCCTTGTTTCCGCAGGCGCCAATGATCTTACCGTATCTTCTGCTTCCGTTTACTCAAAGTGCAGCAAGATAAAGACCATTACCCCCGTAGTAACACTTCCCGATTCCATCACAGTTTACACTACCGATACAGATGCTCAGGTAAAGCTTATCAAGGGTGCTGTCAAGGTAAGCGGCATTGATATGCTTACTTCCGATGACTACACTCTTACAGTTTCATCTGACGGAGCAGCAGGTGTTGCAGCATTTGCTCTTACCACTGTTGGCAAGACAAAGTATGAGCTTTCTGCCGATGCGGTTACCACAGCTACCTGCGTTATCAACTTTGAGGCTTGGGAGCCTACCTTCTATGATGATTACACCGTAAGCGGCCCCATGACCATTGATGTTGATTACAACTCCGACGCTTCCGCTGTTTCTTCAGCGATCACAGCTGCTATCGGTTCTCAGACCATCACAATGGAGCTTATCGCTTCCGAGGCTGACCACGCTCCTCTCCCTGCAAAGGCTATTGAGGACGTTATGACCTCTATCGTTCTTCCCGATTCCTACAACGCTGACTCTACTGTTTCCGTTCCTGTTACCATCGGTCTCAGCAACGTAATGAACGAGGGCGATGTTTACTATCCCAATTACACACTGGGCGCTTCCGGCGAGGCTGCAAGCTCCGTAACTGTTACATATACAGTTAATATCGGTTCTGACAGCTCCAAGCCCGATCCTACTCCCGACCCCGATCCTAACCCTAACCCCGATCCTAACCCCAACCCCAACCCCACTCCTGATCCCGAGCCTACTCCCGCCCCTGTTCCCACAGGCTACAACGGAGACGGCGCCGATCCTACAGCAAAGTATCCTTCCAACGGCAGCACAGATTGTGCGGCAAGCCGTTATGCAGGCGGCAATGCGTTCAGCTCAGCAAGAGCAGGCTATGCTATCCGTCAGGCAGCTTCCGGTTCTGAGGTAGTTATCATTATGGAATCCGATGACATTATCCCCAGAAGAGTTCTTGAGCTTCTTGCTCAGAAGGACAATGTAAACGCAACATTCGTTTACAGCGGATATTCCGTAACCATCAACAGCGACGATATCGACGCTGACGAAGTAACAGATATCGACCTTTCCAACAAGGGCAAGTTCCTTACCGCTGATGAGCTGGCAATGTTTGACGGCGCTATCGAGGTAAGACAGCTTAACCTCAGCGCATTCAAGGGCATTGCAAAGGTACAGATCACCATGACAATGACCGGCGCTTCCAAGGGTGCAGACGGCACAGCTCTTGACAGAACCTCCGAGGGTCAGTTCAGATTCATTTCCGACGGTTCCGTTGGCGATGACAGAACATTCTCCTTCGAGATCACCGAGGGCGGCAAGTATGTCGTTTACACAGGCGACTGCGATGTTGAGGTTTACGAGGACGATGTTTGATCGTTCAGACTAAGCTGAATTCTTAAACAATGAAAGCACGTACTTAAAGGGATACCTTAGGTACGTGCTTTTTTCTTGTGTGCAGATTATATTTAACTTATATCTGTAGAATTTTTTATACCATTGCTGTATAATATAATCACATAATGCGAAAGGACGATAATATATGAAATTCAGACTTACAATAGATATTGACGAATTGAATTACGCTCAGGCGATAAGAGCTATCCTGCCCTTTGTGAAAAAGGAAGATATCCCTCTGCCCGAAATGGTGCTGAGTGCTGCCGAATCCCCCGGAGTATTGGAGAATTTCCTGAAATTTATCCCCCGGGAAAAGCAGGACGAGCTTATCCTGAAAACCTTTGACAAAAACAAGGTGAGGATAATCGCCAAGGCTCACAGGACTGCCGCAAAATACGGCGTGGATATGAAAATATCGGACGTTTCACTTGAAGAGCGCACCGATGATGTTATAGTGTATTGATAAAAGGAAGGTAGAAGATCATGAACGAAACCATTCAGAACCTTATTACAAGAAGAAGCGTGCGTTCTTACAGCAACAAGCGCATTCCCGATGATGTGCTTGACCAGATACTTGATGCAGGCTCATATGCCCCCAGCGGAATGAACAAGCAGTCCGCCGTTATGGTGGTGCTCAGGGACAGAGACAGGATATCCGACATCTCTTTCCTTAATGCCAAGGTCATGGGCACCGACAGCGACCCGTTCTATGGTGCTCCCGTTGTTGTTGTGGTATTTGCCGACAGCCGTGTACCCACCTACGTTGAGGACGGCAGCCTTGTTATGGGCAACCTTATGAATGCGGCTCATGCGCTGGGTGTTGATTCCTGCTGGATACACCGTGCCCGTGAGGTGTTCTCCACTCCCGTTGGCAAGGACATTATGAAAAAATGGGGACTTGACGAGAACTATGTGGGCATAGGAAACTGCATTCTCGGTTACTCCGACAAGCCTGTTCCCGAGGCAAAGCCCAGAAAGGGCGGAAATGTTATTTTCGAGCATCACTAAGCCGAAAAGGATTTTCCCGCTTATATTGCTGCTTCTCTGCGGCTGCGGAGAGGTGCGGGACGGCAATGTTTCCGAAACTGTTCAGAATGTTTCCGAGATTACTCAAAAGACCGAAAGTGCTGAAACGGCGGAGATTTCTGCCGTTCGCAATGACGGCGTGCTGATGTTCGGCTTCACCGCAGATGAGTTTGTGAACAGCTTCAATACGGTTTACAGCGATGAATACGGGGAAGATTATCTCACTCCCGTTTCTCAGTGGAATTGCTATGAGGCGTGTTCCCCTTTAGGGGATAACGACGGCATGGCGTACTGCTTCACCGAGGACAGGGAGATATTATCCATGCCGAACATTACTTTGTTTACCGATGACAACGGCGGTGTATATGAGATAATGGCGACCTTTGATGACCACGGTTATCAGGACTGGCTCAACAAGAAGTTCGGCATCATAAGCATGAACATGATAGAGACCGTTCTGCCCGATATGGCAGATACAGAGGCGTTTTACAGGGAGCTGTATGCACTTGCCGGAACAAATTTTTACGGTGACGAATACAAATTCCCGCCCTCGGACTTTTACCGCAGCGGAGATGTGGGACTTTACTCCTATTACGGCGGCGGAACTATAAATATCTGCGCTGTTCCTGCCGATGATGAGCTTATAAGCGGGCTTTCACAGGCGGGAACTGTGGTACATGAAATAACGGTATAATGAAAAAAGTGCTTTTACAGTGGGTGTAAAGGCACTTTTGTTTTTGATGATGTTGTGAGGTAGGAAAAATTGTTGGTTTGTCCGTACCTGCGCCTTACGGCGGAAACCAAAATCGTCGTTCCTGACGGAACGGCTCTTGGTTTCAAGCCGCCTGCATTTAATAGTTTTTAATTGGTGCTTAGTATAAACTTTTTACCTTGTGCTTATTTGTGCATAATATGCCGAAAGCAGAGCGCCTGACACCGTTATTCAAACAGCTCGCCGTCAACTATGCGGACTATTCTGCCTGCACTTTTGGCAACGTTCAGGTCGTGGGTTATCATGACTATGGTATGACCCTTCTGGTTAAGCTCGCCGAAAAGCTTCAGCACTTCCTTGCCTGTGGCGCTGTCAAGAGCGCCTGTGGGCTCATCGGCGAGGAGCAGCTTAGGGTTGCCCACCAGCGCCCTTGCAATGGCGGCTCTCTGCTGCTGACCGCCCGAAAGCTCATGGGGCTTGTGATCCATTCTTTCGCCCATTCCCAGCTGAATGAGGCGCTCCCGTGCGGCAGCCTCCGCTTCCGATGAGGTAAGCCCACGGAGCAGCAGGGGCATCATCACATTGCGCAGCACGGTGTATTTCTGTATAAGGTGATATTTCTGGAAAATAAAGCCCACATAACGGTTCCGCAGGTCGGTAAGGCTTTTGTCGTTCATTTCATGTACGGCGTTGCCTGAGAGATAATATTCGCCGCTGTCAAAGCTGTCCATGCAGCCGATTATGTTCATAAGGGTGGATTTTCCCGAGCCTGAGGGACCGAGTATGGCAAGAAATTCTCCCTCCTTTACTGTCAGGTCGATGCCCTTTAGCACGTTCAGAACGCTGTCGCCCATGGCATAGCTTTTTCTGATATCCTTCATGCTGATAACGTCCATATTGTCTCCTATTCTGCGCTTGCCGCACGGACTGTGCCGTCCTCGCTGACGGTGAGGGTGAGGATAGTTCCGACGGTTATGCCGCTGTAGTCGGAGGAACGTCCCGAAAGTCCGTCTATGGTCATTCCCACGGGGATTATGTAGCTGCTTTCCTCACCGCTTTTGGTGATAGATGCGCTTTTTCTGCCGCCTTTTCCGAAGCCTGCACCGTCGGGAGCACTAAAATCACCCGAGGGCATTTCGGGCATATCTCCCGTTGGCATATCTCCCGACGGCATATTTCCGTCAGGCATTTCGGGAGGAGTGCCGCTGCCGTCATTGTTTGGAGCATCGGGGAAATCAGACTTCATATCGGAATTATTGCTCGACTTATCATCGGAAGTGTTGTTATCGCTGTTATCATCTTTATTTTCTTCCACCGTTCCCAGCGCCAGTGTAACATAATTGCCTGCAATGGCTGTTACCTCGCCCGAAACCGTTGTATCTGTTGAAACTGCGGTGTAATTGTTGGGGGCGGCGGTGGTCATCTGCTGAGCTTCCTCTGCGCTGTCCGAGCAGGCAGTGAGGTTAAGTGTCAGCATGGCAAGCAAAAGGAAAAAGCTTTTTTTATTCATATTATCTGCCTTTCTTATGTTCATATTTATTCTCCGCTAAGGGCTTCGATAGGTGTAAGGCGGGAAGCCTTGTATGCGGGGTAGAAGCCGAAAATAGTTCCCGTTGCCGCCGCAAATACCAGCGACAATACGCCTGCCAGCACCGACGGCTCTGCTCTTGTGCCAAGCAGCTCTGCCGCAGGGATAAGCGCATATCCTGCCGCCACGCCTGTGATCCCGCCGAATATGGCTATCATTCCCGCTTCAAGGAGAAATTCGGAAAGTATCACCGATTTCTGGCTGCCAAGGGCTTTCAGCAGACCTATCTCGCCTGTGCGTTCCTTGACCGTTACGAAAAGCACGTTCATAATGCCCACGCCGCCAACGAAAAATACTATGGAAGCCACGGCGATAAGAAGCGTCTGGAGAGTGTCGGCGGATTTTGTTGCTGCTTCCATCTGGCTGCCTGCGTCGGTTATGGTAAAGGTGGCTGAGGGATAGTTCTGGGTAAGCACCGCTTCGATATCTGCCATTACGTTTTCGACCTCCGATACATCGGAAGCCACTGCGGTTATCTTGGGGTCGCTGTCCGAGCCGAAAATGTACTTTGCGGCTGTGGAGTAGGGCACGTATATTGCCTCATCGGGGGAAATTCCCGAGGAGACTGTTCCCATTGAGGAGAGAACGCCCACGACTTCGTAATTCTTGCCCTCTATTGAAATGCTTTCGCCCTGTGCCAGATATGCTGCGCCGAAAATGTTCTGCGCTGTTTTGTAGCCCAGCACGCAGACCTTTGCTTTGTCCTCTTCATCGTCCTCGGTGAAAAATTCGCCATACTGTACGGAAAGGTTGCTTATCTGCGCATATTCGGGCATAACGCCTGCGGTGGTGAAAGTTGTTTCTTCGTCAAGGTCGCCGCCGTCAACTGCTGCGTCTCCGCTGGTGATAATAGATATGGACTCAATGTTAGGAACTACTGCAGCAATGTCTTCAACGTCCTCTTCCGTGAGTGTCACGGCTCCTGTTCGGGCTGCACCTGAAGATCCGCCTGAGGAACCCCCACCCGAGGGACCTCCGCCGCCTCCGAAGCTTGGCATACCGCCGCCTGACGGGAAGCCGCCTGAACTGCCGAAATCAGGCATATCTCCGCTTGACGGAGAACCACCCGACGGCGGGCCGCCCGAGCCGCCGAAATTTTCCATCATGCCTTCCATCATGGTATCTGCGGTCTGACCTGCGGTGACTTCTATTGCTCCTGCGTTCAGGTTCTTGAACTGGTCGGCGACATCAGCCTTGCCGCCCTGCCCTATGGCTATTACCAGCACGATAGTCGCCGAGCCTGCGGCTATTCCGAGAGAGGTAAGAGCGCATTTTGATTTGTTGGAAAATATATTTATAAAAACTGTTTTTATCAGCTCGGAAATCCTCATTCAGATCATTCCTTTCCGCCGCTGAGAGTGATCTCCGCCAGCAGCTTATCGCCTGCGGATACGCCTGTTATCTCAACGTTTCTGCCGTCGGTAAAGCCTGTCTGGACTTCCTTTTCAACGATATTTCCGTTGTCGTCATATAACTTTACGTAGGAATGACCGTCACGGAAGGTAATGGCATTTACATTGACGGTGAGAACATCTGTCACCTGATGCTGTAAGAACGTAACATCGCCGCTCATTCCCTCCAGCACGTTAAGGCTGTTCTGGGTATCAAGCTTTACTGTGACGGTGTAGCTTACCGAGCCTGAGGAACGGGCAGGCTCTGCGGAAATGGTGTCTATCTCGCCGCTGAAATTCTTATTGTCATAGGCGGTGAGGGAGATGGTGCATTCCTGACCTACCGTAAGAGCGGTTATATCCTCCTCGGATACAGATGTGCTGAGGTAAACGGAGCTTGTGTCCATAAGGGTAACGATAGTGGCATTCTGCATGATATTGTCCCCCTCGGACACGGAAACAGAGGAAACTATTCCGTCAATGGGGGCGTATATCACGCCGTCATCGCCTGCATTTTCGCAGAACCCGGCGTATTCCTCAACAAGGGAGTCATATTCGTCCTGCTTGGTCTCCACATCGCTTTCAAGGCTGCTTATGGTGCGTTCATAGGTAAGCTCTGCCAGCTCTGCGGCGGACTGTGCGGACTGTGCTTCCTGCTTGGCGTTAAGGCTGTCGGAGCTTTCGCTTACCGCACTGCTTTCAATGTTCAGCTGTGCGGAAGAAATGTCCGATTTAAGCTTTTCAATGCTGTCGCTGATGGAATCTGCATCGTTATTGCCGTAAATGTCGGTAAAGTCGGACTTGTAGTCCTCGTATTCCTCACGGTAATCGGAGATGTCGGAGTTAAAGTCGTCCATTTCGCTTTTGTAAGCGTCGGTTATCTTCTGGTGAGCCTTGCAGACCTCCTCAGCAGCGGAAATTTTGTCCTCGTAGTCCTCTATCTTGTCGCTTATCTGTTCGCCTAAGGTTACATAATAGCCAGAGTATGCGGTCTTGGCGGCGCTGTAGGTGTTATATGCCTTGGTAAGCGCTGCGGAAGCGGCTTCATACTTGCTTTCGGCGGAGGTGGAATTCTGGGTGCTTTGAGTGGTAGAAGAGCTGTCGGAGGAGGTCGTTATATAAACGGAATCGTTGTAGGCTTCCTTGGCATCTTCATATTCGCTCTGAGCCTGTTCGTAAGCTGCCTTTGCTTCCTCGTAAGCTTGCTTCAGTGAGTTTATCTTTTCACTGGTGTCGGATATCTTTTCGGTGTATGCGCTGTACTCGTCCTTTATGGCTTTAAGGGCATCATTGTTGGCAGTGTCGGTTTTCTGATATTCCCTGTACTGCTTTTCCATTGCCTTGTAATCCGCTTCAAGCTCGCTGAGCTTATCCTCGTATGCGGTGAGCTTGGCGTAGTCATCGTCATAGGTGAGGGTCATGTTCTCGTATTCTTCAAGCTGCTCTTTCAGGTCGGCGAGGTTTTTGGCAGATGTCTCTTTTTCATTTTCCTGCTTGCTGAGGTAAAGCTCATATTCGCTTTGTGCCGATGTGCCTTTGAGCTTGGCACTTTCAAGCTCCTGCTCAGCTTTAAGGGTGCCTGAGGTGAGATTGTCCTTTGCCTCGTCAAGAGCATTCTGAGCAGACCTGAGCTTCAGCTCATATTGCTTCTTGGCTTCCGCCACATCATCGGGGTCAACTTTAAGGAGAGCGTCGCCCTCCTTTACGCTTGTGCCTGTCTTAACATATACCTCTGTGACCTCGGCGGTGCAGGGGAATGAGACATATTCTCTGTCAAGTGAGAGGGTGCCGCTTTCCTCTGTTCCAACGGTTATGTTTCCCTTGGAAACGCTGTATTCTCTGTAGCTTACGTCCTCTTCCGCCTTGGCTGAGGAGGAGTTGGCGATTATAGCAGCCGCACCTCCTGCGGTAACAGCCACAGCTGCCGCTGCTGCGAATATCTTTTTGTTCATGTTCCGTGCTCCTTTCGATTTCTGTAATCAATAATAATTGCCAAAGCTTAATTTAAGCTTAAAGGAAGAATGAGGGAGCGGAATTTTCATTTGTTTATCACAATATACTAACTGTATAAAATGGAGAAAATATACAAAAGTCAAAGACGGCTAAATTAGAGAAAAAAGAGCATAAAATCGCTATACGCAAAATGAGGCAGCCGATATTATCAGCTGCCTCAAATAAGTATAGGTATATAAATAAGTTACAGTATCCTGCCGTCAGTGGATATGGTAACACATCTGAACGGTACTCCTGCCGCCTGTGCAGCCCTTTTCGCCGCAAGCTCTATACCTCCGCAGCAGGGGACTTCCATTCTTACCACGGTAATGTCGGATACCCCGCCGCTTACTGCCACTGCGGTGAGCTTGTCGGTATAATCGCAGCCGTCAAGCTTGGGGCAGCCTATAAGCGTGATCTTTCCGTTCATAAAATGACGGTGAAAATCGCCGTATGCGTAGGCGGAGCAGTCTGCTGCCACAAGCAGGCTTGAACCTGCAAAATAGGGCGCATTGACGGGGGCAAGCTTTATCTGTACAGGCCACTGGTTAAGTCTGCTTTCTATTTCGCCGAAATTCTCGGCTGTGCTTTTATGTGCAAAGGACTTTGCAGCCGTGCCGGGGCAGCCGCAGGGGAGAGTTTTGGGTGCTTTTGCAGCCATTACGGCGGCTTCGTTATACTCAGCGGCTTCTCTCATTTCAAATGAGATGGCGTTTGTGGGGCAGGCGGGGAGGCAGTTGCCCAGACCGTCGCAGAAATCGTCTCTCAGCAGCTTTGCCTTGCCGTTCACCATTCCTATTGCGCCCTCGTGACAGGCATTTGTGCAGGCACCGCAGCCGTTGCACTTTTCTTCGTCTATTCTGATTATTTTTCTTATCATAATATTGTTCCTTTCGATTATACATATTATCGGGCTTGTTGCTATGATGATATTATACATCACCCTCGCACAAATGTATGTTGTTTTTACAACAAAATAAATTGCCAATGGTCGGGCTGTATATAATTACATAAATATTACAATTAGTAATCAAAATGAATATTTTATTGCAAATGCCGTGGGGATATGATATACTTATGCTGATGTTTAATGATATTTTCCGAAAGGGTGTATTATATGTCGAAAAGAACTGCAAAAATTGCGGCTACTTATTTTATAACTATCTTTGTGGCGCTGCTTGTAATAGGCGGAACGGGATTTTTTCTGCTGAGGCCATACCTTACCGATTCGGGCGTTAATGACGACCTGAGCGGCATAAAGCCCGACGGCAGCCAGACCGTCACCACGGCTTCGGAGGAATATGCTCCCAGCTATGCGGACAGCAAGACGGTACTTGCCATATATGACGCTGAAAAGCGCAGCTCGGCGGTGTGCTTTGTGCTTGCAAGGTTCGTGCCTGCGGAAAACAAGCTGGTCATTGTCCCTCTCCAGTCGGATATCAGGGCGGAGGCTGACGGCAAGGTGAACACTATATATGAGTTCTACCGCTTAGGCGGAGCTTCCGATGCCAAAAAGGCGATAACAGCCGCAACGGGCATAGAGATCGACAGATATATGAAATTCTCCAAGGACAGCTTCACGCTTTTCTCAAACTTCATGGGCAACGTGGATTATGAAGTACCATACAATCTGGTTTATGAAAACGAAACAACAGGGGAAAGCACTATTATAAAAAGCGGCAGACAGACCCTTGATTCGGGCACGCTGAGAAAGGTGCTCACCTTCCCCAACTTCAAGGGCGGCGAGGAATACCGTGCCAAGGTAGTCGGAACCATTACCGTTGATCTTATCAATTCGGGCGCATCGGGTATGCTGAGAGACGGACTTGACTCCGTTTTTACCTCCGTAATAAACAGCGACCTTGAGACTGATATCACCAAGTACGATTATGACGAGGCAAAGCCCGCCATTGAATATGTGCTGGACGCAACAAGCACCCCTGCACAGGTGGTCATACCCTCGGGCGTGTATGATGACAGCAAGATGTATGTCCTGGACGACAGCTTTGTTCAGGCATTGCCCAGATGGTTCTCCATGGATATGGGCGATGACGTTGTTGATACAAGTGCGGAAGAATAATATGTAATACTAATCTTCAATCAACCTACAGACAAATCCTCGGCTGAAATAAGC
>OQVL01000334.1_pt1 | contig 23565 bp, 22 predicted proteins | sample 1691501 | NCBI WGS metagenome assembly OQVL01 (sample SAMN03418253, study PRJEB22391) | human gut metagenome | biome: human-gut; feature: organic feature; material: feces | host: Homo sapiens | place: Tanzania | collected 2013-01 | reverse complement strand
CGGTAAAAGCGCGTTTTACTACCCCGTTGTAATCCTGAACGCTAATGCGGGCCAGCACATACGCGCGGTAATACATACGCTCTTGCAGGCCGTCGCTTTCCAACAGGCGCTGTAAATAGGTTTCCTGCATCACAATCCCGTTTACGGTTAAATTATCCACCGCCGAGAAAAACACATCTTTCAAATATCCGCCGGTGGAATCGTCGTAATTGCCGGCTTCCAGGGCGCGGGCGAACTCACTGCGGATGGTGCTTTTGACTTGCTCGGCCATATTGGTACGGGCCGAGGCATTCCCCGCCCGCTTGGCGGCTTCCAGGTTGGTCATCCCTTCCGCCGTACCGCGGTAATAATAGTAGCCTTTGGCCTCCCAAAATTCCGTTGTGGAATTTACCCAATCCGGCGCGGACGTATTGGGGATACTTTCCACCACTTTTACGCTTAACTGCGGGGTGGAAAGGATATTTTTAGAATGGCAACCCATCAAACAACAAACGCTTAAAATAAGCGGTACTGCCCATTTATTTTTCATACAGTTCTCCTTAATAACATTTAGAAGGCACGCCCAAAAGGGCCTTATCAAACTGGGATTTGCGTATCCGCACCCGGTTAGAAAACAAGGCCAGGCCGTTTTCTATATTCACCACATTTACGACGATAACCACTTCGCGGCGGTTAATCCAATAGTTCCCGCTGATGATTAAATCGGCCGAGGCCAACCGCCCGAATTGCTTGCGGTTGCGGGTATCAAAAATATCATCGCGCGAAATTTTCAGCTCGCGCAAGACGGTATCAATATGGTTTTTGGCAATCACGCGGCCGGGGGCTTTTTCAATCAAAAAGCCACTCAAATCGTCCTCCAGTACACTGCTTAACGGGTAGCGCACGCGCGACGTGCTTTCCAAAAAACCCACCACGGCCATTTTGGAATTTTTGGGGATAAACGCATTCTGCGCAATTTTGGCGGCAGTTTGCGTGAGGGCCTCTTCCAAGGTTTGGAATTTAGCCCCATAGGCAGGCCCAAAGCCCACCAAACACAACAAAAGTGCTGTAATTTTTTTCATTTAGACCTCTCTTATTAATAGTTTACAACCCAATAGCGACAGCGTATTGTCGTTAATAACTTCCGTCGCCGTAAATTTCGCCTTCCGAATATCCCCAGCTGGAAAAATCGTCTTTTTTGCCTTCGTCAATTTCGCATCCGTATATGTTCTTCATAAGGGAACCTCCGTTTAAGCCGATGTTTTTTGTGCTTATACCAAATACTTAAAACCTGCCAAAAACAGACAGTACACTATACAACCGGCAACTTACAGGGCTAGTTTCTGCCATAAAACTTAAAAATTTTCAAAGCAGGCACGCGAGCAAAACACACCCGCATTTTTCCGCCCCTACTATAAAACTTAAAGGTGCCAAAAGCGGACATTACAGACGAAAACCCCCACAAAAACAAGGATGTTTCTGCGGGGGTAGCATTTCTTATATTCTCTTGCGCATTACGCATTACCGCAAAAACAAGTATGTTTTTGCGATGATGATGTGGCGTTGCGCTAGGCTGTTGAACGAAAAACCCCGCAAAAAGCATATTTCTGCGGGGGTAGAATTTCTTATATTTTCTTGCGCATTACGCATTACCGCAAAAACAAGTATGTTTTTGCAAGGCTGATGTGGTGTTGCGCTAGGCTGTTGAACGAGAAACCCCGCACAAACAAATATGTTTCTGCGGGGGTAGAATTTCTTATATTTTCTTGTGCATTACGCATTACCGCAAAACAAGCAAGTTTCTGCGGGGGTAGCATAAAGTAGCGCGAATAATTATTGGTTATCCGGGCAATTTTTTTGTTTGAGGCGGAGGATTTCCTCGGCCAGCGCCGGTTGGTTTAACTCCTCATAAAGCTCAATCAGGTTGTCATAAACCCTAGTGCATTGCGGAAATAATTCTATGGCTTTGTTATAATCTGCCATAGCGCCTGCATAATCTTTTAAGTCTTTCTTGGCAAGACCGCGGTTATTATAAGCCTCGGCACATTCCGGGTCTAATTCTATGGCTTTGTTATAATCCGCCATGGCGCCTGCATAATCTCCTAAATTTTTCTTAACGATGCCGCGGTTATTGTAAGCGTTTGTATATTTGGGGTCTAGTTCTATGGCTTTGTCATAATCTGCAATCGCGCCCACATAATCTCCGATGTCGGCCTTGGCATTTCCGCGGTTGTTGTAATATTCTTTGTCTTGGGGGGCTAGCTTGATGGCTTTGTCATAATCGGTAATGGCGCCCGCATAATCTTTTAAGTTATACTTGGCATTTCCTCGGGCGAAGTAAGCGCCGGCATCTTGGGGGTCTAATTCCAGGGCTTTGTTATAATCGGCAATAGCACCCGCATAATCGTTTAAGTCATACCTGGCACTGGCGCGGCAAATATAGGCATTAGGATATTGCGGGTCTAATTCTATAACATGGTCAAAATCCGCCATAGCGCCCGCGTAATCGTTTAAGTCATACTTCGCGTTGCCGCGGTTATTGTAAGCGCCGACATATTGCGGGTCTAGTTCTATGGACTTGTTATAATCCGCAATGGCGCCTGCATAATCGTTTAAGAGGTACTTGGCACTACCGCGGTTATCATAAGCATAGGCATCTTGAGGGTCTAATTCTATGGCTTTATTGTAATCCGCAATAGCGCCCGCGTAATCGTTTGCGTCATACTTGGCGTTGCCGCGCTTATAATACGCTTTGGCAGTTTGAGGGTCTGAATTTGTGTAATCCATGGTTATCTCCCGGTGTGAAATGCTTGTAATGCCCTTTTTTGGTTTAGTTCTATGGTTTGGTGGTCATCTGCAAGGGTACTAACAAAATCTGTTGATTTATCCCACCCTAAACCTTTACTTTGCATTGTAGCATTTTTTTAATTAGGCCCTAGCGGCGTGTGCGTATTTATAAGATAATACAGGTTTGCGGAAAAACCGAAAAGGGCCAATTCCCCTTTAGCTGGCACTGCGGCGGTGCTTGCTGGATAGGCGCCCTTTATGTAAAATATAAAAACAGGGAGGGCCTTATGCAAAACTGGAAACGCTTTTTATATTTGTTGGCGGTGGCGGTGTTTGGCTTGGCGGGGGTGGCTCGGGCGGAAGTGCTGTCCGTGGTGTTCTTGCAGGAAAAATACTCGCTGGAAGAAAGATGGGGCAACGATTCCCTCTGGCGCAACGAATATACGGTAGACGTGCCGGACCCGGCTTTCCAGCGGCGCGTGCGCGTGTGGGAAATTACGCAAGACGGCCTTTCTGCGCAAGAGGCGGCCCAATACATTTTGCGTATGGCGGCCCCGCAAGGGCGGTTTTCCACCTGGGATTTGAACGAAAACGAAGTCATGCTTACTTTCTTTGGCGGGGAGCCCGGCGATAACCGCGCCCCGTATGTGACTCCGGCATTCAACGCATGGAAAATTGTAAAAAGCAAATGCGGGGCGGTGGCCGTCGGTTTTGTGTTTGCGGCATATTCCACCTTGGGGGATACGCAGGAAGATATGCGCCGCAGTATCGTGTTTGCGCGTACGGTGCAAAAAGGGCAGCAGGATTGGCTCAGCGATTTACAACACTTGCCGGTGCCCCCGGTGTGGCGGTAAAATGAAAAAATGGATTTTTAGTGCGGCGCTCGTCTGGTGGGCGGCGGCCTTTTTAACGGCTTCCCCTTGGGGCATTGATTCCCCGCAGGCGGCGCCGTTTTTTTTGGCTAAAGTGGCCGCGCGGGAGCCGCTTGCCGTGTGTGTAGACGGCGCGGGTTGGCAGGAAACGTCCACGGCTCCGTTGGGGGAGGCGCTGTCGCGCTGGTTGCGTTCCGTTTACAGCCGGATAGAAGAGTCCGGCCGCATGGAAGAATTTAAGGATTTGCAAACCGTGCTGACAAACCCGGTGGTTATTACGCCCCAACCTTGCAGTAAAAACGCCGCTATTGAAAAACAGTATGAAAAATACCTGCGGCAAGGCTCGCTGGCGCGGGGGTATGCGTTCGCCCCGGTGCAGGAAGATTTGCGGGTCATTTTACTGCCGGCTCAAGCGGTGGCGGATTTAAGCGGCAACGCGCAGGCTATGGGGTATTTGGTGCCGGCTACGGTGCAAACTCCGGCGGTGTTGGCCTTAAACCGGGCGGCCGACGTGAAAGAACTTTGGCAAGGGGTGGGCGGCAGTTTGGCTATGCCGCGTATTTCGGCTAAAAAGAGCAAACCGTATATGATTCACGGCGGGGCGGATTTTTCTTGCGCGGATTTGGATGATTTTATTTGGGGGTTGGATTGTTTGGCGGGGCTTCGCCCGCGGCGCGGCGGGGCGGCCGGGTGGAAAAGTTTTTGCCCGCGCAGTTTAACCAGTTATGTAAATTGCAAAGCACAGGGCGGTTGGAAAAAAACGGACGACAAGGCACTGCCATCGCGCGCGGTGTATGATGTGTGGCGGCAAGCGGCCCTGCGTAAACAAGATTTAGACCCGGCAGTTATGTCCGGCGGATATGACCCCACCGCGCGGGAAGATTACACCCAAACCCGCAAAGATTCCCAAGGGCGGCTGACGTATGCCCGCCGCGGGCCGGAAGAATATTTTTGGACGTACGAACCCCGCTTTACCCGCGTAAAAAGTTTGTTAAACGGGGAATTATTGCACGAAACGGATATTATCCAAACGCCGCGGTATTTATCCATAGAGCGCAAAGCGGGGGGAAAATACCGCCGCGCGTGGAGCATTGATTTTTTGGCGGACGGCGCCTTATCCACCGAGGAAGAAGAGTTGGCGGACGGCGCGGAAAAAGTGTTCGCGCGCAAAGTAAGTTTTGCCGTGTGGACGGACTCCCGCGAAGAAACTTATGACGAGCCGGACCTGAACTTAAACACCACCGTTTTACGCCCGAATGAGGGCACGGACGGCGAATGGATTGTAGTAAAAACGGACCGCAAAACCAGGTATGCGGGCTTGCGCGTGGAATTGGACGAAAACGGCCCGCGCGGGCTGGAAGAATATGTGCCGATGAGGCCGCAGACTTTCTTGCGCGGGGAGCGGATGCTACCTTTTGAAACGCGCTTTGGCGAAAACGGCCCGGCGCCGGACTTCCATAGTGAGTTTACGCTCCAAAATCTACTGCGGGATGCGCGCGAAAGCCGGCTGTATGCCCAGCGTTTCAGGCAGCTAATGCACAATTTTTACCCGGGGTTGGATTTAAGCGGCGCGCCCCTTCAGTCTTTCCGGCGCGAGGCGGGCAAAAGTTGGTACCGCCGCAAACCGGGGGCTTCCCCGCGGATACAAAAATTTGTGCCGAAAAAATAAACAAATCCGCAAAAAATTTGATATAATATGTACAAGAGCCGCGGATAAGACGTTTGCAAAAATGGTTGCAATAGGCGGCTTTTATTGATAAAATAATTGTAGCAACAAAACAGATTTACTTACGCGTCAACCAAGACACCTCCGACGAGAAATTCGTAGGGAAAGGTGCCGTTGGCTGTCGTTTTCTCTGTCTGAAAAGAAAGAAAAAACGGCTAAAAAACGCGGTGTAATACAGGCAAAAAAATGAACCTGACCAAAGACCAAAAGAAACAAAAGTCGCAAGACTTATCCAGCGAAATCCAAAACGCCGGCACCTTGTTCTTCACGGCCTATCAAGGCTTGAAGTTCGTGGATATGGCTGCCCTGCGCGCGTTGTTGGCTCCCACGGGTGCTAAATTCCGTGTGGAACGCAACGCGATTGTGGAACACGCCATTCGCCAGGCCAACATTGAAGGCGCTGACTCCAAGCTCTTCCAGGGCCCGACGGCTATTGCCGTTGGCGGAGACATCGCCGCGGTGGCCAAAGCGTTGGTGGACTTCCAAAAGAAGTTTGCGGCTTTGAAGCTCAGAGCTTGTTATTCTGACGGCGTATGGTACAACGAAGAACAGGTTAAACAATTGGCTACCATTGGTACCAAGGAAGAAAACCTCTCCAAGTTGGCCGGTGCGTTGTACAACGCAGTTGCGCAGTCTGCTCAAGTCCTGCAAGCTCCGATACGGGATTTTGCCTACGTCATCAAAGCTTTGGAAGAAAAACAAGGCAAATAATGGCGTATGCACCGTCAGGTGCGCCGGACGGTTCTTTTTTAGAAACGGTTTTGTTTTTGCCTGGGGGATTTAGCCCGTGCGGCTTTTCCCCCGGCAAAAGGCAAATACCGCCCGGATTTTTAACAAATCCGGCCGCCGGAAGGTAAAATCTAAACCCGCCAAAGTGCGGTAGTAGCCCGAAAGGATAAATGCACGGGCCTAAACCCGGTTTAGGCAGAAGGCAGCTACTCTATATAAACAAGGAAACATTAAAAATGGCTAAAATGACCAAAGAAGAATTAGTAAATGCTATTGCTGAACTCACCGTTCTGGAACTTTCCGAACTCGTGAAAGCTATTGAAGAAAAATTCGGCGTTAAGGCTGCCGCTCCCGCTGTGGCCGTTGCTGCTGCTCCTGCTGCTGCCGGTGCCGCCGCTGCCGAAGAAAAAGATGAATTCAACGTTGTGTTGACCGCTGTTGACGCTGCCAAAAAAATCAGCGTTATTAAAGTAGTGCGCGAAATCACCGGCTTGGGCTTGAAAGAAGCCAAAGACTTGGTGGAAGGCGCCCCGAAAGCCGTAAAAGAAAACGTTGCCAAAGCCGAAGCTGAAGAATTGAAAAAGAAAATCACCGAAGCCGGCGGCACCGTAGAACTCAAATAGTAGCACAACGTATTATTTAAGCCCATGTCCCCGCGCTTGCGCGGGGCTTGGGCTTGCGTACCCCCCAAAGTGTTTGGGTATTTAAGCAGTCTACCAGTTGTTGCGAGTGCGTGCAACCACCGGCGGACCGCTTACAAAAAAGCAGCAGGATATTGGCAAAATGATTGAAAAGCAAATAAATTTCGGCAAAATCTCCACCAAGCTCCCTTTACCCAATTTATTGGATATGCAACAAAGCTCCTTTAAGGACTTTTTGCAAGAAGATGTCCCCCCGTCTAAACGGGAACTGAAGGGCCTTCAGGCCGCATTTGAGGACGTCTTCCCTATTGAAGCCCCCGATGGGAGCATGAGACTTGAATTTTTGAAATATGAATTTGGAACCCCGCGCTACGCCACGCCGGCCGAAGCCACCGTGCGCGACAGCACTTATTCCGTGCCGCTCAAAGCGGTGTTGCGCCTGTATGTAAAACAGAAAAACGGGAAAATGAAAGAAGCCTCCGACCAAGACGTCACCTTGTGTGATGTGCCGCTCATGACGGATGCCGGTTGCTTTGTGTATAACGGGGCCGAACGTGTGGTGGTCAGCCAGATGCACCGCTCCCCGGGTATTATTTTTGAAGAAGACGAAGAAAAGAAACAATCCACCTTTGGTAAACGCCTGTATGTGGCGCGCATTATCCCGTACCGCGGCGCGTGGATTGAGTTTTCGTTTGACTTGATGAACGCCCTTTGGGTGCGCATTGACCGCAAGAAAAAAGTGTTAGCCTCCACGTTCCTGCGCGCTTGTGGTTTGGAAACCAACGCACAGATTATCCAAACTTTCTATAATTGCGAAGAAGTGGAAGTAAAGCCTACTGCTATTGAAAACGTCATCGGCCGCTATGCCGCGGATGATATTTACGACCCGTCCACCGGTGAAGTGCTTTGGAACCTGGACGATAAAGCCACCCTGCCGATTGACGATAAACTTTTCAAAACGTTAATTGAAAAGAACGTAAAAACCATTAAAGTAATTGCCGGTAAGCCCCGCCAGGATGACCCCGGTATTTTGGCCACGTTGGAACACCGCAAGGATTCCATCCGCACCGCCGCCGAAGCCCAAGCCGAAATTTATAAAAAGATGAGAGGCCAGGACTTTGTGGTTAAGGAACAGGCCGAAACCTTCCTGGATAACTTAATTTTTGATAACATCCGCCGCTATGACCTCAGCTTTGTGGGCCGCTATAAAATCAACAAAAAATTCCACAAACTGTTTGAATTAATCGGCAAAAACAAATTCAAAAAGTTTACCGCTCCGTCCGATAAACGCCGCACGTTGTCGCCGGAAGATATTGTAGTGACCGTAAAGTATTTGCTGGCCTTGAACGCCGGCGAAGATGCCCAAAAAATGTATGGCGACGATATGGTCTTTAAGGTAGACGATATTGACCACTTGGGCAACCGCCGTATCCGCGGGATTGGGGAATTGTTGGAAAACCAAATCCGCGTGGGGCTTTCCCAGATGGCAAAAACGGCGCGTGACCGCATGAACCGCGAGCTGACCTCTTTTACGCCCCGCGCGTTGGTCAACGCCCAGCCGGTGCAAGCCATTATCCGCAAATTTTTCGGTACGTCCCAACTGTCCCAGTTTATGGACCAAATCAACCCGTTAGGGGAATTGACCCACAAACGCAGACTTTCCGCTTTAGGGCCCGGCGGTTTGAACCGCAAACGCGCCGGCTTTGAAGTGCGCGACGTACACTATACTCACTACGGCCGCGTGTGCCCCATTGAAACGCCGGAAGGCCCGAACATCGGGTTGATTACCTCTTTGGCGTGCTATTCCAAAGTAAACAAATTCGGCTTGATTGAAACGCCGTATTTGAAAGTGGAAAACGGCAAACTGACCGGGCGCATTGAATCCTTAACCGCCGACGAAGAAGACGATAAATTCGTGGCGCAGGCCAATACGCCGGTGGACGAAAAAGGCAAAATTACCGCCGATACCGTCCAGGGCCGTATCCGCGCGGACTATCCGCTCGTTTCCCCCAAGGAAGTGGACTATATGGACGTGTCCCCCTTGCAGGTTATCAGCGTGTCCGCCGCGTTAATTCCGTTCTTGGAACACGACGACGCCAACCGCGCCTTGATGGGCTGCAACATGCAACGCCAGGGTGTGCCGCTGCTCATTACCGAAGCCCCTTATGTGGGTACCGGTATTGAACACGAAGTCGCCCGCGACTCCGGTACCGCCGTGGTTGCCAAACGCGACGGCGTGGTGCAATTTGCCGACGCTTCCAAAATTATCGTGAAAGCCAAAGACGGCTCCGACGATATTTATGAACTTTTGAAATATAAACGCTCCAACCAAGATACCTGCATTAACCAACGCCCGATTGTATTTACCGGCGATAAAGTGGTGCAAGGGCAAGTGTTGGGCGACGGCCCGTCCATGGATAACGGCTATTTAGCGTTGGGCCGCAACGTGCTGGTAGGCTTTATGTGCTGGGAAGGGTATAACTACGAAGACGCTATCTTGGTTTCCAGCCGCTTGGTAAAAGAAGATATGTTTACCTCTATCCATTTGCACGAATTTACCGTGGACTCCCGCAACACCAAACTGGGCGCGGAAGAAATCACCCGCGATATTCCGAACATCGGTGCGGAAGCGCTTTCCCATTTGGATAACGACGGTATTGTGTTGCCGGCCACGGTGGTGGAACCGGGGGATATTTTAGTAGGTAAAGTGACCCCGAAAGGCGAACAGCAATTAACGCCGGAAGAAAGATTGTTAAAAGTAATCTTCGGTAAAAAAGCCGATGACGTGGTGGATGCCTCCTTGCGCGTTCCGCCCGGCACCAGCGGCAAAGTAATCGGCACCCGCGTATTTGTACGCAAAGAAAAGCTGACGAAAGCCGAAGAAAAAGCCCGCTTGAAAGCGTTGGAAGATGAAAAAGACTCTACGCTGGAACTTTTGAAAGAACAACGCAAACGCGCTTTGGCCAATGCCAAAGAAACGCTGAAAGAGGCGGAATATAAGAAAGAAGAATCCCGCCTGAACGCGTTGTATAAATTGATGGAGAAAAAAGCGGAAGAACACTTCGCCCGTGAAATTGAATTCTCTAAACAAGGGGATGAACTGGGCGTGACGGTCAACAAATCCGTCAAAGTGTTTATTGCTTCTAAACGCAAATTGCACGTAGGGGACAAAATGTCCGGCCGCCACGGGAACAAAGGTGTGGTGGCGCGTATTTTGCCGGAAGAAGATATGCCGTTCTTGCCGGACGGCACCCCGCTGGATATTGTGCTTTCTCCGTTGGGTATTCCTTCCCGTATGAACGTGGGCCAGTTGTTGGAAACCATGCTCGGTTGGGCGGCGCACTACTTGCATTACAATGCCGCTACGCCGGTGTTTGACGGCCCGAGTGAAGCCAAAGTGGTGGAAGAAATCCGCAAAGCAAAAGAGAAAATTTTGGACGATAAAGGACTTACGGGTAAAGCGCGTGCCGAATACGCCGCCAAATACCTGCCGGACGATTACTGCCGTATCACGCTGTACGACGGCCGCACCGGCGAACCGTTTGAAGAAAAAGTGACTATCGGCTACAAATATATGTTGAAACTGATTCACTTGGTGGAAGACAAGGTGCACGCCCGCTCCACCGGTCCTTACAGCTTAATTACGCGCCAGCCCTTGGGCGGTAAAGCCCAGTTCGGCGGCCAGCGCTTCGGGGAAATGGAAGTGTGGGCCATTGAAGGTTATGGTGCAACGTATACGCTGCAAGAATTCCTGACGGTCAAGTCCGACGATTTTGTGGGCCGTACCAAAATGTACGAATCTATCGTAAAAGGCGAAGCCCCTGCCCAACCCGGTGTGCCGGAATCCTTTAAGGTATTAATTAAAGAATTGCAGGCACTCGGTTTAAGCGTGGACTTGCTGAAGAAAGTGGACGAAGAAGGCGCGAACGGCGCGCCTTCCGCCTCCGAAAAATTGGTTGAGGCCAAAGACGCCGATATTGAGGCGGGAATTGTGACGAAATAGCGTTCGGAGCTTTTGAAAATGCAAACGAAAAAAGTGAAAAAACTTAGCGAATTAAATTTCTTTGATTTTGATGCCATTAAATTGGGCATTGCCAGCCCGGAACAGATACTGTCCTGGTCTTACGGGGAAGTAAAAAAACCGGAAACCATCAACTACCGCACGCTCAAACCGGAGCGCGACGGTCTGTTCTGCGAACGTATCTTCGGGCCGACCAAAGACTACGAATGCGCCTGCGGTAAATACCGCTGGGTAAAATTCAAAGGGATTCAGTGCGACCGCTGCGGTGTGGAAATTACCGAAGCGAAAGTGCGCCGCGAACGCATGGGCCATATTGAACTGGCCGTGCCGGTGGCCCATGTTTGGTTCTTGCGCAAAAACCCGTCCCGCATTGGTATTATTTTGGATATGCGCACCAGCGATTTGGAGCGCGTGGTGTACTATGCCGCCTATGTGGTAATTGAAGACTGCATAGACAGCGTGACCGGCCGCACGGATTTCAAAAAAGGCACGTTGCTTTCCGACGTGCAAGTGCGCGAAGCCCGCAAAAAACACGGTGCCCGCTTGAAAGTGGACATCGGGGCTCCGGCTATCCAAAAATTATTGCAAGGCATTGATTTTGATAAAGAAATTCCGGCCCTGCACGAACAGTTGAAAAACACGCAGAGCGAACTGGAACGCACCAAACTTATCCGCCGCATTAAAACGATGGAAGAATTTAAGGAAAGCGGCAACCGCCCCGAATGGATGATTATGAGCGTACTGCCGGTCATTCCGCCGGACTTGCGCCCGCTCGTTCCGCTGGATGGCGGCCGTTTTGCGGCTTCTGACTTGAACGACTTGTACCGCCGCATTATCAACCGCAACAACCGCTTGAAACATATTGAATCCTTGCGCGCGCCGGAAGTAATGATTTATAACGAAAAACGCCTCCTGCAAGAAGCGGTGGATGCGTTGATTGAAAACGGTGCCCGCGGTAAAGTTTCTATCGGGCCCGGCGGCAGACCGCTGAAATCTCTTTCCGACAGCATTAAAGGTAAACACGGCCGTTTCCGCCAGAACTTGCTGGGTAAACGCGTGGACTATTCCGGCCGCTCCGTTATTGTGGTAGGCCCGAACTTGAAACTGCACCAGTGCGGTTTGCCGAAACTGATGGCGTTGGAACTTTTCAAACCGTTTATCATTGGCGAACTCATGAAGAAAGAAGGCGTCACCTTGAAATCCGCCAAAAAGATGTTGGAGCGCGTCCGCCCGGAAATTTGGGATATTTTGGAAAAAGTGACCAAAAATCACCCGGTCCTTTTGAACCGCGCCCCCACCTTGCACCGCTTGGGTATTCAGGCGTTTGAACCGGTACTGATTGAAGGTAAAGCCATTCAGTTGCACCCGCTTACCTGTGCCGCTTTCAACGCTGACTTCGACGGTGACCAGATGGCCGTTCACGTTCCGCTTTCTTTGGAAGCCCAAATGGAAGCCCGCGCGCTGATGTTGGCCTCTAACAATATTTTATCTCCCGCGTCCGGCAAGCCGATTGCCACGCCGTCCCACGATATGGTATTGGGTATTAACTTTATTACCACCATTAAGGACGGCGACATCGGCGAAGGCTCTATCTTCGGCAGTAAAGAAGAGGCCCTTGTGGCGTTGGAATACGGCAAACTGTCCTTGCACGCTAAAATTAAAGTGCGCGGATTAAACGTAATTGCCGAACCCGGTTTGGACCCGAAAGATGAAGGGAATGCCTCCAAATGGAAAGATTTTACTTCCGTGGGCCGCATTATTTTCAACCAAGTAATGCCCAAAGGGTGGAACTACATCAACAAGACCGTGGACAAAAAAGTCTTGGCCGCGTTGGTGGACGAATGTTATAAGAGCAAAGAATACGGCCGCTATGCCGCCGTACAGCTTTTGGATAACATTATGAAGATGGGCTACCACTATGCTACGTTGTCCGGCTTGTCTATTTCCGTGGCGGATATGACGATTCCGTCTGCCAAACAGAAATACATTGCGGATGCCAAAAAGCAAGTGGCCCAAATCCAAGCCCAGGCGGATGCCGGTATCATTACCGAAGGCGAACGCTATAACAAAGTAATTGATATTTGGACCCGCGTGACGGATGACGTGGGTAGCGAACTCTTCAAAGAAATGAAAAAATTTGAAGATTCCAAATATGACCCCACCAATAAGGAACACAGCGGCCAGCGCTTTAACTCCGTCTACATGATGGCTGATTCCGGCGCCCGCGGTTCCCGCCAACAGGTGCGCCAGCTGGCCGGTATGCGCGGTTTGATGGCTAAACCGCAGAAGAAACTGACCGGCGGCCAGGGTGAAATTATTGAAAACCCGATTACCGCTAACTTCCGTGAAGGGCTGTCCGTGTTGGAATACTTTATTTCCACGCACGGTGGTCGTAAAGGTCTTTCCGATACGGCTTTGAAAACAGCCGATGCCGGTTATTTAACCCGCCGTTTGGTGGACGTAGCCCACAACGTAGTAATTACGGAAGAAGACTGCGGCACCCACAACGGGATTGTGGTGAAATCCCTGATGAGTGGCGAAGATATGGTGGAACCGATTGAAGAACGTATTTTGGGCCGCACCAGCTTGGAAGACGTGGTGGTCAAAACCAAAGACGGTAAAGATTTAACCATCATCAAAGAAGGCGATTTGATTACGCTGGAACAGAGCAAACTGGTCAAACAATATGGGGTGGAATCCGTACGCATCCGCTCCGTGCTGACCTGCGAAGCGCCGTTCGGCGTGTGCGCCCGCTGCTATGGCTTGTCCTTGGCTACCGCTACCAGAAGCAACCCCGGCGATTCCGTGGGTATTATTGCGGCCCAGTCCATCGGCGAACCGGGTACCCAGCTTACGTTGCGTACGTTCCACATCGGTGGTACGGCGTCGCGCGTGTTGGCCCGCAGCCAGGCGGTTGCCGAAGTTTCCGGCAAAGTGAGCTTCAAAGATATGAAGCTTATTACGGACCGCTTTGATAAAAAAATCTGCATTTCCCGCAATGGCTCTATCTTTGTAGAGGCCGGAAATGGTACAATAAAAGAATATAAGATTCAGTATGGTGCGGCCGTGTACACCGCGGATAAAGCCCATGCTGAAAAAGGGACGTTGCTGGCCGAATGGGACCCGCACTCTATTCCTGTATTGGCGGAAGTGACCGGAACGGTTAAACTTTCCGACGTAGTGGAAGGTATTACCTTGCAGGAAGAACGCAACAAAGTGACGGGTGTTATTGAACGTAAAATCATTGCCAGCCGCATGGGCAAAAAGAACCCGCGTATCAGCATTGAAGGCAAAGGCGCCAAGATGAACTTGCCGTTGCCGATTGATACGATTTTGATGGTAGAAAGCGGGGAAGAAGTAGAACCCGGTGATATTTTGGCAAAAATCGCCCGCGAAGCCGGCGGTACCAAAGACATCACGGGCGGTCTGCCCAGAATTGCGGAATTGTTTGAAGCCCGCCGCCCGCGCAACCCGGCCATTATTGCCGAGTTTGAAGGGATTGTGAGCTTGGAAACGTCCCCGAAAGGTTTGATTGAAGTAGTCGTGCGGAATGAAGAAACCAACCAGGTTAAACAGTACAGCATTCCGCAAGGCAAACACTTGGTCGTGTACGAAGGCGACCACGTTGGCGTGGGCGAAGCCCTGACCGACGGCGCTATTGACCCGCACGATGTGTTGCGTGTCAAAGGCGATAAAGAAGCACAAGAGTTCCTGTTAAACGCCATTCAGGAAGTGTACAGACTGCAGGGCGTGACGATTAATGACAGACATATTGAGGTTATTGTCCGTCAGATGTTGGGGAACGTAAAAATTCTGGACGCGGGTGATACGGCGTTCCTGAAAGGTGAAATCCGCAGCAAAGCCAGCTGGCTCAGAGAAAACGCTAAAATGAAAGCGGCCGGCAAAAACATGGCGGATGCGGAAACCATCCTTTTGGGTATCAGCAAAGCATCTCTCGCTTCCGAATCGTTTATATCCGCGGCAAGCTTCCAAGAAACCACCAAGGTTTTGACGGATGCCGCAATTACGGGCCAGGTGGACGAATTGCAAGGCCTGAAAGAAAATGTAATCGTAGGCCATTTGATACCGGCGGGTACGGGTATTTCCGCCCGGCAAATTGCCGAAGAGTTTGAAGAAAAACGCAAAGAAACAGGAGAGAAGTAATGCCAACAGTAAACCAATTAGTGAAATACGGACGGGCGAAAGAAATTCACAGAACGAAATCCCCGGCGTTGCAAGCTTGCCCTCAAAGAAGAGGCGTCTGCACCCGTGTTTATACCACAACCCCCAAAAAGCCTAACTCTGCTTTAAGAAAGGTTGCCCGTGTAAAGTTGACCTCCAAAGTGGAAGTCACCGCTTACATTCCCGGTGTGGGCCACAACTTGCAGGAACACTCTATTGTGTTAGTGCGCGGTGGCCGTGTGAAAGACTTGCCGGGTGTGCGCTATCACATCATTCGCGGCGCGTTGGACGCGTCGGGCGTTGAAAACAGAAAACAGGGCAGATCTCTTTACGGCGTAAAGAGACCCAAGGCCGGTAAATAATTTAGGAGTTAGAAAAGTATGCCTAGAAAAGGTTTAAGACCCAGAGACAGAAGACCGCAACCCGCACCGGATTTTAAGTACAATTCCGTGTTGGTTTCCCGGTTTATTAACAAATTGAATTTTGAAGGTAAAACTTCCGCCGCCGAAAAAGTATTAGACGGCGCCATGGCTATCATTGCCGAAAAAACCAAAGAAAACGCGCTGGACGTATTCAATAAATGTATTGAAAACGTCCGCCCGTTGGTGGAAGTAAAAGCCCGCCGCGTGGGTGGTGCTACTTATCAGGTTCCTACGGAAGTAAAACCGTTGCGCAGCACCTCTTTGGCTATGCGCTGGCTGATTGGCGCCGCGCAAAGCCGCAAAGGCCGCCCGATGGCTGAAAAATTGGCCGAAGAAATCATCTTGGGCGCCAAAAAAGAAGGCACCGCTTTCAAGAAAAGAGAAGACGTGCATAAAATGGCCGAAGCCAACCGCGCTTTTGCCCATTTCAAATGGTAATTGGGAACTAAAGATATGGCTGAATTCAAAACCTATCCGTTAGATAAAATCAGAAACATCGGTATTATCGCGCACATTGACGCCGGTAAGACCACTACCTCTGAAAGAATCCTTTACTATACCGGTAAAGTGCATAAAATCGGGGAAACGCACGACGGCGCGTCCGTGACGGACTGGATGGAACAGGAACGCGAACGCGGTATTACTATTACCTCCGCCGCCATTTACTGCGTTTGGAAAGATTGCCAACTCAACATTATTGACACCCCCGGCCACGTGGACTTCACCGCCGAAGTGGAACGTTCTTTGCGCGTTCTGGACGGCGCTGTGTGCTGCTTTGACGGCGTGCAGGGCGTGGAACCGCAGTCTGAAACCGTATGGCGCCAGGCTGATAAGTACCATGTACCCCGTATTGCTTACATCAACAAGATGGACCGCATCGGCGCGGACTTCGTCCGCTCCGCCAACTCCATTAAGGAAAAACTGGGCGGCAACGCTTGCCCCATTCAGCTTCCTGTCGGCGCCGAAGATAAATTCGTCGGCGTGGTGGACTTGGTAAAAATGAAAGCCATTATTTGGGACGGCGACCACAACGGCGCCACCTTTAACGAGGTTGAAATCCCGGCGGACCTGAAAGAAGCGGCCGAAAAAGCCCACTTGGAAATGATTGAAAAGCTGGCGGATTTTGATGAAGCCTTAATGGAACGCTACTTGAACGGCGAAACGAACTTCACCGTGGAAGAAATTAAAAAAGCCATTCGTAAAGGTACCTTAACGGGTAAATTCTTCCCCGTGATTTGCGGTTCCTCTTACAAAAACAAAGGCGTTCAACCCTTGTTGGACTGCGTGAACGATTATCTACCCTCTCCTGTAGATGTTCCTGCCGTCAAAGGGACTAACCCCAACACGGGCGAAGAAGAAACCCGCAAACCGTCCAACACGGAACCGTTCTGCGGCTTAATCTTCAAAATTCAAACGGACCCGTTTGTGGGTAAATTAAGCTTCTTCCGCATTTATTCCGGTATGCTTAAAGCCGGGGATACGGTTTTCTTCCCGGGCAAAAATGCTTCCGAACGCTTCGGCCGTATGATGCGTATGATGGCCGACAAACGCGAAGAAGTGAAAGAATTGGGCGCCGGCGAAATTGCCGCCACCGTGGCTATTAAAAATGCCCGCGTGGGGCAGACCATTTGCTCCCCGGACCATCCGATTGTGTTGGAAAGCATTACTTTCCCTGAACCGGTAATCTCCATTGCCGTGGAACCCAAATCCAAGGCCGATGAAGAAAAAATGTCCAACGCGCTGGCCCGCTTGGCCGAAGAAGACCAAACCTTCCGCGTGCATACGGACGAAGAAACCGGCCAAACCGTTATTTCCGGTATGGGTGAACTCCACTTGGATATTATTGTTGACCGCATGAAACGCGAATTCAACGTACAAGCCAACGTGGGCGCGCCGCAGGTTGCGTATCGCGAAACCATCACCAAAACGGTGGAACAGGAAACCAAGTTTGTGCGCCAGTCCGGCGGTCGTGGTCAATACGGTCACGTCTTCCTTAGACTGGAACCGCAGGAAAAAGGCAAAGGGTTTGAATTCGTCAACGAAATCACCCAAGGCCGTATTCCGAAAGAATACATCCCTGCTATTGAAAAAGGCTGCCGCGAAGCGCTGGATTCCGGTGCGATCGCCGGGTACCCCTTGGTGGATATTAAAGTGGCCGTGTTTGACGGTTCCTTCCACGAAGTGGACTCCTCCGAAATGGCCTTTAAGATTGCCGCCTCTATGGCCTTGAAAGACGGCGCCAAGAAAGCCAACCCGATTATTCTGGAACCTATCATGAAAGTAGAAGTGGTAGCTCCGGAAGCCAACTTGGGCGATATTATCGGTGACTTGAGCTCCCGCCGCGGCCAAATCGGCGAAATGGGTGTGCGCGGCAACGTGCGCTATGTACGCGCCGAAGTGCCGCTGGCCGAAATGTTCGGCTATGCCACCAACGTCCGCTCCTTATCTCAGGGCCGCGCGTCGTTCACCATGGAACCCAGCCACTATGCTGAAGTCCCGGCGAACGTAGCCAAAGCCATTATTGAAAAGAGAACGGCTGAAAAGGCTGCCGCCTAATCAGGTTGCAACTTGAACACTTACGGAACGCCTGCCAAAAGCGGGCGTTCCGTTTTTTGTGGTGCGGGTACGCGCGGCGTGGGAAATTTTTAGGTGTGCCTTGCGTGGGGGGGCGCGGCTTTTGTGTGGCGGAACGCGCGTTGCCCAGTGCGTATGTGCGTGGCGGGGGCGTGATTTTGAGGGAAGGGCGGATAAGCCGTTGGGCGTGGTGGGGGATAAACCTTACCCGGGGCGTGATAAATTTCGGCAAAATGCGCGGCGCTTTCCGGCTCGTTTTTTGCTACAATACCAAATATGAGATTTCCTTTCATTTTAGGGGCGGTGTGCTTTCTAGTGGCCGGCTGTGCGCCCAGTTTGCAAAAACACCAAAACCAGCTTTTTGCCCGCTTTGTGGCACAAGCCCATGTGGGTTGTTCGGCGGATGAAGAATGTACGGCCGTCTTGCTTTCGTGCCGTTATCCCCAATGGGGCTATGCCGCCATTAACCGTTTGGAGCTGGAGGATGTCAAGCGTATCCGCCAGGCCGATTGGTACACCCGCTGTAAAAAAGAGCCGCCGCCCGCGGATGAAATCCCTACCCGGTGTGTCGCCGGGCGGTGCCGGTTAGTAAACCCATAAACAGATTTGGTATAATATAAAAAACTTATCAGGGAGACTTTTATGCTAAAACAAATTGCTGTCGGTTTGTTGTTGGTCGCCGGTGTATTGGGGGCGGGGTGCGCTTCGGCTCCTAAAAACGGGCATACCTATACCCAGCTGATTCAGGCCAACCAAGACTGCCGGACGGATGCGGATTGTGTGGCTGTCAACCGTTCCTGCTGCCGCTGTGACGGTAAAGTTGCCGTCAACCGGCGCGTGGCCGCCGCTTTGCGTACCAAATGGCTCAGCGACTGCCCCACCGCCGTCTGCACCCAGGAAATGTGCTATACGGATTTGAACGTGTCCTGCCAAAATAACCGTTGCGTGGGTACTTTGGCCCAATAAATTTATGAAACAGTGGAAACTTCTTTTGTGTGGTTGTGCGGCCCTTTTTGTGGGGGCCTGCACCAGCCCAAGCGCCGCGGTGAATGCCGTTCCGGCGGAATATGCCCAATTAGTGGCTTCGGCCGATAAAACCTGCCAAACGGATAGCGATTGCGCCGCCGTTCAAAAGGGCTGTTGCCCTTGCGCGGGTTATGAGGCCGTCAACGCCCGCGTGGCCGCCAAATTGCAAAAAAAGCTGAAAAAAGCGTGCGGTATGGCCGCTTGCACTTTGGAAATGTGCTACGAGGAAATTACGCCTAAATGCGTAAATAACCAATGCGCGGGAGAGCTTAAACCGATGTCCGCGTATCGGATGAATTAGAGGAAATAAATGAAAAAAGTATTTTTTATGATGTTAGCCGCCGGGGTGTTTGCCGCGTGCGGTACTGCCCGGCAAAACGTGGGGATTAATGCCGTTCCGGCCCAATTAACCAAGGCCGTGGCGGCGGCAGATAAAGCCTGCCAGACCGATAGCGATTGCGTGGCCGTGCAGAAAGGCTGCTGCCCCTGCGCCGGGTATGAAGCCGTAAATAAAACAGCGGCCCAAAAGGTTCAAACGGTGTTGGATAAAGCCTGCGCCGGCGGCGGTTGCACGCGCGAAGCGTGCTATACGCGCATTACCACACAGTGTGTAAATCACGTTTGCACGGGTACCCTGGTGGCTCCGCGTGCGGTAGCTTTGTAAGTTGTTAAAATAACAAAAGGCCGGCCCGAAAGCCGGTCTTTTTGTTTGTAAAGAAAGCAACCGCCGGTTTGTATTGGAGAATACCTTTACAACCCTAATCAGATTTTATACAATATACATAAGCGAATTTTAGGCGTTGGATTTGAACGCAAAACGGTGAAAATTGTTAGTAAAAATTCTACGCAAACGCCCCTGAATTTTGGTATAATAAATAGTACCGAATTTAGACGCATGGCAGAGAAATTCCTTACCGGCCCGACGAGAAAGGCGACCGGTGAAGGTTTTTCTGCCCTATAATTTTTTATTAAAAGTTGTTTTAAGGAAATCAAAAATGGCAGAAAAAACTGAAAAGAAAGCTCACGCGCTGAGCCAAGAAAGAATCCGCATTAAACTGCGTTCTTATGACCATCGCATGTTGGACACCTCGGTTTCCCGCATTGTGGAAACTGCCCAAAAAACGGGTGCCATCGTGGCGGGTCCTGTTTTGTTGCCGGTTCGGATTAAAAAGTACACCGTACTTCGCTCTCCTCATACCGACAAGAAAAGCAGAGAACAGTTTGAAATGCGTATTCACAAAAGACTTATTGACTTGAAAAGCCCCACCTCCAAAACCGTGGACGAACTGATGAAATTGGATTTGCCCGCCGGTGTGGATGTGGCCATTAAAAGCAATTAATAGGAAATACAGACACTATGACAGAAGAAATCAAACAAGCTGCTGGTGCCCAAGAGGCAACGAACGTTGCTGAAGCGGCCAAAGCAGAAACTGTCAAAGAAGCTCCCGAATCTTTCCGCTTTGTAATTGGGGAAAAAGTCGGCATGACGCAGCTCTTTGATGAAAAAGGCAATCTGCATGGCGTATCCGTTGTAAAGGCGGGTCCGTGCAAGGTTGTGCGTGTCAGAACCCTGGAAAAAGACGGCTACAACGCCGTTTGCGTGGGTTTTGGCGAAGTGAAAGAAAGCAAGCTCAACAAACCCGAACTCGGGTACTTCAAAAAAGTAAACGCCGCGCCGGTTAAACACATGAAAGAATGCCGTGTTGCCGACGTGAACGGTTTTGAAATCGGCCAAGTCATTTCACTTGAAAAAGTATTCAAACCCGGCGACTATGTAGACGTGCAGGGTAAAATTAAAGGCCACGGCTTTGCGGGCGCTATGAAACGCCACGGGTTCGCCGGCCAGCCGGATTCCCACGGTGCTTCCGACAGATGCCGCGCACCGGGTTCTTTGGGTTCCCGCCGCTCCTTGGGTAAAGTGCTTTCCGGCCAGCGCATGGCTGGTCATTACGGCACCACCACCCATACCGTATCCAAAATTGAAGTTATCAAAGTGGACAACGAAAACGGACTTCTTTTCTTGAAAGGCTCCGTACCGGGTGCCAAAGGCTCCATCGTGTCCGTGTTGGAAACTTCCAAAAACAGAAAACACGTAGTGGCTCCCGTGGTGCAGAAAATCTCTGCTTCCAAAGCCGCTAACAAGAAGTAAGGACTTGGACCTATGGAAACAAAAGTTTTAGATATTAAAGGTAAAGAAAAAGGGACCTGCGCTCTGCCGGAAAGCTTGTTCGCCGTCAAAGCCAACCCTACCTTCTTGCACGAAGTCGTCACTGCTTTCTTGGCCAACCAAAGAAGCGGCACCGCCGATGTGAAAACCCGCAGTGAAGTTTCCGGCACCGGCAAAAAACCGTGGAAACAGAAAGGCACCGGCCGCGCCCGTCAGGGCAGCTTGCGCGCCCCTCAATTCCGCCACGGTGGTGTAGCTTTCGGGCCCACCCCGCACTCTTACCGCCAGGAATTGCCGGTTGCCAAACGCCGCTTGGCTTTGGCTATGGCGCTTTCCACCAAATTGTCCGAAGGCAACTTGGTCGTCTTGGAAGATTTGAAAGTATCCGAACCCAAAACCAAAGCGTTTGCCGCCGTGTTGGAAACCCTTTCCGCCGGGCGCAAACCGTTGTTGTTGGGCAACTTTGCGGATGCCAACACTAAGTTAGCCGGGCGCAATATTGCCGGGTTGACCCACCTTCTTCCTGAAGACATTAATGCCTATGTAGTGCTTAACAGCACCAAGGTTATTATGACCAAAGAAGCGTTGGAAAAAATTAGCGCCACGTTTACCAAGGAGGCCAAATAATGACCCGTACTTACGAAATTCTTAAAAAGCCTCTTTTGACCGAAAAAAGTGTGGTCGCCAGAGATGCGCAAAACCGCTATGGTTTTGTGGTATCCAAAAATGCATCTAAGGGCGAAATCAAAACTGCCGTAGAATAGATATACAAGTTGAAGTCAAAAGACCTAAATACAATAAAATAACTTCTGAATATAAAGGTCAATCATCAGAACAAATAAGACAAAGAATAAACAAGGCAAGAAAAATGCAAAAGGAAAGATACCAAAAATACAAAATACACTCAAATGCACAATTAACTTCAAAATTAATACCAGAATACTGTAAATTAGATAGTAATGGAGAAAAGATATTAGAAAAAGCATTTAACAATTTAAAACTCAGTGTGAGAGCATATGAGAAAATTCTAAAAATTGCAAGAACAATAGCAGACTTAGATGAGGAAAAACAAATAAAAGAAAAACATATAGCAGAAGCAATAAAAAATGTAGATGACGGACTTAAATTTAAAAAAGGAAGAATATATAAATTGGTTATTAGAAGAATTAAAAAGTGGAAAATATAGACATAGAGGATACAGGCAATTTTATATAACAATACCCAAAAAAAGAAAAGTTGAAGCATCTAGCTACATAGATAGAATAGTACATAGGTGGGTAGTGGACAACTTCTTAAAACCATATTTTGAAACACAATTCATAAGTACAACGTATGCATGCATAAAAGGTAGGGGAATGCATAAATCAGCAAAAGATGTACAAATGGCGATGAGACATTGTAAAAGGACGTGGGGAGAATACTATATTTTAAAAATGGATGTTGCAAAATACTTTCAAAATATAGATAAGAAAATATTAATGAAAATACTAAAAAGAAAAATTAAAGATGAAAAATTAATGACATTAATAGAAAAAATAATATAAGTAGCTAATAAGAAAGGAATGATATTATTATGGATAATGGAGTTTCATACATGTTTTTCAATTGTGATGAACACGCATCTTCAGCTTCTATGAATCCAATATGCAATTGTATTGTATATAGGAAAAAGGCTGGTAAAAAAGCACTATGGAGAGAAATAAAACAACAACTTGCAGAGGAACAAATAGAGATTGAAAAAAGAGATTTGCCAAATGTGCGGAATGAAATCCTTGTAGGTAATCCTATTAATGCTAATAATTACATGACATACGGTTGCATTATTGAAGTTAATGAAGCCAAATAAAAATTACAGCATAGCTCGTCCCTCCTATGCTATGACACAATCAAAATTAATTTTCATTTAAGGAGCATAACAATATGGAAAAAAATATTTTAAAGATTAACATTACGGGACACAGACCAGGAAAATTATACGGATATGATATTCACAGACCAGAGTATAATGATATCCGTAATCAAATTAAAGGAAGTCTGGTGATGTTGATTAAGAAATATGCAGCTGAGAAAGTTGTCTGCTATAGTGGCATGGCCTTGGGAATAGATCAAATATTTATTGAGTGTTGTATAGAAGCACGAGAATATTATAAGAAACATGGTATAGAATTAAAAATAATAGCAGCTATTCCTTGTCACTATTATGATAATAAATGGCGGCAGGAATCTAAGGATTTATATCATGAACTTTTAAATGAGTGTGATGAACAGCTCTATGTTTATGATGGTCCATATACAAAAGATTGTCTTGATAAACGTAATAAATTCATGGTGGAAAAAACAGATTGCACTATAGCAGTCTGGAATGGAACACCAAGCGGAACGGCAAACTGCATTAAAGATGCAGAGAGACTAGGCCATGAAGTTGTCATAATAAATCCA
>OQVL01000331.1_pt1 | contig 23640 bp, 21 predicted proteins | sample 1691501 | NCBI WGS metagenome assembly OQVL01 (sample SAMN03418253, study PRJEB22391) | human gut metagenome | biome: human-gut; feature: organic feature; material: feces | host: Homo sapiens | place: Tanzania | collected 2013-01 | reverse complement strand
GATTTACCCTATTGGTCATATCCTCATAGCTGGTGTTTTCTGTATCTACCAAACCCAGAATGTCGCAATAGATATAGGCATAAGGAATCAGCTCCTGTGGTATTACATCTGCCTTAAAATAAAGGTTCAAATACACAATACCACTGGTGTCTGCCGGAGTATAAAGTACCTTAATATCCTTTAGTTCCTTTTCCTCCAAAGGAATCTTCTTGGCATTAGGCTCAATATCCTCTATCTTCAGCAGGGGAATGGTGGCCAAAGCCTCTGGAGAATCTGGTGTCTGCTGCCGGAGCTTCAATTTAGCAGTATTCTCAATAATCTGCTGCAGCTCCTCGGTGGACATCTTAGCCTTAATGTCTGCCAGCTTTTCAGCCATAGCCTGCTCCTGTTTTTGGGCCATTTCCTTGTCAGGAGCCATAACAACCACAGCCCCAAAGGTGTTATCCAAGAAGTATTTTTTCAGCAATTCCTCGTAATAATTCCCTGCCAGCTTCTCTCGCAGATCTACAATATCCTGCTCATATCTCAGCTTGGTCAAAGGATCCTGGTCATAAAGCCAGTTTGTCATGAGGCTGATATTATAAATCAATCCCTTTGGATAGGAACCAAAATCTGCCTCCCGCAGCTGGAACTCAAAGAGATTCAGGGCAGCCTCCAGGCTATCTCGATCAATGCCATTTTCTGCCAAATCCCTCAGGGTATTATGAATAACCTCCTTGAACAGCTCCACCTTATCAGCCTCGGCACCATTAACGGTAATGGTCAAATATGGCTGATGGACATTGGTTTCCAAATGGGAAGAAACATCCATACCAATACCAGCATCGATCAATGCCTTCCGCAAAGGAGCTGCCGGAGTTTTCAACAAAGCCTGCTCCAAAAGCTGCAAGGCATTTATCAGTTCATGGTCCCCAGCCTTGGCCATAACAAGATTGTAGCTCAGGAAGGTCTTAGCCTCGGTGCTTTCCTCCTCCCCAATAGGATAGGTGGCCTGAATCTCCTTCAAATGACCAAAGCCCTCCTGCAAAGGAATATGGGAATCCACCTCCACCACATCAAAATGGCTAAGATATTCATCGTCAATAAAAGCCAGCTTTTCCTCAATATCCATATCACCATAAAGATAAATATAGCTATTGGATGGAGCATAATATTTCTTGTGGAAATCAATAAACTGCTCATAGGTAAGGTTAGGAATAGCTGCTGGATTGCCACCGGATTCACAGGCATAGGTATTGTCTGGGAACAGGGCCTTCATCACCTGATTTTCCAGTAAATCCTCTGGAGAAGACAGGGCCCCCTTCATTTCATTATATACTACACCGCTATAACGCAATGGCTCCTCTGGCTTTTCAATCTCGTAGTGCCATCCCTCCTGCATAAGAATCTCCGGCTGATTGTAAATAGCAGGATAGAATACCGCATCCAGATACACATCCATCAGATTGTGAAAATCCTTATCATTACAGCTAGCCACTGGATACATGGTTTTATCTGGATAGGTCATAGCATTCAGGAAGGTATTCAAAGAGCCTTTCACCAGTTCCACAAAAGGTTCCTTGAGAGGAAACTTCCGAGAACCACACAGAGTGGAATGTTCAATAATATGAGGTACGCCAGTATCATCCTCTGGAGGAGTTCTAAAGGAAATAGAAAATACCTTATTATCATCCTTATTCTGAAGATACAGCAAGCGGGCGCCGCTTTTCTCATGGTGGAACTCATAAGCTGTGGAAGCTGTCTCCTTTACCTCCTCCCTTCTTACCAATCTAAAACCATGTACAATATCATTAATCTGCATAAAAATTTCCCTTCACTTAATAACACGCAATTCTTTGAGGCCTTACCATCAGGAATTTGCTTCCTGATTAATCTGCTGGTCGGATTTCCCCAGCACCCAGCCCAAGGTTTTCAGCTCACCAAAAATCATGGCCCGCTGCTCCCGGAAATCTGCCCCAGTACCACGCATTTCCTTATATCTCTGACGACATTTCTCGTACCGGGCGTGAACCTCCGGCATACTCCGCATCTTTTTACCCATTTCTGTGGTATATCCTGTAGAAATCGTAGACATATTCAAACCATCCTCTCATGGAATAATCTAAGCCTTCACAAAACTCTTGCCTTATATTCTACTACAAAAAAGAGCCCTCTGACAATGCCAGAGGGCTCAAATTTAGGTCTAGAATTATTTGTTGAAAATATTCTTCAGAGCCTGCTTGTTAACATCACGGTTCAACTGAGCCAGATAAGTGGTCAGCTTGATGTTCTTAGGGCAAACCTCAACGCAATTCTGGGAGTTACCGCAACCGGTAATACCGCCCTTGCCCATCAGAGCATTCAGGCGCTTCTCCTTGTCGAACTTTCCAAGTGGATGCAGGTTGAACAGGTATGCCTGAACGGATGGAGATGCACCAATAAAGTCGGACTGTGGGCCAACATTAGGGCAAGCCTCCAGGCAACATCCGCAGGTCATGCAGTGAGAAATCTCATATGCAGTGGTGGCGGTGTAAGGATTCTGAATAGGAGCATCCTTAACCTCCCAAGTACCATCAACCTCAACCCATGCCTGTACACGCTTCAAGCTCTCGAACATTACGGAGCGATCAATCAGCAGGTCACGGATTACAGGGAAGGTTCTAGCTGGAGCCAGATGGATTGGCTGCTCCAACTCATCAATCAGAGCACAGCAAGCCTGACGAGCCTTGCCGTTGATAACCATCATGCAAGCACCGCAAACCTTCTCCAAGCAGTTGCATTCCCAAGTTACAGGAGCAACCTTCTTGCCGTCCTTGGTTACAGGATTCTTCTGAATCTCCATAAGGGAGGCAACAACATTAAGAGCAGGACGATAAGGAATCTCGAATTCCTGAGTATAAGGTGCGCTGGTAGGGCTGTCCTGACGCTCAATGATAAAAGTAACTGTTTTCTTCTGTTCTGCCATTCTACTTTGTCCTCCTCTTATTCCTTCTTCGCAACAGCATAGTTACGAGGACGAGCCTTGATGAGAGAATGCTCGAACTCCTCATATTTTACGATTGGCTCTTCAGTTGCAGGATCATAGTTAATAACTGTGGTCTTCATGAATCTGGAGTCGTCACGCTTGAAGAATACCAGCTCGTCGTCAGCATCATGGCCGCGGCCATCAGCTGCGAACTTGATGTTCTCAACGCCTACCAGCTTCTCCTTCTGCTCAGCAGTCATAGCATCATAATCGCTCTTCAGAACAATCTTAGCATGAGCACCACGGGACTCGTCACGGCAACGAGCAGCCTTGGTAATAGCCATTGCATAAAGAATCATATTGCGGAGCTGGCGAACAAACATAGCCTCCTGGTTAGCCCAGTTGCCATGGTCAGTCAGACCAATATTGTCCCAACGCTTCAGAATCTTCTTCAGCTCTACGAGACACTTATCCAAACCAGTGTTATCACGCTCGATGGATACATAGTCATACATGATATCGCCCATCTCCTGATGCAGCTTATGAGCATTCTCAGGACCATTCATCTGGCGAATCTTGTCATACTCAGCCTGAACCTCCTTGCGAGCTGCTTCCAGCTCAGCATCGGTCAGAGCCACACCCTGCTTGCCTTCCTTGCAGTACTTCATAGCCTCAGGGCCAGATACAGTACCGGAATATGCAGCAGACAGCAGAGAGTTAGCACCCAGACGGTTTGCACCGTGGTACTGATGATCGCACTCACCAGAAGCCATCAGGCCAGGAATAGTGGTGAAGTGCTTTCTATCTACATAGATACCGCCCATGGAATAATGAACGGAAGGGAAAATCTCCATAGGAACCTTACGAGGATCCTTACCTACGAATTCAGTGTAGATCTCGATGATACCACCCAGCTTGCGCTCCAGATAATCTGCAGGAATATGGGACAGATCCAGATATACACGACGCTCGTTGTTGATACCCAGATGCATGTGATCGCAAACCTTGAAAATAGCACGGGATGCAACATCACGAGGAACCAGGTTACCATATGCAGGGTACATTTCCTCCAGGAAGTACCAAGGCTTGCCATCCTTGTAAACCCATACACGGCCACCCTCACCACGGCATGCCTCAGACATCAGACGGTTCTTGTCAGAGCCTGGGATAGCGGTAGGATGAATCTGAATGAACTCAGGGTTACCAATAGCAGCACCCTGCTGATATACAGCAGATACTGCAGAACCATTACAAATAGTGGAAGCGGTGCAACGGCCAAATACCTGACCAGGGCCACCAGTTGCCAGAATAACAACATCAGCAGGGAAAGCCTTAATCTCCATGGAGTTCATACTCTGAGCTACGATACCACGGCAGATGCCATCCTTGTTCTTAATGATTTTGATGAATTCCCAGAACTCATACTTGGTTACGCCGCCCTTAACTTCCCAGCGACGAACCTGCTCGTCCAGAGCATACAGCAGCTGCTGACCAGTAGTGGAACCAGCAAAGCAGGTACGCTTATTCTTCTGACCACCGAAGTTACGCAGGTCAAGAACACCTTCTGGAGTACGAGTGAAAGGTACACCCATACGATCGAACATCTTAATGAGCTTTGGAGCTGCCTCAACCATGCCCTTTACAGCCAGCTGGTCAGCCAGGAAGTCACCGCCATATACGGTATCATCAAAATGCTCATAAATGGAGTCATGCTCACCCTTGGTGTCCATGCAGGCATTGATACCGCCCTGAGCACAGAGGGAGTGAGAACGCTTTACTGGGCAGTAAGAGAACAGGTCTACTTCGCCGCCAGCTTCACAAATTTTAAGGGTAGCCATCAATCCAGAAAGACCGCCACCAACTACAATAATCTTATTTTTAGCCACGTAGTTTCTCTCCTTATACAATATTTTTAACTACGAAAATGTCCTGCTTATGCAAAGTAGGAGAACATGAAAGCCAGAGTCAGCAGACACATCAAAGCGCAAAGACCCATAGCCATCTTGTCAACTACACGCTGAGCACGAGGACCCTTTGCAATACCCCAGGTCATGCAGAAAGTAGTGATACCATTGCAGAAATGGAAGATTGCAGCAAACATACCCAGAGCATACAGCACAAATACAACAGGGTTGGACAGAACACTCTGAACCAGACCATAGCTGATGTGCTCGCCCATAATACCCTTCAGGTAGATACGGAGATAGCCAACATGCCAGATGAGGAAAGCTACCAAATACCAAGCAGTGTAGCGCTGGAGAGCAAACTTCCAGTTACGGGAATAGCCATAGCCACCAGTGTTGTTCTTAGCATCCAGGGCAATAACAATACCATAAATACCATGGAACAAAATAGGTACAGCATAAAAGCAGATTTCAATAGCCAGGAAAATTGGTGGTGGAATCAGCTCCATCATCTCCAGACCCTGATTGAAAACCTCAGGACCACCCATAGCTGAAGCATTTGTCAGCAAATGCTCAATCAGCACGCCGCCCAGTAAAAGCAGACCGCAAAGGGAATGTAAACGGCGCAGATAAAAAGATACGTTAATCATTCTAGACCTCCTAAATATATTCTTTCCTATGGAAAGTAATTGTACGCCTTGGAGGAATAATCAGTTACCCCTGACAGAGCCTCCGGTGCGCAATTATAATCTACGATATGGAGCCTGACCCATTTCGTAGAAATTATTGCCCTCAGAATCGATTACAACGATTGCAGGGAAATCTACAACCTCCAGAGCTGCCAAAGCCTCAGGGCCCAGCTCAGGGTAAGCAATAACAGTGTACTTCTTTACGGACTTGGCAATCAGAGCAGCGGCACCGCCAACAGCAGCAAAATAAGTAACGCCGTTCTTCTTCATGGACTCAATAACCTCAGGAGCACGGGAGCCCTTGCCGATCATACCCTTGATACCCTGATCCAACATGGTAGGAGTATAAGCATCCATACGGCCAGCAGTGGTAGGACCACAGGAGCCGATTGGATCACCTGGCTTTGCAGGAGTAGGTCCAAGATAGTAAACAATCTGGTTATGCCAATCAATTGGCAGCTTCTCGCCACGAGCCAGAGCCTCAGTCATAACCTTGTGAGCAGCATCACGGGCACTGTAGATAGTACCGGTAATCAATACGCTGTCGCCTGCACGCAGAGTGCGGGACTTTTCCTCAGTCAGAGGGGTAGTTAAACGAATAGTTTCAGCCATTATCAAGACCTCCTAAATCACAGTACACGGACAGCATGGCGGCAAGCATGGCAGCAGATTGTTACTGCAACAGGCAGGCCGGCGATATGGGTAGGACCCCACTCGATATTTACAGCCAGAGCAGAAGTAGTGCCGCCCAGCTGAGGTCCGATACCAGTCTTGTTAATCATCTCAAGAAGCTCATTCTCAAGATTTGCATAATCAGGATGCTCATTACGAACAGTAATATTACGCATCAAGGCACGCTTGGACAGATATGCAGCCTGATCCATAGTACCGCCGATACCTACACCAACAACCATTGGTGGGCATGGATTGCAGCTTGCATGCTGAATAATATCCAGAACAGCCTTCTTAACACCCTCTACGCCATCAGCAGGTACCAGCATCTTGATGCCGCCCTTGTTCTCGGAACCAAAGCCCTTGCAGGTCAGCTCGATTCTCAGCTGATCACCAGGAACAATCTTGGTATAGATAATAGCAGGAGTATTGTTCTGGGTATTTACGCGGTTGAACAAAGGCTCTGCTACAACAGACTTACGAAGATATCCCTCGGTATAGCCCTTAGCAACACCTGCATTGATGGCCTCAGTAAGATCGCCACCCTCCAGATGCAGATCCTGACCTACCTCCAAGAAGATAATGGTCATACCAGTATCCTGACAGATTGGACGATCCTCTGCACGAGCGATCTCGGAGTTTTTGATAATCTGATCAAGAACAACCTGACCTACAGGAGATTCTTCAGTCTCTCTGCCCTTTTTCAATGCCTCATACACATCTTTTGGCAAATAATAGGCAGCTTCCTTGCACATCTGCGCTACTTCAGCAGTAATCTGCTCTACATTAATTGTACGCAAATTAAACCCTCCCCAAAAATATATAATAAATTACATTCGCTATCTAATAATAGCATATTTTCAAACTGCTTTCAAGCCAATAACCGCAAGGGTTTTAGCTATTTGCAATATGAATCCGATTCATCTTTTTTCTCAGTTGTTTTCGCTTAGAATTGTTAATTCATCCAACGAATTATTTAATTTGTGTTCATCAAACCGTGTACATACTTTCATTTTATTTTTGCAAATGGTAATGATATAATTCCGGCTCCTTGCCCTCCGCCAACTCCAAAACCATGAAGGATTGGCCTTTACCATCCCGAGGGTATGATAAACTACCTGGATTAATCAGCAAAATACCATTAACTTTTTTTATGAAAGCTACATGGGTATGACCAAAGACTCCAATATCTGCTCCCTTTTCCCGCACCGCCAGCAAAAAATTAGCCGGATTACTCTTTACCCCATAAAGATGGCCATGAGTCAAAAATATTTTGCTGCCAGCTGCTGTTACCAGCTCCTCATCCTCAGCTCCATGATAACCCCAATCACAATTTCCTGCTACATTAACTACTTCTGCATCATAGGCCATACGTAAATATTCTGCATCGGTGATTAAATCTCCTGCATGAAGCCAAAAATCTATTTCTCCCGCCACCTTTACCGCCTGGTCAATAGCATTAGTATTGCCGTGGGAATCACTAATTATGCCTATACGCATAGCAAACCTCCCTTAAAAGCTTAATTTGCTAAATATTTTTCCAGAAGCTCCGCCATTTTGGCAATAGCCTCTCCTCTATGACTGATACCCTGCTTTTCCCCCAAGGTCATTTCCGCCATAGTCTTTTCACCTACATAAAAATAAGGATCATAGCCAAAGCCATTCTGACCTCTGGCCTCCAAACGAATCTCCCCTGGACAGCTGCCCTCAGCAAATAACTGATGACCATTGGTATCCACAAAGGTCAAGGCGCATTTATAGGCCGCTGGAGAGCAAGCCAAGCCCAAGTCATGCAGTTTGGACTGCAGCTTGGCATTATTTTCCTCATCTGTGGCATTTTCCCCAGCATAGCGGGCAGAATAAATACCAGGTGCTCCATTAAGAGCCTCCACCTCTAGGCCAGAATCATCCGCCAAGCAGGCTAGACCTGTTTCCTCACAATAATATTTTGCCTTCAGCAGAGAATTAGCCTGAAAGCTATCCCCATCCTCCACAGGCTCCGGATATTTTTCTGGCAGCTCCTTCAGGGATATCAGCTCCACATCCAAATTTTTAAAGGCATTTATCATTTCCCGTACCTTGCCCTGATTGCCGGTAGCTATTACAATTTTTTTTGCCATATCTGCCATCCTTTACTTTTACCCAACTTATTCCCGGCCTACACGCCAAACCAGCACTCCGCCTAACACATCCTTTTCATAGGAAATCAGCTCGTCAGTACCCTTGGCTGCCAGATCCAATAGCTTGGTTAATTCCTGAGGACTAAAAGGCCGTCCTTCGCCAGTCCCCTGCACCTCTACATAATTTCCCTCTCCGGTTCTTACTACATTCATATCCACTACCCCAGTGGAATCCTCCTCGTAGCAAACATCCAACAAGGGTACACCTTCTGGAGAAATACCTACACTTATGGCTGCCAAAAAATCCTTCACAGGGAAAGGCTTTTTACCATCATAAATAGTTTCACAGGCCTCCACCAAAGCAATAAAAGCACCAGTTATAGAGGCAGTTCTCGTACCACCGTCAGCCTGAATAACATCGCAATCAATAATAATGGTCCGCTCTCCCAGAGCCTTCAAATCCATTACAGAACGCAAACTACGGCCAATAAGCCGCTGTATTTCCTGGGTACGGCCGCTCTGCTTGCCTCTGGTGGATTCTCTTGGAGTTCTGGTGGAGGTGGCACTTGGCAAAAGGGAATATTCTGCCTTCAACCACCCTTCCCCAGTGCCTCTGAGAAACACTGGCACCCTTTCTTCCACAGTAGCAGCACAGATAACCTTGGTGTTGCCCATTTCTATTAAAACAGAGGCAGCAGGCCCCTGCTGAAAATGTCTATGTATCTTATAACGGCGCAGCTGCTCCGGCTCTCGGCCATCCGGTCTGCCTTCCCGCCTTTTCTTATGTCCTTTTTTATGCTCCATATGTACCTCATTCCTTTTGTTCAAAACTCTAATAGTATAGCATATAGACAAAATTCTACCAACAAGAATTTATTGTTTTTGTATACATTATAGCACCTATATTGCGCAAAGAAAATGCAAAATAAAAGCCAGGCTGTATCCAACCTGGCTTTTACCTCATATCTTATTGACTTACAATCACATTGTGACTTACGTTAAGGATATCACATTTATCCTTCAATTCTTTGGTTAATTCCTCCAAGGCTGACATATTCTTGCATCTTACGGTAATAGCACAATCATGACCATCCTGAATCTCAGACCAGGAAGTAACTCTCTCATCTCCCTGAACGAAATTCTGAAAAGGTACATTTCCTGCCAGCTGGCTGGCGGATTCAATATTTACAAATGATTCAATCATTTCTATCCCTCCTTTGCGGAACATGGGCATATTATATACCATGATTGTTTCTTTGTAAATACCTTTTTAAACAGTTTATGTAAAGTTTTCATGAATTTTTTCTGAAAATATTGTTATATTCTGTGTAACTTACCCATAAACATACTCATATTCTTCTTATAAAACCGCTTTTAGAGCCTCTACTGCCTTGGGAGTAGTGGCCCAACTTGTAGCCAATCTAATCACCGTATTTTCCTTATCATATTTTTCCCAAAAGCTGTATGCTACCTTCTCTCCCAAGGCCTTTAGACCACTATCTGGCCAAATGAGAAAAATTTGATTGGTAGGTGCCTCCACATAAAAGCTATAACCCTTGTCTATCAAGGCCTGTTTGATATCATAGGCCATTTCAATGCCGTGGCGGCAAATTTGAAAATACAGATTATTGGTAAATAAGGCATCAAATTGCACACCCAAAAGCCGTCCCTTAGCCAACAAAGCCCCATGCTGTTTTACAGAAGTAATAAAATGCTTAGGAGCATTGCCATGGGTAAATACTACTGCTTCACCGCAGATAGCTCCCGCCTTGGTGCCTCCAATATAGAAAACATCACAATGCTTGGCAACATCTGCCAAATCCATATCCGAAGCATCACTAACCAAACCGTAGCCCAATCTGGCCCCATCTATAAACAATTTCAAATCAAAGGCTTTGCAGATATAGGCAATATCCTCCAACTCGGAAAGAGTATATAGCGTACCATATTCCGTAGGCTGGGATATATATACCATGGCTGGCTGTACCATATGCTCATTATTACCATCTGATTTGAAATTCATAATGTAATTTTTCAAATCCGCTGCCTTCAACTTGCCATTATATTGAGGCAGTGTCAATACCTTGTGACCGGTAAATTCAATAGCTCCAGCCTCATGAACACTAATATGCCCTGTCTCGGCAGCAATCACTCCCTCATAGGGTTGTAGCATGGTATCTATAATAATCTGATTGGTTTGGGTACCTCCATTGAGAAAAAATACCTGTCCCTCAGGACATTTAGCCGCCTGCTTTATCTTTTCTGCTGCCTGCTGACAATATTTGTCAGTACCATAGCCCGGCAACTGCTCCATGTTAGTTTGGGATAAGGCTTTTAATAGCTCGGGATGCATCCCTTCCCCATAGTCATTAGTAAAAAAAACCATTACAAAATTCTCCCTCCATTTTTGATAATACATATAGATTAACATATAGCAGAGAAATTGAAAAGCACCCTGGAAACGGGGTAGAATCCAGAGTGCAATTCATTGTTAGGGTTATAGAGAGTTTTTATAGAAATGCTTTTGACGGGTTAGTCAAAGCAAACCTTACGTGGATTGAGAATATTATTTGGATCAAAGGCTTTCTTAATTCCCTGCATAACAGCAATAGCAGCAGGATCTAAAGATTCCTTCAGATATGGCTTCTTAGCCAAACCGATACCATGCTCACCAGATACCTGGCCATCCATGGTGCGGGCCTTTTCATACATCTTCTCCATGGTAGCTTCCAACATTCTGTGCCACTCATCCTCATCCAGATCATCACGGAGAATATATACATGGAGGTTGCCGTCGCCAGCATGACCAAAGCTTTTGATGCGGATATGCATTTCATCCTGCAAATCATGTACGAACTCTACAAATTCATTAACACGATTACGAGGTACAACTACGTCAACCTCATCCATCATGGTAGTGGAACCACTAATGGCCTGCAGGAAGGAGCCTCTGGTCTTCCAGATAGCATCGGAACGCTCGTCAGTATCAGCAATCAATACGTCATAAGCCCCCTGCTCCAAGCAAATCTGAGCTACACCATCATAGGCCTTGGCAATATCCTCAGCAGTATCGCCATCGAACTTCAGCAACAGGTAGGCATCTGCCTGATTGTCTGGGAAGCTCTGACCTAGGAAATTCTCTGCGTCCATGATAACTTCACGCTCCATGAACTCAATAGCAGTAGGAATAGCCTTGGACTTAACAATCAACGGTACAGTGCCGATGGCCTGTGCCAAGCTAGGGAATGGTACCAGCAGGCTGACAGCCTTCTGAGGCAGAGGCAACAGCTTCAAAACAGCCTTGGTAATAAAGGCCAAGGTACCCTCAGAACCAATAATCAAATCCTTCAGATCATAGCCGGAGCTGTTCTTTACAACCTTGCCCCCCAGCTCCAAAATGGTGCCGTCAGCCAGAACAACCTCCAAACCACGAACGAAGTCACGAGTTACACCGTATTTTACAGCTCTCATGCCACCAGCATTGGTGCTGATATTACCACCAATGGTAGCGGTTTTCTCACCTGGATCAGGTGGGTAGAACAAGCCCTTAGGCTCTACATACTGATAAATCTCCATCAGCAATACGCCTGGCTCCAGAGTCAGAGTCAAATTCTCCTCGTCCAGCTCCAAAAAGTGATTCATCAGAGTGGTATCCATCATAATACCATGCTCTACAGCTACAGAAGCACCAACCAGGCCAGTACCTGCACCACGAGGAGTTACGGCAATATGCTCCTGATTGGCATATTTCAATACCTTGGAAATTTCTTCAGCAGAGGTAGCCCGTACCACCAAATCTGGATAGGAAGGAGTAGCACTCAGCTCATCATGGCTGTATTCCTCATTTACTTCATCAGCCCAGAGAATACGGTCTCTAGGAACGATCTTTGCGATTTCTTCTAAATCAGCTTCCGTAAGTTTCTTGTATTCGCTCATGCCAAGGTACCTCCCTGCTTAATATTCTCAATCAGCTGTGGAATAATTTCATAGATATCTCCCACCAAAGCATAATTTGCTACCTTGAAGATAGCTGCCTCAGGGTCGGAATTAATGGCCACTACCTGCTCAGAATTATTCATACCTGCCACAAATTGAATAGCACCAGCTACACCACAGGTAATAATCAGTTTTGGACGAACAGTACGACCAGACAAACCAATCTGGTGAGCTGCTTCCATCCAGCCAGCTTCGCACAAAGGTCTGGTACAAGCTACATCGCCGCCCAAAAGGTCAGCCAGCTCACGAATCATAGCCAGATCCTCAACCTTCTTGATGCCACGACCAGCTACTACCAGAACCTCAGCATTTTCAATGGTCTTCTGCTTTTCCTTCTTGATGATGCCCAATACTTCCATACGAGCCTTCAGCTTGTCAGCAGGCACCTCCAAAGGAATAATCTCACCCTTGGCCTCCTCAGAACGCTCTGGAGCATTCATTACCTTATAGCGAACAGTAGCCATCTGCGGACGGGTTCTCGTAGTAAGAATCTCCGCCATAATATTACCACCGAAAGCAGGGCGAATCTGTACCAAATCAGTATTTTCATGGATATCCAAAATGGTGCAGTCAGCAGTCAGACCAGTCTTGAACCGAGCTGCCACTCTTGGAGCCAACTGACGGCCTACAGAGGTAGCACCTACCAAAATAGCAGAAGGCTTTATCTGATTGATATAGGCCTCAAAGGCTGCAGCATAGCTTTCAATCTTGAAATCCAACAGCTCAGGGCTATCTACTACATATACCTGATCTACACCGTAATGCAACAGCTCATGTGCCTTGTCGCCAATACCGCTGCCCAGGAACAAAGCCTGTACAGGGTGACCAATCTTGTCAGCCAGCTCTCTAGCCTTGCCCAAAAGCTCCAGAGTTACAGGATGAATATCGCCCTCTACATGGTCTACATAAACGGTGATACCCTTCCAAAGACTCTTATCTACCTGTGGGCCTTCTTCTTCCTCTACGAATTCTACAGCACCAGGCTGGCCCTTCTTTACACAGAGCTTGCACAGTTTACAAGCAGCATTTATTTCCAGCTTACCGTCGTTGTCCTCCAGAGCCTTGAATGGGCAAAGGGCAACCATGGCAGCTATATCAGTTACTTTGTCCTGATGAACTATCAGTTTTCCCATTTCGCATTATCTCCTTTTCTGGTCATTCAATACACACTTTTCCTACAATCCGTTCTTAGGAAATAAACTTCAACTGCTTCAGCTTACCAAAGAGCTTATCTGCCATTTCCTGACCGTTGCCCTCCCAGGTCTCCTGTTCCTTGTCAGAAACTGGTGGGAAGATACGCTGAACCTGAGTTGGAGAACCAGAAAGTCCATAATGCTTCTTCTCCTGATCATCCATATCCTTGAAGCTATATACAGCAATCTCCTTTTTCTCGGTTGCCTTCTTCAGCTTGTAGGATGGAAGTCTAGGCTGGTTGATATCCTTCTTGACGGTAATAAGGCATGGGAACTGAACCTTCAGCTGCTCAAACTCATTGGCCATCTCCATATCAACAAAAATATTATTATCTTCAACTTTGTCTATTTTGGCTACATTACATACACAAGGAATATCCAATGCCTCAGAAACCTCTGGGCCAACCTGGGCAGTATCACCGTCTGTGGTCTGCAAACCGCAGATAATCACATCGAATTTGCCCATTTTCTTGATACCCTGTGCCAAGGTATAGCTGGTAGCCAATACATCAGCACCGCCAAAAGCTCTATCAGACAGGAGCGCTCCCTCATCGGCTCCCATAGCAAAGGCTTCCTTAATAACACTGGCAGCTGGTGGTGGTCCCATGGTAATAACACTTACCCGGCCTCCATACTGCTCCTTTAGCTTCATACCACATTCCAGTGCGTACAAATCATAGGGATTCATCTTGCTGTCAGCACCATTACGCTTCAGTACACCAGTAACAGGATCTACCTCAACCTTATTGGAGCCTGGAACCTGCTTGATACAAACCAAAATTTCCATACTAACTTTCCCCCAATAGCATCGCTCTTTTAACACTTCTTCTATCCAACACCATCAGCTGCATTCCCCTTATGCAGCATAATCATGTTAAATGATAACATAATTATAGCATATATTGCAGCTGATGGCCTATTTGAATGCAATTTTTTGATTACAATTTTTCTGCTAACAAATCAGCAATATGTTTGGTGTTAATACCAGTCTCTGCCTTATCCAAGCCGCCGCCAATCTGCATCATGCAGGCTGGGCAGGCCACAACAGCAGTGGTAGCACCAGTATCCTGAATATTCTTTACCTTCTCATTCAGCATAGGAATGGAAACCTCCTGATACTTCATACCAAAGGAACCAGCCATACCGCAGCACTTGTCACAATTGTGCATTTCTACCAGCTCCACACCTGGAGTAGCATCAATCAAGGCTCTTGGCTCCTCATAAATTCCCAAGCCCCGCTTCATATGGCAGGAATCGTGATAGGTAACCTTTTCGCCACCCTTAGCATGAACCAGACGACCTGTCTTCTTGTACTCCTCAGCCACAAAGCTGGAGAACTCACGCACCTTGCTGCAGAATGCGGCAGCTCTTGCCTTCCATTCTGGATCATTCTCAAAGAGCTTCATATAAGTCTCATGGAGAGTCTCAGTACAAGTTGGGCAAGCAGAAATAATAACATCTGGCTTTACCTTCTCGAAGGCAGCTATATTCTTCTTAGCCGTTTCCTTGCCGGCTTCTCTATCACCAATACCCAGGATTGGCTTACCACAGCAGGCCTGCTCCATTGGGTAAACAACCTCCATATCCAGACTCTGCAATACCTTTACTACGCTCTCAGAGGTATCAGCAAAAACAAAGTCCATATTACAGCCACTGAAATATGCCACTCTCTTCTTTGGCTTGGATGGGTTCTTCCTGCTCAGGCGCTCCACTCTATCACGGAAGGATTCATCTGCGATAGTTGGCAGGCTGCGTCCCTTGGTCAGCTCCTCCATAAAGAGAGGCAGATGGCGAATAAACTTGCCCTTCTTGAATGGTGCAGAACCGATGGAACCAGCCTTCAAAAGCAGCTTGTGGAACATACCGCGATCATTCAGCACCATATTAAACATGGTCTTGTCCATGCCAGGAGCACCATATTTCTTAACATAACGAGCTCTCAGCTCATCAATCAAATCAGGAATAGGAATCTTGCCTGGGCAGATGCTGGCACACTTACGGCAGCCAATACACAAGTCGCTGAACTGATGGAAAGTCTCTACACCGTTGAAAAGACCAGTCAGAATAGCACCAATACCACCAGAGTAGATATGGCCATAAACATGACCGCCTACCAAAGTCCAAATTGGGCATACATTCAGACAGGAAGCACAGCGAACGCACTGGAAAGCCTGCTGCAATACAGGATCCTTAGCAGCCTCCAAACGACCATTATCCAGCAGAATTACATACTGCTTGCGGTCGGTCTCCACATGCCTGCCATTTTCATCTTTATAAATAACCTTGGTAGGACCATCCACCATGGTCATATAGCTGGTCATGCGCTGGCAGGTACCATTTCTAGGCAGCAGCCGCAGAATGCTGGCAGCATCCTCAGTCTTAGGAATCAGCTTTTCATAACCAATCAGTACTACATGGATTCTTGGCAAAGTAGTTACCAGACGAGCATTACCCTCATTGGTTACCAAACCAATAGCTCCATTCTCCGCAATACCAAAGTTGGCACCGGTTACACCCATATCAGCCTGCAGGAACTCTTGACGGAGAGTCTTTCTGGCCAGCTGAATCATATTAGGAATATCCTCGCCAGGAACCTCATGATCTACTTCCTTCTCAAACATCTTGGCGCACTGATAACGGTTCAAATGGATGGCTGGCATAACCATGTGAGAAGGCTTTTGACCTGCTAAAGCAATCATCCACTCGCCCAAATCTGTTTCCTTAACCCGAATACCATTATCAACAAAACATTCATTCATATGAATTTCTTCGGAAGCCATGGATTTGGATTTTACTACACGTTTTACATTGTTTGCCTTGCAGATATCAATGAGGATTTTCTTTACCTCATCACCGTCCTTGGCACGATAAACCTTGGTGCCACGCTTTTCCAAACTAGCCTGAAATTCATCTGCCAGTTCATCAATATGCTGCACAGCATCATGCTTCATTTTCCGGAGATTCTCACGGAGTCCTTCAATATCCTGATCTTTGTAAGCATTCAGACGAGAGCCTGGATACTGCTCAGCAAACTTGGAGAGAGCACCCTGCATAATATCATCCTGAAGCTTTTCCTGTATTTCTTTTTTCAGATTTCTTTCTGCCATGATTATCTCCCTCCCTCAAAGTTTTCTACAGCAATAATCAACAGCTTGTTAGGACCATGTACACCCAGACTGAGGACACGCTCAATATCTGCAGTACGGCTTGGGCCGGTAACAAAGCCAAGATAGCCCTTATCAAAAACCTTGGCGATAATCTGACAGGCAACAGTTACATCCTTAACAACATAATTCGCATTGACGAAAACGATATTTACAAAAGGAAGCATGCTGGTAACACGAGCCTCATAGGAATAATTGTCTACACAAAGACTTCCTGTTTCAGCCACACAGAACTCAGCAGTGGAAATACCAACATCAGCAGAATCCCTATGATCATAAATATCAAATTTATCCGTATAGACATCCACCCCTGGACCAGCGATTCGCTCATAAATCCCTTTCAGGGCAGGATTCTCATCTCCACCTACAGCAAGGATTTCCTTTGGTGCATACTGAGCCAGCAGTTCCTTCAGCTTGGCTTCGCCAGCAGCAAAGTCTTTTACCTTATAAACCTCTGCAGCAGCAGTCTGGGCATTGGTTGCAAACTCATCCCAGTACTTGGCATTTACAAGACCTTCCCCAAAGGCCTGCTTTGCCCAATCACGGCAAACCTTTTCCATATAAAACTCTCCTTTTACTCACACATTTCGATTGCCTACATTAACAGCCTTGCTCAAGGGCCTACACACCAGTTACAGGTCAACCTCTGCCAAACTGTTAGTGATTCATGGTCCAGTACAATAACTGCAAAGCAGTAAAAACTGTACTCCTTCCATATTGCAATCTACGTTGACATTGTTTCATCAAATTTTTCTACAAATTTGAGTCCTGCTAAAGACAATTTGTATAATTTGTACAATGAATTTTTTATACATCTATTAAATCATACACGATGAAATTTGTCAATAATAAAGATAAATAATTCAACAAAATTGTATTTTTCCCTATTGTTTATCCTGTTTAATTTAAAAATTTATTTTTTTATTTTTTTCTTGCAGTATTTCAAATTGTTTTGTACAATAGAAGTACCTGCTAAAGATTTTGACAAATTCTATATTGTTAGACAAATTTGTCAAAAACGGTATTATACATTTGTTCAATGATTGAAAGAGGGTTGTTACTATGGCGTTGGTAAAGGGTAAGACATTAGTCGAGCAGACTACAGAAAGAATCATTGAATATATTACGGCAAATAAAATGCAACCTGGACAGCAGCTGCCTACAGAGGCGGAATTTACCACAGTATTAAAGGTAAGCCGAGGCACACTGCGAGATGCCTTCAAGGTGCTTATTGCTCGTAATATATTAGAAGCTCGTCAGGGCTCTGGTACCTTTATCGCCCAGAATATGGGTATACCCGATGATCCTCTGGGACTGACTTTTATTTATGATGACAAGCTGCTGGCAGTTGATATGCTGGATGTACGCATGATGCTGGAGCCTTCCATTGCTGCTCTAGCCGCAATTCACGCTACACCGGAGCAAAAGGAAAAGATGCAGGAACTCACTGATTCTCTCAGACAGTGTATCGAAAAAGGAGATTCCTACGCTGAGGAGGATGGTAACTTCCACACTTTGATTGCTGAGGCCAGTGGCAACCGCGTCATAAGCAATCTGACTCATATTCTATTTACTTCTATATACAAAAATATCGCCTTGACCATGAATGTGCAAAAGAAAAGCAATACGCTGCACTATCACGAAAAAATCCTTCAGGCCATTATTGATGGAGATTCCAATCTAGCCAAGATGTATATGTACATGCATCTCAGCCTCCTAAAGGATTTCATGGTGCAAAAATCAAGTACCGAAAATGATATTGCCGTAAAAGACGAGGCCACAGCCTAGGTCAATTGATTTGATATTTTTGTACAAAGCTGACCAGCAATGGGTCAGATATCAATCCTGTGTATGTGTTTATAATGTGAATGAAATGTTAGGAGATGAATGTTTATGTTGGCTATAATAGCTGCCGTTCCAATTATTCTCACCATTATCCTCACCGTAGGCTTTAACGTTCCAGCCAAAAAGGTTCTGCCTATTTCCTGGGCTGTTTGTGCTCTTATTGGACTCACTTATTGGGGTATGGACATCGGCCATATTGCCGCCTATACCATTACCGGATTCCTTGGTTCCATTGATACTCTGTTAATTATCTTCGGTGCTATTCTTCTGATGAATATGCTGAATGAGGCTGGTGCCATGCGCCGTATTGAGGCCATGTTCAACGGCATCACCGAAGATTCCCGTATTCAGATCGTCATCGTAGGCTTTGCTTTTTCAGCATTTATCGAGGGTGCTGCTGGCTTCGGTACTCCTCCAGCTATCTGTGCTCCTCTGCTGATTGGCTTGGGGGCACCTCCAATGGCAGCAGCTATTGCCTGTCTGCTTTTGGACTCCACTCCTGTATCCTTCGGTGCTGCCGGTACACCTACCAATGCTGCTGCTGAGGTTCTAAAGGATACACTGCCAGCTCTCGGAGTTACTGACCTTGACCTGTGGAAGCAGGATCTGTCCTTTGTTTCTGCTCTGGGTTTGGCTGTTGGTGCCTTCGTTATTATCTGGCTGGTTATCGGTATTGTTACCAAACAGTACGGCAAGAACAAGTCTTTCTCTGATGTATTCCCTGTTATTCCTTTCTGCTTGTTCACCGCTGCTGTATTCTCCGTATTCTACCTGGCCTTTGCCAAGTTCGTTGGTGCTGAGCTGACCTCCTTGGCTGCAGCTGCCGTAACCATCTTCGTAACCATCGGTGCTGCTAAATCTGGCTTCCTGATGCCAAAAACCATCTGGCGTTTCCCTGGCTCTGAGGTAAAGACCAAATCCTCTGGTGGCCAGTCCACCACTTACTCCATGTCCCTGCTGAAGGCTTGGACTCCATACCTGCTGGTTACTCTGTGGCTGGTAGCAACTCGTATTCCTCAGCTGGGCATCAAGCCTTATATGAGCGTACCTAAGATTGAAATTACCAATATCATGGGTGTTGCTGGTGCTGATTTCACTCTGAAATGGCTGAACAACCCAGGTCTCTTCCCATTCATTCTGGTAGTAATCATCGGCTTTGCTATGTTCAGCCTAAGTGGTGACCAGATTAAGACTGTAGTTTCCAAATCCTACAATCAGGTATTTGGCGCTACCATTGCCCTGCTCTTCGGCTTCGCTATGGTTTACCTGTTCCGTTATTCCAATGCCAATATCAACGGCTTTGATTCCATGCTGGTTTCCATGGCCAAGGGCATGGCTGATTTGGCCGGTGCTCACTACCTGTATGTAGCTCCATTGATTGGTTCCATTGGTGCTTTCATGTTTGGTTCCAACACCGTTTCCAACATTATGTTTACCCCATTGCAGTTTGAGACAGCTACCATTTTGAACCTGCCACATCTGGTTATTGTAGCTCTGCAGAACCAGGGCGGTGCCATCGGTAACATGGTCTGCATCAACAACATCGTAGCAACCTGTGCTACCACCGGTATGATGGGTGCAGAAGGCAAGTTGCTGCGAGCCGCAGTGCTGCCATGGCTGGCCTTCTATTTTATCTGCATCATTGTTATGGTAGTAGCCATGAGTATGGGCATTGTATAACCGGCCCGTTTTTTCAATCCAACAAAAGGAGGCATTATATTGTTTGACGCTACCACTACTGCGGTAACTATCTTTTTAGTTGCCTATGCACTGATTATCTCGGAAAAAGTACATCGTACTATCGTAGGTATCTTCGGAGCCATGCTTATGATTATGTTTGGCATCCTCTCTCAAGAGGTGGCCATTCATCACATCGACTTCAATACCCTTGGCCTGCTGATGGGTATGATGATTATCGTAAATATCACTGCAGAAACCGGCTTGTTCAATTTCTTGGCCATCTGGGCTGCCCAGAAGGTAAAAGCACAGCCTATGAAGCTGCTGTTGGCTCTGTCTACCCTGACCGCAGTCTGCTCTGCCCTGCTGGACAATGTAACCACAGTGCTTTTGACTGTACCTGTAACCTTTAGTATCACTTCCCAGTTGAAGGTAGATGTAAAGCCCTTCCTGATGGCACAGATTTTGTCCTCAAACATTGGTGGTACCGCCACTCTAGTGGGTGACCCTCCAAATATTATGATTGGCTCCGCTGTTGGCCTTAGCTTTATGGACTTTATCCTGAATCTGGCGGCTCCAGCAGCTGTTATCTTCGTAATAACCACCTTTATTCTGGAATTCCTCTATGGCAAAGGCCTTCATACCACTCCTGAGCTTCAGGCCAAGGTTATGAGCCTCAAGCCTGCCAAGCAGATTACTGATCCTGCTCTTTTGAAGCGTTGTCTCTTCGTTTTGGTCCTCACCATGAGCCTGTTTGTAGCTCACGGTGCTTTGGGTCTGGAGTCTGCCACTGCCGCCATGTTTGGCGCTGGTCTCCTGCTGCTGTTGACCTTTACTAGAGACGAAGAAAAGATTGCCAAGGTTCTGAGCAAAATCGAATGGCTAGCTATTTTCTTCTTTGCTGGTCTGTTCATTCTGGTTGGTGCCCTGGTAGAAACCGGTGTTATCAAGATGCTGGCTGCTGAAGCTATGGCCATTACTCAGGGCTCTGTAGAGTCTACTGCCATCCTGATTCTCTGGATGAGTGCTATTGCTTCTGCCTTTGTAGACAATATTCCATTCGTAGCTACCATGATTCCTTTGATTAAGGATATGGGTGCTATGGGTATTACCAATTTGGATCCACTGTGGTGGTCTCTGGCTTTGGGCGCTTGCTTGGGTGGCAACGGTACCCTGATTGGTGCCAGCGCCAATGTAGTAGTAGCTTCTCTGGCAGCTCAGCACGGACAGCAGATTTCCTTCCTGGGCTTTATGAAGGTGGCTTTCCCTTGCATGATTCTCTCAATTATCATTTCCACCGGTTATGTATATCTGAGATATCTAATGTAATATGTAATTGACACCCCACATCCTGGCGGTTATAGCGGTTTGGCCGCTATAGCCGCCCTTTTTATTAGCACAATATCCCGCCACCTATTCTATAGAGCTTGGCTGCATCGTACACCTCATTATTTGCCACAAAAAAGCACAAAAAAAACGGCCATCCATATGGACAGCCGCCTCTGCGGTATCTACAGAGAACATCTCCTGTGGAAAATGTTAGGAATCAAAATTACATGGCGATAATCAATGCGCCCATAGCCAGCATGCCAACCAGGCCTGCAACACGCATTTCCATAGCCTTAAAGGAGTAATCAGTGTCGCTTGCATCAAGCTTTGGCAAAGAATCAAAAAAGAATTCATCCTCTACCATACCATTAGTTGCAACAGGTCTATACATTGCTTTCATTATAATGACCACCTTTCAATCTCTAGCTATTTCTCACCCAGCATCCTGCAGCCCGAAAATCAATCCTAAACCTCTGCAAAATGTCTTGAGTGTTATTTGCTTTTTATTTCTGTCTATGGTTATATTATAATAACCTTGAGATATATTTTCTAATAACCTTACGCCAGAAAATATCCTAAAAACGCCATTTTTTCTATTTTCTTCCATGAATTTTGCGCATTGTATACAGCAAGCGACAACAAGATAATTCTAACCAAACAAGTCTCCAATCATAACAAAATTTCACCATATTATTTGGCTATTTTCCAAGGGAGGTAAAACCATGATTCGCCAAATGACCACCATGCGGATTGCCGCCGACAAAGAAAAAGAACAACGCCATGAAATTCCCCTTTTTCCCTGCAGCGCTTATATTAGCGATTGGCAAAAGGGCGGCATTGATGGCTGCCATTGGCATTGGCACAAGGATGTAGAGCTGATATGCGTAGTCTCCGGTCAGGTCAAGGCCTACTGCAACGGCCAAAGCTACCTATTAGAAGCAGGAGACGGTTTTTTTGTCAATACCAAGTCCCTTCATAGATATCAGGCTCAAGGAAATGAACTGTGTCATGTATGCTATATTATTTTCAATCCAGAGCTAATCAGTGGCGGTATCGGCACCATCTACCATCAAAAATACATTGCTCCCTTAATCAACGACCAGACCCTTCCCTGCCAATTTCTCGATGAAAAGCGACAGGTAGACAAACAAATCCTGCAGAAAATAAAACTTGCCTTTCAGGCCGCTGAGACTGCCCAGCCAGGCTATGAATACGATATCCGCTATAATATTGGCAAAGCTCTGTTGCAGCTCCTATTGGAATATAAGCCCTTGGCCTACAAGACTACCAAGAAGCCTCTCCGCATGGAAAGAATGCAGACTATGCTGGATTTTCTTCACTGGCATTTCAACGAGGAAATCAACCTGCAGCAGATTGCAGATAGTGCCGGTGTTAGCGGTCGAGAGGCTCAGCGTTGCTTTAAGACTATCCTTGATATGTCCCCTATGGAATACCTCCATAGCTACCGACTGCAGGTAGCAGAAGAATTGCTTATCAACTCTACCGATTCCATTCTGGAGGTGGGCATGAACTGTGGTTTTATGAACCCCAGCCATTTTATAAAATCCTTTAAAAACTATTGTGGCTGTACCCCTAGAGTATTTCGTCAACGCAATACGGAGCAGTCCTGATATCCTCTTTTATTACAATATGGTAAAAAAATAATGGGCACAGAAGGTCAGGTACTATTTCAATCTGCCAACTGTGCCCCTTTTTGAGCCTAATAATAATTAAATTGTAGGACTAAGATGGCTGAGATTTACCTCCTCCCCCTTCTTTTCCTTTTCTACTACCAGCTCCTGATACTCAAGGCACTCATGAGCAATATCCTTGTTCAGTACCAACAAGCACAGAAGATTTGGAATTGCCATCAGACCATTCATAGTATCAGAGAAATTCCATACAAAGTCCAAAGTCTGAGTTGCACCTACAAAGGCAATCAGGCTGAACAAAATGCGATAGCCCATCAGCACGGAACGCTTGGTAACGAGATATTCCAAAGCCTTTTCACCGTAATATTCCCAACCAAGAATAGTGGAAAAGGCAAAGAGAGCCAAAGCAATGGATACGATATACTTGGCAGCCTCACCAAAAACAGTGGAAAAAG
>OQVL01000330.1_pt1 | contig 23671 bp, 14 predicted proteins | sample 1691501 | NCBI WGS metagenome assembly OQVL01 (sample SAMN03418253, study PRJEB22391) | human gut metagenome | biome: human-gut; feature: organic feature; material: feces | host: Homo sapiens | place: Tanzania | collected 2013-01 | reverse complement strand
GGCTGGAGAAATATTATGATGGCATGCTTCTGCGCATTCCGTCACTCAAGACAACCGGCTTGGTAGGCGTATCCTTAAGACCATACTCCGCTTTATCGAAACCGGCAACTTTTGCAGCAACAATCGAAGTATTGAAAGCATCTCCAAATGCATCCTGCTCGTAGATATTGACTATACATTTGTTGAATGAAAGCAAATCCATCGGACATAAAACAGCGGACAATGAATCACAAACTACGATTCTTTCCAAGTCGAGAGTATCTTTTGCGAGCACACGCTGTTTGCCGAACTGATCAGGATATTCAACAAAGACCTTCAATGATTTTTCCAATGCCGTCTCGATGTTTTCCTCCGTAATTACTGTTCCTTCAGATGGATAATCACCAGAAAGGACCAGCACACCTGCATTTTCAGGAGCAGCTGCGAACACATCATCCACAGTTGCATACCGATGAATCCTGAAATTTTCTTCTGTCAAACGGTCAAGCAGATCGTTATTCGCACAAGACTTTTTAGTCACCCTCATCATTTTAAGAACGAGCCATCTTTGCGGAGAGTGAGGATCCAATCGTGGCTGGAACAGATGTGACGGGAACCTGGTTAACGGGCGATGATGCCGAGCTTCTCAAGGAGAGCCTCCGGGGCGGGATCATGGCCACGGAAGCGGCGGTAGAGGATCGCCTCGTCTTCGGTGCAGCCTCTTGAGAGGATGTTGTCACGGAAGGAAGCGGCGACTTCGGCACTGAATATCCCTTTCTCCTTGAAGAGGCTGAAAGCGTCGGCCTCAAGGACTTCCGACCATTTGTAGGAATAGTAGCCGGCACTGTAGCCACCTGAGAATATGTGGCTGAACGAGGTGGAGATGCAGGCCTCAGGGATGGACGGAACCACGTTCGTGGCCTTAAGAGCCTCTTTCTCAAAGGCGATCGTACCCAAATCCTGCATGGTTTTCAGGTCGCGGAGTCCGTGGCGCGCCGGACTGGCCGAAGCGCCGTCCGATCCTGGCATGGAAGTCAGCGTGTGCCATGCCATGTCCAGAATGCCGAACTGAAGCTGGCGCACCTGCGCATAGGCGGCATGGTAGTTCTTCGCGGCCACAATCTTCCTGACCAGAGAGTCCGGAAGCGTCTCGGCGGTCTCGTAGTGACGGGCGAAAGTGTCCAGGAACTCCGGCTCGAAGGCCCAGTTCTCCATGATCTGCGACGGCAGCTCCACGAAGTCGCGGGAAACGTTCGTACCGGTGAGTGAGGAATATCTCCCCTCGGCGAGAATGCCGTGCAGGCTGTGACCGAACTCGTGGAGCAGGGTCGTCAACTCATCGTGAGTGATCAGCGAAGGCTTTCCGGCTGCCGGTTTCGTGAAATTGGTCACAAGGCTGATGAACGGACGTTTCTCCACACCGTCCACGATGCTCTGGCCACGGAACTCGGTCATCCAAGCCCCTCCCCTCTTGCTCGGGCGCGGGAAGAAGTCAGCATAGAACAAGGCCTTATGGTTGCCCTCGGAATCCTTCACGTCATAGACCTTCACATCCGGATGGTAGACCGGGATGTCCGTCCTCTCCTCGAACACAAGGCCGTACAGCCTACCCGCAAGACCGAAGGCCGCGTCGATGCAGCTCTCAAGACGGAAATACGGCTTCAGCTGCTCATCGCTGATGGAATAGCGGGCATCCTTGAGCTTCTCCGACCAGAAACCAAAATCCCACGGCTGGATCACGGAATCCTCGAATCCATTCGAGCGGGAATATTCATAAAGTTCCTTGACCTCGGCCCTTGCGGCAGGGAGCGATGGCTCCAATAGCTTCTGTATAAACTCATTGACGGTCTGCGGTGTCTTTGCCATGCGCTCCTCAAGGGCGTAGTCGGCGTAGGTAGCGTAGCCGAGGACATTCGCTATCCTCAAGCGCAGCTCCGCTATCTGACGGCAGAGCTCGATGTTGCTGTTATCCCCTTCCGTGGCCCTTGTGTTGTAGGCCATCCACATTTTCTGACGAAGATCGCGGCGGGTGCTGTACTTCATGAACGCCCCGTAGCTCGGCGCGGACAGGTCGAAAGCCCATCCATCCATGTTCTTCGACTTCGCAGTCTCGACGGCGGCCTCCCGCACGAACTCCGGAAGACCCTCAAGATCAGCCTCCTCGGTAAGATTCAGCGTGAACGCGTTGGTCGCGGCAAGCACATTCTTGCCGTACTGGAGCGTCAGCAGCGAAAGTTCCTCGCTCAGCTTGCTGTAGGTGGCCTTGTCCTCCGCTCCGAGGTTGGCTCCGCCACGGACAAAGGACTTCCAGGTCTTGTCCAAGAGCGTGGCCTGATCCTGCTCAAGCGCCACACCGCTCTCATGCACCGCCTTGACGCGGGCGAAAAGCGGCTCGTTCAGCGAGACGTACATTGAATATTCCGTCATCATCGGAGAGACCTTCTCCGCGATGTCCTGCATCCGCTCGTTGGTGTCAGCCTCCAGGAGGTTGTAGAATATGCCGGCCACATCATCAAGGCGGCTCCCGGCCTCGTCAAGCGCGACGACCGTGTTCTCGAACGTCGGAGCGTCCGGATTGTTCACGATGGCGTCGATCTCAGCCTTCGCCTCGGCGATGGCCTGCTCGAAGGCGGGCAGATAATGCTCCGTGCGGATCTTGTCGAACCGGGGCGCGCCGTACGGCAGCGTGGAGTCTGTAAGCAATGGATTCATGTTGTTGTCACAGGATGAAAGCAGGCACAGGATCCCTCCCGTGGCCGCAAGTATTTTTGTTATGGATTTCATCAATAATACTTTAGAAACGATAGCCGAGTCCGAATGTCATCGAGTTGCCGATCACGTCGTTGCCCGTAAGGTAGGCGAAGTCAAGGCTCACACCGAAGAATCTTACCCCGAGTCCGACAGTGGCGAAGGACGGAAGCACCGCCTCCTTGGTGCCGAAGTGGTAGCCCGCCCGGGCAAACAGCATATTCTTGAATGAATATTGCGCGCCGGCTGCCGCGGTCACGTTCCCGCTGAAGAGGCAGTCCACGTCAACTGCGAGCCTGAGTCCGTGAGAATCAGAGAATTGCCTGGCCCAGTCCGCGCCGATCGTGGCCGATGCCGGCAGACTGAATGAATCCCCCGAATCCGACTTCACGGAAGAACCGATGGAAGACACTCCGGCGGTGATGTTTAGATCCGAGAGCCTGTAGGTAAGAAAGAAATCCGCGGCGATGGCCGAGTAGGAATTGTCGTCGGAAAGCTTCTGTGAGGCGTAACGCACGTTCGCGCCGGCTGACAGATTGTCCAAGATCCGTAGCCCGACTCCCCCGTTCACGATCATGTCGTTCGGCGAGAATGTCCCTTTCGGATTGCCTGATGCGTCAGCCGTCGTGTACTCCTCCCCCATCTGGTAGGCTCCTCCGACCGCGAATCCGAAACGTCCCGCCTTGAAAGCGGCTCCGAAATTCATGTTGGAGGTCTTCACCCCGTCCGGCGCCCAGTTCTGATAGGAGAACCCTGTCGAGAACCTGTCTCCCGAAAGCGGAATGACAGAAGAGTTCCGGAATGAGGAATATGCCGTCTCAGTCCCCGAGGCCACCCCCGCGAAGCCCATGGAGGCCGACACCGGATCACGTACGATCCTCACGAAAGGAAGAGCGTCGTCACCGGCGGAAGCGGTGCCACACACCATCACAAAAGTCAGGGAGGCAATGAATATGTTCCTGAGGCCCGTTGCAACTTTTCTCATATTAACACACTGATTATAAAACTCTACTTCTTGACAATGGTACATCTATGCTCCTTCGTTCCGACCTTGAAGACCGCCGTGTACCTCCCCGGGGCGCAGGCCGACATGTCGACCTTGGCAGGGCTGAACGCACTGGCCTTGAGATCCCCTTCGAACACCGTTTTTCCGGTAATGGAGGTGATCTTGATGTGGACATCCTCGACATCCTTGCCGGTGGCAAGATTCAGGACATCGGTAACGGGATTAGGATAGGCGACATATTCGATAGAAGCCTCTCTGGCGAGGATCCTGAACTCTGCCGTGGCAGTCGCCTTCCTTGCGTCCGCCGCCGTGACCGTGACGGTCGCCGCTCCGTATTTAAGCACGGTTCCGATGATTCTGTCCCCGTTACGGTTCATGTGGACAACCGATGGATTGCTGACCGTGAAACTGTAGGTCAGATCCTCGCCGTCAGGGTCAGTGAAGTAGTCCGAAGCGTTCAACGAGAACTCTGTTCCGACCGCGGAGGCGAACACATCCTCCAAGTCCTTGATTCTCCGAGGCGGGGTGTTCTCAAGGATTATGTAGTTGACTGACTTCGACGCGACGGCTCCGTACTTGTCAGTAGCGCTTATCTCTCCGGAATACTCTCCCGGCTCCGCCTCCGGCGCCTTGATCGTGACGGTCATCTTTCCATCCAGAGTCCGCGCGAACGAGTCGGCGGCGGAGCCTGGCTTGTAGGCGACAGTGAAATCGTGGCCGTCCGGATCGTGGATGGACACATCTATCTTCGCTGTCTCATGTGCTTTGAGAGTCATCACGCTCCCGCTGCCAAGTTCGATGACCGGAGGATTGTTCCTGCCGGTGACGAAAGAGAGTACATCGCTGGCCTCTCCGTAAGACCTGGCGTAGGAGTACCCCACAACCTTCACATAATAGGTGGTGCTGAAATCCAGATCGGAGATGTCCACCGAGACGGCCTCTCCCACTGTGCCGTCGATGGTGACAACAGTCTGTAAGACTCCGGTAAGCTTACCGTTCGCAGGATCGGCGGATTCCACCAAGGCCTTGTCCTTGCCTGTCAACACGGAGTAGCCGAAGGCCGGATGTCCGTCAGCATCGCCGGTTACCGACCAAGTCAAACTCACTTCGTTTGACAAGACAGAGGCTTTCAGATCCTTAACCATCTCCGGCACGAAATCTCCACCGTAGGCCAAGGCACCCATGGCATCGACGAGACCGCCGATGCCAGAAGGGACCAGTTCCTTTCTCTTTGTGGACAAAAGTCTCTCCTTCAGTTCGTCACAGGTGAAATCCGGACCACCCAGACAGGAGACCAGCAGGGCCGCCACGCCAGAGACATGAGGACACGCCATAGATGTTCCGGAAAGACTGCCGTACTTACCGCCCGGAAATGTGCTGTAGACCGAAGACCCTGGAGCGGCGATGTCGATGAAATCACCATAGTTTGAATACCATGCCTTCGCACCGCTGCTTTCTATGGCAGCCACAGCGACAACCGGCTCATAATTGGCCGGAACACCATTCGCGATGTTCTCGTTACCTGCGGCAAAGACCACAAGTCCGCCTTTCATAGGAGAGTCGGGCAACTGGTTCCCGTTATTGTCGCAGCCGGCATATTTGATGAAATAGTCGATGGCCACTCTGTCCGAGGTGTTAACCTTGCCAGCCAAGGCTTTGGCAAGCTCGGAGGAGTTCAGCTTTCCGTCGCCGTCCTTGTCGTAACTGTAGGCCCAGCTGTTCTGACAGATAACCGCCCCATGATCCGCGGCCCATTTGATGGCGGTGGGAACACTCCCGTTCAACGTCTCCGTCTTGCCGTTGGTGACGACATCCCGCAGGATTTCACAAGACATGATCGTCACTCCCTTCTCTCCTTTGGCAGCATCGCCCCCGGCCACGCCACAACATCCGATGCCGTTGTTGTTGACCGCCGCGATGGTCCCGGCCACGTGCGTGCCGTGGGAGCCAGGCACCACCGTGTTATTGTAATTGATGGCGCTATAATGCAAGGATCCACAGTTGGCGGCCAGATCCGGATGGGTGATGTCCACTCCCTGGTCCACGACAGCCACAACGACCTTCGGATCCCCGACAGTGTAGTTGTTCCAGACCGGGACCACATTGATGTCGTAGCCGGCATGCACGGTGTTGAGGTAGCCCCATTGCTTTGAATAGTCGGGGTCATCGAATCCCGCCACCCCGACCTTGCGGCGGCTTTCCAGAAACTCCACCCCCGGAACCGAACCAAGCTCGGACGCCGCCCTCGTCTGAGGAACATCCGTCCCGTAGCTCACCACGTACCATTTGTGAAGACCCTCGCGCCGGGTCCGTTCCTCGAATTCACCGGCATCAGGAAACAGCCTTCTGATGGATGTGATGCCTATCTCATCAAGAGCCTGGTTCAGTCCCATCGAACGCGTGACGACCTTGCCTTGAGCCAGGTCGGCCTCAATCAATGAAATCATGTCATCGCTGAATCTTACGACGGCCTCTCCACGGACTATCGAGTGATCTACCGCGACCTCGGTCTCTTTCACCTTCTCATCATCACCAGCCTCCTCGATCTCCACCTTTGAGCAGGCAACCGCGAGCGCAAGCGCCATCAGCGGCAGATAAAATCTCTTGAAGTTCATAAATCAATCATCGGCAGAACCTCTGCCACATGAAACATAAGGATTACCTGGAAATCAACGAGTTTTCCACAACATCGGAGGGGATTGACGCTTTCTTGTAGGTATCAACCTCTCCGGAAGCGGAGGTGAGGGTCATCTGTGAATCGGAGGAGGAGAGTTCCACTTCATAGGACGATCCCCACAGCTTGCCGTCGGAATACTTTCCGGAAAGTGTGGCGCCGTCCAGAACATAGGTACCGGAATATTTGTAATATCTTCCCGCCCCTATCTTCTGGTACATCGTGAATGACCTGTCACTCGCGAACAAGATGTACACGTCCACGGTCTGACCGCCCAAGGTGGCGGACTTGGTCTGAATACTCACAAGATTCCATTCCCCCGTGATGTCAAGGGGCTTCTCATCCTTGCCTCCACCACAGGCCGCCAGCGTCGCCAAAGCGGCCAGCGCAATAAAAACATTCTTCAATCTGATCATAACCAACCTCCATTCTCACTCTTGAAAGGTCTGACGACAACGGACACAGTCTGAGACATCTCCATCCCGCCGATGGCGTCATCCCCACCGACTGCCTCGCCTCCGCCTACAGCGGTTATCTTGAATTTGGCCGCACCGCACTTGGTCGGATGGATGAACAGGCGACCGTACTTGATGTAAGGTTCCTTTGTCATGCCTATCGCCTCCGCGTCAGCCTTCGAGTACTCCACCTTCTGGTAGGTGAGATTGACGGACGCTGTCCCGAAAGCTCCGGAAAGGTCAAGCCACTGCTCCTCCCCGGCCTCAGCCGTGAGGCAAGGCGTACCCTCGATCTTCATCATAAGCCGCCAGGCGTCAATTGATCCTGTGCCCATCTGCTTACGATAATTTGCAAGAGGCACCCTATAACCTTCACCGGCAGGTGCATAATTTTTCTTTCCCGCAGAGGCCAGTTTGGTCTCAAAATCATTAGCTGATGAAAGAACCATTTCCTTAAACTCTTTTGCCGAATAATGCTTCCCGAGTTTCTTTGAATATGCCAGACCGAGAGCCACCACCCCGGAGACATGAGGGCATGCCATTGATGTTCCTTGCATGTAGCCGTAGTCACCATTGCCAAGTTCCGAAGGAAGTGTGGACAAAACCATTGGCTTGAAGGAAGTCCAAGGTGCCAGATAGGCCTCACCACCAGGTGCTGTGATGTTACAGCCAGGACCATAATTTGTGTAGTATGCCGGTAAGTAATCCGGGCCAAAAGCAGAGACACTGATGACATCGTTCAAAGCGCCAGGATAAGTCGCATAAGGATCACCATCGTTGCCGGAGGCGAAAATCGCTATGCCGCCATCCAGGACATCATTGTTTTTCGTAGCCTCAAAGTAATGGATAGCATCATATTCAAGAGAATTATTCCCTCCGTTGCCATTTTTGTAGGCCAGATCTGATTTGAATGTTCCGCCGGCGTAGCCAAAAGAGCAAGAAATGATGGACGCTCCCATGTCGGCGGCGTACTTGATGGCCTTAGCGACTATTGACGAAGATCCGCCTCTGTCATTATCAAATATCTGACAAGACATAATCTTCACGCCATCTCCTTTACCTGACCCTCCGGCGACACCTGAAACTCCGATGCCATTGTTGTTGACTGCTGAGATTGTGCCCGCGCAATGGGTTCCGTGGCCGGAATCCTCAGTCTTTGCCCAGGTTATCGGGCCGTTGCTCACAAAGTTATAGCCGTGGATGTCATCCACATAGCCGTTTCCGTCACTGTCCGAACCATTCGAAATTTCCTTAGGATTAGTCCATACGTTGTTCTTCAAGTCAGGATGTGTGTACTTGACACCCTCATCCACAACAGCGACGATGATTGAATTGTCTCCTGTCGTGAGGGTCCTCCAGACATCCGCGACATTGATGTCCGCTCCCTTATAGACCGAAGTCGCCACAGAGACATCACCATTGTTGATATAGTGCCACTGAGCCGGAAGCGAAGGATCATTGAATATTTTAGCGGAGGACTCAGCCCTTGTCTGAATCCCATTGTCAGGAACATACGGATGAGAGATGCAATCAGAGGCCTTTTTGTATGTCACTCCATATTCCACAGCGCTGACACTTGCTATGCCGGCGAACCTCTGTGCGACAATCTTTGGGTCAGAGCCGTCCGTCATCTTGACGGAATACCATCTATCCATTCCGAACCTCTTCTCAAGTTCCTCCTTTCCAGGCGTGGAATGGAAAACCCTTTCGATGCATTTCACCCCATCTCCACACACGGAAGCGATGGCGGCAGAGTCGGGAACGGTGCCGAACTTGACCAAAATCTCAGGGACAGCCTCACCGGCCGCCCTTGTGTTGACAAGTTTGCCCACATCAGGAACCGACGGCAGAAGCAAAGCCTCGTCATTCCTCTCCGCACAGGAAACGATGGACAGCATAGCCACCGAAACCACTGCTAATAATCTGTTGTCCTTCATCTGTTTTTACGATTAACAAGACCCGCCCTGAGGTTCTCAGGCCGGGTCTTGACACTAATATGCTTTGGTGTGACTACTTCTCAATCTTACGCAAGTCTTTGTTGATGTCAGTCCTTTCGATTTTGTTCTCATTGCGGGATGGCAGAATCTCCCTTGAGGAGAACTTCGCGTTTCTCGTCTCACGCTCAGCAGCGATTCCAGCGGTTCTGAAACTACAGATTGGAGCTCTCCTGAACACTGATTTCTGGAAACCAAGGCCATTGACGGATGAGAATTTCTTTATTGAAACCGTCGGCAGCGTCGCGGTAGTCGCGGAAGAGGCAGTGAAATCAACATCCTGATCAAGGGTGAAAGTCTCGATTGTACTGCCGATGATACCAGCCTGGACAAGATAAGCTATGCAGAAGTTGAACGTTCTGGTCTTGGCGTCATAGTAACTGTCAATGAGCTTATCATAGCCCTCAGAGTCAGCGGAGTAAGCGTCCTTCGCCTCGGCCAGATAGACAGAACCGTAAGTCTTATGTTCATCGCCTATGTAATTAAGCGGCACTTTGACCTTACCGGTTGCCGGATCGTAGGTGAACTTAAACTCGACATCGCCTCCCCAAGGAGAGATGATGTAGGTGTTCGCATAATTCGGATCCTTCTCGAACTTCAGACCGTTGTCATAGTACGGAGTACCCTCAGCATCAGCGGCCCACCAGAAATTGTAGGCGTAGGTTCCGGTGCCAAGATTAATTCTTGCCAAGCCATCGGTGGTGACTTCTGCCGTCACGACAGACGATGCGTACCCATTGGATCCCCAAACCACAAGCGTGTAGCTTGTAAGAGGAGAGAGTCCGGTCGCAAGATCAGAGTACCCGGAATTGTTGATGACATTCACAAGGCTGTCGCCGACAGACGTGAGGTCTGCCACAGTGATATCCGCCAAAGAAGAGGTCTTGTACACACCGAGTCTCACATCGACAAGATCCTTACCATAGACGTAGATCTGGGCGGAGTTGAGCTTGGTGTAGCCGAGAGGTTCGTACCTTGAGGTCAGCTCGATTCCGGCGTTCAAATTAACGGCATAGTTATCCTCATCGCCCTTGGCGACATAGCAGAACTCAACAGATGTGTTCTCCTGAGCATCACCGGTAGCGTCGAAGGTAACCGCGACAAGGGTATAGACACCTGACTTCTCAAAGGAGAGGGCGACAGCCCCTGACTCAGGGACAACTTTGGCGGACTCCTCTGTCCCGTCAGCGATGGCCTCGGCGTATTTCTGCTTGGCTGCGGAGCTGAGGGCGCCCTCATAGACGGCGTACTTGGCGGAAGCCACATCCGTACCGAGTTTAAATCCGACAGGAATCTCGCCATCGGTGGTCTCTCCGACCACAGCTTTGATTTTGTAATCAGTAAGCACGACACCTGGGAACACTATGACAATGGAAGACTCTTGACTGCCATCAAATCCGCCCACTCCGTCCATATAGTAGAAAGGAGCTATTTGGACGGATGCCGGCAAACCGTTCTCCTGATAGTTGAGGACTTTGTTGAACGACCAAGAATCCTGATCGTGGAGATACGATTTAAAGGCTCCAGGATGCACCAGTTGAATCTTGGCATTGTATTGCGTATTAGTGAAACCGGTGTTGAAATCATCATAGAAAACTAGATTCTTCTTGGTTATCTTGGTCTCAGCGTTGGTGCCAGGATAAACGACATTGCCAGGCTGAAGAACGCGGAAGACGAACCAGTCGCTGCCATCCGTGAAGTTAGTCCAGCGCTTCGAGAAAGGATTCTCCAGTCTGAAGAGGTTCTTGTCGTTGTCATTCTGATAAATCTCCGCAGCCTTCTCGTGATCCTGTGGCACAGTGAATCCCCACATGTAATTCTCGGTGAAACCGACCTTACCCAGAAGATTCCATTTCTCTCTGATGACAGAAAAATCGAAAGCGACGGGACTGCTGTTGTATCTTGAAGCATACTGAGGATCGGTTATCTCAAAACTAACCAGATAAGTGCTCCCCACACCAATCTTGTCAAATGTCAGAGTGATAGTGCTCTCGCTCTGTCCGTCCTCGAACCTGAGGTCGGAGGCTGTGAACAGACCACTTGTGTCAGAAACCGTTACCGGAACAGTGATGCCGCCTTTTGTGTTGACGCGCATCACAGAGATGGTAGCAGTGGTCGGGTCAGCCGGATCCAAAGTCAATTTCGACTCCTGTGCCGGGAAATACACCCCGTAGCAACCGTCCTGCTCAGGCTCGCCTGGCTGATGCTCATCCTCCTTTGCACAGGAGAGCAGCATCGCCGACATAGCGAGAAACGACAATGTGTATTTAATTATACTTTTCATATTCATTCAATTTGATTCGTATGTCCTATGTGATAGATTTAGTCTGTGACACCGTCACGAAGTGAAGCGTTCTGTCCGCTGACCGGCAATGCTCCCCCTTCATTGTCAACTATGGCTAGGTTGGTGTTCAGCTCATCCGTGCAGAAGCGAAGCAGCCACCAGCCGTCATCGGCTGTCATGTTGAAACGGAAGGCTTGAGGCCAGTTGCTGTCAGAGCCGTGGAAGCGGACAAGCGGCTTGCCCAGACGCCTTGTGTCAGAGTTGGAGAAACCTTCTCCCCAAAGCTCAACCCTTCTTTGGAACCAGACCTCATCCTCGATCTTGCGTCCGGTAGCCTCCGCATTGTACTGAGGGTCACGGTAAGTCCTCACGAAGTCGTTGAGAACCTGCACGCCGGCAGCAGTCTGACCGCTCTTGATGAGTCCCTCCGCCTGAATGAGAAGCATTTCCTCAACTCTCATAAACGGCCAATCCTCCTCATTGGTTGTTCCCCCGATGGTGTACATTCCGAACTTGACATTAGTGTAAGGCAGGAAGATCAGCTTCACGTCGTCAATCTGCTCGGTAGCGATCTGCTGCCCCTTAAGCTGACCAAAAGTGAGATTGTCAAGGAGAGGTGAGTAAAGGTCTGTGTTGACCCACCAGCCCTTACGCACGTCACTCTCAGGAATCTTGTTGTAGAGCAGGTTGTTAATGCAGAAATATGTCCCCGTACCCGCTGAATAGCCATTTGCAGAGAATGAGCGGATCCAGGATGAGGATGTGGCATAAGGGAAAGCCTTGGCGACATCCATTGTCATGTCATAGCCCCAAAGCCAGTTGTGGTCGGTGATGTTGTAGAATGAAGGTGTGGAGACCTCTGCTATGCTCGCTGGTGTGTACCCTTGAGCGGCGGCGGCAGCATCAGAGGCCGCCTCGGCATATTTGCCCATGTCGAGGTTGGCGCGCGCGCGAAGACCGTAGGCTACCTGCCTGTCAATCTTGGATTTGTCCGGTCTGGTGTAGCCTTCAAGATTGGCGATGGCGAAATCGAGATCAGACACAATCTGGTCATAAATTTCCTTTACGGTGGCACGTGGGTTGTTCGTGAAGTCGGTTGTGGTCTCTGTCACGAGCGGAACACAAGGCTTGTCAGAGGAAGTCTTATAGTTGAACTGGAAGTACGGAGCGATGTTCAGGTAGCAGAAAGCCCTGACAGCATAAGCCTGAGCGACCTTGTACTTGATTTCAGCCGAAGTCTCCGCCGTGATCTCGCCATAAGCCTTGATCACATCGTTCGCCCTTGCGACCTCGTCATAGACACCTCTGTAACGGATATATGGGTTGGCATAGTCAGCATTACGGGTGGTGAGTTCAGAGCAAGTGGAGAACCAGTTGTAGTTGTTGTCCTGTCCGACGATGTCCGCGGCCTCAAGATCATTCGAGAAGGCCATCATCACGAATCCGAAATCATCCGGACGTTCGGATGCGAACCTACCGAAAGAAAGGGGGTCTCCAAGTTTGGTGTACATGCCACTGAACGTTGCATCCGCTCTGCCAGGGATGATGGATGTTGTCGCCTTAAGTTGAGTCTCAAGCATTGTACCTCCCTCAGGGACAATGTCATCAATGTCCGAGCAAGCTCCTAACGCCACCATGGAGGCGATAGCGAGAACTGAAGTATATTTATTGTTTTTCATTGTAATGTTCCTTTAATATTAGAATGTCAGAGTGATGCCGCCGGTTATGTTACGCATCGCTGAGTAAGCTCCGGAGTTCAGACCCGAACCGGAAGTATAGGATCCGATACCCATTGAATAGCGAGGATCGACACCCTTGCGGGCAGTGAGTACCGCAAGGTTCTCACCCGCGACATAAAGTCTTACGCTACCTATGTTCAACTTGTTGGTAAGCTTTGAAGGAATGGTGTAGCCGAGAGTCACATTGTTGACGCTCAGATAGTCAGAACTTACGAAGAACCTGTCGACCGCAGTCTGTCCAACGGTTGCGTCACCGTCAAGACGAGGGTAATTGCTGTCCTTGTTGGTCTCTGACCAAGCCTTGAGGATGTCCTTATGGATTGCGTTGCCCGCGTTGCTCTGAGTAAGCATCATTGACTGATAGGTACCGTCATAATACTTGCCGCCGAGCTGGAAGGAACACTGGATGGAGAAGTCAAATCCATAAGCGTTGATTGAGGTTCCGAAACCGCCATAGACATCCGGCAGAGTGGTTCCGCACTCGAACTGATCGGCCTCGGTAAAGACCTTGGTGGTTGTGGTCTCACCTGTCCATTTGCCATCCGCGTCCTTTACTTTCTTGTAGTAGAGAGCCTTGCCGGTCTCGTGGTCAACCCCGGCAAACTTACGGACATAGGAATCATAGAGGGATCCACCTATCTTATAGATGTAGTTACTGCCCTTGATGCCGTCCTCGCTTACGCTTGGGTCAAGCTCAAGGATCTTGTTCCTGTAATGGCTGATGTTGAGATTCCAAGCCCAGCTGAAATGCTTTGTGTTGATAATGTTTCCGTCGAGGGTAAGTTCCACTCCCCTGTTTCTGATGGAACCGACATTTACAGGAATCCTACCTGTAGGGTTACCGGAAGAAAGCGGAACATCCTTGCTGTAAAGAAGATCGAATGTCTTGCGATTGAAGAGTTCGATGGACCCGTTGAGGTAGCCGTCGAGGAGTTCGAAATCTGCACCGACATTGAATGAGTGGGATGACTCCCAAGTCAAATCCTCATTGCCTTTAAAGGCAAGGGAGAGGGAATACTCGCCCGTCTCTTCATTGTAGGAGTGGGTATACTGATCGACATAAGGGAAGTAGTAGGTGACAGAGCTTCCGAGATTGTCGTTACCCTGAACGCCATAACTGGCCTTAAGCTTGAGCATATTCACCCAATTGACATTGCTGAGGAAGTTCTCCTTTGAGATCAGCCAGGCTGCGCCCACGGAACCAAAGTTGCCCCAACGATGTCCTTTGGCGAAACGAGAGGAAGCATCCCTACGGAATGATCCGCTGACAAAGTACTTACCGTCGTAGTTGTACTGAGCCCTTGAGAGGAGACCCTGTGTCATATAGTCAAGAGTGCTTGAGTTGACCTTCATGGACTTGGTGCCATCAGCGTTGTTGAGTTCACCCACATAAGGATTGAACAAATGGTCATTCTCGCCAGAAAGAGACTGAGACTTAAGCTTGTACATCTCGTAACCCATGAGAATGTCGAAGTTATGCTTCGTGCCTCCAAAATCAGTCTTGTAGGTGGCGAGGTACTGGGTGTTGACAGCGAAAGTCCTGTCGTGGGAGACATAGACAGCACCATCTGTCGAACTGCTTGAGCCAAACTGGCTGTAGAGAGCATTGTAGCGGCGGTTTCTGTTCATGACACCAACATTGGCCGTCAAGTCAAGCCCCTTGACAGGGGAAACCACAACACCCCATTTGCCATTGATGGCATCCGAATAATTGCGCTTTTGATTCACTTCATTGTCCCTAATGGCGTTGCCCACGATGGCAGGACGCTTGAAGTTGGTGTTGTTAGAGTCGTACTTCTTCATTCCGTTCTCTGTCATGATCTCTTTTGTACCAGAGGCACGGACATAAAGAGGATAGATCGGGCCGATGTTATTTGCAATGTAGAAGATATTGCCGGATGATCCGTAGGAGTAAGTTCCCGGAGACTCGGAGTCTGTGTAGGAATAGCTGATACTGGTGTTAAACTTCAGCCAAGGCTTCGCCTGATAGTCGGCGTTGATGCGGGCGGTGTAACGCTTGAATCCGGAATGGTTGATGATACCACCATCATTCAGATAACCGACACTGCCGTAGTAGGTAAGGCCGTTCTTGCTTCCGCTAGTGGAAATGCTGTACTCCTGACGGAAGGAATTGTGGAACGCCTCGTCATACCAGTTGTCCGGTGTATAGTAATAGGTACCGTCATCGTAGCCGAGAGTAGCGTTCGGATTGATTTTGAAGTTTCTTCCTATCAACTGTTGCCCTTCCGGAACGGTATAGACCTGATAGCCAAGACCTCCGTTGTTCTTGTCAAAGAGGTTCTTGTCGGCGTGGGCGTAAGATTCAGCGACGGATCTGCCTGCATAGCGCTGCTTGTTATACATCAAGGTGTACCAGGTTTCGTAGTAAAGAGCAGGATCGTCAATCACATCATAATTAGGGATAAGACGTGAGTTGGATCCCCACTTGGCCTCGAACTTCACGTTAGGCGCGTTAGGATTGGCCTTCTTCGTAGTCACGAGAACCACACCATTCGCACCACGGGCTCCGTAGATGGCGGAAGCGGCGGCGTCCTTAAGAACGGAAATAGATTCCACGTCGTTAGGGTTAATGTCGGAAATAGCGCCATCGTATGGCATGCCGTCAACGACATAAAGTGGAGCGTTGCTCGCGCTCATCGAACCGATACCGCGGATGCGGATGGACGAGCCATTGGAGGCAGGGTCACCTGATGAAGAAATCATCTGGACACCCGGAGTTGTGCCGGCAAGTGCGCTTGTGACATTCGTGGCCACTCTCTTCGCGATGGTCTCGCTCTTCACCATGGCCGCGGATCCGGTGAAGGACTCCTTGGTCGCTGTACCATAGGCGACAACGATAACATCATCAAGGACATTGTCAACTTCCAAAGAAACATTGACCGTCGCTCTCCCGGAAACAGGAACATCAATGGTCACATAACCTACCGAGCTGAACACAAGAACTGCCGAGCCAGTGTTGGACACCGAAATTGAATAGGTTCCATCCTCCCCGGAGGAGATTCCATTCATCGTGCCTTTCTCCATAACGGACGCGAAAGGTATCGCCTCACCAGTCGATGCATCACGCACGACTCCAGTGACCGTCCCCTTCTGGGCGAATGCTGCGCCAAGACCCATGAACAGGCATAGCGCGATTGAAAATAATTTTTTACCCATAAGCTTAAAACTTTTGTTAAACTTAGTTATTATTGAATATTGAAATAGTATTCCTATGTCTTTTATATGTCATTATTACTCATAACTTCGAGCCTTCGGGGGTGTTCGCTCCAACCTAAAACGGCTCTGTCACAAAATCAAATAACTAACCCACTTACAAAGTAAATAAAATTTTTCGATGATTCCAACTAACAAATTTACGCTCCAAGATGAATTTTTATTTAGATTTTATCGTTTTATGCTACATTCAGATCCCGATAATAAATCATTTCACTTCATGTTTGTCAGATGGACAACGTCATTGCTACCAAACGTTAAGGATCAGCAAAAAAAATTTTATCGTTTCAAGAGGCAAACATATCCGAAAACATGATACATCGGACTCAGGTAACGATGCAAACCATCTTTCATTTTGTAATCCATACTCATTCGACATCCTTTTGTAAAACCAACAAGTTAATTATAAAAAAAACATATCGTTTCAACGGTGCGGATGTTATATAATACAACCCAAGAGACCACCGAAATGGAGGCGGAACATATCTTTCATCTTGCAACAATCCGCCAGATACAATCAATCAATTTCAAACAAACCTAAAAACGAACGCGGTTCCCTCCGTTCACAAGCAACTGCCCTGCATAGAGATAACACGAAGACAGTCAAAGTTGACCGAGACCATGAACTGTTCTCGCAAGGTAATTACTTTTTCTCGAAATCACAACAGGTTCGCGATTTTTTTTGAAAAAACAGGCGGGAATTCTTTATCGTTATAAGTTTTTAAGACATAATCGTTAGCCCTCTTAAATATTTTGAACCAACATTATCATTAAATTCATTGTTTGATCTTTTTTAACTTATAAATTTATTGAGCAATGACACAGATTTCATTTCACGAAGTATGCAGGTTGTGGAAACAGGAGAAAAAAATGTACGTCAAGACATCCACAATGGCTGCATATTCGCTTATCATTCAGAATCATCTTGAACCACAATTCAAGACTCTGAACGAAGTGACGACTCATTCCGTACAGAAAATGATTGATCGCAAACTAAAAGATGGACTGAATGTGACGACCATCAAAGGAATGTTGATAGTCTTGAAGATGATTGTCAAGTACGGTGAAAAACACGGCCGGATCGAACATAGGATCATAGAGGTCAGATTCCCCACCCCAAGGATGAAGCCAAGGTTATATGTCCTGACGGTGAGCGAGGAGCAGCGTATGCTTGAATATCTCACCACTCATCCCGACCGCTACAATCTTGGTCTGCTGATCTGCTTGTACACCGGCATAAGAATAGGAGAAGTCTGCTCCTTGAAATGGGGAGATGTGGACTTTGATTCGGGAACAATCCGAGTGCGCAGGACGGTACATAGAATTTATAAGATCGATGGCGGGGATAAGCATTCCGAACTCACAATCGACTCGCCAAAGACAGCCGAGTCATGCCGGGACATCCCGATAACAGGTGAGCTGGCCACTGCCCTCAATGAATATGCCGGCAGCGTGCCATGCAACCGTTTCGTGATTTCAGGCCTCACTCATCCAACCGAGCCACAGACCATGAGAAACCATTTCAAACGTGTCGCCGCCACCCTCGGGTTGTCAATGCGCCGTTTTCACGGTCTTCGCCACACCTTCGCGACCCGATGCGTTGAAAGCAAATGTGACTACAAAACATTGAGTTCCATTCTTGGTCACTCAAACGTGAGCACCACGCTGAATCTCTACGTTCACCCGGGAATAGAGCAAAAGCGGAAGTGCGTCGAAGACATGATCCGGTCCATCGTGTGAAATCGTGGTGGCGGATAATTTGTTGATATTTAGCAATATAGTCCATAGTCTTGCGCCGATGTGAACGTAAGACATGTGTCCATATTCAACATATTCAATGACTTATCCTCCACCACCCATGTAAACGCATTGATGACTTTGAAATTGGTGGTCTATAACAATTGATAGTAAGCGAAACGGCTTCTGAAATTATTGTCAATTTGTTGGTTTTACAAAAGTTTTTAGCTTATGGGTAAAAAATTATTTTCAATCGCGCTATGCCTGTTCATCAGTGTGGGCATCGCGTCAGCCCAGTCCCGGACCATCACAGGTACGGTGACAGGTGCGGAGGATGGTTATCCTATTCCTGGAGCGGCTGTGTTTGTCGATGGGACAAACATTGGCACGGTTACTGATTCTGACGGGAAATATTCCTTAAATGTCCACAAAGGGACGACATTGAAGGTCACGTATTTTGGCATGAAAGATGCCATTGTACCGATTGGACAGAATTCCGTGATCAATGTTACGTTGGAAACCGATGCACTTGGACTCGACGAGGTCGTTGTGACGGCTACCGGTATGACTCGTCAGGAAAAGACTCTCGGATATGCATCGACGACTGTGCGCTCGGATGAATTGACTAAAGGCCGTTCCGCCGACGCTCTCTCAGGACTGGCCGGCAAGGTTGCGGGCATGCAGATTTCCTCCGCCGGCGCCACAGGAACATCTCAGAAGGTAATCGTCAGAGGATATTCCTCACTTACCAGCAACTCTCCGTTGTATGTCGTTGATGGCGTGCCTGTCTCAAACGGAACTATGGGCGACCAGCAGTTGAACAACTCTATCGACTTCGGTAGCCAGGCCGCAGACATCAACCCGGAGGACATCGAATCGATCACCGTGCTCAAAGGAGCGTCCGCGACAGCCTTGTATGGATCTCGCGCAGGCAACGGTGCTATTCTTATCACGACAAAGCGTGGCTCTCTGAATGAGGATGTCACAGTGACTTATGATGGATCTTTCCAAGTCAGCAATGTGCTGAGAATTCCTCAAATCCAGAACAAGTTCGGCCAGGGATGGTTCTATTCGTACGATGGTGATGTCTTCGGAAATTATTCTCCTACAGAGAATGGTTCCTGGGGTAACCTTCTCGATGGCAGAGTTGTAGAATGGAGACCTGGAGCGCATTGGTACAACGGCGCGGACCCATCCTACACTGATTTCTCATACAAGAAGAACTCACTTAAGAACTTCTACACCACCGGTTTCGAGACAAACAACACCGTGAGCATCAAGGGTGGAAGCAAAACCACTGGATTTGTGGCTTCTTATGGCAATATCTATTCTGACGGAATACTTCCGGGCCACAATGACTACTACAAGAGACATAACTTCTCATTTCGCGGCAACACCAAGATCAAGGATGGTCTTGCCTGGTTGAACTACAACATCAACTATATTCGTAAGGATGTCCGTAACAACATGACAGGCCAGGGTGGAAGTGGTTCGACCATCTATCAGGATATTCTTCAGTATCCGGCTAATGTTGACTACGCCGATTTGAAAGACTACAAGAATATCTACAACAATGCGGACAACTTCTACACTCCGTTTGCGCAGAACCCTTGGTGGACTCTTGACCACAACTATTCCACTTATCAGGATGACCGTGTTTTCGGGAATGTTGAACTCGGTATCCAATTAATGAAAGGTTTGCAGTTCATCGCAAGAGGTGGTTTGGATGTCACGAACTATAACCAGAAGACTTACAACGACATCTGGACATTCAATCCTGGCTCTTATGCCGCCAATGAAGGGGCATCACCTGAAAATGGCTCTTATGACGAAAACTCACGCAGATCTTCGCAGATTGACGCCAACTTCCTTCTGAATGCAGATTATAGCATCGGTACAGACTGGTCGATCCATGGTGTCGCCGGTTTGAATGTGAACCAGAGGTCTGCTTCCGTCATCTCCGGAACCCTGTCCGGAGTCGCGATTGAGGACTGGGCCAGTTTCATGAACACAAGTGGTGCGACTCCTACCGCGTCATCATCAATTTCCAAACGTCGCCTTATGGGCTTGTATGCCCAGGCTGATTTGGGTTGGAAAAATGCTGTTTATGTCACCCTGTCGGCCCGTAACGACTGGTCCTCGACACTCCCTATCAATAACAACTCATTCTTCTATTATGGTGTGAATGGCTCGGTCATCCTTACGGAAATCATTCCTGCCTTGAAAAATGATGTGATCAGTTTCCTCAAGATTCGTGGTGGCTACGGCCAGACTGGTAATGATGCTCCGACTTATTACACTTCGGCTTATTATTTCCTTGGTTCCGCAACAGGCGGATTCGGAAGTCTTACTTTTCCTCTTAACAGCTTCTCGGGTCTGGTCAAGAGCAGCCGTGTGCCTTCCGCAGACTTGAAGCCGGAAATTTCGACAGAAGCTGAAATTGGTATCGATGCCCGTTTCTTTGACAATCGTTTGAATTTTGACCTTGCTCTTTATAACAAGGAAACAACAAACCAGATCATTTCCGCCACCTTGGCACCGGAGTCTGGCCACACTTCAGCCGTACGCAACATCGGGAAAATCCAGAATCGTGGTATAGAGCTCTCGGTCGGAGTTGTCCCTGTAAGAACCAAGGATTGGGAGTGGTCAATAGGTTACACTTTCTCAAAGAACGACAACAAAGTGAAGGAGCTTTGGGATGATGTCAAGGAATACGCCATCTATGGATTGACAAAAGGACCTCAGTTAAAAGCCCGTGTCGGAGAATCCCTCACAACTTGGGTTGACTATAAACTCAAGACGGTGGAGGATGTCAACAGCCCTTATTACGGTATGACAATTGTCAATAGAACTACTGGTCTTCCTACTTACGACAATACAACTTATGAGACCCTTGGCAAGGCCGAGGAAGATTATACTATGGGTTTGAACAACTCTATCCGCTACAAGAGACTCTCTCTCGGATTCAGTTTTGACTACCGTCACGGAGGTCTTATGTATTCAGCCACAAAGGGGAATGTGCTGTTTAACGGTAACGCCGAGGAAACAATGTTCAATCTAAGAGATCCATGGATTTGGCCAAACTCAGTGGTTCAGACAGGAACGGACGCTTCCGGCAATCCTGTATTTGCAGAGAATGACATGCCATGCAACTCTTACTACAACATCAATGGAGCATGGTATTCGAACTACAATTATGCAATGTACCGTGAGAATTTGCTGGACAAGACATATCTCAAACTCCGTGAGCTCAACTTGTCATATACCCTCCCGGAGAAGTGGTTCGAAAAGATCAGCTGGCTTTCAACGATTAATGTTTCCATTGTCGGAAGGAATCTTTTGATGTGGACACCTAAACAGGGCCTTATCGATCCGGACAACACCAATTACGGCAATGACCTTACATCGCAGTACGGAGAATATTTTTCCGCTCCTTCCACCAGAACATTCGGTGGCAGTGTCAAGATTGTATTCTAATGATTTAACAGGAATTGATTATGAAAAAGTTTTTTACATATTTTTCCATCATGCTGACCCTCCTTTCAATGGTCGGTTGCAAGAGTTGGCTGGACATCAACACGAATCCGAACTATGTGCCAGAGGCGAAAATCAAAAGCCTTTTGCCTTCCGCACAACTTTACACTGCGGTCAAAGTAGGTTATGACATAAACTTATACGGTTATTTCTGGGCTCAATATGTCAATCAATGCAGCACAACCAACCAGTACTACACTCACATGACCTACGATGTGACCAACAGTGCGTTCAACAGCCCATGGAGTTACATTTACGGATCTATAATGCCAACTTTGAAGGAAATCATAGAGAAGGGAGAGGCCGAGGAAGGTAACACGAATTATGTGATGGAGGCAAAAACTATGCTTGCCTATGAACTTTACCTTCTCACGAGCTTATATGATAAGGTCGCCTACACGGAAGGCTACCTTACCGAGACAACAAACCCTCATTTTGATTCCGGAGAGGACACTCATAAAAACATCATGTCTATCCTTGAGGAAGTCCGCGGCCTCGCTGCCAAAGCTAAAACCGATGAGGCAAACAATCCATCATCAGCGGCGGACATGATCTTCGGTGGAGACATTGACGGATGGCTTCAGTTTGCCAATACGCTTTACATAAAGGTGTTGATGCGTGATTTCATTGCCAACAAGACAAAGATAGAGAGCATGCTTTCGGAGGACAACTTCCTTAAAGCCGATGCCGCTTTTGACAATTTCCTTGATGCCGCTGACAAGTCCAATCCTCTTTACGAAAGTGACCGCCGTCAATTGAACACGAACAATAATATTCGCGCATGCGGAGACATCGCCAATGTTCTTGACGCGTCAGATCCAAGGTTCGCTTATTACTATGACAATAATCCAGACGGGAAATTCGCCGGGGACGCTTATGGTACCGGTAGTGATCCGACCAAGAGCAGTCGCTTGGCAATAGGTGCGACAGATCCTGTTAATTTTGGAACAGTGGATGAGGCCGAGTTCCTCAAAGCCGAGGCTTATGCCAGATTGGGCAACGCCGCAAAAGCGAAAGAGGCCTACGAGGCTGCTATCACTGCCGCGTTTGCGAGAGCGAAGTGTAAAGGTGCGAACTCTTTCATAACCGGAGCCTACGCATTCAAGTCAGGAAGCACGGAGGAGATGGTTGAACAGATAATAAACCAGAAGTGGGCTTCCAATGTACGTAGTATGCCAATAGAATCATGGTTCGACCTTAACAGAACCGGCTACCCTGTAAGGGGAAAGACGATCACTGATTTCCACGGAGTACTGTCAAGCGGATATCCTCAACGTTTCCTTTATTCAAAGACATCTGCTGACTATAATGTCAATTCTCCAGAGCCAGTGGATCTGAATGTCAAGATGTGGTGGCAGAAGTGATGAATATGTCAAATCATAAAAGAGTAGAATTATATGAATAATATATTAAAAACCATTGTGATAGCGTCTATGACCGCAGTGACGCTGACTTCCTGTGAGACTTACAAGGTCGGTGATCCGGACATGACCGCGATTTCGAACATCGACGGTAAATATGCGGCCTTTGCCTACGAAAACAACGAATCAGAAGCCTCGACCGTCTTAGGAGTTGTCATCACGAACACAGCGTACAACGAATCCGATAAGGCTTGGATCACAATTACAGATCTTAATCCTATGGCGACTCCATTGAAGTCTACTAAATTCCTTGATGCTGTCAGATTCAAGGTCGATGTGGACATCGATGCTCAGACATTTTCTTGCACCGAGGTGTCCGCAACCGAGCCTATTACGACGTGGAATCCCTATCTTGAGGGTGGCGGTTCTGGACAGGGTGGGTACTATACAGCTGCATATAAATTGAACAAATACAGCACATACACAATTTCCTGCACCGGAAGAATCGTCACAGGCGGCACAGCCGGCACCAATAACAACAGGATTGACACAATTGAGATCGATTCATATTCCAGAACCTACCCTGACGGCACGGTGAAGAAATATGTTGTCAAAGGTCAGAAATATACCGGTTGGGCTGATGAGATGAAGGAATATAATGACTTCATTAAAGCGGGCAGTTTCAAGTAATCAATTGTGAATTTCCGTTGGTGATATAGACTATTCGGGAATATCAATAAAAATCAGGGCTGGGGAAAGTTAAACAGGCTTTCCCCAGCTTTTGTTTTAGTTTGGAGTGATTTCGCCCCAACTTCTCAAAGTCTGAAAAAGTTTTCTATCTTTGCAGGGAATGAACAAAAAGGACAGGCCATATGCTATACCCGATTGGAATACAGAGTTTTGAGAAGATCCGCCAGGGCGGGTAT
>OQVL01000329.1_pt1 | contig 23711 bp, 26 predicted proteins | sample 1691501 | NCBI WGS metagenome assembly OQVL01 (sample SAMN03418253, study PRJEB22391) | human gut metagenome | biome: human-gut; feature: organic feature; material: feces | host: Homo sapiens | place: Tanzania | collected 2013-01 | reverse complement strand
GCAAAGCAAAGACCAAGTGCGGAAATAAATATGACCTTAAATATTTTTCTTTTTTTCATTACAATGCCTCCAGTCAGCGGTTAGCATACGCTAACCGATTAAATTATAGATTAAAAATTTTTTATTGTCAAGGTTTTTTCAAAAAGCTGTTGACAAACGGAAAAATATGTACTACAATGCAGTAAACCGACGAGGAAGAGTAAGTAGGTTTTAACCCTGTTCTTTCAGAGAGCCGCAGGCGGTGAGATTGCGGCAGGAGAAGATTTAACCGAATGGACTTCCGAGGGCGAGCAGAAATTTTCAGTATGTGAGCCGGAGAGGGCACTCCGTTAACAATAACCGTCGTATAATGGGGTACGAGCTAAGTGGACACTTGAATGTGTCAAGCAGGGTGGCACCGCAGGAGGATATCTCTTGTCCCGGCAATGTTGTCGGGACAGGAGTTTTTGTTTTTTGACCCGACAAGGCTCAGACAAAAATATTTTTTGAAAAGGAGAGTCAGTTATGAGCAACACAGAAAAAATTCCGTACAAAATCTATCTCGATGAAAAGGAAATGCCGAAGCAGTGGTATAACGTCCGTGCAGATATGAAGAACAAGCCGGCACCGCTTCTCAATCCCGGCACACATCAGCCGATGGGCTTTGACGATCTTCGTCCCGTTTTCTGCGATGAGCTTATTAAGCAGGAGCTTGACAATGACACGGCTTATTTCGACATTCCCGATGAGATTCTCGATTTTTACAAAATGTACCGTCCGTCTCCTCTGGTAAGAGCCTATTGCCTTGAGAAAAAGCTTGGTACTCCTGCAAAGATTTACTATAAATTTGAGGGCAACAACACAAGCGGAAGCCACAAGCTCAACAGTGCGATTGCACAGGCATATTATGCAAAGAAGCAGGGACTCAAAGGCGTTACGACAGAGACGGGTGCAGGCCAGTGGGGCACGGCTCTCAGCATGGCTTGTGCATATCTCGGACTTGACTGTAAGGTATACATGGTTAAATGTTCCTATGAGCAGAAGCCGTTTCGCCGTGAGGTTATGAGAACCTACGGAGCATCGGTCACTCCCAGCCCGAGCACGGAAACGGAGGTCGGCAAGAAGATTCTTGCGGAGCACCCGGGCACAACGGGAAGCCTCGGTTGCGCTATCAGTGAGGCCGTTGAGGTTGCAACAACTCATGAGGGCTATCGCTATGTTCTCGGCAGCGTTCTCAACCAGGTTCTTCTTCATCAGTCTGTCATAGGCCTTGAGTCCAAGATCGCAATGGACAAATACGGCATCAAGCCCGACATTATCATCGGCTGTGCAGGCGGCGGTTCAAACCTCGGCGGACTTATCTCCCCGTTCATGGGCGAAAAGCTCAGAGGAGAGGCCGATTATCGTTTCATCGCAGTTGAGCCTGCAAGCTGTCCGAGCCTCACAAGAGGTAAGTTTGCTTACGATTTCTGCGACACCGGCATGGTTTGCCCTCTCGCAAAGATGTACACACTCGGCAGCGGTTTCATTCCGTCGGCAAACCACGCAGGCGGTCTGCGTTACCATGGAATGAGCTCAATCCTCAGCCAGCTTTACCATGACGGCCTTATGGAAGCGACAAGCGTTGAACAGACCAAGGTGTTTGAAGCGGCGGAGCAGTTCGCAAGAGTTGAGGGTATCCTCCCCGCTCCCGAAAGCAGCCATGCAATCAGAGTTGCCATTGACGAAGCTCTCAAGTGCAAGGAAACGGGCGAAGAAAAGACCATTCTCTTCGGCCTGACAGGTACAGGCTACTTTGATATGTACGCATATGAAGCATTCAACGACGGCACAATGACCGATTACGTCCCGACCGATGCCGAACTTGAAAAGGGCTTTGCAGGTCTGCCGAAAATGGATTGATTTTCTTGCGTGCAAGCCTTGACAAACCGATATAATTGATGTAATATATTCACAGCAGCAGGGGTGCTGAGCAATCGGCTGAGATCATACCCTTAACCTGATTCGGATAATACCGACGTAGGAAGCTATTGAAGTAAAATCTACGCCCGGCGGTATGTCCGTCGGGCGATTTTCTTTGATCAGGTAGTGCTGTGAAAGGAGTTTTATTATGAAAAGCAAAACAATGGACAAATCAAACGAAACGACCTTAAAATTGACGGTCAGCGCAATCATGGTTGCACTTTCAACGGTGCTTTCATTTGTAAAGTTTAGCGAGCTTCCGTATGGCGGTTCCGTAACGCTCTTCAGCTTTGTGCCGATTCTTTTCGTAGGCTATGCTTACGGTGCAAAGTGGGGTCTCGGTGCAGGTCTTGTTCACGGAATCCTTCAGATGATTTTCGGAATCTCCGGCGCGACTGCAGGGGCAGGCTTCAAGTGGTATCAGGTAGTGCTCTGTGCTCTTCTTGACTACCTTGTAGCTTTCGGCGTGCTCGGTCTCAGCGGTGTGTTCAAAAAGTCGATCAAGAATCCGCAGGCTTCGTTCGCAGTCGGTACACTTTTCGCTTGCGTGCTCAAGTACATTTCCCACTTCTTCTCGGGCTACATCCTCTTCGGCGGCTGGGCTGAATGGTTCTTCACAGAGGGCGGCGGAATGTCCTACGGTTCAAAGATCCTTTCTGCTTACAGCGGAAACGTTCTCAGCGCAGTTTATTCGATTATCTACAACGCAACATTCAGCATTCCGGAAACAATCCTTTCTCTTGTAATGGTTGTTATCCTCATCAGTGTTAAGCCGATTCGCAAGGCAGCAGGAATTAAATAATTCAAACAAAAACCAAGGCGCCGCAAAGCAATTCGCTCTGCGGCGCTTATCTTATTTTGAGTATTCATTATAACGTTTCACCGGATATTGCGGATCTTTAAATTGCCAACTCTCAATTGCGTATTTCACTGCCTTAACGGGCGATGATTTGCAAATCCTTTCGTACTCGCTTTTTTTCTCCCATTCGTCGACGGGAACAACGGTTAGCGTGGGTTTGATATCCCCGACAAAAACGCAAGGGTCGATTTGCTCATAGCTCTTTTCGGTCGTCAAACTGTTATGCGCCAGATAGGGAGCGGAAATACTGCGTGTTTCGGTCAGCTTCTGCGCTATGTAATCCGTTCGATATGCGTAGGAGGCGAAATTTTGGGCGGTAAGCACCAGCATCGTCAGGCTGATTACCGAATACACAATCGGCGAAACAAATTTAATGCACCGTCTGAAAGAGAAGCTTGGTTTGAGCTCTGCCGACAGCCAAAGCGAATAGCACATCAGGATTGCAAAGGTTGTGAAGAATGTGCGGTCGCCACGGTGATTTACTATCAAAATCGGCGCAACGGCGCTGCCGAGAAGAAGTATTACCGCAATGGTTGGAATAATGATCCTTTTCCGTTTGGATATAATCGCCGTTGCAAGAACCGACAACATATAAACGGATTCGAACACAAGGAAAACGATCGAGTATCTGTTTGCCGTATCCGAAAAGCAGAGAGCCAAAGCGCTCATAATCGGGAAAACAATCAGTATAGCCGATAAAATGATTTTTACACTCTTTGCGGTCTTGGCTTTACAAAGAACAAACAGCATAAGCAGTGAGATCAAAATGTAAATCAACAAATATTGTGCGGCAAGCTGAGCAAAACTGCGAAGTGCCGACAGCGCATTATAAATCAGTGCCTGCGGTTCGGTTACATAGCCTCGGTAGTCACTCAGTTTTTCCGACGTGTGCGTCAGTCGTGGAATCAGAAACATTATCAGAGCGCCGACTGCCGTTGAAATCAGATTGACGGCGTTTGCAATTGATAGCTTTTTTGAATCAATGAGATCAATTATAAGGAAAGTCACTGCGGCGCAAAGCATAACGACCGTTGTATTCTCGCTGAAAAGGCATACGCACACCGACGAGAGAACAAGCGGAATGTACAATGCTTTTGAGCCACTGACGTTTATTTTCTTGACAATAAGCCGTGACAACAGTGCAAAGACAAACGGCACGGCATAGTTGCTGAATGCCGCTACCATACTGTAAACCTCACGGATTATTCCGACGGCAGGGAATGCAATCAGAATCGCAACAGGAAAAATATATTTTCCTTTGCCGTCGAAGAAAAGGAGAACCGCAAGCAATACCGTTACGGTCAGGAAAAATGCGGTGACAAAAATTGCGGCGGTGAAGTGGTGCGAAAAATAAAATCCGAGCACGTTGCCGAGAAATCTGCCGTTACCGTAATAAAGTGCCTCTCGTAAAATATTCACAAAATTACCGCTGAAATCCCTTGTGAAGATCAGAACGTCGTACTGAGGGTATGTAAATGTGTACGACAGTGTAAAGCCGAGAAATACAAGTAAATATTGAATTGTAGAGGAGATAGCCGAATTATGTTTACCGCACATATAAAGCCTCCGCATATAAACAAAAAAGGTCAGACTTGAGAGACTGACCTTTCGTTTTATGGAAATTAATTATTCGGCAATAACTGCCTTTGCCGGGTTGATGCGTACGCCGGGACCCATTGTTGTAGCAACAACACAGCTTCTGATGTACTGACCCTTTGATGAAGCCGGCTTTGCCTTGTTGATAGCATCGAGGAGGGTCTTGTAGTTCTCCTGGAGCTTCTCAGCGCCGAAAGATACCTTGCCGATCGGGCAGTGGATGATGTTTGTCTTATCGAGACGGTACTCAATCTTACCTGCTTTAGCCTCTTCAACAGCCTTAGCAACATCAGGAGTAACAGTGCCTGCCTTCGGTGATGGCATAAGACCACGAGGTCCGAGAACCTTACCGAGACGTCCGACAAGACCCATCATATTAGGAGCTGCGATTGCAACGTCGAAATCAAGGAAGCCTTCACCCTGGATCTTAGCAACAAGATCCTCAGCGCCGACGATCTCTGCGCCTGCTGCAACAGCTGCGTCTGCTGCGTCGCCCTTGGCGAAAACAGCAACTCTTACTTTCTTACCTGTACCGTTCGGAAGAACGACAGCACCACGAACCTGCTGATCAGCGTGACGAGAGTCAACACCAAGACGAACGTGGATTTCAACAGTTTCATCAAACTTAGCGGAAGATGTCTTGACTGCGAGATCAAGAGCCTCTGCCGGATCATAAAGCGTAGCTCTGTCTACGAGCTTTGCGCTTTCAATATATTTCTTACCGTGTTTCATAAGATATTCCTCCCTGAATAGTGGTTAAATCGGTTTTACCTCCCACGTGGGAGCATTAATCTACAACAGTAACGCCCATGCTGCGTGCAGTACCGGCGATCATTGACATTGCTGTTTCGATCGTTGCTGCATTCAAGTCAGGCATCTTCTGTTCAGCGATTTTTCTAACCTGCTCACTTGTAATAGTGGCAACCTTTGTCTTGTTCGGCACACCTGAACCGCTCTCAATTCCGCAAGCCTTTTTGATAAGAACTGCTGCGGGCGGTGTCTTTGTAACGAATGTAAAAGTACGGTCTGCGTAAACCGTGATAACAACGGGGATGATAAGACCTGCGTCGTTCTTTGTACGCTCGTTAAATTCTTTTGTGAATGCCATAATGTTAACGCCGTGCTGACCGAGTGCCGGACCAACGGGCGGTGCCGGTGTTGCTTTGCCGGCAGGGATCTGAAGCTTAATAAAGCCTACTACCTTCTGAGCCATTTCTTGCACCTCCAAAATAATGTGGTTCGTCGGAGCAATTTGATTGGAATTTTTGCTCCTCCCACAACGGAGCCGAAGCTCCATGCCCCATCGGGACATATGAATCAAGCCTTGCGGCTTAATTATCTTTTTTCATCAATCGGTAATGGGTTCAACCTGATCAAGCTCAAGCTCAACCAGAGTCTCCTTACCGAACAATGCGGAAACAGTAACCTTGACCTTATTGTTGTCAAGATCAATTTCCTCTACCTTACCGGTGAAGCCTTCAAAGATTTCATCGGTGATGTTGACCGTGTCGCCAACCTCATACTTGACCTCAACGACCTTCTTTTCAACGCCGAGTCTGTATACCTCTTCCTCTGTCAGGGGAATGGGCTTACCCTCGGGACCGACAAAGCCCGTAGCGCCTCTTGTGTTGCGGATAACGAGCCATGCTTCGTCGCTGATTTTCGGCATATCGTTTTCGTCAAGGAAAGTTGCAATTTTAACCATAACGTAACCCGGGAAAATTTTACGCTCAACCTCACGGGTCTTGCCGTCCTCACGAACCTCGACGACGGTTTCCGTAGGAATCTTGACCTCAAAGATCTCGTCCTGCATCTTACGGTTCTCAGCAGCTTTCAAAACGTTTGTGGCTACTTTGTTTTCATAGCCCGAGTAGGTATGAACAACATACCATCTGGCATCATTCGACATTGCCATTCCTCCGTCTCGCTGAAATTATTGAGCCGCCGTAGTGCCGTCGACTATGTTGAGTGAATTTGCAGTTGTTGTTTCAGCCGTGGTGGTTTCGGCAACTGTCGTGGTTGTACGGTTTTCTGCGGCAGTACGAAGTCCTTTAATACCTTTTGTAAGACCAAGGTCAACAAGGAATACGAGTACACCGACGATTGCGATGCAGACGATCGTAACAACTGTTCCCTTGAGGACTTCCTTTGCGCCGGGCCATGTGATCTTTTTGAGATCGCCCTTGCTGTTCTTGAAGAAATTCTTTATGGCCTTGCCCATACGCACGAAAACATTGGGCTTGTTGCTTGACTTCTTTGAAGTCTTTTCTTTTTCAGCCTTTGCGATTTTCTTAGCAGCTTCGGAACTCTCTTTTTTTGCCATAACAGTTCTCCTTCCAGCTTACTTCGTCTCTTTGTGGAGAGTATGCTTCTTGCAGAATCTGCAGTACTTGTTCATCTCCAACCTGTCGGGTGTGTTCTTCTTGTTTTTCATTGTGTCGTAATTGCGCTGCTTACATTCTGTGCAAGCGAGTGTAACCTTAACTCTCATTTCGGCACCTCCATTTAACCGGTTTGTCCGGGATTTTAAGCCTCCCTCATACGGGAATTTACACCCTGTAAATTCCTAAAAGAGGGCACAAAAAAAGAACCCTCCTTAAAGAGGTATAGTTATTCTATCACAACGGAACAATAATGTCAAGCAATTTTTATTAATTTAAGCCCGTAAAAACGGCTTAAAATCAAGCATACTAAATGTTGAGGTCGCCCTGACGGCAATCCACAACACAGCAGCCGCCGAGGCTGACTTTTTACCTCAGACGGCTGATTGATTATACATTATTAATATAAAAAAGTCAATTAAAGATCATCCGCATCCTGCTGCGGCTTTACGGTTTCGATCGAGTTGCCCGTGTAGCTGCCGAGAACATCGGTGTCGCTGCCTGCTTCCCAATCGTTGACGATCGACTGAACAAGCGGCGAGAGCTTCGGTTTCTTTTTCTTTCTGTTCTTGTGTTCTTTATCCATTAAAAATCACCTCCCGTATTAATATTTGCAGTTCGTCTGCGTTTATTGACACAAATAAAAAAATAATGTATGATAATAAAAAACGATTCGCCCAAAGGCGGAAAGGATAAAACGATGAAAAAAATAAAAAGGCTCTGCGCCTTTCTGATGTGCATAACGATCCTTTTTTTGCTGACCTCCTGCAAGGTCGGTGAAGGAATACCTTTTTTGACAACAAAGAGTAAAACCACTCTCCCGGATAATACCGTAACAGTCACGTTCCCCGAGGGTTATACAATTGTCCAGATCGCAAAAAAGCTCGAGCAAAGCAAGGTCTGTTCGGCGCAGGCTTTCCTCGATGCCTGCAAAAAGCCGGTTGCGGGAATCGAAGTCGACAATGCGGACAGCAAATATTTCCTGCTTGAGGGTTATATTTTCCCCGATACCTACGAATTTTATCTTGAGTCCGACGCTCAGTCGGTCGTTGACAAATTTGTTGAGAATTACAAATCGAAAATAACCGATGATATGAAGACGAGAGCGAAGTCGATGGGCTACACAATGGATCAGGTTATGACCCTCGCCTCGATCATCCAAAAGGAATGTGACGCAGACATTGATGAGTGTGCCAATGTTTCCTCGGTTTTCCATAACAGGCTCAAGGACACGGCGTCGTTTCCGAGACTTGAGAGCGATGTTACGACTTTTTACGTTTCACAGAACCTCAAAGATCTGATCGGTTATCAGGACGGCGTTGCACTTGAAAACCAGAACGAAGATGTGCAGAAATATATGAATCTTTACAGCACATATTACTGCACGGGACTTCCGGTCGGACCGATCTGTAACCCCGGAATGAAAGCGATCAATGCGGCGCTTCACCCTGCCGACACCGATTATTTGTTCTTCCTGACGGACGCAAGCGGCGAAAAGTTTTATTATGCCTCGACAATTGCGGAGCACAACGCAAACGGCGAAAAAGCGGGACTGTTTTAATAGAGGACGTGAGACTATGCTTTTTATCGAATATCCGAAATGCTCAACCTGCCAAAAGGCGAAGAAGTGGCTTGATGAGCACAACATTGATTATGTTGACAGACATATTAAAGAGGAAAATCCGACCGCCGATGAGCTGAAAGAGTGGGTTAATGCAAGCGGAATTGAGATTAAGAAGCTGTTCAACACGAGCGGTATGCTCTACAAGTCGCTGAATCTTAAAGAGAAGCTTCCGACCATGACCGACGAGGAGAAATTTAAACTGCTTGCAACGGACGGAATGTTGGTAAAAAGACCGCTGATAGTTGACGGAAACGCCGTCCTAACCGGCTTCCGTGAGGCAGAGTGGAAGAAACATTTTGATATCGAGTGAAAATTTTTAAAAAACACTTGATTTTCACTTTGTGTTCGGGTATAATATTTAAGCTGTTAAGGAGCACGATCGGAAATCGTGTAACATCAATTAAATAGTGAAAATTAATTTGGAGAGTTGTCCGAGCTGGCCGAAGGAGCACGATTGGAAATCGTGTAACAGGTCAAAGCCTGTTCGAGGGTTCGAATCCCTTGCTCTCCGCCAAAACGAAAAGCAGGCTGTAAGGCCTGCTTTTTGCTTTGGCAAAAACAAATAAAGGGATTCGAACAAGGAGGGAGCAGACACAGTCTGCGGAAGAAAACAGTCCGGTGGACTGTTTTTGCCGACGTGGTCAAGGAGCGAAGCGACGCGAAGGCGCACTGGGGTGCGCCGAAAAAATCCCTTGCTCTCCGCCATAAAAAGAACTGCAAGCCTTATTTTTCAAGGTTTGCAGTCTTTTTCTTTTCAAAAATATTTTTACTGTATCGCAAGGGTGAACCCTTTTTGGCTTGCTTTTGTCGCTGTAATGTCTTTAAAGACACCGTTAATTATGCTTTATTCGCACCTTGCATTAAACGCTTTGTTTAACATATGGATTGCAAAATCATATCTTTGGGCATCCGTATCGCAATCCATTCCGATAACAATAAATTCTTTACCGTTTTTTTGAGCTGTTGCAATTAAACAATTTCCTGCATTGTCGGTTGTTCCTGTTTTTAATCCCGTTGCGTAAGGAAAGTAATACTTACTTGAGCTATGCAATAATAAGTTGGTGTTTTCCCAAGTAACATTTTGCCCGGAGGAAAAAACTACATATTTTTCTGCTTGCCCTGCAATTGTGCGGATATCATTATTTTTATATGCACATAGTGACAGTTGCAGTAAATCATTTACTGTTGTATAGTGCTTTGTATTATCCCATCCGTCGGGATTGCAAAAGTTGCTATGCCGCATACCTATATTTTCAGCTGTTTTATTCATCAAGCCGCAGAATAATTTTACTGCTTCAGTATCTGTTATTGCTTTACCGTATACATATTTTGCGGTATTTACTGCAATAGTATATGCCGCATCGTTACCTGAAGCCATAAGCATTCCGCATATCAAATCATAAAGTGTAAGACGATGTCTCTCTTGGATCAAACAAAGACTGGACTGGGGGTTTACTAATTTTTGTTCTGAGCCAACAGTAAAAACAGTGGTTTTAGGAACATATTGCAAAGCGGTATAAGCAGTCAACAATTTTGTAAGGCTTGCCGGATATACTTTGCTGTCGGCATTTTTTGCCCACAGGACCTCTCCTTTGGCTATGTCATATAAGATACCGTACTGTACGTTTTCTATTTCACTGTTGCCTGAAATAGCAGTTATTGAGGATTCCTCGGATGAATATGAGGAGATTTCGGAAGTGACAGCGGTTTTTTCGGAGGTGGTTTCTGTTTTCTGAGATGACGTTATTGCTTGGGATGAACTTGAGGGGAACGAAGAAACCGTCTCTGATGGCAGTTGCATGCTGTCGGCACAGCCTGCAATGAGAAGTAACGCTAATATTAGAAAAATAACTCTGCGAAGTTTGTGCAATTTAGTATTTATTTTTTTCATACCGTCAATCCGCCGTTATAGCGGCTCTCAATTCAGCATTTTGTTCTGGTGTTAATAATTCCATTCCTTCTACATACCCTGTTGATAAATACGGCAGATAGTCGAAGTGTCTGAATATCATTCCGTTTTTAAAGTGTATATTGACGTTAATGTCTTCCCGTTTATAATCTTCGGGGTGAGCATTGTATTCTGCGTGAGCTCTTATCAACCAATCCGGGGTCACCGCAACAGGATCTTTTATTTCAAAAGGCACGAGTGCAGTCGTTATTTTATAAAAACTGTTTATTTTGTTTCTGTTTGTAACGTTACCTTTTTCAATTTCACAGTATTGAGTTCCCGCCATGCCCTGAACAGTATAACTTAAGTAAGCTATATCATCGGCGGAATAGGCTCCGTAAAGAGAATAGATTTCTTTAAAACTGGGACTTTTATCATCACCAAACTGATCAAAAACAAAAATGCTGCAATATTCACCATTTTGAGCAATGAGCGCGGATTTATTACTTGAGGCGTAATAGTACACAGAGCTTCCTTTTAAGGTAGGCTCCTGTGCTCCCACCTTAACATAAGGATCGTCATGTGGCGTTTCAACAACTGTCCCGATAAACGCACCGAAATCGGATTTTGTCAATCGCTTATTCAAGCCATATTCCGGATATTCTTCTAACGGTAATTGTCTGTATATGATTTTTCCGTTCAAAACAATATCTATATGCGGACATTCATCCTCTGTAAAATAATCAACATTAGGATTTTGTTTTGATGCCGGAAATAGGTGAACCGATACCTTATTTGTCTCTTTTGTCGGTTGCGCAGATTGTTGCTGCGTAGTGTAGTTCTCTGTTGTGCTATTCGGCACTGTTGAACTGCTGTTATTACTTTTACTGCTCGTCGTAGATTGCGGCGGCAGAGCAACAATGTTATTTTGTGCAGAAGAATTGTATAGAACAACGGTCAGTATTATAGCTAAGCATGCAGCTGCCGGAATGCAAGAATAAATTATTTTTTTTCTTGTTGCACTCTTTTGATCGAGTTCTTTGACACGTTTTAATATTTCATTACGAACTTCTTCATTAGTTTTGCTCATCTGCGTTCATCCTTTCTTCAATATGAAATCTCAATGACTGCTTCGCACGATATGCAATATTTGCAATCTGTTTAGGACTTTTTCGCAAAACAAGGGACGCTTCTTTGTATGACATTTCTTCAAAATACAGCAGATAAATAACCTCTTTATAGACGGGATTTAGTTTATCCATAGCTTCGTGGATCATTTTCTTACGCTCATCCTCAACCAAATTCTCCGTAAAGATTTCATCGTTTGAAATATAGTTTTCCACCTCGTTAAGTGAAACAAAATCACATCTGCTGCCTTTCAAATGTCGTAATGCCTTGTTCCTTCCGATTGCAAACAGATATGTTTTCAGACTTGATTTGCCTTTAAACCCTTTATGACGTATCAATTCAACGAAAACATCAATCATTATGCTTTCGGCGGTGTCGTTGTCCTTTGTAAATCCACATATGAAAGCCGTGAGCGAATCACGATACATTGCGATCAACTCATCTAATGCTTTTTCATCTCCCTCGAGAAAGCGCTGATAAACTTCTAACCCTCTATCCATAATAGTCACCTTATTAAGCTGTATAAGACTGCCTTACACTTATTAGAGTCATAAAACGCCGAAATGTACTCACTTCTTTTTTAACAAAATTCGAGCTTGCCTTTTGTGCAAACTGCCAAGTGATTCATGTGTAAGTGCCCTGCTTAAAACTTTTCAGATACATCATGCACGCTGTTTTTAATTCGTTTAAAACATTATATCATATAATTCTGAAAAAGCTCAACAGTAAAAATGAGAAAAAAACAGCAATGATGTATTCCCGATATAAATGAAAACTGCAAGCCTTATTTTTCAAGACTTGCGGTTTTTTCATAAATATTTTATTGTGTTATATATGTCACAAGGAATAAATATAGGATTTTTTCTTGCTTGGCAGAGCGGATTATGCTAAAATAATTTCGAACAAAGCCTGGCGGAGGAAGTGTGGAATGGTTGAAGTTAATTTCTTAGACGAGGCAGATGACAGCCTGCTAAAATTTGCGGTCATCATCTCTAAAACAAACGGGAAATTGGTGTTTTGTAAGCACAAAGAAAGGGATACCTATGAGATTCCCGGCGGTCATCGGGAAAAGGGCGAATTGATTTCAGAAACTGCAAAGCGTGAACTGAGAGAGGAAACGGGAGCGGTCGATTTTACGATTAAACCCGTCTGCGTATATTCCGTAAAAGGAAAGACAAGCGTAAATGAAAGTGAAGTGAATTACGGAATGTTATTTGTTGCCGATATCTATTCTTTCGGAGAAATTCACAGCGAAATAGAAAAGAGACTTATTACGGATAAGCCTATTGGCAATTGGACGTACCCCATGATTCAGCCGAAGCTACTTCAAGAGGCGCAAAAAAGAGGGCTGATGTAAGCCGATTATCGACAAACTAAATATGCAAATTGAAAGCACTGCAAACCGATTGGCTTACAGTGCTGATTTTATAGTTCTCCGTCGGTTATTCGGTCGATGAAAATGTTTTCGGTTTCGCAGATATCGGGCTTGTTTTCGTCAAGGACGATAAGCCTGCCGCCGTGCCTGTCGCCGTAGGTGTGATAACCTGCGCCGGGAGTCTGTACGAGTTTGATACCGTCAACGTCCATCGTGAACGTATTTTTGTGATCGTGACCGAAGAAAGCGGCAATGATATCGCCCGTCTTTTTCCAGCTTTTGAACTGCTTGTCGTTCTCGTCGGGCGGACACGGACCCTCCCGTAGAGCTCCGTCAATAAGCTCCCCGTCGGCGGCAACATAAAACCTGCCGTTGTGACTGACTGAGTCGGGCGTACCCTCGGCAACCTCGGTCAGCCTTCCATATTCCTGCAAAACGGGAATGTGTTGGAAGATGACAGACGGAACAGCCTTGCCGCCGTTCCTTTCTCTTAGCTCGGCAGATTTTCTCTCATACCATTCAATCTGATCGTCAAAAACAAAGCCGTAGCCCTTGTCCTTGATCGCATTATATTTTTCGTCACGAACATAGTCGTTTGAATCAATGCACCAAACGTTCCACGCAATACGCTTGCCGTCCGAAGAAAGAATCGGCAGATTGTAATTTCCGCAGCCGTGTACGTCCTCGTCATTCATAGTGCCTCTGAAATTATCATATTCGCAGTAAACGCTGATTTGATTTTCCTTTGCAAGGCACGGGCAGGTCGGCTCCGCCTCGGCGTCGTGATTCCCGAAAACAATTGCGAGCGGAATATTTTTCTCCGCTATCGGCTCAACGATTTTCTTGATCGTTTTCCGCATATAGTCGTATGTAAATTCTTCCCAGTAGCCGCTGATGTTGTCGCCGCCGAAAACGACAAGGTCGGGCTTTGCAAGCTCCACGCATTTGCGGATAACATTGATCGTCTCAGCCGATCTGTTGAGCGGGATTTGTCTGTTTTCATCGTCGTCCATCTCAGGATCGACCTCGTGAATGTCCGTCAGGTGAAGTATACGGAATTTTCCGTCCTTTCCGAATCGGAGAGGACTCTGAAAATTTCTGATGTGTCTATGAGAATTTGGTAAACCCTTTGCCATAATTAACCTCCGAAGAATCTTACTGCGCAATTCGCACATCACAATTGTGTTGTATCGCCTTGATTATATGATAACATAAAACAATTTGCTGTCAATAAAAGCCGCCGACAAATCTCAGCGAAATGTCGGCGGCTGTGCGAATAAATTTTATTTTTTGAAAAGTCCGAAAAGTCCGCCCTTTTTCTCTTCCTCGGCTGTATCGATCGACGTAACCTTGTAGCCGGTGTCGTCGATAACCTTGCGGAGCTTGTCCTCATCTATCGGCTTATCCGTCAAGATGACCGTCTGCTTCTTCGTGTGGGAGGAAGTAACCTTTTTCACCCTGAACTTTCGGCGGATTGCGTCATTTATGTGGCTTTCACACATTCCGCACATCATACCGTCAATTCCCAATGTGATTTTTAGCATTCGTATCATCCTTTCTGTTTGCTTTACTGTATAATAACGCTTTTATTGTACCATTCCATATTGAATCCGACAAAAGTTCCGACGCCGAGAGCAATCATAATTATCATTGAAATAAATTGTGCCCTGTAAAGACCCATTGTCCTGCGGAGCTTTTTAAATAACATATGCTCACCCCTTTACCGGTCGATGCTGTCGGCTGACATTTTTGAATTGTAGTTAGCTAACGCTAACTGCAATGCTATTGTACCACCGACGAATTGCGTTGTCAATTGTTTTTTCTTAATATAAAATAAATTTCAGCAAATAATTTTGCCGATGAAAAAAGCTGCCGCATAGACGACAGCTCCGATTTTTATTTCAACATATCTTTAATTTTATCCGCCGCATCATAAAGCTCTTTGATTTCGGCAAGCTCAACGGCTCCCTTATCAACGAGCGAAGCAATTTCGCTTCTGATCGGAATTTTTGCGAGGACGGGGATGTTCATCTCCCCGGCAACCTCGTCGAGCTTGCTCTCGCCGAATACGGAAATCTTCTTGCCGCAGTCGGGGCACTCAAGGTAGCTCATATTTTCAACGATTCCGAGGATCGGGATGTTCATCATATTTGCCATATTGACGGCTTTCTTGACAATCATCGTAACAAGATCCTGCGGTGTTGTGACGATAACAATTCCGTCAACGGGGAGCGACTGGAACACCGTCAATGCGACGTCGCCCGTTCCCGGAGGCATATCAACGAACATATAATCAACGTCGCCCCAGAAAACCTCGCTCCAGAACTGCTGAATAACTCCCGAAATAACCGGACCTCTCCAAACGACGGGCTGATCCTCCTTGTCAAGCAGGAGATTGATCGACATAACCTCGATTCCCGTTTTTGTCTTTGCGGGAATGAGACCCATCTCGTTCTGCATTGCGGGTCCTTTCAGACCGAAAGCCTTGGGAATCGACGGACCCGTTATGTCTGCATCAAGAATTCCGCAGGCGTTGCCCTTGACCTGCATTGCGGTTGTAAGCATCGAGGTAACTAATGACTTTCCGACTCCGCCCTTGCCGCTGACAACTCCGATTACCTTTTTTACATTGCTGTATTCGTTACAAGGAACGTGAAGATCCTTTTTCTCACAGTTTGAAGAACAGCTTGAACAATCTCCGCTGCAACCCATTTAAAACATCTCCTAAAATAAAATCTTTTCCAAAGCCAGTGCGCTGTCCTCAACGAGTTGAACGCAGGGGCGTTTTTTATAGTATTGATCGGTTCTTTCGTCGGGCTTCGGATTAGAATTTTCGCCCTTTGAAAGTCCCAGAAGCTCACGGCAGACAATCGACGGATTGACCTTTTTAAATTCGGCGATAAACTCCTGAACCTTGTAGTAGCAGAGCTTTTTGCCCTCCGAATCGTCGCCGTCCGTTGCGCCGTATTTCATGCCGATAAGCATTGCCGCCGCAGATACCGTACCGCAGACCTCACGGGAGCGTCCCACTCCGCCGCCGAGACCGGCAGAAACCTTCAGCGCCATATCCTCGCTGAATCCGAAAAGATCGGCATATGCCGCAAAGACCGCCTGAGAGCAGTTGTAGCCGCTTTTGAAAAGCTCAACCGCCTTTTCACTTCTTTCAGACATTGTAACACTTCCTTTTCTGTATTATAGCATATATGTCAAGTGTGTTTTGCTCCGCTTGACACATTGCTTCAAAGGTATTATAATCAATCTATACTTTTGAATCGAGGACTTTTGACTATGAGAAACACCTATGAAACGCCGCTTAATTCACGTTACGCAAGCAAGGAGATGCAATATCTCTTTTCTCCCGATTTCAAGTTCAAAACATGGCGCAGGCTGTGGATTGCACTTGCCGAGAGCGAGATGGAGCTCGGACTGAATATAACTCAGGAGCAGGTTGATGAACTGAAAGCGCACGCAGAGGATATCAACTATGATGTTGCAACAGAGCGTGAGAAGCTCGTCCGTCACGACGTTATGTCCCACGTTTACGCTTACGGCGTTCAGTGCCCGAAAGCCAAGGGAATTATTCATCTCGGTGCAACCTCATGCTATGTCGGCGATAATACCGATATTATTACTATGACAGAAGCGATGAAGCTCATTCGCAAAAAGCTCGTAAATCTTATGGACAAGCTCTCAAGATTTGCGCTCGAATATAAGGATCTTCCGTGCCTCGGATTTACTCATTTCCAGCCCGCACAGCCGACAACACTCGGCAAGAGAGCGTCGCTCTGGCTCAACGATCTTTTGCTCGATTATGAACAGCTTGAATTTCAGATTTCTCAGATGAAGCTCCTCGGCTCCAAGGGCACAACGGGTACTCAGGCGAGCTTTATGGATCTTTTTGAGGGTGACACCGATAAGGTTAAGGCGCTCGACAGAAAAATTACCGAAAAGATGGGCTACAAGAATTTTTATCCTGTTTCGGGACAGACTTATTCAAGAAAGGTGGACACCCAGGTTCTCTTCGTTCTTTCGGGAATCGCACAGTCCGCCGCAAAGTTTACAAACGATCTCCGGCTTCTCCAGCATCTTAAGGAGGTTGAGGAGCCGTTTGAGAAGAATCAGATCGGATCTTCCGCAATGGCATACAAGCGCAACCCGATGAGAAGCGAAAGAATTTCTTCGCTCGCACGTTATGTTATGGCGGACGTTATGAATCCGACAATTACGGCGGCGACTCAGTGGTTTGAGAGAACACTCGACGATTCCGCAAACAAGAGAATCAGCATTGCCGAGGCTTTCCTTGCAACGGATGCAATTCTTGAGCTTTATATTAATGTTACCGACGGACTTGTCGTTTATCCGAAGATGATTGAAAAGCATCTTATGGCGGAGCTTCCGTTTATGGCGACCGAAAACATTATGATGGAGGCTGTTAAGCGTGGCGGCGACCGTCAGGAGCTTCACGAAAGAATCCGTGTTCATTCAATGGACGCAGGCAAAATCGTTAAGCAGGACGGCGGCGAAAACGATCTTCTCGAAAGAATCGCAAACGATCCCGCTTTCGGCGTTACTCTTGATCAGCTCAAGGCGATAATGAAGCCGGAGCTTTACGTCGGTAGAGCGCCTCAGCAGACCGAAGAATTTGTTGAGAATTATATCAAGCCGGTAACAGAGAAATATAAGGATATTCTCGGAATGAATGTGGAAATAAAGGTGTAATGTATGGATAAATTCTTTGACAGTATAAATAATTTTATCGCAAAACATATCAAGAATGAGAAGGTAGTAAGCATTTGCCGCAAGGTGCTCAACCGTGAGGTTTTTATGTACCTTGTTTTCGGCGTGCTGACCACCGTTGTTTCGTGGGCAAGCTATGCGCTGTTTGACAGAATTGTAGGCAAGTTCATTGAAAACAACGATATCCTTCAAGCCTCAATAGCAAATGTTCTTTCGTGGATTGCGGCAGTCCTCTTTGCTTTCGTTACAAACAAGCTGTGGGTGTTCGACAGCAAAAGCTGGAAAGGCAGTATTGTGATTAAAGAGCTTGGCTCATTCATCGCCGCAAGGCTTGCAACGGGCTGTATCGAATGGTTCGGCGTGCCGCTTCTGATGAAGCTCGGTATGGATCAGGAGCTTTTCGGAACAAAGGGAATGGTCGCAAAGATAATTGCAAGCGTGCTTGTTATTATTTTGAATTACTTCTTCAGCAAGCTCCTTATTTTCAAGAAAAAGGAATCGTAAATTATGAAAAAAGTCAGCATAATTATTCCCGTTTATAACGTTGAAAAATATCTGCCGAAATGTCTTAACAGCGTTATCGGTCAGACCTATGCCGACCTTGAAATAATATGCGTTGACGACGGTACTCCCGACAGGAGTGCCGCCGTCATTTTGTCTTATGCAGAAAAGGATGGACGAATCAGGCTGATTTCACAGGACAATCAAGGTCTTTCGGGTGCGAGAAACACTGGAATCAAATCAGCTACCGGCGAATACATAGTTTTTCTCGACGGAGACGATTGGATTGAACCCGAAACGATCGAAACAGCCGTTGACTGCATCGAAAAAGAGAATGCGGATGTCGTGATGTGGGGCTATGTCCGTGAATTCCCCGAAAAATCGACGGAGAAAATGATCTTTGACGGCAACAGAATATTTGATGAAAACGGCTCACGTGAACTTCATCGCCGAATGGCAGGGCTTTTAGGAGATGAAACGGCAGACCCGAGCAATGCCGACTCGCTTGCAACCGCATGGGGCAAGCTGTACCGTGCGGATATAATCAAAAATAATGCCCTCGAATTTGTCGATACAAAGCTGATCGGCACCGAGGACGCGCTTTTTAATCTTTATTACTTTGGCTTTGTGCACAAAGCGGCTTTCATTAACCGACCGTTCAATCACTATCGCAAGGATAATGAGGTCTCCCTCACTCGCAGCTACAAGCCTCGGCTTTTCGCTCAGTGGAACGAGCTCTATGGCCGAATGGAAAGGTATATTAAGGATAACAATTTACCGAAAGACTTTTACTCGGCTCTCGATAACCGCATCTGTTTCAGTATGATCGGTCTCGGGCTTACCGAGCTGCTCAACCCGAACAGGAGCGAAAGAATAGGGAATATACGAAATTTTCTTTCAACGGAAAGATACCGCCGGGCGTTCGGAGCACTCAAAATAAATTATCTGCCGATTCACTGGAAAGTGTTTTTTATATTCTGCAAATTCCGATGTGCCTGCGGCGTCTATGCGCTGATAAAAATAATGTCGATGATAATTGAAAAATGAAATTCAGCTCTCATAGAAACACGGTGCGATATTCGATCGCACCGTGAAGTTTTTATTTTGTTGTACTGCCGAAGCCGCCGTTGCGGATTCCCGTTGCGTCGTCGTCAACCGTGATTCCGTACTCAACGAAAATTCCCTGAGCAAAGCCTGTGCCTTTTTTGACTTCAACGGTTTTATTCTCGTTGGAGTCATTTGTTATCTTAATGAAAATGTGCCCCTCGTTGTCCGAATAAAAATAGTCGCTGTCGATTATACCGACGGTGTTGTTGAGCTGGAGGCGGAACTTGAATCCGAGACCGCTCCTCGGGTAAATTTTCAGAACCCAGCCCTCGTCGATTTCGCATCTGATACCCGTCGGAACTTTTGTTGTCTCGGACGGAGCAAGCGTGAAATCATACGGTGCAAAAATATCATAGCCTGCCGAGCCTGCCGTTGCACGTGCGGGCAGCTTAATTTGGGCGTACATCTCCTTTATTTCACTTTCGCTGAAATTGTCCTTACAGCTTTCAAAAAATTGTTCATAGCTAACCTTGTGAAATTTTGCGATTCTTTTCATATATATCCTTTCTTATATCAGCTCTTCAACATTGCTCTTGCCCGTTGAAAGATTAAATTCAAGCGTTTTTTTCGTTCCGTCCTCGGTGTAGTTAATCCGAATGTCATTTTCGTTTATAAACCCTGCCGAGGTGATAACGCTGTTATTCTTTTTAAAGAATTTTTTAAGCAGTTCAATATCTTCGTCGCTGTAATCGCCTGCATTGTCGGAAACAAACAGTACATCGCCGCAGAGATTGTTGATTTTTCCGAGCAGGTGCTTTTGCTCCTTTGTGAATGTCAGATTCTTATCCCTGAGGAAGAAAACGTCGGGATCGTTACAGAAAACACGTCCGTTGAGTTGGCGTCGGAAAACGGAATTTGTGATCGCATTCTGCGCCGACGGAAGCTCAAGGTTGATACCCATTTTATTGTAATATTTCGGGGAATACTTGAGGTCAACGTCACAGCTTATGCGGCAGGCATCGACAACTCCGAACGATGGGCCGAGCGGCACGCCGCAACCGAGGATCAGCTTATTCTCACCCACGCAGTCACGCAGGAAGTCCATTGCTTCACACATAATCTGACCTCTCGACTTGCCGTTTCTCGGCTGCATTGCCTCAGAATAGAGAAAGTCGAGCTTAACCATATCAAATCCCCAGTCGTTGAGAATTATGCTGAAGAAACGGCGGATGTATTCTCTCGCCTCGTCGTTATAAAAATCAAGCGTATATGCTCCGCCCCAGCCGAAACAGCCGAGCAGAGGCTTGCCTGTTGTGTTGTTCTTTATGAGCCACTCGGGGTGATCCTTTGCAATTACGGAGGATTTCTGTGCCGAGAAAGGAGCAATCCAGATACCGGCAAGATAGCCCTTACCGTGAATGGCGTCCGCAATCGGCTTCATACCGTTCGGGAATTTCCTGTAATCGGGAACAAGCCAATCGCCGACCTTGCTTTCGTAGCCGTCGTCGATCTGGAATATTGACACACTATCCCTTGCACGGTCAAGACCGTCGAGATCACGCAGGATTATTTTCTCGTCTATCTTCTGAAAATAGTTGTACCATGAGGTGTAGCCTGAAAGATGGTCAACCTTCGGTTTTCTCAAATCCATTGATCCGAAATACTTGTCGAACACCTCGTTGCAGCCGCCGCTGAAGCTGACGATGTCGAGAAGTATTATCTCGTCATCCGTTTCAAGACCGTCAACATCCTTTGCGATTGTGAATTGGTTGAAAGCATAGTTGACCGAAAATACGGTGTAGCCGTATCTCTCGTTTCGTGAGCCGAAAAGCTCCGTGCTGTCGCCGAGGCGAAAATAAGTGTATGTATAGGAGTGGAAAACGCCTTTTTTCCCATACTGCGCAAATGAATAGTCGCCGGAGATTTCGGCAAGAGCCTTTGTGGCCGAGCTGATGCCTGCAAGCTTTGAAACTCCGCCGAGCGTGTCATCGGCACCGAACTCACGTGAAGTCGTCCACGACTGGTAACCGTTGGCAAAGAAGAGCTCGCCTTTCTCAAACTTCTTAATTGAGGAAATTCTAAATTCGATCAGCTTCATTTTAACGTGCGGAACAAGGGTGCACTGAATCCCGCCGTCTGTGACGGAAAGCTCAAGCCTGTAATTGTCGCACACGGTTTTGCTGTTTTCATAGATCCGACCGTTGTATTCGTATTTTATAAAAGGTTCAAATTTATACATTTCGCAGCCTCCTTAAAACATTATTTAATTGATTTAATGATACCATAAATTGTCGGTTAACACAATATTTATTTTCTTGGCGGAAATAAATCATAAACAGGTTGAATTTTGCTGAATTTTACATTATAATATAGTGCAGTATGAAATGAAGGAAGTATTATTATGAAATTAGGTATAGTAGGCTTGCCGAATGTCGGAAAGAGCACACTTTTCAATGCAATAACAAATGCGGGCGCACAGTCGGCAAACTATCCGTTCTGCACGATCGAGCCGAATGTCGGTGTTGTTGCCGTCCCCGACAGCAGAATTGATGCACTTGCAAAGATGTATAATCCCGTAAAAATCACCCCTGCGGTTATTGAGTTTGTCGACATTGCGGGACTTGTAAAGGGCGCCTCAAAGGGTGAGGGACTCGGCAATAAGTTTCTTTCTCATATCCGTGAGACCGACGCGATAATCCACGTTGTCCGTTGTTTTGAGAACGACGATATTATTCACGTCGAGGGCAGCGTTGATCCCGCACGTGACATTGAAACGATCAATTTTGAGCTTATTTTTTCCGATATTGAGATGGTTGACCGCCGCCTTGACAGAACGATGAAAGCAATGAAGGGCGACAAGAGCCTTGCCAAAGAGGTTGAATTTTTGAAAAATCTCAAGGCTCACCTTGAAAGCGGAAAGTGCGCAAGAAGCTACGACTGCGATGACGATGAAAGGGCGATCCTCAACGATATGGCACTGCTCACGTCAAAGCCTGTTATTTATGCCTGCAATATGAGCGAGGATGATTTTGCGAACAATATCAACGAGAACGAAAGATACCTTGCCGTTTGTAAGATTGCAGAGGAAGAGGGATCACAGACGCTTCCGATATGTGCCGAGATGGAGGCTGAAATTGCAAGCCTCAGCAAGGAAGAAAAGGAAATGTTCCTTGCCGACCTCGGAATTGAGCAGGGCGGTCTTGATCTTCTTATCCAGAGAAGCTATGATCTTCTCGGACTTATCTCTTACCTCACGGCGGGTCAGCCCGAGGTCAGAGCGTGGACGATCAAAAAGGGTACGAAGGCTCCCCAGGCGGCAGGAAAGATTCACTCTGACTTTGAAAAAGGTTTTATCAGGGCAGAGGTTATCAGCTTTGAAAATCTTATGGAGTGCGGCTCTCTTGCGGTAGCAAGGGAAAAAGGACTAATCCGCTCCGAGGGCAAGGAATATGTTATGAAGGACGGAGACATAGTCCACTTCCTGTTTAATGTTTAATCAGACCCAATTTAAAACAATGAAGATAAAAGCCTCCCTTTGATCTCAAATCAAAGGGAGGCTTTGCGTGAGCATCGTTATTCGGTGCAATAAATTAAACGCACTTTAATTTACGCCTTGAGCTTGATTTTTGTCAGCACCTTTGTCCTGTCAAGGGCGAGCTCGGCGAAGAGAATTTCAACAACGCTCATAATTGCGACCTGTATAATTCTTGTTGCCAGCAGGGCAGTGTAAGCCTTGGTGTAGAGAATGGAAATAAACAGCGTGTTGAGGAGCAGACTGCAAACAAGCTGGGTTGAAAGAACTGCGATAACTATTCTCGGAAAGCTGCATTTTTTATAAAGCAGAAGTCCGAAAACCAGTCCGGTTATTGCTGCAGTGACCGTGAATCCGGGGAAGTATGCACCGGTCGGCATAAGAATTGCACCGATAAAATCGACAAGTGCACCTACAACGGCACCGCCTACGGGACCGGAGATGCAGGCGGCAAGCATAACCGCAACAAATGCAAATTCAATCTTTGTGTTCCAGAGATTGACCACGGGTACGAGTCTGCCGAGAACTACACCTGCCGCCGTCAGAACGGCAAGAACGCAGATCTGTTTTGTTACATTTTTCTTTTTTGTGTTCATAAAATAAAACCTCCTTATTACCCGTTTTGAATAATAAGGAGGCAAAAAGTCGCATTATTACTCAGCGGGATGCGACAGAAGAACCGCAAGAAATCTTTTCGTCCGACGGACAACTCCCCGTTCCGTCGGCACTTAACGCTCATCTGTCTACTCTGAACACTGCTATTATATACCCTATATTAAGTTTGTCAATAGTTTTGCAACCGTTAATTGAATTATTTATTAAATCCTTCGACTCTCATATAATCCTTTGACTTGTACTTTATGAATACCGTCAACGCCGCACCGAACGGAACAGCGAGAACGGTTAAAAACTTTTTCGGAGATTCGGAAATAAAATGCTTGTTTTTCATCAGAATCGAGCTTGAAACATAGTGAATACAGTTTCTTATAACGTCCTTAGGCTGAGGAAAGGCAGTCATATCGAATTTTCTCAGAAAAGCAAAGCCCTGCGGATTTCTGAGATACTGGCGGTACATATTTGTGCTTGATCCGTCTGCCATATA
>OQVL01000327.1_pt1 | contig 23747 bp, 21 predicted proteins | sample 1691501 | NCBI WGS metagenome assembly OQVL01 (sample SAMN03418253, study PRJEB22391) | human gut metagenome | biome: human-gut; feature: organic feature; material: feces | host: Homo sapiens | place: Tanzania | collected 2013-01 | reverse complement strand
ATTCCCAAGCCTATGGTTGAATACAAGAGGAAGGTCGATGTGAATACTTTCCTTACTTCAAGATGATTGTCTGTCGCCACATATTCCGCGACGTATTTGAGTGTCGCTTCGCCCATGCCAAGGCTTGCAATGGACAGGATGCCGCCGACAGAACCAAGAATAACGTAGACGCCGTATACGGTCTCGCCTAATTCTCTGATTATTATCGGCGTACATACGAAAACCAATAACAGGTTGCAGACCAGCGACCCAATATTCCACGCTGCATTACAAGATACAGTGTTTTTCCTCATGGCCGAAACGATGCCGCGCGCCTGCCAGCCTGGCTGGGAAACAGACTGCTACCCCATGACCCGCTCAACGCACCCGAAACTAGCCATCCGGACTCCCTGCCCCCTGCAAACGGCCGTGCACTTGCCGAGCAGCTCCTCTGGCATTTCCCTCGTAACCACAATCTTTCCAACGCGATAATGCTCCACGATGAACTCCAAGTCATTGATGCGTCCCAGCACCTTCATGCCATAGCAGTATGAATGGAGGAAATGCCGGTCGAAGCAGACCAGTCCGATGATTTCCTCCCGGGCGGCGCGCTCGATGTCGGAGGTAAGGAGATTGCGGTAGAGCCGTGCCATCGGGGTGACGCCGACGATGATGGTGCGCAACGGCTCGGCTCCGTCGTCCATCTGTTCCCTGGCGTGCCGCCGAATCTGGTCATTTCGGAAGTAGTGGAGGAACAGCCGTTCCATAAGGATGAGGGTAATGGCCACCCCGGCGGCATAGGAGTGGAGGCGGTTGATATGCGGGTCGTCGGGAAACGCCAGGTCGCTGGCGCGCGCCAAGGTGAATCCCAGCAGGAGGGCACTGGCCAGACGGAAGTATTCGTCGGAGGCGGCATAGTTCCAGAAGACGCGGTATGGCCGAGAGCAGCACAGCACCGCCATCAGGATTCCGGCATGCCGGAGCATCGCGTCCAGGCCGATCGGCCATCCCCTTGACGCCAGATAGTATGCGGCCAGGATGCATCCCAGGTCCCAGAGCGGGTTGATGACATAGGAGAACAGCATTCCCGCCAGCAAAACGGCGGCGCAGATAAAGGATTTTTTCCCGAACGCTTGTTTTTCAATCGCCATTGAGAACCTCTTACCATGAAAAGCACGAAAAAGTATAGCCGCCGAATTGTTTTTAAAAGGTAAAAGGATTGAACGGACGGGATAATTCTGCTACCTTTTTCCCGCTTTTTACAAAGGGGGCGATCCGATGATTTTTTTGCCGCGCGACCAGGTCAAAACCTTTCATTTCACCGATCGTTTTTATGACGACGCGTCGAAAACGGCGCATCTGCGTTATGCGTTCAACGGCGGCGCGATGACGTTTGAAGAAACGCTTGTGTTTGAAAACGCCCCCGATCTGACGGACGCGAAACGCCGCGAGGCGCTGGATCTGTGCTTGCGTCTGTTGCATTTCGCCGCGGGCGTCAGCTATTACAAACTCTACATTCCGGACGAAATCCGGCTGGACAACGACGAAATGACGCAAGCGGAGGCGGAGTTTTTCGATTTGTTCTACATGTCGGGGCTGGGCGAATTTTCCTTTCGCAACAACGTCGCGCCGCATATCGCTTTCCCGCACTCGGACGCCGCCCGCGCCCGAAAGGCGGACGTCCGGCTGAAAAAGGGGATTGTCGTTCCCGTCGGCGGGGGAAAGGATTCGATCGTGTCGATCGAATCTTTGAAATCGGTCGGTTTTTCGCCGGTGCTGTTTTCGGTCGGTTTGCCCCGTCCGATCAGGGAAACGGTTGAATTGTCAGGATTGCCGTCCGTTTTGGTGCGCCGTAAAATTTCGCCCGATTTGATCGCCGCGAACGAAAACGCGGCGGGCGCGCTGAACGGACACGTTCCCGTCACGGGCGTTATCGCGTTCATTCTGATGTGCGCCGCGGTTTTATACGATTTCACGGACGCCGCCCTGTCGAACGAGCGTTCCGCCAACGTCGGCAACACGGAAAAGGACGGGCGCGTCGTCAATCATCAATGGAGCAAATCAATCGAATTCGAACGGGCTTTCCGCGCGCTGACGCAGACCGTTCTGCCCGATTTCCGCTATTTTTCGCTGTTGCGTCCGTTGTCCGAGCTGGCGATCGCGTCCCTGTTTTCGAAAATCGGAAAATACGATGCGGTGTTCACCAGCTGCAACAAGGCGTTCAAGCTGGACGAACGCAAGCGGCTGGACAGATGGTGCGCCGATTGCGACAAGTGCCGGTTTGTTTTTCTGGCTTTGGCGCCGTTCATGGAACGCGACCGACTGATCGGTGTGTTCGGGCGCGACATGCTGGACGACGCGTCGCAAATCGCGGGGTACAGGCAGTTGCTGGGGCTGGAGGCGTTCAAGCCGTTCGAATGTGTCGGGGAAATTGACGAATCGGCGCTGGCTTTGATGGTTTTGTCCGACCGCGACGAATGGAAAAACGACGCCGTCGTCGCCGCCCTGTCGCCCGCCGTGACGGCTAAATACGGAAATAAAAAGGATTTTTTGATTGAGAAAGTTTTTTCTTTGTCGGATAATCATTTAATTCCGGAGGAATACGACAATGTTGTTAAATTCTTTAATCAACAAACCCGTGACGGTATGGGGCTATGGCGCCGAGGGTCGCGCGGCTAAAACTTTTTTGGAAAAACGCGGGTGCGAAGTCACCGTGATCGAAGATCCGACCCCGATTCCGCAAACGGGCGTCATTGTCAAATCCCCCGGTATCAGTTTGTATCGTCACGACATCAAAATGGCGAAGTATTACGGCGCTTTTTTTACGACGGGCGTCAATCTGTTTATGGAAGCCGCGCTGTCCATGTCCGATTCGCGTCCGTTGCTGATCGGCGTGACGGGGACGAAAGGAAAATCGACGACCTCGTCGCTGATCGCCCATTTGTTGCGCGCGCAGGGAAATCGCGTCGCTTTGTGCGGCAATATCGGCGTTCCTGCGATCGCGATGGCGGACAAGCTTGACCGGTTCGAAGCCGTCGTCGTCGAAATGTCCAGCTATATGTGCGCCGATTTGCAATATCCGTTTGATATTTCGGTTGTTTTAAACTTGTATCCCGAACATGTCGACTGGCATAAAACGCATGAACAGTATTATCACGACAAGCTGAACATTCTGGCAAAACGCAAACCGGGGCAGGTCGCCGTTTTGAATGCGCGGGATCCCCGCACGGCGATGAACGTCCGCGATGTTAAAGACGTTGTTTGGTTCGACGCGATGAACGCGATTCACGTTTTCGGCGATTGGTTTTACGACGGTGTGACGAAATTGTTTCCGACCGACGTCGTTCCTTTGCGCGGCGAACACAATTTGAAAAACGTCTGCGCCGCGCTGACCGTCGTCAAACAGGCAGGCGGCGATTTGACCTTGTGCGGCGAAGCGTTGAAGACGTTTCAGCCTTTGCCTCATCGTTTGCAGACGGTCGCTTTCAAAAAAGGCGTCATGTACGTTGACGACAGCATCTCGACGACGCCCGAAACGGCGATGGCGGCGCTGAAATCGTTCGGCGATTTCGCGACGATCGTTTTAATCGCCGGCGGTTTCGATCGCGAACAGGATTATTCCGAACTGGCGGCTTTTGTCGCGAAAGGCGGGGCGAAAGCCGTTGTGACCCTGCCGCCGACGGGCGAGCGTCTGGCGCAAATGCTGGAAGAAAAAGGCGCGCGCGCCGTTCGTGCCGAAAATATGGACGACGCCGTAAAAAAAGCGGCGGATTTGTCGGGGTTCGGGGATATCGTCGTGTTGTCGCCCGCCGCGCCCAGCTACGGCGTTTATAAAAATTTCGAACAGCGCGGGGACGATTTCGTTCGCTGCGTCAACGCGTTGGAGGATTGATTCTTCCTACCGTCTGGATTTCAGCGCGGTTTGAATTGTTCCGTCGTCCAGATAATCCAGTTCCCCGCCGACGGGGATCCCCTGCGCCAGTGAAGATATTTTGATGTTCGGGGATTTGAACCGTTCGGCGATGTAATGCCCCGTCGTCTGTCCGTCGACCGTCGCGGGCAACGCCAGAATCAGTTCCGACACTCCGGAATCGCGGATTCGTTTTTCCAAGGCGGGCAGACGCAATTCGTCGGGACCCGTTCCTTCGATTGCGGACAACAACCCGCCCAGAACGTGATAGCGTCCGCGAAACGCGCCGCTGCGTTCGATCGCCCACAAATCCGCCACGTCCTGCACGACGCAGATCACGCCCGCGTCGCGTTTTTCATCGCGGCAGATCGCGCACGGCGTCTGTGTGTCCGGATTGCCGCACACGGGGCATGTTTCGACGCGGTCAATCACGTCCCGCATCGCGGTCGCCAAAGGAATCAGTTGCGTTTCCTTTTTCTTGATCAGGTGCAGAACGGCACGGCGCGCCGATCGTCTGCCGAATCCGGGCAGGCGTGAAAACAGACGGATCAGAGTTTCGATTTCGTTTTCCCGCACGGTTTTTTCCCGATTAAAAAGGCATCTTCATACCGGGGGGCAAAATATCGCTCAGCCCGTCGGCGGTTTCGGTTTCGATCTTTTTCCGCGCGTCGTTGAACGCGGCGGTCAGCAGGTCTTCCAAAACGGCGACGTCGTCCGGATCGACCAAAGACGGATCGATTTTGACGCGCTTAACTTCGCCTTTGCCCGTCATGACGATTTCAATCATGCCGCCGCCCGACGTTCCCGTAATTTCCTTTTGCGCCAAATCGCGCTGTTGACGCATCAGCTTTTCCTGCATTTCCCGCGCTTTTTGCATCAGCATGTTAAAATCGGTCATTCGTCGTCCCTTTCGTTATCGTTTCCTTGCGCCGCCGTATCGGTCAGAAAAGCGTAGCCGGCGTCGTTGATGCCTTCGCTTTCATCGTCCGCGTTCAAAGCTTTGCGCGGACGCACCGTTTCGATTCTGGATTTCGGGAAAGCTTTTAAAACGGCGGATACGATCGGATCGCGCGTCATATCCTGTTTCAGCTTTTCGGTATAGGCGCGCGCCTGTTGCAACAGTGTTTGCCCGCCTTGTTGCGAAACGACCGTGACGACCCACTTTTTCCCCGTCCACAGCCGCAGTTTTTCGACCATTTCGCCCGCCAGATTGTGCGGCGCGCCGTCAACGGGGAAAAATTCGATTTTTCCTTGCTCGTAGGACACGATGCTGACGAATTTTTCGACGTTATAGGCGAACATCAGTTCGTTTTGCTTGTAGGCGAAAGCCACCAAATCCGCCAAAGAATTGAGCGTGACGAAATCATTTTGCGCCGGTTGCGCCAAAACGGGCGCGACAGCCGCCACCCCGCCCCAATTCGGAAGACGGACGCTTGCCGCGCGGGGTGCCGCCGCGAAAGTTTCAGCCGTCGCCGCCTTGGCGGAAGACAACGACGGCGCGTTAAAAGACGGTGATTCTTTTTGCAGGGACTCGATGTACTTGGCGGGAGTCGGCAAATCCGCCGCGTAAGCCAGACGAATCAAAACCATTTCCGCGGCTTGTTTTTCCGACGGAGCCTTCAGCGTTTCGTCAATGCCTTTCAGCAACATCTGCCACGCGCGGGTCAAAACGGACATGGGCAGTTTTTTAGCCATTTCGGAACATCGGTCGCGTTCCGCCGCCGCCATGCTGCCGTCGTCCGCCAGCTCCGGCGCGATTTGAACGCGCGTCAGCCAATGCGTCAGTTCCAGCAGATCCTGCAAAACAATGACGGGATCCGCGCCCGCGTCGTATTGGCGCGAAAACGAATCCAAAGCGGATTTGATGTCGCCTTTCATCACCTGTTCGTACAAATCGACGACGGCGGCGCGGTCGGCAAGCCCGATCATCGCGCGCACGAAATCCGCCGTGACGTTGCCGCCGCCGTGCGCGATCGCCTGATCCAACAGGGACAGTCCGTCGCGGACGGAACCGTCGGCGGCTTTGGCGATCAGTTTCAACGCCTCGTCCTCGGCGGCGACGTTTTCTTTGGCGACGATGTTTTTGAAATGCGCGGTCAAAACGTCCGGTTCGACGCGGCGCAGGTCGAATCGCTGGCAGCGCGACAAAACGGTGGTCGGCACTTTGCGGATTTCCGTCGTGGCGAAGATGAATTTTACGCGTTCGGGCGGTTCCTCCAGCGTTTTCAGCAAAGCGTTGAACGCCGCGGTCGACAGCATGTGGACTTCGTCGATAATATAGATTTTAAAACGCGCCGCCGTCGGGTTGTATCGCGTCGTTTCGATGATTTCGCGCACGTTTGCGACGCCGGTGTTGCTGGCGGCGTCGATTTCGACAACGTCGACGTCGCGGTCTTCGGCGATGGCGCGGCAATGTTCGCAAACGCCGCAGGGTTCGGTCGTCATGCCGCCCTTGCCGTCGGAACCCACGCAGTTCAGGGCGCGGGCGATGATGCGCGCGGACGTCGTTTTGCCGATGCCGCGAATGCCCGTCAGAATGTATGCCTGCGCCAGACGGTTCGTTTCAATGGCGTTTTTCAGCGTTCGAACCAAAGCTTCCTGCCCGATCAGATCGGAAAAAGTCGTCGGACGGTATTTGCGGGCAAGGACGCGGTATTCGTTTTTGTCGGTCATGGTTTCGGACGTTTTCGGAAAAAAGGAAAAGGAAACCGGACAACGACCCGCCCTAAACCGTTACGGCTGCTTTCTTCCGAACCTGACCGGGTTGGCGGCCGGAACGTCCGTAGCCGGTTTCCGCCCTCTATTTAGCGTTGTTTTTGTTCGAAGTGCAAGCAGAACTTTTACTGTTTTGAAAATCGCGTTCAAAAAAGCTTGTTTTCCGTCGTTTTTTCAACAATGCTTGACAAAGCCGCGATTTAAGCATTTATGTATCGGTCGATTGATTTGTTTTTTCCGTAGGGAGTACGCTTTATGACTCAGGCTATTGTTTTTCCGGGACAAGGTTCGCAGTCCGTCGGTATGGGAAAGGATTTGGCGGACGCGTTCACCGTCGCCAAAGAGGTTTTTTTGGAAGTCGACGACGCGCTGAACCAAAACCTCAGCAAAATGATGTTCGAAGGTTCGGCGGAAGATTTGCTGCTGACGGAAAACGCCCAGCCCGCCTTGATGGCGGTCAGCATGGCGGTCGTCCGCGTTTTGCAGCAGGAAGGCAAGATTTCGCTGGCTGAAACCTTTAAATACGCGGCGGGGCATTCGCTGGGCGAATATTCCGCGCTGTGCGCCGCGGGGTCTTTCGATATCACGACGGCGGCGCGTTTGTTGCGTATCCGCGGTCGCGCGATGCAGCAGGCGGTTCCCGCGGGCGAGGGCGGCATGGCGGCTTTGATCGGCGTCACCGTCGAACAGGCGAAGGAAATCGCCGCCGAAGCCGCCGAAGGCGACGTTTGCGTCGCGGCGAACGACAACGCTCCCGGTCAGGTTGTTATCAGCGGCACGACGGCGGCGATTGACCGCGCCGTTAAAATCGCGGCGGACAAAGGCGTTAAACGCGCCGTCAAACTGGCGGTCAGCGCGCCGTTCCACAGCCCGATGATGCGTCCCGCCGCCGACGTGATGGCGCAAGCTTTGGCGGAAGCGGAAATCAAAGCGCCGCGTTTCCCCGTCATCGCGAACGTGACGGCTCGTCCCGTGACCGATCCCGCTGAAATCCGCAAATTGCTGGTTGAACAGGTGACGGGATCCGTGCGCTGGCGCGAAAGCATGCTGTTCGCGGTCGAAAACGGCGTCGACGCGATCGTCGAGGCCGGTTCCGGCAAGGTTCTGACGGGCATGGCGAAGCGCATCTCCCCCGATTTAAAGGGAATCGCGCTGAATACGCCGCAGGATATTGAAGATTTTTTGAAAACGCTTTAATGTAACCTACCTCCAACTTTTGAAAAGGAAAAAAGATAATGGATTTTACGGGAAAATGTGCTCTGATCACGGGCGCTACGGGCGGCATCGGTCGCGTCATCACCAAAAAACTGCATGACGCGGGCGCGACGGTCATTATTACGGATATGCGTCAGGAATCTCTGGACGCGTTTGCCGCCGAACTGAAAGAAAGAGTTTTCGCTTTTGCCTGCAATCTGGGCGATCCCGCCGACATCGAATCGCTGGTGTCCAAGGCGGAAAAAGCGGCCGGCGCCATCGACATTCTGGTCAATAACGCCGGATTGACCAAAGACGGTCTGTTCCTGCGTATGAAGGACGAAGACTGGAATTTGGTTTTGAACGTGAACCTGACCGCCGGATTCCGTCTGGCGCGCGCCGCAATCCGCGGCATGATGAAGCGCCGCTACGGGCGCATCGTTTCGATGGCTTCGGTCGTCGGCGTGACGGGCAACCCCGGACAGGCGAACTATTCCGCGTCCAAAGCCGGCTTGATCGGCATGACGAAATGTCTGGCGGCGGAAGTGGCTTCCCGCGGGATTACGGCGAACTGTGTCGCCCCCGGTTTCATCAAAACCGCGATGACCGACGTCCTGCCCGAAGAAGAAAAGGAAAAACTGGCGCGCCGCATTCCGATGGGACGTTTGGGATTGCCCGACGATGTCGCGAACGCCGTTGTTTTTCTTGCCAGCGACGAAGCGTCTTACATCACGGGTCAGACGATTCACGTCAACGGCGGAATGGCGATGATCTGAGCGCTTTTCCGCTGAGCGGAAAGCTTTGTTTTGATCAAAGCCGCATTTTTTGACTGGTAAAGGTCGAAAAAGTGTGCTAGAAAATGTTGCTTTCGTGAGTGTTCTTGTCTTTTTCAGGCAAAAACACCCTGTTTAACAAGAGGAATACAAAATGAATGATATTGCCGAACGCGTAAAGAAAATTGTCGTCGAACACCTGGGCGTCGATCCTGCCAAAGTGACCGATTCTTCCAGCTTCATCGACGATTTGAACGCAGACAGCTTGGATACCGTTGAACTGGTTATGGCTTTCGAAGAAGAATTTTCCGTTGAAATTCCCGACGATGCCGCTGAAAAGATTTTGACCGTTCAGGATGCTATCGACTACATCAGCAAACACGCCGCTTAACAAGCCCGAATATGCGTGCCGATTTTTTCCGGTTGCTTTTTAATCGGAGGATCGGCACGTCTTGCTATCAAACAGAATTTTTACCATCAAATCTTTCCAAAGGATAACACATGAGAAGAGTCGTCGTTACGGGTATGGGAGTGCTGTCGCCGATGGGGCGCGGCGTGGATACGAACTGGCAAGGGTTGATTCACGGAAAATCGGCAATCTCCGCCGTTACAAAGTACGACGTTTCTGAATCGCCCGCCAAAGTCGCGGGGCAGATTCCTTTCGGCAAGGAAGCGGGACAGTTTGATCCCGATTCCGTCATGGCGCCGAAAGATCAGCGCCGCGTCGACCCGTTTATTCTGTACGGTGTTTGCGCGGGTATCGACGCGATGGAAGATTCCGGTTGGAAACCCGAAACGGACGAAGACCGTTTCCGCACGGGCGTCATGGTCGGCGCGGGCATCGGCGGCTTGGGCGCGATTTCCGACAGCGCGGTGACGCTGAAAGAACACGGACCCCGCCGCATCAGCCCGTTTTTTATCCCGTCGTGCCTGATCAATCTGATTTCGGGGCAGTTGTCCATTAAATACGGTTTGTACGGACCGAACCATTCGTGCGTGACGGCTTGCGCCACGGGAACGCACGCGATCGGCGACGCCGCCCGCCTGATTATGTGGGGCGATGCCGACGTTATGCTGGCGGGCGGGGCGGAAGCCGCCGTTCATCCGCTGGCGATGGCAGGTTTCGCGCAGGCAAAAGCTTTGTCCACGCACTACAACGACACGCCCGAAAAGGCTTCCCGTCCGTGGGACAAGGGGCATGACGGTTTCGTCATGGGCGAAGGCGCCGGCGTCGTCGTGCTGGAAGAATATGAACACGCCAAAAAACGCGGCGCGAAAATTTACGGCGAAGTCGCGGGCTACGGTCTGTCGGGCGACGGCTATCACGTCACCGCTCCCGCCGCGGACAGTCGCGGATCGAAACACGCGATGCGCATGGCGTTTAAAAACGGCGGTATGACGCCGGAAGATATCGGCTATATCAATGCGCACGGAACGTCCACGCCCGCGGGCGACATTTTGGAAATCAACGCGGTCAAAGCCGTCTTCGGCGATGACGCGACAAAGGTCGCCATGTCGTCCACAAAATCCAGCATCGGGCATTTGCTGGGCGCCGCCGGCGCGGTCGAAGCGATTTTCTGCTTGAAGGCGTTGCAGGACGGCATCATGCCTCCGACCCTGAATTTGGAAGATCCGATTGAAGGCGCGGAAGACATGAATCTGGTCGCTTTGAAGGCGCAGGAACGCAAGCTGAAAGCCGTGATGTCCAACTCGTTCGGGTTCGGCGGAACGAACGCTTCCGTTATTTTCAAGGCGGTTTAAGGATAATCGTCAATGGCTGCCGGCGGACGTTTGTTTCTGAAACTGTTTGTTTTGGCGGCAATCTGTCTGACGGGCGGCAGCGTTTTCAGCTTTTATTCCTTGCTTTACGAACAGAACGATGTCGGGGAATCCGCCGTCGTTTTGGTCGAAAAGGGCGACAGCGTCACAAAAATAGCCAATCGGTTGAAGCGCGACGGTTTTTTAAAAAGCGTGGCGGTGTTCAAGGTCGCCGCCCGTTTATCGGGGCGGTCGACCAGTTTGAAAGCGGGCGAATACCGTCTGCCCGCCCATGCCAGCGCGAAAGAAATTTTGGATATTCTGGAATCGGGACAGACGGTCGTCCGCCGCGTCACCGTGCCGGAAGGTAAAACCAGCCGTCAGATTTTCGATATTTTAATGCAGACCGCCGGACTGGCGGGCGAATTGCCGTCGCCGCCGCCGAACGGGGCGCTGTTGCCCGAAACGTATGTGTTCAGCTACGGTTCGCCGCGTTCCGTCATTTACGACCGCATGCGTTCGGGCATGCAAAGGGCGATTGACGAATTGTGGGACGCCCGCGATCCCGATCTGCCCTACACCACGCGCGAAGAAGCGCTGGTTATGGCGTCGATTGTGGAAAAAGAAACGGCGATTCCCGACGAACGCCCTCGCATCGCGGGCGTTTTTGTCAACCGTTTGCGCAAGGGAATGCGTCTGCAAACCGACCCGACCGTGATTTACGCGGTGACGAACGGAACGATGGAACTTGACCGTCGTTTGACGCACAAGGATTTGCGCACGGAACATCCGTTTAACACCTATATGAAAAAAGGATTGCCTCCCGCGCCGATTTGCAATCCGGGGCGCGATTCGATTCAGGCGGCTTTGCGTCCTTTGAAGACGGAGGAGATTTATTTCGTCGCGGACGGAACGGGCGGGCACGTTTTTTCCAAGACGTTTGACGAACATCGCCGCAATATTGCGAATTGGAAACGGGCGCGCCGACAAAAATACCGCGCCGCCGCCGCGAAACGCCGCGCCGCTTTGAAAAAAGCGGACAAGACGGTTCCGTCCGTTCGCGAACGCGTCGTCGAAACGCCCGCCGCGCTTCCGACGGAAGAAATATTGGAAGAGCAGGATATGTCTTTGGACATTATCGACGAGATGCCGGCGGATCCCGCCGCCTTGAAGACGGACGCCCCCGCGCCCGTTTCCGCCGCCGTTTCAAAAACGGTTGGAAAAAAACCGAAGACCGATTCCGTCAAGCCTAAAACGGGCAAGAAACGCTCCGGTTCGAAAGGGAAAAAATGAAATCGACTTCTTTTTTGATCGCGTTGTTGCTTTCGACGCCCGCTTTGGCGGATTTTGAATCGGGGCGCAAGGCTTTCGCGGCGGGCGAATACGATGTCGCGTTTGATCAATGGCGTCAGGCGGCGGAGGACGGCGACCTGACCGCCCAGCGCAACGTCGCGCATTTGTACCGCTGGGGAAAGGGCGTTCCGCAGGATTTGACGCAGGCGGCGTTTTGGTACTATACGGCGGCGAAAGGCGGTTTGGACACGGCGCAATATAATTTGGGCATCATGTACCTGCGCGGCGAAGGTGTCCCCCGCAACGAAGAAGAGGGGGTCATCTGGTTGGAACGCGCGGCGGAACAGGGGAACGGGCAGGCGAAAAAAAAGCTGGCGCATTTAAAGGTCGAAATCGAACACGAACTGCCGACCGAGGACGAATTGTTGCTGTCGCCCGCCAATCCGCCCAAGAGGAACGACGGTGAAAAATCCGTTAAAATGACGGTTGCCGCTAAAAAACAGCCGCCTTTGTACGCGCATCTGGCGTCTTATTACACGCAGGAAACACTGGAAAAGGGGTGGGTGGAACTGAAACGGACGTATCCCGAACTGGCGCGGTTTAAAACGCTGGAAACGCATGTCACCCTGCCGGAAAAAGGAAAATATATCCGCTTGTACATCAAGGGAAAAGCCGCGGACGTGCGTGACGTTTGCGGCAAGCTGAACGAAAAAAAGCAGTATTGCCTGATCAGCTATCCCTGATCTGACGCGGCATCAGCCGTCCGTCGGGGTTTGGGTGATTTTTTGGGACGAATTTTTCTTTTTGTTCGACCAGATCAGTTTTGCGTAAGTGCGCATGTCGATCACTTTGTCCGTTTCGTCCAGAATTTCTTGCCCCAAAATGGTTTCCAGCACATCTTCCATCGTCACGATGCCCAGCCACGTTCCCAATTCGTCATACACGACGCCGATATGGTTGTGCGACCGCAGCATTTCTGTAAAGACGTAATCGACGCTGGACGACGACGCGATTTCCAGAATCGGGCGGATACAGCCGTTAATCGTCAACGTCGGGTCTTTGCCCAGCATATCGGATTTATGCACATAGCCGATGAACGTTTCTTCGTCTTCGTTTTTCATGACGGGATAGCGCGAAAACGAATGTTGCGTTGCGGTTTCGATAAACTCTCGAACGCTGATGCCCGACAGAACCGTTACGCAGACGTTGCGCGGCGTCAGCAGGTTTTTGACTTTGATTTCTTCCAGATTCAGCGTGTTGCAGATCATGTTGTATTCGCCGTCGTCAAGGAAGTTTTCCGTGTGTCCCATTTTCGTCAAGGCTTTGATTTCTTCGCGAATATCGGTTTTGACGCCGTTTTCGGGCGTGATCAGAGCCGTCAGGATTTCAAAGAATTTTAAAAACGGTTTCAGCGCGAACAGCATGATTCCAAGCATAAAGCACAGGAATCCGACCAGTTTGTTCCAGCATGTCGCGCCGATGGTTTTGGGAATGATTTCGCTGCACGTCAGAATCAGCACGGTCATCACGGCGGACGCCCAGCCGACATAATCCTGTCCGAACACGACGGCGACCTGCGCGCCGATGCACGCCGCGCCTGCGGTGTTGGCGATGGTGTTCAGCATTAAAATCGCCGCCAGCGGGCGGTCGACATGCGCTTTCAGATAAGAAATCTTTTTATACAGCTGGGGTTTTGTTTCTTCCAGTTGCGCGATATAGCTGGGTGTGATGGACAGCAGGGACGCTTCCAGCATGGAACATAAAAACGATAATCCGACCGTTAAAACGACCAGAACGACAAGCAGAGTCATAAAATAAACCTCGGGAATAACCGAACTGGTTTGAAAATAGCATTTTTCCCGTCGGCGGTCAAAGGGAAAACCGCGGTTGCAAGCCGGATTTCCCGCATTAAACTTTTGTGTCTTTGCTTGACCGTGCGTTTTTTTCAATGCTAGAATAACGTGTTTTTGAACAGAGAGGTTCGCATGCCCGAAAAAAAATCCGCGTTTTCCTATTCCGGCGTTATGAAAAACCTGCCGTTTGTGGCTTTTGTCCGAAAAAAAACGGCGAAGGGGTCGTTTTCATACGATTTTCCGACGCCGCGGGATCGGGACGCGTTGGATTTGTCGCCGTTTGACGCTTTTCCGTCCGACGCGGACGGCTGTCCCGACATTGTGCAGTGGAGCGACAAGGACAAACTGGCGCGCGCGATTGCGAAATCCGCGCGGGACATGACGGTTTGCACCGAAAGCTTCGGCGTTGTTCTGCCGTCGGGGGACATGCGCTGGCTGGCTGGCGCGTCGTATCCGAAAAAGCTGAAAGACGGATCGATGGAATGGCGCGGGTTCTGGCTGGACGTCACGGACGAAAAAAAGCGGGATTATTACAACACGATTGTTTTGGAAAGCGTGAACGAGGGTGTCGCCGCTTTCGACCGTCAAGGGCGGATTTTGTCGTTTTCGCCCGCTTTGACGCGGATTTTGGGCTGTAAAGAGGGCGAAGTCGCGGATAAAACGATTTTTTCCCTGTTGCCCGACGACGTTTCCGAAAATTTGCAACAGCACATGCTGTTGTCCGCGTTAAAGGACAGGATATCGCTGAACGCCGTGATTAAAACGGCTGAAAAGCCGCCCGTTTATCTGGAAATCGACATGTTGCAGCGGGACGCCGTTTTTATCTGCCTGTTCCGCGACATCACCGCGTTCAAACACAAAGAGGACGAACTGCGCTGGCTGGCGTATCACGACATCAACACGGGCGTTGAAAACTACGCCTATTTAAAGGACGCGTTCGAACGGGCGCAGGAAAAATCGCGGGTCGAGCAAACGCAAATCGCCGTATTGTCGATTACGCCCGACAGTTTGGGACAGCTGAACGCCGTCACCGATCAGGAAATCAGCGCGCGGGTTATATCCGCGATAGCCGACAGGATTCGATCCTGTTTGTCCGAAAACGATTGTTTGGCGCAAACCAGTTCGCACCATTTCACCGTTTTGGTGACGGGTTTGGATTTCGCGTTGAGCGTTGAAAAGAAAATCGAATCGATTTTGCACAGTTTTGAACAATCCATTTTTGTGAACGAACTGGAATTCGACCTGACGGTCAGCATCGGTGTTTGTTTTTGTCCGCAGGACGGGGAAACGCTGGCGGAATTGATTTCGCATGCGGATTTGGCATTGGAAAACGTCCGTGCGAACGAAAAAAGCGCGATGCGCATTTACAACAGCGATTTGTCGTTGAAGGCCGCCATCAGCCTGAACATGCGTCAGAATCTGAAAAAAGCGATTGAGAACGACGAAATTCACGCGTATTTCCAGCCGCAGGTCGACATCGGGTCGGGTCACATTATCGGGTTGGAGGCTTTGGCGCGCTGGCGCACCGCCGACGGCGTTTTGATTCCGCCGTCCGAATTTATTCCCGAAGCCGAGGAATACGGCTTGATCGATTCGCTGACCGAAAGCATTTTGGATCAGGCGTGCAGTTGGAATCAGAAATGGTATTCGATGGGGTTGTGCCGCGTTCCCGTCGCCGTGAACATTTCGGGGCGTCAGTTTCACAATGAAACGCAGTTGCTGTGCATGGTTGACAAAGCGTTGGACAACAGCGGATTGCCGCCGTATCTGTTGGAATTGGAACTGACGGAAAGTTCCGCCATGTTTGACCCGAAAAACGCGCAAAGGATCATTCAAACGCTGTTGGACAACAACATTCGTTGCGCTTTGGACGATTTCGGGACGGGCTATTCGTCGCTGAGCGTTTTGCGCAGTTTCCCGTTGAAAAAGTTAAAAATCGACCGTTCGTTCGTGTTGCAGTTGAATGAAAAGAAAAATCTGGAAATCGTGCGGGCGACGATTGCGATGGCGCACGCGCTGAATCTGTCCGTTTTGGCGGAAGGCGTTGAAAACCGCCAGCATTTCGAAAAATTAAAAGAATTGGGTTGCGACATCATTCAGGGGTATTTGTTTTCGCGTCCGCTGTCGCCCGAACAAACGGAATTGATGCTGATGCGTTGGGACGCGGACGTCGCCGCGTTGGGCAAAGGTTTTTGACCCCGCAGGGGCGCATTTACGGAAAAAGCGTGTTAACCGTTTGAATTGATTACGAAATCATGTATTTTCGGCATGTCTATGACTTTGGTCGTAGACAGCCGGAAAAACGGCGGAAATCCTGAATTTATGCCGTCAGACATATATCTTTGCCGTTTGAGTCCCGTTAGAATGAAACAAAAGGACAAAGCCCGCGGTGTGTCCGTCGGGCGTCAGGAAACAGGAGGTTGCCATGAACCCGCAAGCCAAAACCACCCGCCAAAACGAACGCGGCGCGTTGATGATCGAAGCCATCGCGCTGTTGGGATTGATGACGATGATGTCGCCGATGGTCGTGCGCCAGACGGCGGACAGAACCGCGGAAATGGAGGAAGTCGCCATCGCCGGACAGATGAAGGAAATGAAAGACGCGCTGTCCAACTGGATTGACGCGCATTATCAGGAACGCACGGCGGCGTTTGCGAACAGCAACACGCTGGACACGCATTTTACGGTGAACGCGTCGCAACTGGCGGAATACCTGTCCGCGAACTATTTGGACGGATCGAATTTCCGCGGGAACAAACTGGCTGACGGGTTTGACATCGGCGTGCGCGCCCAATGCACCGAGGCGGCGAAGACCGACGGTTCGGATTGCGTTTCGGGAACGTGTTATTCGATGACGAACGGCGCGGTGACGTCGATTGCGGACACGGCGACGACGAAATGTTCGCGTTATAAAATGACGGGAATGATTTTGTCCCGATCGGATTCCGAAATCGACGATCGGCGTGCGTCGCGCATCGCGTCGATGATCGGTGCGGACGGCGGGTACATGCGCACGTCGGCGCTGGTGAACGCGATGAGCGCGGGATCCGCCGCGACGGAAATGACAAAAATCATGGGCGCCCAAGGCATTTGGGAAGGCAACGTCGGTGATTTCTTTACGGGAATGAGCACGGCGCGCGGCGGGCGCGTGGCGGCGACGACGACGTATTCGTCGGGATTTTCCGGCGATTACCTGTACCGTAAAAAGGTTGACGGGCTGCCCGGCGCGAATTCCATGTTCACGGATTTGGACATGGGCGGCGCGACGGAATGCAACGCCGACGGGTGTCATAAAATCAACAATGCCGGCGGTATGGAGGTTATCGGGGGCAAGATTTTGATTCGTTCCCGCAACGGCGCGGCGGCGCGCGACGGTGTTGTCGGCAACAGCGGCGACGCCGATTACGCCCGTATCGCGTTGGCGACCGACGAATCGCATGTTTATTCGAACAATTCGGTGACGATCGGAACGGGACCGAACCCGGACAACGCGTCCGTTCGCGTCGCGTCCGGAGTGGTGGATTTAACGCCCGCTGCGGTGTCCGGAACATATATGAATATGCGCAACGGCAACGTCGGCTTTCAAGTGCAGTCGACGACGCTGAACATGAACAGCGGTTTCATTAACGGACGCGCCCCCGGCGGCGTTGAATTTAACGCGTATTCTGGCGATTTTAAAGCGCGCGCGGGGGTTAACGCGAACATCACGGCGAGCAGAGGATTGATTCTGAACGCGTTGGGCGGAGACACCCGTATGTACAGTGCCAGGACAACGGAGATTACTGCAAACACGAATATGATACTGGATGCGGCAAACAGCATGGATTTGTACGGCAGACAGATAAACGCGGTGGCGGATAACAGGATCACGGCATTTATTGGCAGAGGATACACGTCCGTCAACATGACTAACGGTGCTATTCGTCAAAAAACACGGTACGCGCAGATCAACATGTTGGATGGCAATAAGTCGATTAAGTTGGATATTGACAACAACAATGTCGGAGGCTCCAGCTATCTCGCCAGTTCTTTGACCCTTAACAATAATGCTTTTCAAGTTTATACGCCCAGAACCTCCTCTTCCAGAAGCTGGTTGGCACTGAATGGTCAGGGATTGAACATCACGCTGGGCAATACAGCCGGCAATCTATCAGAGGTGCGTCGACTGTTTTATCAGAACAACGGTCTGGAATTGTACACGGGAGCCAGCGGAAGTTATGCGAACGGTCGTATACAGCGTGGGGGACACCGCATCGATTTTACCTATGGCAGTAACATCAACAATGCTACAAAATTGGCGTCCATTGTCGTGCAGCAGGGCAGTAACTCCCCTGCCTCATTTGTCGGCGGTCCTCGTAATAGAGGCGTTGCAGTCAGCGTTGTTACGGACAACGAGTCCGAGACGCAGCCGTTGGTTTCCATGTACGGCGAATCCGGGCGCGTCAGCGGCGTGTTTTTCCAACCCGAACGCATGGCGTACGGCAACGGTCAGAAAGGTAGCGTCGTTCTGAATAGAACGATGACCTCTATTGACGAAGATACCGGCGTTCAAACAGGATACATGTATGGTGGAAGCGTTATATCTGTTCCCGGTACTCCCGGAGGGGCGATATCATCGCTAACAGAAACCGCCGCCGTCTTTATCAATACTACGGGGAGTCCCAAGAACCCCTACAGATCGCATTCGAGTGATACTTCGAAATACAATAAATTCCGCGTCGATCCCGCGTTCATTTCCGTCATGAACGATATCAAGGTTACGTCCCGCGGCGGCGCGCGGCTGAGCGAAGCCCTGCCCAACTATATTTTAAAGGGCATTTACGAAATGACCAACAGCTACGGTTCGGGACCGTGGCCCTGCGTTGCCGGCGAGGAAGTGATAGGCTCTTGCACTTGGTATGTTCCGAAATTTACAAAGAACGATTTGTTCCTGTCGTCCGACAGTCCGGAATTCAGTTGTGATGCGTTTGGCGACGCGCACCCGATCAAGAACGGCGGTGGCGGGTGTAAAGACGACAGCAGCGGTTATGTCAGGTTCACGTTGTACGCCGACAAGTATAAGGAATGCCCGGACGACAACTGTTGGGCGCACCCGTACATGGGAACCGTTCCCGCCCCCGGCAGAAAAGTGACGGAAATAACGACGGTGGGATCGAACGTCTTGGCGGCGCAGGACGAAGGCGTCTGCCCCGACGGGTATCAGGCGGTCATGACGCTGACCCCGACGGCGTTCGACGTCGGGCGCGTGTCCTACATCAACCCGAATTACGACATCACGTCGGCAAAGGTCGCGTACAACGCGGGGTGGCAGAATTTTAAAAACGAAAGCAACCGCCGCGCGGCGGGCATCATGCAGGCGGCGACCCGCATCGGCACGGCAGTCTTGGATGATTTGGACGGAAATACGTTAAAGGGGTGGAAAATCGCGATGGGAACGGTTACGCCCTACGGCAATGCCGGAGCTTACATCTGGAACGCGGGCGGCGTGTCCGCCAATTCAATGGGGGCGATCGCGCACACCTATTGCTATTTCAATCCGCAGCGTTTCAACATGCCGAACATGCGCTTTATGAACGCGAACGGAACACCGTTGACGCCGGATCCGGCAGGTGTATCGGATGCCATCTTGACGCCGATGGACAATCCGATTCTGGACAGTTCCAACTCCGATTGGATGTGGTAAGCGCCGCGGCGTGACAGGGAAAGGAGGTCGCCATGTTTTTCTGGATAATGATCGCATCGCTGATCGGGTTGCTCAGTTTCGGCAATCTGCACGAAAAGACCAAGGACGACGCTTTCTTTGTCACGCCGGTGTACGAAGCCATGGCGCTGGGCACCTATCAACAGCACGTTTCCGTCGAAGCCGGATTGCTGGACGCCATGCGTCAAAACCCGACGGCGGCAAATAATTACATCAACAGCTTTGCCGACGGCATTGTTCCGTTGGCGGGGGCGTCGGGCGGGGCGCTGTCGGGCATTTATCACGGCGACAATCCCCTGCTGACGTATTTTCAGGCGCGTCTGCCCCCGATGTACAAACCCCAAAACGGCACGCGGACATACCTGATTTGCGTCGACAAACCGCAGGTCGCGTCGCAAATCAGTTGCTCTGCGGCTGACGCCGTCAAATATATCATCACCGTCCGCGCCGTCCCCCCCAGATACGACGGCGTCGACAGAATGGCTGCTCTGCACGCCGTGTCCATGGCGACGGGACATTCCCGATTCGTCGGTTTTTTGGCAAAGGCGGCGGCGCCGCTGGACAATTCGACGGGGCAGGTCAGACATCAGCCGCTGGGATCCGCGTATTACCTGATGACCGCGGGCGTCGCCCCCGTCAACAGCGTCTATCTGCCGAATTACGCGACATGCAACTTTCCCACCGGCGGATCGTCCGTGCTGGGCGACATGCTGGGACAACGGACGTACATCGCCGCGCTGACCCTGTTCGCCGGATTGCAGCCGAACGAAAACATGCCTGCGGGAACCACCGGCATTTGCCCCGCCGTGACATATAACAACTGATTTTTCGCGGCGGGTTCGATAAAACGGATTCGCAACCGCGATTTAAATCGCCTCTGCCCGTCGGCGGCGTCAGCGAACCGTGTCCGTACAGCCGGAATCGGATCGCGCGGCGGATTCGACGCGTTCGACCATCGCGAAAAATCCGTTGCGGCGCGTCGGGCTCAGGTGCGATTCCAATCCCAGTTTTTTAAAAATCGATTCAACGTCCGTATCGCGGATTTCCCGTTTCGTCCTGCCCGATAAAATAATGCGCAGAACGGCGATCAAACCGCGGACGATGTGGGCGTCACTGTCCCCGTCGAACGTCAGCACGTCGCCGTCGATTTTGATTTTCAGCCACACCCGGCTCATACAGCCTTCGACTTTGTTTTGATCGTTTTTGTCGGCTTCGTTCAGCGCGGGCATATCCCTGCCCAATTCGATCAGATAGGCGTACCGATCTTCCCAGTTGTCCAAAAAAGAAAAATTTTCAATCAGTTCCGCCGTATCCATTTTACATAGCCTTTCGTTTGCCGGAAAAATCCGCTTTTATATTTACCCCTTGCCGCGCCAAAGCGCCAGATAAAAAATTTCCCCGTCCGCGGCGGCGGGCGGGGAAAGCGGCGGCAAACGAAAGTCAGGCTTCCAAAATGCCCAGACGTTGCGCCGTCACGACGGCTTTCGTTCTGTTTTCGACGTGCAAATGGCGCAACAAAGCGTTGATGTGCAGTTTGACGGTCGCTTCGGATACGTTCATTTCATAGGCGATCTGTTTGTTCGACAAACCGTTGCCGAGGTGTTGCAACACTTCGCTTTGGCGGTAGGTCAGATTCTTGCCGTCGGGCAAAGCGTGCGACAAAATCCGGCTTTCGCCCGATTTGCGCGGACGCGCCGCCAACCCTTTCAATACGGCGGGCGGAACATAGGTGTTGCCGTCCATAATCAAACGCAACGCGTTGATGATCAGCGAATCCGACGATAATTTCGTGACGTATCCGACCGCCCCTAACCCGAACGCGTCCAAAATGTCGCGCTGTTCTTCGCTTTCCCCCAGCATGACAACGCGCGCATCGGCAAAGGCGGTTTTCAGCGTTTTAAAATCATCGCGCCACTGTTCGCCCAGAATATCGCGGTCGATGAACATCAAATCGAATTTTTCATTCGCGTCCGCCAAAGCCCTCACGGCGTTCATGTCGGTTACTTCACGCAAATCCGTCGCGGATTCAAAGCGTTGCAGCTGGCGGCTGAATCCTTCGCGAAACAAGGTGTGACTGTCGGCTAAAAGTATTTTCATGTCGTTCCCCTTTCGTTAAGTGTTTTTTACTTGCGACTATAACGATAGGACGAAACAACAGGCGCGCCTAGTTGGCAAAACGCCTTAAAGCCAAAGGGTTAATCCTTTCGATAAATGCGGTTTTTCGGATTTTTTATTGCGGCGGCAGGGAAAATTCGCTGTCGTCGCAAATCAAATGAAACGGCGTGCCGTGCGGAACGGTGTACAGCTTTAATCCGAACAACAGCATAAAACAGCGCATCACCGCGCTGTGGGCGGACACGCCGATAACGGTGCGGTCGCTTTCGCACGCGATTTTTCGCATGGCGGTCAGTACGCGCCGCTGAATGTCGCGTTTTGATTCGCCGCCCGGAAAACGCGCGTCCATGTCGCTTTCCTCTAAACTTTGCCACGCGGGGGCGATGTCCGGAAAAGCGGCTTGGATTTCGGCTTTGGTCTTGCCTTCCGCCGCGCCGAACCGCCCTTCTTTCAGTCCGTCTTCCGTCGTCAAAGGCACATGCAGTAAATCGGCGACGGCGCGTCCCGTTTCAACGGCGCGTTTCAACGGAGAGGAATAAACGATTTCTATGCCGCTGTTTTCCAATCCCCGCGCCAAAGCCCGCGCCTGACCGCGTCCCGTTTCGTTCAGCGGATAGTCATACCCCTGTCCCTGCCAGCGACCCGTCAGGTTCATATCCGTCTGCCCGTGGCGAAAAATGTAAAAATCTTTTTTCAACGCAAAATCACCGAATCGATCGAAAAACGGTTAAAACCAGCTTTCGCCGCCCTTTTCCCGTTTCAGAAAATCAAACCATTCGGCGACCTGTTCGCCCTGCGGATTCGACAGGATAAAATCGACGCTCAACGCTTTGTTTTCCGCCGAATCGTCGTTTTTCAGCGGAATTTCAGCCAGCTCGACGTCCAAAACGTAATCATAGCGCACGGATCCGTCCACCACCCACATCGCCCGCGTGTTCATCAGTTCGTGTTCGATCGCTTCGTGGACGACGGCGGGATTGATTTTCCCCGACGGATTGTAGTTCAGCACGTCGCGCAAAGCGATTTTAACGCGTTCGGGCTTGTTCGCGAACCGGTCGGAACGCGCCATTTCCCCGATGACGCGGTACGACAGCAGGATATAGTCCTGATCCAACGCGCCCGCCCCCTTTTTCAACCGTAAATAAGTCATGTAGTCGGCGACGTCTTCGCGGCGCAACTGCGCGTCGGATTTCAAAATGACATCGCGGCGCGCGTCAATCGTCGCGGATTGACACGCCGTCAGAAACAATGACAAAACGGCAAAGACAAAGAACGCTTTTTTCATCGTCTCCCTTTCCCGAACGGGCGTCAGAACGTGCCGCCGTTGTATCCCCAATGCGAACCGGGGACTGACGAAAATTCGATATAGACGCGGGCGGGCGTGACTTTCAGCCGATCTTCCGCCATTTCGGTCAGCACTTTGGACAGCTGCGGAATTTCGTTGTCGGACAGGTTGACGCTTTTCAGTTCCATGTACACGGTCGGCAAAGTCGTCATGCCCATCGCCATGTGTTCGTTCGGACACACGTTCACCATCACATAGCTTTCGGGCTTGCCCAAAGCTTCGGCGACAACGCGCGTGGCGTGGTTCATCAAAGCCAGCGTCGTCGTTTTTTCCAAATCGATATTCGTTTTCAAAATCAGCAAAGGCATTGCTTCAGATCCTTTTCTTTTGATCGGCGAAAGAAGGCGTCGCCGCCCCCTTTCGCCGACGATTCGTTATTCCGCGGCGTTGTCGGGCGCGGTCGGTTTGCGGCGGCGGTTGTAGCGGCGGCGGGGCTTTTTCTGCCCGTTCGCGTTTTCGCTGTCGTTTCCCGCGGTTTCAGCAGAAACTTCCGGCGTCGGATTTTCACCGCGTTCCCCGTCGTTTTCCGAAACGGTCGCGTTTTCACCGTCGCCGTCGCCGCGGCGGCGGTTGCCGCGAAAACGGCGGTTGCGGCGCGGAAAACGGTTGCGGCGGCGGTTGTTCTCGCCGTTTTCGTCCTCGTCCTGACGATCCGCCTCTCCGTCTTCGGTTTTTTGAACGGTTTTCAATCCTTCTTCAAACATTTCATCGGCTTGAATGACCTCGGGTTCGTCCGATTCCGCCGGTTCGGAGGATTCGGAAGGGGTTTCCGACGCCTGTTCCGCGGGTTCGCGGTTTCCTCTGTTGCGGCGGTGACGGCGGCGGCGTTCGCGCGGCTGACGCTGTTCGTCGCTTTCTTCCGTCTTGATTTCCGTTTCTGTTTCGGCGGCGGGCAAAGCGACGGGGTCGGAATCGACGCGGACAACGCGTTCCATGCGGTAATCCGTCGGAAATTGCAGGGAATCGTCGGCTTCCAGATAAATGCGGACGTTGTAGGCGTTTTCGATTTTATGCAGATCGTCGCGCTTGCGGTTCAAAACGTACAAAGCCGTCGCGGGCGGAACGGTCATGTGCAGTTCGCTGAAACGGCGTTTCATGCTTTCTTCTTCCA
>OQVL01000326.1_pt1 | contig 23781 bp, 20 predicted proteins | sample 1691501 | NCBI WGS metagenome assembly OQVL01 (sample SAMN03418253, study PRJEB22391) | human gut metagenome | biome: human-gut; feature: organic feature; material: feces | host: Homo sapiens | place: Tanzania | collected 2013-01 | reverse complement strand
TGAGGAATTAGGAATGAAGGTGGCGGCTTCGCCGCAAATATATATGGGGCGATGCCTGAAAGTGGTATTTAAGTCACCAGTCACCAGTCACTAGTCACCGGTCGCTACTAATCCCTAGCTACTAATCATCCCTGCTTTCAAACTTAGCCTCTAGGGCGTGCCGTCCCCGGGGCTAACCCTTTACAAATACATCTTCGTCCAGTCATATACCATGCGAAGAGCCCCGTAGTAGAAGCCTTCTTTCGAGAGAGCGTAGAGGATCTTGCTTGCTCCGCAGGCGAGTGTGAAAAGGAAGAAGGCGGTGCAGACCCATTTCTCGCTGGAACGCCAGATTTCTGCCTTTCTGCCCTTGGCGAGAAATAGGCCGCGGCTCGTGACGGAAAGAGCCAGCGTCGCGGAACGGCGAAGGCAGCGGGCCAAGAGGGGCTTCACCATATATGGGATGTGCATCAGTACCTGATGCCGTCCCTTTTCGCTGCCGCTTCGAAGCTGCAGTGCAACCATGACTTCGCCTGCTTCTGCGGCAAGCACAGGGAAGAATCTAATCGCTGTCACCAGCATGAAGGCGGCCTGCGGAGAAAGATTCCACGAAGTGAGCCCCTTCAGCAGCTGGCGCGGGTCGCTCGTCCAGCAGACGAGCAGCCCCAGCGTGATCATGGATACGGTACGCATTCCCTGAATCGCGCCGTAGATGATCCCTTCCCGATAGATATAGAGGCCATTCGTCAGCGCCCCCAAGAGAGGGAAGCCGGGAGAAATCAAAGTCACAAGGGGCGTCCTCGGATTCTGCGAAAAGAAGAGCGCCTGACTGGCGATCGAGCCCCATAGCCCTAAGAGGATGAAGATCGCGAGCACCCGCCACTTATAGAAGGGCGTCTTTCCCAGAAAATGAAAAACGAGTGTCAGCGTGAAGAGGAAGAAAAGCGTTCTGGCATTGTCCACGATGATCATCATCAGCGCATAGCAGAAGAGAAAGGAGAGCTTCGTCCGTCCATCGAGACGCGTCAGGAAGGAATGGCCATCCCCGCCCTCCCAAAGCTGCCTATAGGACATGATCCATCACCTCTTTCACAGAAATACACGGCTCGATGCCCAGCATTTCCGACAGCATCAGCATGGGCGGGAGCGCCAGACCGCCTTCCTCCATCAGCGTTTTATCACTGAAAATCGCATGCGGCGTGCCGCTCGCCAGGAATCTTCCCTCTTTCAAAAGAAAAACCTGATCCGCCAGCTCGCTCGCGAGCTCGATATCATGGGTGCAAAAGAAGATCGTCCGCCCTTCGGAGGCCGCATAGCGGAGAAGTGCTTTGATATCCGTCAGGCTCTTCTGGTCCTGCCCCGTCGTCGGTTCGTCGAGGAGCAGCAGATCATTATCCTTCCTCGCGAGCATCGCGCCGAAAACGACACGAAGACGCTGCCCCTTCGAGAGTGCGAGCGGGAAATCATGGCGGTAGTGCCGCACATGCAGACGGCGAAGAATACTGTCCAGTTCTTCTTCCGTGATGGTCTTGTTATTCCACGTCAGCTCATCGCTAACAGAGTCCGTAAGCAGCATGAGGTCTGCCTCCTGCCGCATATAGCCGATGTGATGGCGCTGCTTTTCAGCCGGTTTCCCAAGGAGCAGGATATCCCCCGATGTCGGCGTATCCAGCCCGGATAAAAGGTTCATCAGCGTGGATTTCCCTGCTCCATTGAAGCCCATGAGCGCATTGATCGTCCCCTTGCGGATGGCGAAAGAAAGTCCGTGAAGCGTTTCCTTTTCCGCGCCCTGATAGCGGTAATGAAGATCTCTTCCCTCGAGGACAACGGGGGCATGGCTCTCTCTTTCTGCCCTCGGGATATGCGGCGCAAAGGAAATACCGCTCTTCCGGATTTCTTCTGCCGTCTCTTTCACATACCCCGATAGACAAGGAAGATGCAGGAGGCGGCCGAGCTTCACCGCCTGCGGCTCACGAAGGCCATAGGCCTCCGTATCGCCGAGAGCTGCCCATGCCCCCTCGGTCGCGCCGTCATAGATGAATCGTCCTTCATACATGCAGCAAAGACGGGGAAAATACCGCGCGAGCTCATTCACGCGGTGCTCCACCACGAGGATCGTCATATGGTCTTCCCGATTCAGGGAAACCAGAAGCTCCAAGAAGTCCCTGACGCCCTTTGGATTCATCTGGCTCACCGGTTCGTCCAGAATGAGAAGTTTCGGATGCGTCACAAGGATCGAGGCCAGCGCGAGACGCTGCCTCTGCCCGCCGGACAGCGCATGGATACTCCGCGACTCCATACCGGAAAGCCCCGTCTTTGCAAGCGCCCGCCGGACTTCTTTCTCTATGACAGACGGATCCTCTCCGCGATTTTCAAGGGCAAATCCGACCTCGTCTGCCACCGTCATCGCAAAGAGCTGGTCATCCGGCGTCTGGTATACCGTCCCCGCCAGAAGTCCGATGTCTTCCGCGCTCATCTCTCTCACGTCCCGTCCATCGAGGGAGATCGTCCCCGTGAGCCGTGCTTCCCCCGGCTCCAATAGCCCCGTGATGCTCTTGATGAGCGTCGATTTCCCGCAGCCGGAGCGCCCTGCGATGAGAACCATCTCACCTTCAGCGAGAGACAGATCCACATGCGAAAGCGTATCCTTCTTGCGCGATACGTAGCGGCACGAAAGATCCCTGATTTCCAGTATCATGTCCCCATCACCTGCTTCAAGCGGCTGCCGATGCGATAGCCCATCCAGCTGCCGAGTGTACTGTACAAGAGACCATTCATCAGCATGTAAAGCCCGATGAACCAGTCTGCATAATATAACCGATAAAAGAACATCAGCTGCTCCATATTCACAAAGGTGATCCCCGCATCACAAAGCCCGATCAGGAAGGAAATCCCCATCGCGTAGAGCGGCGTCAGCTCCTTCTTTCGATAGAAACCTGCGAGGTAAAGCGTCGTTTCCAGAATGACGATGGACACCGCGCAGATCAGGATCCCCACCGGTGTCACGCGGCCAAAAAGTACCGCCGAGAGCATCCAGCGCATGAGGAAAAAGAGCGCACAGACCCCCGGCCTGCGGAAAAGAACCAGCAGCGAGACCAGAAGCAGGTACTGCACGACCCCTGAAAGAAGGCCCGTCACCAGTCCGGAGAACGGCCCCAAGAGGACATGCAGGAAATCTCCCAGAAGCGTCACCGGCACGACGACACCGCCGAAAGCCATCGCCGCAAAGAGCGATACCGTGATATCCCCCTTCGCTCCGATGGAGAGGATGCAGCGCTTCAGTCCGCCGATGGAGGCTGCCAGCGCGAGAAGAGAAAGAAGCGCAAAGCCTAGCGTCGCAAATCCCACGCTCCGCTTCTTCACGACGGTAAGCGGCAGCTCCGTCACACGCTCTGTCTCTCCGTCAAACAGGGAAAGGCGCAGCGCATAGTCTCCCTCTGCGATCGAGAAGGGATCCACATAGAGCGGCACCACCGCCGTCTGCATTTTATTGCCATTCAGAGAGAGAACAGCCTCACTTCCCATTTTCGTCCGGTCGACAGACTCCCCCTCGCCGGCTGCGGCGACGAGCCCAGGGCGCACCTCCCCCGTTTCCTTGTCGACGAGCTCCGCCGAGAGATGGATCGTCCGCACATCCTTCTTCGGATTTCTCATATCCAGAAGGAAGTATGTATTCGGCTTCGCCGTGATCGCATCCCAGTCCACACCGCGTCCGCCCGTCAGACGGTTCTTCATATTCTCCAGTGTCACATCCGGCGTCACAAGCGTATCCTTCGCCTGCCTGGCATCCCGCTCCCCGTCCTCATTCACTGGAAGCAGCACCGACTGGATATACCATGTCTGCGCTGCCTTCTTGTCCTGCTCCTCTTCCGCCGGTCCCGCCGTGAAAGAAATCTGCTCCTCTTTCACGCCATCTTTCGTCCTCAGGGAAACCGGTATCTCGTAGACACCTTCCCCCGCCGCTTCACTGCATTTCACAGGGACCGCGAGGAACTGCTCGCCATAGTCAGCTGGAAGCGTCCAGTGGATACATACCTCCTGCCCGTCCACCTCCCAGCCGTCTCCAGCCAGTGCCGTGAATCCCTCCGGCAATGCCGCAGTGATCTCGGCCCCCTCCTCATCATTTCCATAGTTTTGCACGGAAATATAAAGAAGCTGCGTGCTCCCCGCATGGGCGACGCCTTCCTCCTTCGTCAGAGCATACGGAAACGCTGCACACAAAAGAGCCTCCCCGCGGCATTCAACCGGAAGAAGGCTGGAGAAAAGAGCAATACAGAGGATAAGAAGAAATCGGAATCTCATAAGAAGCCTCGGATAGATGACTGAGTTTTTCATTAGACTATGAAAATTATAGCGGATAGCGGGAAAGTTCGCAAGAAAAAAGGCGGGCCATCCGGCTCGCCTGCCTTTCTCCTCTCGATCAGAACCGCGTTCCCGCTCCGATCAGTACCCATTCACCTGGCTGACGACGCGGAAATGTCCCACGTCGAAGGCTTCGCAGATGGCATTGTAGAAGGGTCCCATCAGCATGGTGCGGTAGATCTCCGACTTCACGATGATCATCAGACGGCCTTCGTCATAGGTCACACGGATGACGCCGTTTTCGATGTATTTGTCGAAATCTTTTTCCGCCATTTTTTCTTTGAGCTTCAGGAGCGCGTCTCTGGTCGGGCCTTCCTGATATTCTTCTCTTTCCGTGACAGGGATCCAGCGGATTTCATAAATCTTGCTGGTATATCCCTTGTCTTCTGCGGAATAACGTTTTCCTTTTTCCATTTCTTCCATGGCTCACACCTGTCCTTTACTAAAAGATTTTCGGATATATTATAGCATATTTGAGACTAGATGACAGCGGTGAAGTAGCTAGGGATTAGGAATTAGAGGTGACTGGTGACTGGTGACTAGACCAAAGTGTCTCCTCTTTCTCCCCATTGAGAGCGACCATGAGACGCCTGCTTTCTGAAATCTGACGTCTCCCAGTCTCAAAAGTCTCAAATAACCCCTCTCTCATGCAGACTCACATAGATCCCGTCTCCTATGATGACATGATCCAGAACCTCCATATCGAGAAGCTGGGCGGCCTTGGCGAAGGTCTTCGTCATCTCGATATCCTCTTTCGACGGCTCCGGATAGCCGGAAGGGTGATTATGCAGGAGGATGAGGCCGAAGGCTTTGTAGCGGATCGCCCACTTCATCGCCTCTTTGATGTCGACGGGCGTCTCATTCAGCCCGCCGATGGAAACTTCTTTGTACCCCAAGAGCCGGTTCTTCACATTGACAAAGGCGACAAGGAAATGCTCCTGTGTCTCGTGCCGGAGACGCTCCATGAAAAAGGCGGAGACCTTCTCCGGCGTGCTGAAATTTTCTAATTTTCTTTTATCATATATATAGGTCAGACGCCGCCCGAGCTCGATCGCCGCGCAGATGGTGACGGCCTTGTCCGGGCCGATGCCTTTGATATCCGTGAGATCCCGCCAGTGAAGATCCTCATAGCCATTGATGCCCACCGTCTGCTCGAGCTGGTCCACGACATCCTGCGCCAGCTGCATGACGGAATATCCCTGCCGCCCCGTTCGCAAAAGGATCGCAACGAGATCCGTCATGCTGGCCATCTTCGGGGATTCCTGAAAACGCTCTCTCGGTTTGTCTTCGCTTCGCATTTCACGGATAAGCATTATCGTATCCTCACTTTACTGGAAATCCGGTGTTTCAAATGTCATGTACTGGTGACTTGGGACTAGTGGCTGGTGACTGGTGGCTAGGGACTGGTCAAGGAGGCTTTAGACTTCAAACTTTAGACTTTAGACTACAGACTTCAGATGTCAGATACCGTAAGTCTAAAGTCTTCTAGTCTCTCAGTCTTCCCATCTCAAAACTTCTCATACAGCCACCACGCGACAAAGATGCCGAGGATGCTGATGAGATTCGGCGCGAAACGGATGCCGAAATGGATCTGCATGATCCCCAGATTCAGGGCAATGTTCTGTATATTGAAAATCTCATAGGTTTCCGTCAGGAAAGGCATGAGGCCGACAAGGTTCGCACTGCCAAGCACCTGTCCCAAGATGCCGCCGATCAAAGCGCCGGCGGCTAAAAATAAAAGTAGTGAAAAAAATCCTTTTGAAAATCGCATAGATTCCTCGTTGAAAAAATAAAAAGGTTCAGGTTGATGGGTTCGGGGTTCAGGATTGTGGTGCGGCGCATCAAAATCAGGAAGCGCCGCGAAGTATAAATAGGGCGATATGGGAATACCGCTTTCCTCGTATCGTCATTCTGAGCGCAGCCGAGGAATCTTTGTTGCAGCGGATTTCGGGCGATAGAGACATTTCCTTTTGCATGAAACACCGTATCCCTTGTTCTTGTAAGGACAGGTTCCCGTTTCCCTTACTCTTCACTCCGTCCGCTTACCGCAAACGCAAAAGATTCTTCGACTCAGTCCCCAACTGTTCTGGCTACCAGCATCTCACATACGACGTTTTCCTCCGCTCAGAATGACGATACGAGAGCAAGTGACGTCTGACATCTGATTTCTGAAGTCTCTCAGTCTATTAGACTCTAGCTCCTAATCCCTAGCCACTAAGTTCTCAGAACGTACTCCCCAGCGCGATCTGTCCGGCGACTTTTTGCGCGAGAGCTTTGCCGACCTCGTCGTGACTGCGGTACTGGTAAATGACGCGCCAGATGACGCCTTTCCGGAGGAAAATGTATTCTTCTACAGAAAGCTCCGTGCTCTTGCCGCGGGCGGTCTCGGTGAAAGAGAAGGAAAGCTGCTGTGCCTTCACATCTCCCAGGGTGATTTCCTTCTGCTGGGATTTCACATTTTTCAGATTGGGATTATCGGCGAGGATGCGCTTCGCCTCTTCTGCCAGCGTTTTCGCATCCTTCCCCTCGCTCGCTTTCGTGCCGGTCACAAGGATCTGCATATTCGCATTGTGCCCTTCTGCGTGAACCGTCTCCGCCTGACGATCGGCAAGGTCGACCTGCTTGCCATTGGAAATCAGCTCAAACGGCGTTGCCACCGTGATGGTCTCGCCGTCACAGTGAATGCGGTTCTTCCCGAAGGGAAACTGATCGTCGATGCTGTTTCCGCAGCCTGCGGGTAACATGGCGACCGCCAGAAGCCCCAGAGACAGCACCCATTTTTTCTGCCAATGATTATACATGTATATCATTCCTTTGATGGTAGTAACGAAATCAAATGTCACTCATTGATTTTTCATATTATAGCATAGCGAAAGGCAGATTTCCTGTCTCCGCTCACTTTTGTGATAGAATAAGGAAGACTAAGAGACAAGGAGACTTTAGACTTTAGACGTCAGATGTCAGATGTCTGTGTCTGATGTCTGATATCTCCACGTCTCTCCCCGTCTCAATATCCTAAAATATCTTAAATAAGGAGTCCCCATGTCTACCACCTCTCCTCTCATCGGCATCACGGCCGAGTGGAATCCTTTTCATGCCGGTCACGCCGCCATGATCGATACCATCAAAAAAGCCCATCCGAGAGCCGCCCTCATCGCTGTCATGAGCGGGGCTTTTGTGCAGCGGGGTGAGCCTGCCCTTTTTGATAAATGGACGCGCGCCAGATGGGCCGTCCGTGCCGGCGTGGATGCCGTCTTCGAATTTCCCACCCTCTACGCCCTTCAGAGCGCAGACCATTTCTCCCGCTATGCCGCCTCCCTTCTGCATGCCATGGGCGCGAACATGATCGCTTTCGGCGCAGAGTCTCTCACGAAGGATGAACTCCTCACCGCTGCACGCTGGGCGATCTCGGAATACTACGAGCATCTCCTCCACGAAAGAATCGCGTGCGGCCTGTCTTATGGAGAAGCCGCCCATGAAGCGATGGCAGCCGCTTCCCCGTACCTTGCCGGCGAGCTTACGAAGCCGAATAATCTTTTGGGATTCCGCTACACGGAGACGATCCTTCGAAAGCACTACGATATGGACATCCTCGTCATTCCCCGGGACATGGAGCATCCCGTCTCTGCGACGAGCGCGCGGCGGGAGCTCCTGTCTCAAAATAGGACGGCTCTTCTTTCTCCTGCCGCCGAAGAGGAAGCCGCGCGGCTCATGGAAGAAGGCCGCTACACGGATCCATCGCGCTATGAGGACTGCTGCCACCTTCTCTCCCGCCTGATGCCCCGAGAAGCCCTTCAGAAGACTGGTCTTTTCAAAGAAGGACTTGAATATAAATGGGAAAAGGAAAGCCAGCGGATTTCCTATGAAGAAATGCTCGCCGCCACGAAGAGCAAGCGCTATCTTCGCAGCAGCCTGAAACGCCTTGGCGCAGAGCTACTCCTCTCCCCCGCCGCTCTTCCCTCCCCCTTCCTCGCGCCGCCCGCTCCCTCCTACGCCCGCCTCCTCGCACTTCGGAGAGAAAAGAGCGCCCTCCTCAGAAATCTTCCTCTCCCCATCATCACCAGCACGGCGAAAGCGCTGAAAACCCTTTCCGAAGAAGCCGCCGCCATGCTCGAGATGGACCTCCGCGCCAGCGATGTACAGTCCTTCTGCCAGGCCGGGGTCGAGTATAGAAAGGGGAAAATGGATTTCTATACGTCGCCGGTGATGGTAGACTAAAAGACTGGGAGACTTATAGACTAAGAGACTTGGAGACCTAGAGACTGGGAGATATCAGACGTCTGACGTCTGATATCTCCCAGTCTCTTAGTCTCCCCTAGTCTCCTATTTCCTTTTCCTATCGTATTTCTTTCTTTTATATGTTATAATGTTCAAGATATTTTCAAAAAAATGGAATGATTATACAGGGGAGGAAATGATATGGAACTAAGTGAAGAATGGAGCTGGCCGATTGCCCTGGCCTTCATCCTCTATCTGGCGGGCATGATGTGTATCGGGCTCTATTACTCAAGGCAGCAGAAAAATTTGTCATCTTACATTCTGGGGGATCGCAAACTGGGACCATGGCTGACATCCATGAGTGCGGAAGCCTCAGATATGAGCGGCTGGATGCTGATGGGACTGCCTGGCTATGCGTACCTGCACGGGCTCTCCGCTTTCTGGACAGGCATCGGCCTCATCATCGGTACATGGGCGAACTGGGTCCTCGTCTCCACACGCCTTCGTCACTACACGGAGGTCGCGAATAATTCGCTCACCATCCCGGACTATCTGTCAAACCGATTCGAAGAAAAGAAGAATGGCCTGCGCCTCATCTGCGCCCTCTTCATCATTCTTTTCTTCATCATTTACACATCCTCCGGATTCGTCGCAGCCGGCAAGCTTTTCAATACCATCTTCGGTCTGCCCTACTTCGAGTCCCTTCTGATCGGCGCCTTCGTCGTCGTCTTCTATACCTTCCTCGGTGGCTTCTCTGCGGTCGCTCTGACTGACCTCATCCAGGGCACGATGATGTTCTTCACCGTCCTCTATGTACCGGTCGCCGCAGCCATCGCACTGGGCGGCCCTGCTCCGACCATGGATATTCTGGCAAAAGAAGGACCGGACTTCTTCTCCTTCTTCCCGGACTCCACCGGCATGGGCGCTCTTGTCATCATGATGGTTTCCTCCCTCGGCTGGGGGCTCGGCTATTTCGGACAGCCGCACATCCTCGTCAAGTTCATGGCGATCTCGGATGCGAAAGACCTGAAGAAATCGACGCACATCGCTATGACATGGGTCATCCTGTCTCTCGCCTTCGCCATCGCCATGGGCGTCATCGGCAAAGCATACCTCACGACCCCGCTCGAAAATGCGAATGCGGAGCGCGTCTTCGTCCTGATGGCAGAGTCGCTCTCGGCGCCTTTCATCACGGGCATCATCTGGTCTGCGATCCTCGCGGCCATCATGAGTACCAGTTCCTCGCAGCTGCTCGTCACATCTTCGGCTGTCTCCCGTGACCTTTTCCAGGCTTTCCTCTGCAAGGATGCCTCAGAAAAAACGCTGATCCGCGTCAGCCGTCTCTCGGTCCTTCTCGTCTCCTGCATCGCCGTCTACCTCGGCTCGGATCCGAACAGCTATATCTTCTCCATCGTTTCCTACGCATGGGCCGGCTTCGGTGCCTGCTTCGGCGGGACCGTGCTCCTCTCCCTCTACTGGAAACGCATGACACTCAAAGGCGCCTACGCCGGTGTCATCGTCGGCGGCCTCACCGTTCTCATCTGGAAACAGTTCGCATGGTTTGACCTCTACGAGCTCGTCCCCGGCTTCTTCTTCTCTGTCATCGCGATCATCGTCGTGAGCCTCATGGATAAGGAACCTTCGGAAAGCATCAAGGAAACTTTCGAAAAAGCCCTTGCGCTGTCGAAATAAGAAATCAAAAACCGCTGCTGTGAATCTCACGGCAGCGGTTTTTTTGATTCTCGGACGACCTCATCCCCTTCGGGCGCCTTTCCCATCGGTGACTAGGGACTAGGGACTGGTGACTGGTGACTAGAGATTAGTAGCTAGGGATTAGTAGCTAGGGATTAGGTTGGCGATACGAGAAAATCGCTAATTTCAAACCTCCGCGACGCTCCTGCTTGTTATGCGCCGCACTGACCCCTTTGAACCTGTAGAACCTGTAGAACCTGCTAAACCTCTTTCGGACACACTCAAAGGGAGGCACGCCCCTGAGGCTCACCCCCTTGCCTTTTCAGCATTTCCATAGTATAATCGAATCATATCGAAATGAACCAAAGTCAATTTTAAGGAGGATATCATGAAAAAATTTGCACTGGCACTCGCCGCTTTCACTATGCTTACTGCGACTTCTGCGATGGCGATGGATTCCGCGACACTCCTCGCCCATCCTGACCGTTATCGCGTCATTCATGCAGACGATGAAGAGATCTTCTACGCAGATATGCAGTCTCTCTCCGGCATGCAGACGATGGATTTCCCGGGAAGCATCGAAAATGTAGACTTCACCCTCTACGTGGAAAGCCTGAAAAAGAACCCCAGCGACTATGACTTCGCGGATGGAAATCTCACGACCCGCATTCGTGAATTCAAGATCAATCTCCATGCCGATAAGCGTGAAAGAGAATACTCCATGGATCACGCCCTCATCGCGATGTATGATGCGAAGGGCAATGCTGTCAGTAAGTATGACCACCTCTCTGACGTGAAGAAAAATCGCAAGCTCGATGCAGAGGCCAAAGAGCTGTATGTGAACCTGTCTCATGTGAGAAAATAGGGACTGGTGACTGGGGACTAGGGATTAGTAGCTAGGGATTAGGTTGGCGATACGAGAAAACCGCTGGTTGCAAACCTCTGCGGCGCTTCTGATTTTTATGCGCCGCACCACCATTTCTCATTTCTAATTTCTCATTCAAGAGAGGCTTTCATCCACAAACAAGGAAGACCGCACGTCCCCGAGGCTAATCCTGAACCCTGAACCCTGAACCCAAAAACAAAAAACCTGACATAAGTCAGGTTTTTTTGTTTGCCTTATTCATAATGCAGTGCATCGATCGGATTCAGCTTCGCCGCCTTCTGTGCCGGATAGAGGCCGAAAATAAGGCCGATCAGGACAGAGAAGACGAAGGAGCCGACGATGGGCCCCGCTGCGATGACAGTCGGGATCTGTGACAGCTGCGGTGTCACGAGCGCGATGCCGACGCCAAGAGCGACCCCCAGGAAGCCGCCGGCAAGACTGACGGTGATGGACTCGATCAGGAACTGGACAATGATCATCTGGTATGTCGCGCCCAGTGCTTTGCGGATGCCGATCTCCTTCGTACGCTCCGTGACAGAGACGAGCATGATATTCATGATGCCGATACCGCCGACAAGAAGGGAGATCGCTGCCACACTGCCAAGGAAGATGGTCAGTGTCTGCGTGGTCGACTCCATCGTCTTGATGAGATCCTGTGAATTTTGAATGGAGAAATCATCATCCGTCCCGGAGACGCGGTGGCGCGTGCGGAGCAGGTTCGTCACATCGGACTCGATCTGTGAAAGATCGCTGCTGTTATCCGCCGAGATGACGATGTTATTCACATAGGTGATGTGCAGCATACGTTCCTGCACGGTGCTGAAGGGACAGAGTACGCGGTCATCCTGATCCATGAAGGAGTAACCCTTTTCCTCCAAAAGCCCGATCACGGTGAATGGATTCCCATGGATACGTACCTTCTTCCCGATGGGATCCTCTTCTCCGAAGAGCCCTGTCGCGACCGTTTTCCCGATGACAGCGACACGGGCACGGGCATTGTACTCCTTCTGCGTCCAGAAACGGCCTTCCTGCACCTTGAGGTCAGAAAGATCCGCATAGTCCTGCGTACAGCCGTAGACACGGGTATTCCAGTTCTTATTCCCATTGACGAGAAGGTAGCTCCCCTGCACAAGCGGAGCGGAATAGGTGATATTCGGCAGATTGCGGATCGCCAGATAGTCCTTGTAGGTCAAGGTCTGCATAGAGCCGGCCGCCTGCTTCACCCCCGGCTTTCTGCCGGTCCCCGGCGTGACCGTGATGGTATTCGATCCCAGACGGGAAATATCGCTCTTGATCGAGTCCTGCACGCCATAGCCGATGGACATGAGCGCGATGACGGCCGCTACCCCGATGATGATGCCCAGCATGGTGAGCAGCGAGCGCATTTTATTGCTGACGATCGAGCTCCATGCCATGAGGACACTTTCGAAATAAATATTCGTCATGATAAAGGCCCTCGTATATCTTTACTAATGTGTCCATCAGAAAGGATCACGTGGCGGGTCGCGTAAGATGCGACATCATTCTCATGCGTGACGAGGATGATGGTCTTCCCCTCTTTATATAAGGAGGAAAAGATCTCCATGACCTCCTTTGTCGACTTGCTGTCCAGATTCCCTGTCGGCTCATCCGCCATGATGATGGCAGGGTCATTGATGAGCGCACGGGCGATGGCGACGCGCTGTCGCTGCCCGCCCGACATTTCCGCCGGCATATGATACGCACGGTCCCCCAGTCCCACGGAGTCCAGCATGCGAAGAGCGCGCTCTCTTCTCTCTTTCTTGAAGACATTCCCATAGATCATGGGAAGGATGACATTATCCAGCGCCGAGAGCTTCGGCAGCAGATTGAAACTTTGGAAGACAAAACCGATCTTGCGATTTCTGGTATAGGCCAGCGCACTGTCCCCGAGCCTCGCGACCTCTTCCCCATCGAGCTTGTAAGAGCCGCGACTCGGACGGTCGAGACAACCCAGAATATTCATCAGCGTCGATTTCCCGGCGCCCGAGGGCCCCATGATAGAGACGAACTCCCCCTTGGAGATCGTAAGATCGATCTTCGTCAGGACAGGCACCTCCTGCTTCCCGATATAATAGCTCTTGCCAATATCCGTCAGGCGGATGACTTCATCCGATTTCTCTTTCTTCTCCATCACACCGGACCTCCCGGGCCGTGGCGATTGTTCTTATTCGTCGGAGTCGAAGTCTTCTCCTGCGAGACAGTCCCGCTGACCACGATCTCCTGCCCTTCGGAAAGACCGCTCGTCACCTCGATCTCCTTCTCGGTGGAAATACCCGTCGTCACATAGGTCTTCTTCACATCCGCCCCTTCTTTCACGTAGACATAGGAGCCTTCCGAGTCGCTGCGGATCGCCGTCACAGGCACCGTCAGCGCGTCCACGCTCTCGCGGCCCTTGATGACCGCTCTCGCCGTCATGGACGGATAGAGCCCTTCCAGCTCGTCCTTATTGATATCTACATAGACGGTATAGTACACGACAGAGCTCGAGGAACTGCTCGTGCTGCCGCTCGCTGAGTACTGCTTCTTGGAAATATCCGACACCACGCCGTGGAACGTGCGGTTCGGGTACGCATCGACCGTGAATTCCACCTTCTGGCCCACAACTACCTCACCGATATCTGTCTCATCGACCAGAAGCTCGATGCGCATGGAAGAAAGATCGGCGACCGTCACGATGACCATCTGGCTAGACAGCCCCTGAGAAACCGTCTCCCCTTCCTTCATCGGCTCTCCGATGACCACGCCATCCATCGGCGAAGTGATGACCGTATCATTCACATCCGCCTGCGCCTTGTCATACGCCGCCTGCGCATTCAGATAGTCCATGCGCGCATTGTCCATCTCCTGGTACGGGATCGCGCCTTTCTCATAAAGGCCTGCCAGACGTTCATAGTAGGACTCCTTATTGGCGAGCGTATTCTGCGTCTGCTTCATCATGGACGTCAGTGCCTTCGACTCAATCATCGCCAGCGTCTCGCCCTTCGTGACCTTTTCATTCTGCTTCACATACACCTTTTCCAAAGTGCCGGACGCCGTCGCCGAGAGATCGACACTATTCACCGGCTCGATCGTCCCCGTCGCATCGATGGTAAGCCCGATAGTACCGCGCGATACCGCCCCCACCGTGTAATTATCCTTCTGCGGAGCATGGCTCTTCTGATACCAGAAATAACCGCCGCCCACTGCCACTGCGATGACAATGAGGAGAATGATTATCCATTTCTTCTTCATATATTTCCTCCTTATAGGTTCATGAATGCAAAGGGAACTCTGCATTCCGTAAAAATATTCTCTCCTAATAATGCCATTATATCACAGGAACGAAACAGTGCGTAAAAATAAAGGAAAGTCGTTTGCAGCTAGGGAAATGAAAATGCCGCTCCTCCGTATCCCATCATCCCCCCGTATCGTCATTTCGAGCGAAGCAAGAAATCTTCCTTGCACACTGGTAAAGCGGAGACTGTGAGATAACGATAAGTCAAAAAATGATTTTTGCGTTTTCTCACCAATGCAGGACGCCGCTATCACGTTAAGATCCCTCGGCTCCGTTTTCGATGACGATGCAAGAGCACGGGCTATCTCACATCCCCTTTCATCCCTTCTCGTAGAAGGCTGCCCCTGCGGGGCAGATCTATCCTCCGCCTTCGGCGCGCCCCTTCTTCAAGGGGCTACTCTACTGGCATGCGCAAGAAAAATCAGTAAAATCCAAAATACGAGAATACCGCTTTCCCCGCACTAAAGCCTTCCCCGCATGGGGAAGGTGGCGCGCGAAGCGAGACGGATAGGGTGCTGGCGGTATGAAAATGAGAGAGAAAAAGCGTCTGAAACAGGCAATAAGAGAAAGCACCCGAGCACCGCTGGCGCGTTCCCATTTCCCGAAGCGGAAGGCGGCGAAACAAGAATACCGCTTTCCCCGTATCGTCATTTCGAGCGAAGCGAGAAATCTTCCTTGCAGACCGATCAACGATGGATGTGAGATAACGATGAGACAAAAAAATTTTTGCATTTCCTCACCAATGCAGAATGCAGATATCGCGTTAAGATCCCTCGGCTCTGCTCGGGATGACGATCCAAGAGGACGGGCTATCTCACATCCCCTTTCATCCCTTCCCGTAGAAGGCTGCCCCTGCGGGGCAGATCTATCCTCCGCCTTCGGCGCGCCCCTTCTTCAAGTGGCTACTCTACTGGCATGCAAAACGCAATCTGCGAGAGAAATCAGTAAAACCCCAAATACGAGAATACCGCTTCCCCGTATCGTAAGCCTTCCCTGCATGGGGAAGGTGGCGAGCGCAGCGAGACGGATAAGGTACTGGCGGTATGAAAATGAGAGAGAAATAAGCGTCTCAAACAGGCGATAAGAGAAAGCACTCTATCCGCCGCTAACGCGTCCCCCTTCCCCCGATGCGGAAGGCGGCGAAACGAGAATATCGCTTTCCCCGTATCGTCATTTCGAGCGAAGCGAGAAATCTTCCTTGCACACCGGTAAAGCGAAGACTGTGAGATAGCGATAAGGCCAAAAATGATTTTTGCGTTTCCTCACCCATGCAGGACGCCGCTACCACGTTAAGATCCCTCGGCTCTGCTCTGGATGACGATACGGGGGCGGGGCTATCTCACATCCCCTTTCATCCCGCTGCGGAGCCAACCTCCGCCCCTTCGGGGCACCTGCTTCCAGAGGAAGGAGGGAAATACTGACATGATCCCTAGCTACTAATCCCTAGCTACTAATCCCCAGTCACTAGTCACCAGTCACTAGCTACTGGTCACTAGTCACTATCCCCCAGCATCCCACGCAAAAAGCGCAGCCCCTGCGGGCTGCGCTTTCTGATTTCAAAAACTACACATTGAAGCGGAAGTAGGCGATATCCCCATCCTGGATGATATAGTCCTTCCCTTCGACGCGGAGGAGGCCTTTTTCACGGACTGTAGCATACGAGCCGCAGTCCATGAGGTCTTTGTAGGAGACAATTTCCGCGCGGATGAAGCCTCTCTCGATATCGCTGTGAATCTTGCCAGCGGCCTTCGGAGCTTTCGTCCCTTCACGGACCGTCCAGGAACGACATTCATCCGGTCCGACGGTGAAGAAATTGATGAGTCCCAGCATAGAGTACGCACTGCGGATCAGACGATTCAAGCCAGGCTCCTCTTCGCCCAGATCGGCCAAGAAAGCCTTCGCCTCTTCGGCATCCAGCTCAGAGACCTCCTGCTCGATCTCCGCAGAGATCGGCACCCACTTGGCGCCTTCCTTTTCTGCCTGCGCCGCTGCCTTTTGGACGAAAGGATTCGCTTCCGGATCCGCGATGTCATCTTCCGCGACATTCAGCACATAAAGGACAGGCTTCAGCGTGATGAGATTCAGCTCCTTCAAGACATCCAGATCATCTTCCGAGAGATCAAGGGCTCTTGCCGGCGTCCCTTCCTGCAGCGCATCGAATACCTTTTCAAGCACCGGCAGATCGAGCTTCGCCTGCTTGATCCCTGCCTGCGCGAGCTTCGCCGTCTTGACCTTCTTCTTGTCGACACTCTCCAGATCCGCCAGACACAGCTCCGTATTGATGATATCCATATCACGGACAGGATCGATAGAGCCTTCTACGTGCGTGATATTTCCATCCTCGAAGCAACGGACGACATGCGCGATGGCATCCGTCTCACGGATATGCGAGAGGAACTGATTTCCCAGACCCTCGCCCTTGGAGGCGCCCGCTACGAGGCCGGCGATATCGACGAAACGAGTGAACGCCGGCGTCGTCTTCTTCGGCTGGAACATCTTCGCCAGATCATAGATGCGATGATCCGGGACCTCTACGACGCCCACATTCGGCTCGATGGTGCAGAAAGGAAAATTCGCCGCTTCTGCTCCGGCTTTTGTAATGGCATTGAACAGCGTGCTCTTCCCTACATTCGGAAGGCCGACAATGCCGATCTGCAGATTCGTACTCATGGATACTCCTTGTAAATATAGGTTCAGGGGTCAGAAGTGACCGATGACTGAATGCGAAAACGCCACCCCTCATTCCCAATTCGGGAAAAGCGATCTTCTCATTTCTCAATGCATGAGCCGATCGCTATCTTCCCTCCCCTTTCAATTTATCTGGCAGCCAGTGCCTTCTTCATGCGTTCTACCGCTTCCTTCGTCAGCTCCGGCGTATTGAAAGAAGTCAGACGGACATAGCCTTCCCCGCACGGACCGAAGCCAGAGCCCGGCGTGCAGATGATTTCCGCCTCATTCAGCAGGAAATCGAAGAAATCCCAGCTCGTCATGCCTTCCGGCACCGTCAGCCATACATAGGGGCTGTTCACGCCACCGCAGGCAGGAAGACCTGCTTCCTTCGCGCCAGCCAAGATGACCTCAGCATTCTTTCTATAGATATCCAGCGTTTCCTGGATCTGCTTCTGGCCTTCTTCGGTGTAGATCGCTTCTGCGCCGCGCTGCACGATATAAGAGCAGCCATTGAACTTCGTGCACTGACGGCGATCCCACAGCTGGTTTGCCGAGATCTTCTCACCCTTCTTCGTTTCCAGCATCAGCTCCTTCGGAACGACGCAGTAACCGCAGCGGACGCCGGTGAAGCCAGCCGTCTTCGAGTACGAACGGAACTCGATAGCGACCTCCTTCGCCCCTTCGATCTCATAAATGCTGTGCGGCACATCATCTTCCGTGATGAATGCTTCATACGCAGCATCGAAGAAAATGACAGAGCCCGTCTGCTGTGCATAGCGTACCCATACCGTCAGATCCTTCTTCGTCAGCGCAGACCCGGTCGGGTTATTCGGCGAGCACAGATAAATGATCATCGGATCATGAGACGGCAGATTTGCCTTGAAGCCGCATTCTTCATAGCACGGCAGATATTCGAAGCGTTCATACGCTCCACGCACGAATTTGCCGCTTCTTCCGGCCATGACATTGCTGTCCACATAGACCGGGTACACCGGGTCAGTGATCGCGACGATATCCGATTCTGCAAAGATCTCCTGCATATTGCCGACATCGCACTTTGCGCCGTCGCTGACAAAGATCTCGTCTGGAGAAATATCACATCCGCGATCCTGGAAATCATGCTTCGCGATCGCTTCACGCAGGAAGAGATAGCCCTGCTCCGGACCATAGCCGCGGAACGTCTCCACATGTCCCATTTCCTCGACAGCCTTCTTCATCGCTTCGATCACGACCGGAGCCAACGGCTGCGTCACATCACCGATACCAAGGGAAATGATATTCGCATCCGGATGCGCGGCTTTGTACGCCTCCTGCTTCTTGCGGACTTCCGCGAACAGGTATGCACCCTGAAGATTCAGATAATTTTCATTGCAATGAGCCATAAGTTTCGCCTCTCCATTCTATCTATTTATGTCAGTATGACTATTATATTTTACCATATAGAGGAAGGAAAGGGAAATGAAAATGACGGCGCTGTGCAAATGCCGCGAAACGAAACAGAGTGACACAAGCGATAAAAAATCTCTCTATGCCTATAGGTATAGAGAGATCTCATCTTATACGATCTAAGGAAATGTATTTTCGGCCATCATCTTCTCTATCAACCATATACTCTCATCCACGTAACACTTTTCAATGCCATCCTACCAGTCCACCAAGAGCGGCAGCATGGAGCAGAATAATAGATTGGAAACTGGCTCACTTTTTATGTCATTCAGAGCACAAATCAGGATATAAACCATTTCGAATCAGTTGAATACCATTTACTGTTCTAACTCCAGTAGCATACATATCATACAAAGAAATCGGATATATTCTATTGTTTTTTACTACTTTTAGCGAACTATACATTGGAGATGAAAAAGTCTCATATATATCCTGTTTCATTTCGTCGCTAAAATAAACAACAAAAATCACATCTGGATCTAATTTGATCAACTCTTCACTACTAACCGTTCTCTCTTTTACAGGCATATAGCCACCCAATTGTTGAACCATATCGCCTACTAGCCATCCAGAGTCATAATTAAAAAAACCATTTCTATTTTTTTCTATCACCATTACTACCTGCTTTTCTCGATCTTCCGTTTCACTTTTTACACTGTCCAATTCTTGATGAATTTCTTTGATCATCTGATCTGTTTTATCTTTATGAGAAAAAATCCGCCCCATATCATCTAAGAATTTACACTCTTCCTCAATCGTTCCCTGAGATAATAAATGATTAGAAGTAGCTACCACATATGTTTTAATTCCTCGGGAATTCCACCAATGCGTTGATTTTCTGAATACGGAAGTAAAGGTTGACTTCCATCCTAATATAAAATCTGGCCTCTGCGCCAAAGAAGATTCGGTATTCAATGCAACAGCTCCAGAAAAATGAACCTTTTTTATTTCTTCCGGATATTTGTTACTCAACTCTTTATAAGCTTGGCTATTTTTTTGTAGAGATGTATTTATAACGCAATCTCCTTCTCCTAGTGACAATATGGTTTCTAAGGAATTGCGCTCACTAACTATAACTCTAGTTGGTTTACAATAAAATGTCATAACTTGCGGATGACCTTCAGAATCATATGTTTGTACATTTTGTGGATAATTTGATACTTTTGATAAAGCAAGATTATTCGAGGGCTCATATTCTTGAGGTGCTTGTACATTGTATTGATAAAACCCTATTCCTATAATAATAAATAAAGCCACTACTCCTGTTATATATGCATTTCTTCTTTTTTTCATGCTTTCCCTCTTTTATATAATAAATACAGAGAAGTTTGAGCCATTCAAACTTCTCTGTTATTTATTACATCATCCTATTAAAACTTATATTTTGCGCCAAGCATGAAGCTTCTACCAGGCATAGCATAAGCACCTTTGCCAACATATGGATGGAATTTAACTTCGTATCCCTCGTTAGTAAGATTGTCTACTGTCGCATAAACAGACCAATCTTTTGATACATTGTAATTTAATGCAAAATCCAAAATGATAAACCTATTAGAAGTGAAATATCTATCATCCATTCCACTATAGATTGTGGTGGTCAAAGAAGAAAACCATTTTCCACAAGAGTAGGTAAGATCTGCGATATACTTATTTTTAGGTCTAGTTGAGTTCAAATATGCATTAATTAACATTGAATCAATTCCTAAGCCTGGCTGGAATTTCATGCCTTTCTTCGCTGTCCACTGTTCATCGATGGTTGAATAAGATAATCCTAACCCCCAATGCTGATCGATTTGTTGATTAATTCCTAAATTAAATGCCTTTCTCTTTTGCTTCGCATTAACCGATTTAGTATCCCAGTCTCCGATTTTATCATCCCATACAGACTGTCTGCAAACAGCATTAGACATATCTGTATAATCATAATTGGCAAAAACATTGGTTCTATCAGAAATTCGTTTCTTTAAACCGATAGTATATGCATTCCCCTTATCATTTTCAAGCTTTTGATCTTCGTAAAGCATTGAGCTTGACTTGTAATCATTGGGGAGTAATGGCCTATTTATTTGTGTCCAACCAGCGAAAATGCTAAATCCATCATTAATAAGATACTGCGCATTAACGGCAGCTGTCACCTTAGAAAATGCACTGCCCCCATTGGTAGTCTTCCCGCTCTCACTAGTTGTACTAACAGCATTTGCATGTTGATATCTAAGAGATGGCGCTATTTCAAACTTGTTATTCACATGAATTTTATCTTGCAAATAACCATCTATTGTCGTTTGTTTTACATTTGTAGACGTCTCTCTTCCAGTCGTAGAGCTCACGCTAAAACTTTCATGACGTGATTTATCAAAAGTCCATCCTGTTAAAATGTCGTGCTTGCCATAAGATTTCCCGAGTTGTAGCTGTATTCCTCGATTGAAATCATAGTTTTTGCTGCGAGATGAATCTTTTGTTACCCTTTTAGCATTGACATAATCATTCCATTCAGGATCCCATGGCGTAGGAATTGGCTTATTTGGCCAAACTACACTATCTGAAGGTCCCCAAGAATTCCAATATTTATGCGATTGTTTATACACTCGAACAAAACTTTCCATCTCATTTTCTTTGGCAAATGAATACGAGAGATCAAAATCATTATTCAGGTGCGCTGTGTACGTTCTCTTAAATCCATTGATATACCAATCATTTCTATACCCAGGAACTTTGATATCTCCATATTGCTTTTGAGCAATAGTATCCTTAATGCGTTTCCAATCAGTTGGATTCATATATCTATAATCAGGAGGCGTAATTGGATATCCATCATTTGCTCCCGTATAATTGTATGAAAATGTCAGACGATGTGTATCATTAAAATATTTATCCAATCTAATATTAACTGCATCATCTTTAAAATCCGTGCCATGATTTGTATAATTTTTACCAGTCATTTGGTCATAATAATGTGTATCTCCCCCCATATCTCTCATGGCAGAAATAAAATATCTCGTGCTACCATCACTAGAAGAGCCAGACATATTGGCTCTGTAAACATGATGCCCCCATGAACCAGTTGCCAAATCTATAGAAGCTTGTGGTTTAAGTGCCCCTTTTTTGGTAATTATGTTAATTACGCCACCAGTAGCATCAGCTCCATAAACAGATGCACCTGGCCCTTTAATAACCTCAATTTTATCAATATTATCAATGCTGGTTACTTGATCTAGATTGGCTAATGCATTTGTATGATTCGTTGATTCCGATGCCATAACCCCACTTACAGCATTATCAATTCTACGACCATCAAGACAAATTACAACATGTTCATCACCATTAATTGTGACCGTTGTATTATACTGCGTACCTGCGCCATATTCTCCTCCATGATAGCCAATAGAATTGACTTGTACCCCTGGTAAATTTTTTACTGCACTGGTAATTGTTGAATAATGCCTTTGCTCAATTTGTGCACTATCTATGACGTTAACGTCTCCCCCTGTGCGATAATAAGACTGTTCCGTGATGGTATTGCCAAATCTATCTATTTGGCGATCGGCATCAACTTCAATCCCCTCAAGGGTATACATTCTAGCAGCTTGCGTTGCTACCCCCCCAGAATTGTCAACATGGCTGCAGCCACTAAAATTCGGTAATTATTCTTCTTCATAGAATACCCCTCTTTCTAAAAACAATTAAAAACCTACCACCTCTCCCATGGATCCCTGCTTACCCGGGCAAAGCATTTAAAGTTTATTCAATTAACAACATTGCTTTTTCTAATGCTTATGATGGTTAAGCTAATTATATCACATATATTTTCTAATTCAATAATCATTAACTGTTTTTTTTAGATACCCATTGGTAATAATACTTCTTTCTGCATGATACACTTCTTAGTCAATATTACTCAAATCCATGCCTATCACAATGTTCACCATTCATAAGCTGGCATCAAAAAACAAAAAGTGACCCTCTGTCTATAAAAAGGGTCACTTTCATCACAAATGCACTTGTCAACAAAAATTGGACACGAAACTAAAAAAATTAGGCATAAAAATTGAATACTTGTACAAGATACAGTGAATCTTCCAACATCGTCTCGGGAACCGCCAGACACTTTATGCCAACTACAACTTGAATAAGTTCAGCATTTAGAAATATGGCGTTCTCGGTACTGCTTCGGCGTCAAGTAGCCCAATGTATAGGCTGGCCTATATTCGTTAAAGAAATGGATGTAATCATCCACCTCTTCCGCGATGGGCTTCTCTCCGGTCACGTGCAAGTCCATGAACATCTCGGCCTTAATCCATCCATTAACAGATTCCATTGAAGCGGATATTTGCTTTGGCAAATAATTGCGCACCCCGGCAAGACCAAGCAGCTCCAGCATTTGCTCCGTGCGCTCGTCTATAACATTTTTCGGAAGGTGCTTTTGCTCCATTCCAAAGCGGATATTTTGCTCCACCGTAAGCCACGGAAAAGCCGACGACTCCTGAAAGGCAAACGCAATATTGTGCTTTTTTGGGTCGGCTTCTTCCCCGTCGATAAGCAGCCTTCCGCTTGTTGCGTCCCATATTTTGCTTAGTATATTAAGAAAGGTCGTTTTTCCGCAGCCGGTTGGACCGACTATGCAGACAAATTCGCCCTTTTTAACATCAAAGGATATATTATCGAGCACACGCAAATCTCCAAAGTCCTTTGTAAGTCCTTCTACCTTTATCTTGACATTTTCACCGTCCAAAGCCGCAGCCCCCTTTCCTCTTTTATATCCGCTATTCATCGGCATTGCCGGTAGCGTATTTTTCTATTTTGCTTCTAATCTTCAAAAATTTATCGCCGCAGCGGTTGCGGGGTCTTTCTATATCAATTTCATATTCGTTGGTAATATGCGCCGGGGAACCGCCGAGCACGATTATTCTATCCGCAAGATAAACAGCCTCTTCAATATTATTAGTAATAAAAACGACGGTTTTTCTTTCCCTCTCCCAAATTTTGACCAGCTCGTTTTCCATGGAGTACCTTGTCTGGGCGTCAAGAGCACCGAAAGGCTCATCGAAAAGCAAAAGGTCACATTCCTTTGCATACGCCCTTGCTATGGCAACCCTTTGCTTCATTCCGCCGGAAATTTGCCTCGGGTAGCTGTTTTCAAAGCCCTCAAGATCAACAAGCTTTAGATATTCTTTTGCCTTGCTTTTCCGTTCCTCCTTTGGAACTCCCTTGAATTTCATCGGCATTTCCACATTTT
>OQVL01000322.1_pt1 | contig 23885 bp, 13 predicted proteins | sample 1691501 | NCBI WGS metagenome assembly OQVL01 (sample SAMN03418253, study PRJEB22391) | human gut metagenome | biome: human-gut; feature: organic feature; material: feces | host: Homo sapiens | place: Tanzania | collected 2013-01 | reverse complement strand
GGTAATCCTGAATGCACCGGAAGACAATAGTTTTTTTAACCGTTTGCAGTATTCCTTTCTCTTTGGTTTAAGATGTTCCCTTTGCTCTGCGTTTTCAAGATGACCTACGACATAATCAAAACTATCATATATATTCCTATTGTCAGCAATTTCATCAATAAGATTGCTGATCGGGAACGTTCTTGCTGTTTTTGTTGCAAGTGGTTCTGAACTATAAAATGGCAGTTCTGTAATATCCATAAGCCTTCAGGCGCTTTTGTTATTTTTCAGCGTTCTTCCTTTCGGAGAGGAGTGCTGAGGCTTGTGTCCCTCGGAAGATGAGTTTGCTATCTCGTAGCATTTACAGTGCTTCCGATTATTGTTGTCCAAAGGGGCAATTCGTTTGCGACTAAATGTGAGCCGAGAGCCGTTGTTCGTGTTCGAGTTCGAAGAAACGTTATTCGCATTCGAGTAAACGAGACCGCCATTCGCATTCGCGTTATTACTCGCACGACCAACGACACGGCACCGGGGACACGCCACCTTTTATTTCGTTTTGTTATTAATTACTATTTCTGTTTTTGAGTGCGACCACGGCTTACTTTGCGCAAGCCGTGGAATAAATGTTTTGTTATTTGACAAACTCTATTTTGCCACTGAAGGCGAGCCGAGAGCCGTGGTACGCGCCCGAGCCCGAAGAAACGCTAACCGCAAACGAGTAAACGAGACCGCCACTCGCATACGCGTTATTACACGCACGACCAACGACACGGCACCTACTATGGGAATAATAAGCACAGTCAGAATAGTTCTTGTTGAATGCAGAGTTGTCATTTGTTACTTTGCCCGGTACATAGTCCATGTATCTGCCAAAGCGGACACGACCGATGCAATATCCTGATTGTGATGAGTTGTTGATACCTTGAACTACACGTTCTGTATCAGTCTGCACATCGTAAATATGCCAACGTGCATCAGTTGGATAACTACCTTCATCAGTAGGACATTTTTTCGCTTTCCAGTCAGAAAATGACTTGACATTCACAGCAACGTGCGACATCCATTCATAGTTACAAGCCACGAAGTTCTGAATACCAAACATCAAGTTGCCATTACCCGAACTTGTGTTTTCTTCTGTGCGGTTGCCAAGAGCATTGATGTTTATTCCATTGAGTGTCTGACCACCTGTCGTATATCCAGCGCCACAGCCACGACCACACACGGCTTGAATATCACGATTACCAACCAACTCCATGATGATATTGGCAAGATCCTTAGACTGCTCGTAAGATATAGCGTGGAAGCCTTCTCCTCTCATCTCGCATAGATTGATGCAATCCTGACGAGTTCGGTTCAAAGATGATGGCGCAGACAAGTTGGTAACTTTGCCTTTGCTGTCATAAGTCCAAGCGGAAGAAGTTGTTGAAGTTCCAGTTCCGACCACAGCTTTTGTCCCCGATATTGAGCGAGCACGGTTAAGGCTGTCTTGTCCCATTCCATAAACTCCAACAAGGAACTCTTTACGAAATACCCAGTCAGGCTCAATCGCTTCAATAGAAGAACTATCCACGGCAATTGCTTCTTGGTCATCACAGCCAATTTGCGAAATGAACATAAACTTGTCAGCACCAGAAGGAACATTGGTGAAGATATAATCCTCTCCGGCTATGAAGCCAAACTGGGAATGAGATATAGCCATTTTGAATGTGCTGATAATCTTACCGTCAGCATCTACAAAGACGCAACCAAGGGTATCATTGTTGATGCCAGGCCAACGGACTTGTTTCATTCCGCTTACTTCAATTGCGTAAACACTGCAAGCAGAGTTAAGCGTTGTAACAGGTGCTTCACCTACAACTTGACTTGACAATACAAGTGCGGCATTTGCTTCAACAAGAATGTCTGACAACTTATGACGAATGACCTTGGTTGATGTAGAGATTGGCTCATCTGTACAAATTGAACGAATGCCATATTTTGTCTGGTTTTTGAAGTCATTTACACCCTTATACCAATGGTTTGGAATATGCTTGAAGATGTCATATCCCATACCCGAACTGTCTGTAAGGTCAATGCTTGTGCCGTCAGCCATAAAGTTATAGTTATCATCGCTGATTTGTTCACAACTCATAACCTTAGTATCGGAGTTGTATGTACCCTTTACAGCGTGGCTCATATCATCAAGACGTTTGAAGTGTCCGCTTGGAACATAATCATTGCCAAACAAATATCCAGTGCTGTTGTCAAGGTTCGTAATGTTCTCGCAATCATCTTCTGTATCGGTATAACTAACGATTGAGAATTGGGAATTAATCACGGTCAATTCAGGAAAATATTGGTTGAGTGATTTTAAGCCTACGACACCATCGGAATCGTCGTCTTCAATCAGTTCTGACAATATCCACCGACCGATTAAGCCTGAACATTTGCCACTTTCCTCATACGCCTTTCCAGTAGCATCAAGACCGATTGCACCAATAGAGCATATCTTTCTCAACACACTGACACTTGCTGTCATATTGATGTTGGGAATACGAATCTCTTTAATTGAGCCACCAGTTGCAATCTCCATAACGATGTTTTCCGTATCAATATGGCTACAACCCTCAATCCACAATCTATTGATGCCAGCAACGCTTGCAAGAGTAAGACCACCTGGATATGTCAAGTTCGGGAGGTTTACAAGTTCAAGTGAAGTCATTGTTGCCGGAAGCGTCAGCGTTTCAATAGGCGATGTTTGGGCAATGGCACAAGATGTGAGTTTGGTATCTGTTGCCGTGATACTTTCAATACGAGGACAGCCTTTTGCATCTACACTTGTCGCAGTGGTTTTGCTGATGTCAAGTTTGCGCAGGAACGGCATATCTCCAAGGACAATGGAGCCAAGAGGATTAAAGCCATTCAGTGATGTGTTTGCAGTATGCTTATCACCGCCAAGAATTATCTCCTCTGCAAGTTCAAGTTTGCTCAAATCATCAAAATGGAATGCAAGCGACATTTCAGAAAGGTCAATCTTGCTCATTCGTCCCGGCTGATATATGTAGAGCAATGCTCCTGCATCGTGGGCAAAGTTGGTGAACTCGTGCGATTTTCCAGCTTCAAGGAACACAGTTTCTGACAACTGACCGCTTGCATCATTTCCGATACCGAAATATCCGGTTGCAGATGCTGTGATGTATATTTTAGAATTTTCAGAGATAGCAGACACACGACCACTCAACGGATTGGTGAAGAAATCGCCAGTCTGATAGTAGCCGTCACGTATCGCCCAACGCTGTTCAATGAATCGTGGCATTGTCGTCAATCCCAATCCGTGCAAAGCATAGAAGTAGGGCAAATTGGCAATGCTTGTATGGTCAATATACTTACGCTCTCCGTCATACGAAGATATGACCTTTGGCCAGAATTGCAGTCTGCTTTCCACGAAGAAATACATTGCGCCATCTGGAGAGAATGGAACCATTGTGCGACCACCAATTTCTGATGTCTGATTACGCATCTTGTTGATTACGCTTTTCAGAGAAATTGTGGTAACACCGAGGTCATTGCTGTTCCAACATTCTTGCTGCTTGTCAATGTTGTTGAACAGCACAGAGCCACTACCCATATAAGGGTTGGTGTAACCGCTTTCTTCATCAGTCGGTTTCATCGGATCCACCTCGGCATCAATATCACGACCGCCATCGTTATCCGAGCCATTGCAGGTGTCGCAGTCATACACTTTGTTCAGATACATTCGTGTAGGCTCCATATTCTTGTAGCCAGAATAGACACCATTCTCTACCGAACAACCATCTTCAAGGAAGAACATTGGCTGCATATTCTTTGCTCGCTGATCTACTGCTGCCAAATAGTCGGAAAATCCGGTGTAAGCCATTGCACTTTCAAGAGAAATGTATCGGTAGGCGTTTTTCTTCCAAATGTCTTTCCAACCATCGACCTTTGAATAGTCGCAAGAATCAAGGAAACGCAATACATTGAACAAATCGTATGGTACTTTCTTACCAAGAGCAAGGTCTTCTTGCAATTGGTCATTGTCAATCATACATTCAAAGTAATACGTCCACGCAGGATATGTTTCAGCGGCAAGACCGAGTTTGTTCACCCACGATGATTTCTGTGCAATAGGCTTCATCATATCATCTACTGTGGTTACACCCTGGAACCAGTCCATACCGGCATATTGAAGCAACTCATATCCGCTAACAGGATTGAGTACATCGCCAGTAACAACCCACTTGCCATTGACTTGTTTCATTGAACCGGTTGAACGTTTCCAAGCACCGCTTACATAGCGATAAATGGCATAATCTCTACCGCAGTATTGAGAGATGAGATATACGCTGTTTGTGTCAAGTCCGTCAGTTGTCTTGAAACGTGCTTCTGTTTGTGCAAGTGTTTCGCCGGCAGTTCCGAAGAACTCTATGAAATCACCATAGTTCAGACAGCCTTTGTTATATCCTGGTGTATCTATGAAACCAAGTGCGACTTGCTCTCCCTTATCTTCTTTCCAATTGCCTTTTGCATGGAACCAAGCATCTTGCAGAGTGTCGGTAGTTGCACGGAAGCAGGCAATCGGGTGATTTTTGGTAGAGTGGTCCATTTGCAAACCAGTAAGTACGTCATCACCGCCCAAATCTTGCGTGCCGTCAAATGCACGTTGTGCAGGTGTCTGATAAGCAGTGCCAAGGGCACGGAACGTTGCATTCATCATATCGCATACACCGCAGTCATTAGCATTGCTACTATCCGAGTAGTCCACCTTGACAGTGATAACATCAACGAATAGTCCAGTCTCGCTTACATACACTTTGTTGTGCTTTGCAGCGAGTATGGCTTTACGACCGAGTTCGGTGCTTTCATCGGGATTAAGCAATGTTACGGTCGCTTTCTTTCCGGTAGTCTTGTTCTTCTTGTTGAAGTTGAAACGGTCATTCTTAATTGGTCGTTGTGCTGATGTCGTTCCTTGACGTCTCCAAAGCGTGTTTACAGCCTTGAAGTTCACTTCAGGGTGTTGCGGATTGAAGTAGTAGAGTGTACACGAGAATTGGTCTGATGTACTCGTACCACCATTCATCTTATAATCATAGTTGTCAAACGTTGTTTGGTCTGCGACAATGACATAGTAAGGAATACCCTTTGCTTCCATAAGCGACATCGATGGCTTGCCAGTTGTATCAAGTACGTTCTCTTTGTCGTACTCAGCAATCATAGCGGTAACATCGCTCAGTTTGCAAAGGTAGTTTTGGAACGCTTGCAACCACTCCATATAGCTGTTATAAGCCATAAAGTAGTTGAGATTGAAATCACCATTCGTGGAATTGAATGTGATAGTCTTGTTTTGTCGGAGTGCGCTTGTCCCCGGTTGATAGCCAATGGCTGCACATTCTTCGCCATTCACATACAATTTCACAAACGAATAATTCGTACCTGAAGATGCGTCCGATGCTTTATAGGTTACATACTTTGTTCCTGGCTCTACGACAACGGCAACCGTAACCTTTTCTCCGCATCTGAAACCCACTCGCTGTCTTTTAGGTGTGCCATTGAGAACTGTCAGTACAACTTCATTGCCTTTAACGTAGAAGCCAACACCTGCCGACGGGTCATAACACTCGCACAGCATTGCGTCTTTGTCTTTGACGCTTTTTGTTGAAAAGGCAAACTGCAATGCACAACCACTTGTTTCAAGTGCTGATGACGAGAATGGAGAGAAAGGTATTTCCGCTGTAACATTCTCTGCGATACGCAATACTTGTTCACCAAGAACCGGAACAAATCCATTGGAGTTGTAGTTACAGCCATTAACGACCATTGAGTAATCACCATCTTTGATACTGTGGTCTGTCTCATTGTTGCTTCTCGTTGAGAAATCAAACGAAAACAAAGCGCCTTCTTTTACGCTTGCATCAATAGCAGAACCTTCAACAGTCAAAGTGATTGTTGCGCTTTCAGAAGAACTGCTACGGGCAAAAATATCAATGCTCTTACTTCCGTCTGTTACATAACCCTGTATCTGCTTGCTTACATTGTACGGCTGACCAATCGGGCAGTTTACAGTAGTTGCGACAATGCCGTCAATAACGACCTCTACCGCAGTTGTTGTCTTGTTTGGAGTATATGCTGCCACATCAACCGAAAGGCTGTCATACAAGCGGATTTTGCCGTTGTTTCTATCATCATAGCGTAATGCTACCAGTGGCACAGAAGATGTGCTATCAACACACATTATGGTCGTATAGATAATGTTGCCTTTTACACCTGATGCTATATCAGTACCTTGTATCCGTATTGGATAAGCGCCGTGAGAAAGCACTTCTCCATTGCCAAACGCATTGTTCGGATTGATAGAGATGTTATGTGAATACGTGTCTAAGACGGTAGCCGTTCCGAGTACTTTCCATTCGCCATTGTAGAGCATCTCGGTTTTGACAAGAATACCTTGCTTTGTGCTTACATTGTTCTCAAACTTATACATTGGCAGAGACTTCTCTTTACCACCTACTTCAAGGGCGGTTGATGATGTATAGTTGAGTGTCTGAATGCAAGTACAAGTAACATCAACGGCAGTAACAGTTATGGTTCTGCTCTTAGTGTTGCCGTCAGCATCTGTCGCTGTGATTGTGAAATCCTTGCTTGATGCAGATGTAATGAAGTCTGTGAAGTCAAACTTGAATTTGAAATCAGTGGCGCTTGTTGATGAAGCCGTGTTTACGGTATCGCTCCACAGCACGATGCGTGTAAGAGGGTCAATGATGCTTATCGTTTTGATTGTGCCGAGGATTTCGGTATCACCGTCAAAACTTACACTTTTGATTGCCGCACGCAGAGTGATGTTACTCCCGAATGCACCGAATATCGCTTGTGTTTCAGGATAAATATTGAGTGTTGAACCACTTTGTGTACCACCACCATTGCTACGTGGGATTTTTATTGCATCACCGACTTTCTCGCCTTTGGCATTTACACCTTGAAAAATATAGTTCTCTGCATCACTAAGGTCGTCAAAGTTTGCAACAGGCTTTGTTTGGAATGCTTCAAACGCGCCACCCGAAGTCAAGACCTCTTTGCTGTCTTTTTCAACTTCATCAGTGGAAGCAATATCACTGCCACCACCTTTTCCGAAGTCTTTCCATTGGCTTTCATTGGTGGCTGTCATATCGGTCAGTTTGCCTTGGTACTGTTTTGTCTCCCAAGTGTTTGTTTCTGCATCACGTCTATACGTTATGACAAGACCTTCCTTACGATACTTTATACCGCTTGACTTCTCATAGTCTATCAATGCTTGAATAGCCATTGACAAAGTATAGTCTTTGTCCTCGTATAATTGATTGATGTTGATAACAGGTTCTACACCTGCGGATATTCCTGCTGTGTCAATCCAATTTCCAATTTCTACGAAGTCAACCTTCTTGGTGGTGCTACCGATATATTGGTATGTTTTCCACGATTTGTCCGCTATGGCAAAAGTGATTTGCATACCGAGTTTGTTCTTTCCTTTTTCGCAAGCAACCTCAATGGCGGTCTGCAAGTTGTAGTATGGATTGGTGCTATCAACAATAGGAACCTCATTCGTTACGTTAAAGCAGTTACCGACTGACGAGTTTTCCTCAATGAGTTTGACGATTGCTTCTTTGCTGGATCCAACAGAAGCAAGTGCGTTTTCAGATTTTAGCCAAACATAAGTAGCACCGCTATTGTCAATGAAAATACGGTCTGGGCGAGGAAACTCCGATGTTGTGTTATAGTCAAGTCTCTCTGGCCATTCGGAGCAAAAGTATAATGTGCCATCATTGTTAATGTCAATACCGATACGGAATGATTTGTCAATGGTGGAGTAGTAAATGTCTTTCTCATCGTACTGATATGGAAACGTCTCTGATTCATCCCATTCAAATCCACCACCTGCATCACTGAACGATTTTGTAAACACATTACCAAAACGGCGAGCAAGACCGACTTTTTCAAATTCGGCAATTTTATCAGCAAGTTCTTTTCCCTCATTTCCCGGATATGCGTCTTTATCTGTATATCCAAGTTTCATATCAGATCCAATGATTATGAGAGATGATGAGCCTTTACGATATACTTTGCTTGTGGAAGTACAAGTATAGATTTTGCCAGAAACCGGTGTGCGACCATTGTCTGTGGCTATGCCAAACTTATCTGCATCACCCCAATTGGGATAGTAGTTAAAATTATTTACTATCAAGCTTGGCTTACCATCAACATCTTTCCATACATCATCTGTCACAGAAAGTTCCGGCGAAGCCAATGCCTTTATCGTTGAATTAGGACGAAGCACAGAACCCCATTCATCTTCTGCGACAGTAAAACGAGCGACTGCAAGAACGAATGTGGAAGTAGCTTCATTATACACAACCATACAGCCGCTGTCAGTTGATTTCTTTGCAGTTGTGGTTGATTGTAAAGTAACGTCAGATACTATCGAATTAAACTCTATAACATTATCAAACTCTGTTGGTATATGTTTAGAGGGTACTAATCCGTTTCCATCAAGTGGTGCGATGCCATTAGTGGCACCTATTTTGTTGTTTACTTTCTCAATTGATGTTGTATTATTTTTTGCCACTTCCGATGCTTTGCCAGCAGTCTTTAGTGCGCTGTCAGCAGTTTTCTGTGCATTTTCAGCCTTGCTTTTTGCATCAGAAGCGGTATTCATAGCATTGTTGGCTATTGTCGTGGTGCTATTGAGAGTATCTTGAAGTGTTTTATCCGTATTCTCCCTTGCCTTGGTTTCTTCAGACAAAGAAGAATCTGTTGAGTCAATAATATCAACAAGCATCTTGCCGACACGCTCTGCGGTATTGTTACCCTCGCTATCCTCATAGCGTATGACTTCTGCCTGGTTTTTGAGAAGTGATTTATTGTTAAGTGCCATATCGTGAGTTTTTATCCTATTTTTCTAATTTTAATTCCTCCGCTTGAAGTGGATTTACCAATGCCATTTGAAATCAGTCCTACACGCTTGCAGTAATCAATACAGTCTTGCAAATAAGAGTTTGCAACTTCTATCGTATCGTTATAGCAAGACGAGCGTTCTGCCGTTGATATGTGGGTGGAGTAGTCCGATTCTTTCAGAACAATGCCATATCTTGTTGGTTGGAAATCTCCAACCATAACATTCTTGGCAAATACGTAGTAGGATATTGTGGCTTTCAAGCCGGTGAAATGAAATACATCACCACGATACACATAAGAACCGCCTGAAAGCAATTTTTCAAGGGATTCATCAATATCGTCTTGAAGTAATAGATGATATAACTTATCGCCAAGTACTGGCTTAATGCTCATCATCTCAACTTCAGTGATATATGCAAGCAGTCTTTCATCATTGATGTTGTTGCCCATTGGGCGTCCGGCAATGACTACTTCATTGGTTTGAATGAGGTGTTGTTTCATCTTGCAACGCTACTGATTGGTTACTAACGTATGGTAGAGGTTCTATCTCGTAATCATTACTTGGATTTGCGACCTCATACCATTTATCAAATATTCTCTTTAAGGCACGAGAAATGGCTCTACGTTCTTTGTTTACGAGTGAATTGTAATATTCGTAGGCTTCTGCCAAAACAGTGCCGCTAAAGCCAAGTTTGCCAGCCCTGATACAATACCACGGCTCTTGACCGAATGCCGAATAAATTCTTTCAACAATGCTTTGCTCTGTGCAGGTGAATTTAGCGTCATAGTTTGTGCCTTCAACGTTGATAAACTCAGGCTTGTCATCATCGGCATTGAGTGTTATATCCATTATTGAGCAACAATTCGCATCACCTTGGAATACATCAAGGCTCTTGCTGAAATCATACTCATCGTCTTTCTCTATGGTATTCCCATTCTCATCAAAGTCATAACGGACACCCTTCTTGTGTACGAACATACCGGCAAGCATAAATCCGTTACGCACATTTCTGTATTTTACGTTGTCAAGACCTTCATCTGTGGAAAGACACGTTACGACCTTATCGTAAATAGGTTTGGGATATTGACAAAAGCCATCAAGGCTGAACCATAGTATCTGACCTGAATACATATCTATGCCGCCCTCGTGTTCAATCTGCGACATTACCACTTTCTGAATGGGATTGAACATATATATCTTTTTGACGGATTTCTTATCTACGGTCAGTTTCTTGCCTTTCCGTGTACTTTCACCAGTCCAATCCGGGTGAACATTGACATATAGTACTTGACCGTTCTCATCTTCCTCTTCAAGTCTGCAATCTTGGAATGGAACGTGTTGCAGTTCTACTATTTCTGCAGCGGCATTGTAATTGACGTGGAGCGCAAAGCCATTTGCTTTCGGATGGTTGAGCCAGTCGCGCAGACGGTCTGGATGACTCTTGTATATCTTGCTGATGGCTACATAGATATTGAAGCATTCGTTCACCTCGTTTGCCCTTACTTTAGGGGTAAAGATGATGCGGACTGCCAGAATATCGTAGATTTCGTCGAACGAGACATGCTTGTTCTGCATCTTGTTCCAGATGGAATAAGGGCTCTTTACACGAGCTTTGATCTTGTATTCTACGCCCAACTTATCGAGTTCTTCACGGATAGGGGCGGTAAACTGTGCAAAGAGATTGTCGCGCTGGGCTTCTGTATCTGCAAGCTTATGCTCTATGTTGGCATATTCCTGCGGATGGTCGTATTTAAAACTGAGATTCTCCAACTCCGTCTTGATCTTGTTCAGTCCCAGGCGGTTAGCCAATGGAGCATAGATATAGAGCGTTTCTCCGGCAATCTTGTATTGTTTATTTGCCGGTTGGGAAGCGAGGGTACGCATGTTGTGCAGACGGTCGCAGATTTTGATAAGGATGACACGGATATCATCGCTCATGGTGAGCAGGAGTTTCTTGAAGTTTTCAGCCTGCGCAGAAGCCTTATCTCCAAAGATACCACCGCTGATCTTGGTCAGTCCATCTACAATCTGTGCTATTTTAGCACCGAAGATATTGGTGATGTCTTCTACTGTATAGTCAGTATCTTCCACCACGTCATGGAGTAGGGCAGCGCAGATGCTGGTAGAGCCTAATCCCATTTCTTCGCAGGCGATTTGTGCCACGGCGATAGGGTGCATGATATATGGCTCACCAGAGAGTCGGCGTACTCCTTTGTGAGCTTGTCGTGCAAAGTTGAAAGCTTTCGTTACGATATCTACTTTCTTGCGGTGGCGTGAAGCCACGTATGTGTCTATCAAATGCTGGAAAGCATCATTGATGAGCTTGTTGTCTGCCTGCTCTCTTTCCAGTTCCTTCAAGTTCTGATCGTTCATGGTTTTACCCTCCTGCTGAAATTTTTAGTTGATGAATCAGTATGCTTTGTCTGTCGGCAAATCAAGGTGTATTACTTCACCTTGATCTTCTTGCCGGCACGTATTGTGCTACCAGAAATACCATTCAGTTTGCGCAGTTTCTTCACGGTCGTGTGATTGCGTGCTGCTATTTCTGATAAGGTGTCGCCATTCTTGATGGTTACACTCTTGCTGCGAGTTTTCTTGCCTTTCTTAGTTTTCTTGCTCTTTCTGCTGCTGTAAGAGCTTCTGCTTCTTGAGCTGTAAGAAGATCTGCTGCGGCTATAACTGTAGTTGCGACCTACAGAAGGTGCATCTTCCTTGACATCCACTACATCGCGCTTCAACAGCAGTTCATCGGTCTTGAAATTGTAGATTGAGTCTTCATTGTCGATGAATGCTCCCACGAGAGATTCAGGCAGACGTACTGTCTTAGGCTTGTTGAGGCCGTTGACGATGTCGCGGCGGTATTCCGGATTGAGGTTGCGCAGATGTTCGATATTGATATTCAATACCTGTGCAATCTGCTCTAAATGAAGATCTCTGTTTACTACCACGGTGTCTGTCTTGGCTGGCAACTCTGTAACCATCGGACAGATATTGTGCTCGCAGTAGTAGTTCATGATATAGTTGGCTGCGATGAATGCAGGTACATATCCACGGGTCTCCTTTGGGAGGTATGGATAGATGCTCCAGTAGTCAGCAGAACCCTTGGCACGGTGGATGGCCTGGTTTACCTTGCTTGGACCGCAGTTGTAGGCAGCGATTACCAATCCCCAGTCATCGAAAATCTTATAGAGGTCGCTCAGGTAGCGGGCTGCAGCATAAGAAGCTTTCACCGGGTCGCGGCGCTCATCTACCAATGAGTTTACTTCCAGTCCATAGCGCTTGCCTGTGGCCAGCATAAACTGCCAGAGACCTGTGGCACCTACTCTTGAAACAGCCTTCGGATTGAGCGCTGATTCGATGACAGGCAGATATTTCAATTCCAAAGGCAGGTTGTATGCCTCCAAAGCCTCCTCGAAGATAGGCATGTAGAAGTTGCTGGCTCCCAACATAAAGCTGACAGAGCGGCGCAACTTGCCGCTATAGCGGTCGATGAATTTCTGTACCACCTCATTGTATGGCATCTCTATGATGGTAGGGAGTCTCTTCAGGCGGTCGATATATACCTCTTTAGGATATGTCCGGTTTTCATCCTTGTAGTTGCATGCTGTATCCAGCATCATATATGTCTGAGCATTGTAGAGATGGAGCAGGCTGTCGAGATTGTCCTCCAAACCGGTAGGAACTTCGATTTCTTCTGCTTTTCCTTCTTTGTCTGTTACGGTGATCACATCATCGTTGTCACCGTCTTCGGTTTGCGCTTGCATCCCGGTTGAACAGCTAAGCAATATAGCTGCAAATATGATTACTTTCTTCATTCTGATATAATGGTCTATTTTGCTTTTTCGATTTTCTTATATATATAATAATGTATATAGTTTCTTCCCGCAATGTATTTTTCCTTTTTCCGGAATGGGTATTTCCCTCTTTCCTGAAGAGGCAGGAAGGTTTTCTTTAGAATGTGAGAGAGCATTGCAGTCCAAGCGTAGAAGAACGCAATGGGTTGCGGGTTCTCTGGTTGTTGTTGATTACCGTAGGCTCTACTCTGAGCGACAGGTCGTCTGAGATGTCAAATTCAGAGAGGGAGGCATCCACGTATGCATCGATGACGGAGAAGGCATATACGCCTATCATCACAAACATGCTCATATCTCTCCACCTGCGGTAGCGGTCTTTGCGTTTGCGGAAGATTTCCTTATATCGCTCTATGTTGCTGGCATCTATTTGGGCACCCAAGTGCAGAAACTGGTTGTAGCTCTGTGTGTTGGGGTCATCGTCCATGATGTCCAGATATGCCTGTGAGTAGTCATGATACATCTGGTTGTTCCAGCTCATGGCATAGGCACATCCCACGAAGCCGCCGTAGATGATAGGCAGCTTCCAGTATTTTCTGTTGTAAATCTGTCCTGCACCTGGCAATACGAGGGCAAGCCACATGGCACGCTTGGTGTCTGGCCTCCAGGTGGCCCAGTTGCGCTTCTTTCTCAGTGCTTTAGGGGCGAGGGCTTTGCTCAGGGAGGCACTGTCGATGGTAATCGAATCCTCCAGGTTCAGGCTTTCTACGGCGAGTGAGTCCTTTTGTGCCATTGCCTGTGTAGTGCCCAGCCATAGCAGTGCCATGATGCAGATATGTGATAACTTGAAATTCACTTTCTTAATTTTTGTTTTGGTTTAATTGGTCGAAAACGCTCATGATGCGCTCCAATTCTTCCTCGTTGGCGAAAGGAATGCTGATTTTTCCCTTGCCTTTTGGTGAGCAGGTGAACTGTACCTTGGTGTTGAGGAATTTAGAAAGACGGTCTTTCAGCATCGTAAACTCCTCTGGTACCTGTGTCTTGGATGTGATCGTCTTCTTGCCACTCTCGATATCCTCACCGTTTTTCAGGTGCTGCACCATTTCTTCTACCTTTCTAACCGAGTAACCGTTTTTCTGGATTTCCTTGAAGAGTTTGATCTGTAGCGACGGGCTGTCGAGTGCAAGCAAGGCACGGCAGTGTCCCATGTCGATTTCCTTCTTCTGCAATGCCATCTGCACCTGAGCTGGCAGTTTCAGCAGGCGGAGGTAGTTGGCAATGGCTGCTCTACTCTTTCCTACGCGCTCGGAAATCTTCTCTTGTGTCATCCCCTCGTTTTCCAGGAGATGTTCATAGGCAAGGGCGATTTCGATGGCGTTGAGGTCCTGGCGCTGGATATTCTCCACCAGAGCCATTTCCATCACGTTCTCATCGCTGATGGTGCGGATGTAGGCTGGGATAGCCAAGAGACCTGCCAGTTGGGAAGCTCTCCATCGGCGCTCACCGGCGATAATCTGGAATCTGTTTTCCGATACCTGTCTCAGGGTGATAGGCTGGATGATGCCGATAGCCTTGATGCTTTCAGCCAGTTCGTGCAAGGCTTCCTCGTCAAACTCACGGCGAGGCTGGTTGGGGTTCGCTTCTATCTGGTCGAGCGCTATCTCATTGATGGTGCTGCTGCCCTGGGTGCGAACGCCTTCTGTTGATATCAATGCATCGAGTCCACGACCCAAGGCATTGCTTTTCGTTCCGTTATTGTATTTCTTGTGTACTGCCATTATGTTGTTTTTAAGTGAAGAGTGAAGAATTCTCTTGTCTTTACTTGTTAACTATTCTTGTTGATGATCTCTTTTGCCAGTGCCAGATGGTTCTTGGCACCGTTTGACTCTGCATCGTAGAGGATGACAGGGAGACCGTGACTTGGACTTTCGCTCAACTTCACGTTGCGCTGGATGACACTCTTGAACACCAGTTCCTGGAAGTGTCGTTTTACCTCGTCATAGATCTGGTTGGCAAGGCGGAGACGGCTGTCATACATGGTGAGCAGGAATCCTTCGATTTCCAGTTTCGGATTCAGCTTGCTCTTGATAATCTTGATGGTGTTGAGCAGTTTGCTGATACCTTCAAGAGCGAAATATTCGCACTGCACAGGGATGATGACGCTGTCGGCTGCGGTAAGCGAGTTGACAGTGATGAGTCCCAGTGAAGGAGAACAGTCGATGAGGATATAATCATAATCATCGCGGATAGGTTCCAGCAAGGTTTTGATTACTTTCTCACGGTTCTTAAGGTTGAGCATTTCTATTTCTGCACCCACCAGGTCGATATGGCTTGGGATAATGTCCAAACCGTCAATATCGGTGGTATATATCGCATCGCGGACATCGGCATGGTCGATGATACATTCGTAGAGAGAGCAGTCCACCTCCTTGATATCAACACCCAAACCGCTGGAGGCGTTTGCCTGAGGGTCAGCGTCAACAACGAGGACTGTCTTCTCCAATGTGGCCAGCGATGCAGCCAGATTGATAGTAGTTGTAGTCTTTCCTACACCACCTTTTTGATTAGCTAATGCGATAATTTTTCCCATTTTCTATATGTTATAATAGTGAAAATCGATGCAAAGATACATATTTTATGTGAGAAATACGTTACTTTATAGTTTTTTTATTACTTTTGCACCCAAAAGAAAGGAAATTTTATGGAAAATAAGAAACCTTTAGTTTTAATTTCGAATGATGATGGCTATCATGCCAATGGTATCAAAACGCTCGTCGGCTTCCTCAAGGGCTGGTGCGAAGTGCTGGTGGTGGCTCCTGAAAGTGCCCGGTCGGGATATGCCTGTGCCTTTTCTGCCACAGAACCATTGCGACTGAAACGCCGCAAGAATATGGGAGAGGATGTGGAAGTATGGTCATGCAGCGGTACGCCTGTTGATTGTGTGAAGTTGGCGTTGGATCAATTGCTCCCTGGACGTACTCCTGACCTGATTCTGAGTGGTATCAACCATGGTGATAATTCCAGTGTCAACAATCATTATTCCGGTACGATGGGTGTTGCCAAGGAGGGATGCATGAAGCGTATTCCTTCTGTGGCCTTCAGCAGTTGTAATTATGATGAGAATGCCGACCTTTCTCCGTTGAAGGATGGGGTTGTCGCCATCGTAAAGAAAGTGCTTGCGGAAGGTTTGCCTATAGATACTTGCCTGAATGTGAATTTCCCTGTGAATCCCCCTTTCAAGGGCTTTAAGATGTGCCGCATGACTCGTGGTTCCTGGATTCATGAGGTGGAAAAACGTCATCATCCGCGTGGCTACGACTATTATTGGATGGTGGGAGAGTATCGAAATGATGAGCCGGAGGCTACTGATACCGACCAGTGGGCTTTGAATCATGGATATATCTCCGTCACACCTACCAAGATAGATGTGACAGACTATGATTTACTGAATAGTTTCAAGATTTAAACCTTCACTCAAGGATTTTATAAACTTCTCACGCTAAGATATGAAGTATTATTTGATAGTAGGCGAGGCAAGTGGTGATTTGCATGCCAGCAGATTGATGCGCTCGTTGAAAAAAGTGGATGAATTGGCTGAGTTTCGGTTCTTCGGCGGTGACTTGATGGCTGCTGAAGGTGGAACCCGTGTCAAGCATTATAAGGAATTGGCATATATGGGTTTTGTGCCGGTTCTCCTGCATCTGCGTACCATCTTTGCCAATATGAAAAAATGTAAGCAGGATATTGTGGAATGGAAACCTGATGTGGTGATCTTAGTAGATTATCCGGGTTTTAATCTGAATATTGCTAAGTTTCTGAAAAAGAACACTTTGATACCTGCTTACTATTATATATCTCCTAAGATATGGGCATGGAAGGAATGGCGTATCCGCAGTATCAAGAGGGATATAGCCGAACTCTTTTCCATCTTGCCTTTTGAGGTTGATTTCTTTGAGAAGAAGCACAAGTATCCGATTCATTATGTAGGCAATCCTACGGCACAGGAGGTGAATGAGTTCAGAGCGGATTATCATCAGACATACGCTGAGTTCTGTATTGAGAATAATCTGGACACAAGAAAGCCTATCATAGCTCTGTTGGCTGGTAGTCGTCTGCAGGAAATCAAGGATAATCTGCCTGCCATGATAGAGGTGGCGGAGCGTTTTGAGGATTATCAGATGGTCCTGGCTGGTGCTCCTTCTGTTGAAGATGAATATTATCAGAAATTTATTGAGGGAACTCCTGTCAGGTTGGTCAAGAACAAGACTTATCCGCTTTTGGCTCATAGTAAGGTGGCATTAGTGACCAGTGGTACTGCCACGTTAGAGACGGCTCTTTTCGATGTTCCGCAGGTAGTCTGCTACGAGACACCGCTTCCTAAACTGATTCGTTGGGCTTTTAATCATATACTCAAGGTGAAGTATATCTCATTGGTCAATTTAGTGGCCAATAAGGAAATCGTGAAGGAGATGTTTGCCGACCGCTTTACGGTGGATGGTATTGCCGACCAGCTTTACCAGCTTCTTCCTGGAATGCCTGGCAGAGAAAAAATGTTGGCTGGTTATCAGGAGGTTCGTGAGAAATTAGGTAATCGCATTGCTCCAGATCAAGCTGCTACCATCATGTATGATCTGATCAAGAAACATCGTGAGGAATTGATTCGTCTGGCTAAGGAAAGGGCTGAGGCTGAGGCAAAAGCGGCTGCTGAGGCTGCTGAACGTGCAAGAATCAAGGCTGAACAGGAGGCTGAACGAGCAAGAATTAAAGCCCAGGAAGAAGCTGAGCGAGCCCGTATCAAGGCAGAGGAACAGTTGCGAATTGCAGAAGAACAAATGAGGAAAGCACAGGAAATGAGTGAGGAAAATTCCCATCAGAATCCTCCTGTCTCAGAATAGGTCTGACCAGTTTTTATCATATTTTATATCCTAACGGAAGTGGGGTAAGAGGTGTTTTTCAAAACATTCCTCTTACCCCACTTTTATTTTTCCCTGCCCAGGCAAGAATTTTTGCTTGCCCACGCAGAAAATCATCCCTGCCTATGCAGCTGTTTCTGCTTGCCTAAGCGGGAAACAATCGGTCATGCGATATCTTTCTTATTTGTTGTATTTTTTGAGGGCATCCCTTACCATCTTTCCCCAAGGCTTGATCAGGTCAGGAGTCCAGTTGCCTGTGGCTTTTGCCCTTGGCAATATCATGGAGCAGGTTTCATCCTTGTCGGAAACAGACCAGTTTACCCAACTCACCTTGTTCTTTTCCATGACATCAAGCCATTTCTGATATTCGTCTGGAGCAAGAGGCCCATTGCCAGAAGCTTCCATGCCAGCACATTCTGAAACGAAGACAGGCAATCCACTCTTTACGGCAGCTTCCAGTTTGTCGCGGAGATAGTCTTTATGGGTTGCGGCATAGAAGTGGAGGGTGTACATCACATTGCTGACTCCCTCGATCGGACTTTTAGTCACGAGGTCGATATCCTGGTCCCAATGAGGGCAACCCATGAGGATGATGTTGTCCGGGTCGTATTTGCGGATTTCGTCGATGATGGTCTTGGCATATACCTTGAGGTCTTCCCATTTATCTTCTACCGGTTCGTTGTAGAGTTCATAGATGACATGAGGGTATTTACCATATTTCTGAGCCATGGAGGCAAAGAAGGCTTTGGCTTCCTCGGTGTGCATCTTGTGAGCATGCCAGTCGATAATCACGTAGGTATTGTTCTTGATGGCGGCATCCACTACGTTGGAAATGCATTTCAGGGCAAATTCAGGGTTCTCCAGGTAGTTGTCTTCGATTTGGATGCCCATGGCAGCACGGATAATATTGGCGTGCCAGTCGTTAGCCAGCCATTTTACGGCATCTTTATTGTAGAAACGAGGCCAGATGTTGTGCCATCCCAGGCTCACGCCTCTCAATACGACAGGGTTTCCGTTTTCGTCGCAAAGTTGCGCTCCTTTCACTTGCAGTTGTCCCCATTGTTTTACGGGATTTGCTGCATTCAGATTAGCCATGCAGAGCAAGGCTACCAGTAGGGTTAATAGTTTCTTCATTGTATTCTGTTTATTTAAAATTGTATGCTATTCTGCAAATCTACGATAATTCTTTGGTTTCTCCAAGAAAACAGATAGCTTTTTTACTTGTATGAAACAAAACAGGACGTACTTTTTTGCGAAGCACGTCCTGATAGTATAAAATGTTTCTTGTTTATCCGAATCGTTGGATTGTTGTATCCAATCGTTGGAGTCTTTTATCCGAACAGTTGGAGGGTGTAGAGATAAATCACTGCGGCAGGAATTGCCATGAGTGAAGAATCGAAACGGTCGAGCATGCCTCCGTGTCCTGGAAGGATATTTCCACTGTCTTTCACACCGATGGTGCGTTTAAAAAGGCTCTCAACCAAGTCGCCCCATGTGCCAAATACAGCGACTACCAAACCTAATCCCATCCACTCAGGGATATTCAAGGTATGCAGGCTTTCTCCTGAATTGGCAAAGTAACCTACGATGGCTGCAGCAATCAGTACGAAGACACCTCCGCCGATACTTCCTTCCCAACTCTTGGCAGGGCTGATGCGAGGGAAGAGCTTGTGTTTTCCGAAAAGAGAGCCACTGCAATAGGCACCTGTATCATTTGTCCAGAGGAAGATGAATACACTCAGCGGTAAGAGCATGTCGTAATGTATCTGTCCGTCTTCTGCTGATACTTCAAATGCCAATACGTTGATGAGCGAGAATGGGAGAGCGATGTACATCTGTGAAAGCATCGTGTAAGCCCAGTCGCCAACAGCATTCTTATTGCCTGTATATAATTCATAGATGAAGAGATATACAATCGTGAAGATGTATGGGATGAAGACTACGAAATTGTAGCCTGTAACACCCGTACGGAATCCAGCTACGGCAAGGAAGAAATATACACCTGCTACGGTAGAAATGAAACGGTTGACGCAAACGTCTTCTATCTCATTGTTGACTAACCCGCAGTATTCCCAGATACTCAGACCAGTGATCAGAGCGAAGAGGAGTACCATTGCTCTCGGTTGCAGGAAACATGAAACCATACAGCCGACGAAGAGTACGCCGGTGATGGTTCTGATGATAAGGTTCTTTTGTTTGTCTGTCATGACTTTTTGGTATTAATTATTATCGTCCTGCTTGTCCTCGGCATGACTTTCGTCCTGCTTTTCTTCAGCGTTCTTGTTGCTTTCCTCATGCTCCTTGATGGCAGCCTGTACTTCAGGAAGTTCCTTGACGGTGTCATCGATCTTAGGCTGCTCGTCCTCCATGATTTCCTGAGAACGGCTCATCCAAGGGCGCTTGCCGAAGATCTTTTCTACGTCTTCTGCCATGATGACCTCTTTCTGTATCAGGAGTTCGGCCAGCGCATTGTGACCCTCCTTGTGTTCCATCAGGATGTTCTTGGCACGGGTATATTGCTCGTTCACCATCTTGAGTACCTCCTCATCGATTTCTCTTGCCGTTGTCTCAGAGTATGGGCGCTGGAAAGAGTATTCGCTCTGGTTGTAATAGCAGATGTTAGGCAATGTCTTACTCATACCGAGATAAGCCACCATGCCGTATGCACTCTTGGTAGCACGCTCCAGGTCGTTCATCGCACCAGAAGAGATATGTCCTGTAAACAGTTCCTCTGCTGCACGTCCACCCATGAGCGAGCACATCTCGTCGAGCATCTGCTCCTTGGTGGTAATCTGTCTCTCCTCAGGTAAGTACCATGCTGCACCCAATGCCTGTCCGCGAGGTACGATGGTAACCTTGATGAGCGGGTTGGCATACTGGCAGAACCATGAGATTGTGGCATGACCAGCCTCATGCAATGCGATGCTGCGCTTTTCATCTGCAGTCATCACCTTGGTCTTCTTCTCCAGTCCACCTACGATACGGTCAACAGCATCGAGGAAGTCCTGCTTGCATACAGCCTTCTTGTCGTGGCGTGCAGCGATGAGGGCAGCCTCATTACAAACATTGGCGATATCTGCACCCGAGAATCCCGGAGTCTGACGGGCCAGAAGATCGATATCTACTGTTTCGTCTATCTTGATTGGTTTCAGATGAACCTGGAAGATGGCCTTACGCTCGTTCAAACCAGGCAGATCAACGTGGATTTCACGGTCGAAACGACCGGCACGGAGCAGGGCACTATCCAGCATATCAACACGGTTGGTAGCTGCAAGGATGATGACACCACTGTTGGTACCGAAGCCGTCCATCTCTGTAAGGAGGGCATTCAGAGTATTCTCACGCTCATCGTTACCGCCCATGGCAGGGTTCTTGCTGCGGGCACGACCCACGGCATCAATCTCATCGATGAAGATGATGCTTGGCGCCTTTTCCTTCGCTTGTCTGAAGAGGTCGCGAACACGGGATGCACCGACACCCACAAACATTTCAACGAAGTCGGAACCGCTCATAGAGAAGAATGGTACACCCGCTTCACCGGCTACAGCCTTTGCCAGGAGCGTCTTACCTGTTCCCGGAGGACCCACGAGGAGTGCTCCCTTAGGAATCTTACCACCCAGGTCGGTATATTTCTGTGGGTTTTTGAGGAACTCCACGATTTCCTCCACTTCCTGTTTGGCACCTTCCTGTCCGGCCACGTCCTTGAAGGTAATACCTAATGTATTTCCCTTTTCATACATGCGTGCTTTGCTCTTGCCGACATTGAAGATGCCGCCGCCAGAGCCGCCCATGCCACCGCCCATTCTTCCTGATACCCACCAGATGAGGAGGAAGAAGATGATGAGTGGGGCAAAGTTGATCAGGAGGCTGATGAAGTCGTTGCCTTTCTCGTTGACATAGTTGTAAGACTTGATTTTCTTTGCCTTCACCATGTTGTCGAGATATTTGTCAACTTCGTCTATCGAACCGTACTGTACTTCAACATAAGGAGCAGGTCCTACGTTCTTCGCACTGGTATGATATACATCTCTGATATGATTTGGGGCAACGTACACTTTCAGGTTGCCGTCGTTCTTATTGGCAGTAACGCTCAGTACGTATCCCTTTTCGATGTATTCCTTGAATTCAGTGTAAGTAGCCTTTTTGTTTGCACTTCCACCTAATGCATCACCACCACCATTCAGAAAGACTACTATCAAACTGATGAGGATGATGACGTAAAGCCAGCTCATATTGAACCGAGGCATCTTTGGCGGTTTTCCGCCGCCATGATTGTTCATTCTGTTTCCTTGTTCCATATCTTCTGATATTATATGAATCCTATATCGTGTATAAAACTATAGTATGGTAGTCTTATACCTTATTATATTTATACCTTAATTATATATATCAACTTCAATTATATATATACCAACTCCGGATAAAGGAAGTTGTTCTGCTGATTAGTCGAGGTCAGGAATCTCAGTCAGGTTGGCGTCTTCCCAGAGGTGCTCCAGATCATAGAATTGTCTAACTTCTGGTTGGAAGATATGCACAAGTACATCCACGAAGTCGATAGCAACCCACTGGTCATTTCCCAATCCCGCAACATTTGCAGGTTTTTCTCCCAGATTTTTTCTGCAGAAATCGCCTACAGATTCAGCGATAGCTTCCACCTGTGATGGAGAGTTGCCCTGACAGATTACGAAGTACTTGGCGATAGTACCATCGATGTGTGTCAGGTCGGCAATCACAATTTTACTACCTTTTTTTTCCTGTATTCCTTCTTTAATTGTCTCTACTAATTGTTTTGTTGTATTCATTGATGATTTTCTATTAATTGTCTCGTTTATGTTTTTTTCTTTATAAAAGCCTTGCAAAGATACGCTAAATACATGGAAAAACCCCGAAAAACGAAAAAAATTGAGATTTTTTAGAAAAAAGGCGCTGATTTTTTTGGTAATTCAGAAAAAAGTAGTACCTTTGCACTCGCAATTGTGATTAATGCTCATAATGATTGCTAAGACATTGGGATATGGTGTAATGGTAACACTACAGATTCTGGTCCTGTCATTCCTGGTTCGAATCCGGGTATCCCAACCAAGAGCATCTTTCTTTTAGAAAGATGCTTTTTTTGTTTTAGGGAGTTTTGTGGATGAGTCATTTCCTTCCTGTCCATCAATATTCGGTACGACTTTCAGTAAAGGTTTTGTGTTTTTCCTTTCTTATACATATAAAAAAGCCGAAGTGCTTGGTTTGCACTTCGGCTGTTCTTTCTTATTTGTTTTCGGCATCGATAGCCTTTATTTTCTGTTTTACGAGTTCGAGATCATCTTTGAGCTTCTGCACCTTTCGGTTCATCTCCTCTACGAGGCTGTTTCCCTTCTTGCTGGCAGCATTGAGGAAACCAAGGTTGTTCTCGTAGGTGGTAATCTCGGAGCGCAACTGGTCGAAGCGGCGCAAGAGGCGTCCGCGCTCATTGTCAAGAGCATCCGATCCCTTTTCTGCCACGTTCTTCAAGTTGTTCTTGAAGTTGTCGAGGTGGCGCTTGGCGTTGCTGATATGCAGGTTCTTGTATATTTTGTCGAGCACATCGTGGTACTGCTTGTAGATAGCATCCTTCTCTTTGAAGGGCACGTGACCTATCGCCTTGTACTCGTCGATGAGTGACTGTACCTGCTGCTGTACGTTGTCGCCAGCATTCTCGAGCAGGGCATTGAGCTTTGCCACTACCTCTTTTTTCTTCTCTAAGTTGGTGTGCTCTGTGCTACGTGTACCAGCATTAGCCTTGTTACGAGCCTCGAAGAACTGGTTGCATGCATTGATAAACTCCTGCCACAGTTGATCGCCCAACTTGCGAGGCACAACACCAATCTGCTTCCATTCCTTCTGCAGGTTGATGAGCTTGTCGCCCGTCTTGCGCCATTCAGTGCTTGTAGCGAGTTCTTTAGCCTTTTCGATAAGAGCTTTTTTCTTTTCGGTATTGGCAGCATATTCTTCTTTCAGCACCTTGAAGTATTCAGCTTTCTTGGCGAAGAACTCATCGTTGGCAGTGCGGAAGCGCTCAAAGATCTTCACGTTCATCTTCTGAGGAGCGAAGCCTATCTTCTTCCATTCGCTCTGCAGCTCGATAACCTCCTTGGTGACTTTCTCCCATTCGGAAGCGAGCTTGTACTGCTGTTGGTTGATGGCTTCTATCTTCTCGCAGAGTGCAGTCTTCTTCTCGAGGTTTTCTTCTTCCTTGGCACGCAACTGCTCGAAGTAGATCGGAAGAGCACACTCTGAACTCCAGTCACTAGC
>OQVL01000319.1_pt1 | contig 24037 bp, 14 predicted proteins | sample 1691501 | NCBI WGS metagenome assembly OQVL01 (sample SAMN03418253, study PRJEB22391) | human gut metagenome | biome: human-gut; feature: organic feature; material: feces | host: Homo sapiens | place: Tanzania | collected 2013-01 | reverse complement strand
CTCTGTATAAAAATCCAAGAATGAAATCGGACAACGATTTAATCAGTGTTTCCCTAGAAGCGCCGCGGAGCGTAAATCATGGCGATGCCTGACGGTGGCATTTAGTCACTAGTCACTAGTCACCAGTCACCAGTCACTAGTCAATTGGGATTTCTAATCCCTAATTTCTAATGTCTCATCCTAAAAAGTCGAAATGCCACCACCTGTGTTATCTATACCTCGAAAGGAGATCCTATGGGAAAGTATCGTCTGAAGTCCCGACAGGCGGGATCCGTCATCACGCTGATGGAGATCGACACCGAGAGCCGCGCATGGTACATCAAGGCCGACCATAAAGAAGCTGCATTGAAGGCACTCAAAGATATGGGGCCGGCTTTGGCATGCGTGGAAACGATCTATATCAATGGAGATGATGTGTCGGGCATGGTTTTTGCGCCAGCAGTGCCCATGATGGATCCGGATATGCCGCCGGTGGATTTCCCGCCGCCGGAAGAACCCATGGAGAGCTACAGCCTTGCGCCGGATATCCCTGTCTTCCCGACTGCGGATGACATCGCAGCGGCGCAGGAAGCGGAAATGGCAGCACTGCCTATGACGGATGAGACACCGATGCCGGGGATCTCCATGCCGAGCAGCCTGCCTTCTCTTTCCAGTGTCCTGCCGAAGAGTGCTTTCATAGCGCCAGCGCCTGCTGCCAAAAAAGGCGGTGCAGTGAATGGCATATACCTTGGACGGAAGCACATCACGGGAGACGCCATCGAGATCCGCACCGTGAATGAAGAGAAGGACGGTGTCATTTTTGTCGGCACGGTGATTTCTATCGAAGTCCGCGAGCTTCGCAGCAAAAAGAAACTCCTCCTCATGAATCTGGCCGATGAAACGAATGGCATCCCGTGCAAAAAGTTTTTCGACCGTCCCGAGGAAGCAGAAGCTGTCGAGTCTTTGAAGCCGGGGATGACGGTCAAGGTGCGCGGGAATGTGCGCCTTGACAAGTACTCCGGCGGGCTCGTCCTGGAACTCTCGCAGATGGAGAAGGGGGAGACGGTCAAGATCGACCACGAGGACAATTATGAGACGCCCCGCGTCGAGCTTCATCTGCACACGAAGATGAGTCTTGACGGACTTATCGACAATGAAGAAATCATCAAGACGGCAGCGAAGTGGCATCATCCGGCGGTCGCGATCACAGACCATGGCGTCATTCAGGCGTTCCCGAAGATTCAGGACCTCGCAGACAAGTACCACCAGAAGGTCATTTATGGTATGGAGGGGTACATGATCGATGAGATCCCGGCCGATCCGGATGCCGACCGCCAGCAGTACGGGCATATCATCATCCTTGCGAAGAACATCACCGGCCTGCGCAATCTGTACCGCATGGTGACACTGTCACATCTCAAATTTTACAGAAAACGCCCGCTCATCCCCAAGCCCATTCTGGAAGAGCTTCACGAAGGCTTGATCTACGGCTCCGCCTGCGTCATGGGAGAATTCTTCCGTGCGGTCCTTGCGGGGGAGAGTGATGAAGAACTCATCCAAAAAGCCAAATTCTACGATTACCTCGAAGTTCAGCCGCTTGGAAACAATGAATTCCTCATCAATGACGATAAGTATGGCAAGATCAATACGAAGAAGGACTTAGAGGATCTGAACCGCAAGGTCATCGAGATCGCCGATAAGGCAGGCATGCCCTGCTGCGCGACATCCGATGCCCACTACATGTTTGCGGAAGACCAGAGAAATCGTGACATTCTCCTCTCAAACTGGGAGAAGCCGGGGAAGATCGAGTCCCATCCGCCCGTTTACATCCGTACCACACAGGAAATGCTGGACGAATTCAGCTACCTTCCCAAGGAAAAAGCCATCGAGATCGTCGTCACGAATACAAGAAAGATCGCCGAGCAGTGCGAAGTCTTGAAGCCGCTCGCCGAAGAGTGGAAGTCCTACAACCCGAAAATCGCAGGTGCGGATGAGAAGCTGGTCAAGATGTGCTACGACAATGCGAAGGCCATCTACGGCGACCCGCTCCCGAAGGTCGTACAGGATCGCCTGACGCTCGAACTCACCCCGATCATCAATCACGGCTACGGCGTCCTTTACTACATCGCGCACAAGCTCGTCAAACACTCGAATGACCGAGGCTACCTTGTCGGCTCGCGAGGATCTGTCGGCTCCTCCTTCGTCGCGACGATGTCAGGCATCACAGAGGTGAATCCTCTCCCGCCGCACTACGTCTGCCCGAAGTGCCACTGGACCCATTTCTTCGAAGACGGCTCTGTCGGCGGCGGCTTCGACCTGCCGGATAAGAAATGCCCGAAGTGCGGGAGCGATCTCGCGAAGAACGGGCATGACATTCCGTTCGCTGTCTTCCTCGGATTCGATGGAGACAAGGTACCGGATATCGACCTCAATTTCTCCTCCGGAGACGATCAGGGCGTCGCACACAAGTACACCGAAGAACTTTTCGGCCGCGACAATGTCTTCCGCGCCGGCACCATCGCAGGCATTCAGGATAAAACAGCTTACGGCTTCGTCAAGAAATACGCGGAGAACCGCGGGCTGACATTCAATGATATTTTCATCGAAAAACTCTCCGCCGGCGTGGCCGGGGTGAAGCGCACGACCGGCCAGCATCCGGCGGGCATCATGGTCTGCCCGCGTGATATGGATATTCATAATTTCACGCCGCTCCAGTACGCTGCGAATAAAAAATACCTGAAGGATGAGAATGGCAAGCAGATCCCCGGGACCATCACCACACACTTCGATTACCACTCCATCTCCGGCCGTATGCTGAAGCTGGATATTCTGGGCCACGATGATCCGAAAGTCATCCGTATGCTGCAGGACATCACCGGTATCGACCCGCTGAAAATCCCCTTTGACGACCAGAAGACACTGTCCCTCTTCAGCTCGCCCGAGGCACTGGGCCTGACGCCGGATGAGCTTGCAGGTGCGATCGGAAATAAAGGCGTCACCGTCGGCGCTCTCGGCCTGCCGGAATACGGCACCCCCTTCGTCCGCGGCATGCTCGAAGACACGCGCCCGAAGAATTTCTCAGAGCTGGTGCGTATTTCCGGCTTCTCCCACGGTACCGACGTATGGCTGAACAATGCCCAGGACCTCATCAAGAACGGCGTCGTCAAACTGGAGGATGCGATTTCCACCCGAGACGACGTCATGAACTACCTCATCCAGCATGGCGTGAAGCCCCTGACATCTTTCAAAGTCATGGAAAATGTCCGTAAAGGCAAGGGCCTCGAAAAAGGCGGCTCGAACAACCGCGCCGAGCTTGACGCCGCGCACGTGCCGCAGTGGTTCATCGACTCCTGCCTCAAGATCGGCTACCTCTTCCCGAGAGCCCATGCCGTCGCTTATGTCATGATGGCCTTCCGCATCGCATGGTTCAAAGTCTATCAGCCGCTGGCCTACTATGCCGCCTACTTCACCATCCGTGCCGAAGGCTCCTTCAATGCACCTGTCATCCTGCGCGGCCTTGCGTCCATGAAGCAGGAGCTGGCCCGCATCGCAGCGCTTGACAAGCTGACAGCCGTGGAAAAAGGAAATGCGACCGTCATCGAAGTCGCTGCGGAAATGTACCTGCGCGGCCTCTCCTTCCTGCCGATTGATTTGGAAAAATCTGACGCTTCGCAATTCCTCATGGTCGATGGGAAACTCCTGCCGCCATTCAACTGCATCCCTGCTCTTGGCGATGCCGTGGCCAAGGAAATCGTACTTGCCAGACAGGATCATCCCTTCACCTCGAAGGAGGACCTCAAGAAGCGAGGCAAGGTCAGCCAGTCCATCATCGATACCTTAGACTCCATGGGCGTCCTCAAAGGACTGCCGGAAGAAGAACAGATGAGTCTCTTTGCGTTCTAGCCTAGTCGCTGGTGCGACGGGTTCAGGTTGACAGGTTCAAGGTTGCGGAGCGGCGCATAAAATAAATAAGCGCCGTGAGTTTTAGTGCATAGCGAGGAATCACCTGACGCGAATAGCGAGCTATTTAAGGAAGATGATGACGAAGCTATGTATAAAAATCCATATGAAATCCGGCTCTGCTATTTAATCAGCGTTTCCCTAAAGGTGCAGAGGGCATGGTGCGGCGAAAAAACGCACCGCGAAGATCTCTACCTGCGGACATTAGAAGTGGCGCAGATAAGGAAGAATTTGTTTCGCTGATTGGGATTCTAAAAAAGTCCAAGTATATGAAAAATCCTATCAGCCAACGTGGAAAGGTAAAACCGCAGATACCGCACGGAAAGTGCAGCAAAAAACGCAGATAGAGAAAGGAGTACACGATGGACGAAATTAAAAACATTATGCGCCAATTCAGGCACGGTGCTATGGACAGTGAATGGAAACAGTTTATTAAATCTATAAAGATCTCCAACATTCACGGTTGGACCGGGCAAGAATTAATGCTTAATTTTCCTGTTGTTGCTATTGTTGGCGAGAATGGCATAGGTAAAAGCACATTTCTAAAAGCCGCGGTATGTGCATATAAAAACAAAAATGGGCAAACATTTTACCCTTCTAAAATGTTTGTAAGCACTCGCTGGGACGAAACCGGACTAGAAAATGCAACCATCGAGTATAAGGTCCGGAGAGGTGACCAAGAAGTTAATCTTCGTTGGAAAAAAACAAACGACTGGGGATTTACGCCGAAACAAGGAAAACCTGAACGCAATGTATTTTTCTTGGATATTTCTCGAACACTTCCACTGGATGCAACTGCTGGATATGCAAAAGTGGCTAAACTTGCCAACGAAGAAGTGGGAGCGGTGACAGAACTAACACCAGAAAGCCTTAACAAACTCTCGTATGTTTTAGGTCAACCGTATGACAGAGCTCGATTTGTCGGAACGGATGTAAATGTCGATCGGAAAATTGGACTTCTTACAAAAGCATACGGAGAAATATCACAGTTCCACCAAGGGGCTGGCGAAGATTCCATTCTTGATATGTTCAAGCTTTTACAAGATATACCCAATCAATCATTATTAGTAATTGATGAGGTGGAAAATTCCCTTCATCCGCAAGCACAACGGCGGTTTGTTCGGTATTTATTAGAGCTTTCTCGGGTAAAAAAGCTCCAAATCATTTTATCTACGCACAGCCCTTTTGTTTTAGAAGAGTTACCACCGGTCGCGCGGATAATGCTTATGCAACTCGCTGATCGAAAAGAAATTGTCTATGAAGTATCAACAAATTTTGCATTAGCAAGCATGGACGATGAAGCCCACCCCGATTTATACGTCTTCTTAGAGGATGATGAAGCGGTTGCTCTATTTTGGGAAATATTAAAGCAGGACGGGGATCATTATGAAGAATATAGCAAAAAAATATCTGCTCGTTCTGTTGGCAGTTGCACAGTTGTAAAGGCACTCAGTGAATTAAGCAAAAACGGAAAACTTCCAAATCCGAGTCTTTGTGTGGTTGATGGTGACAAAGCTGGGGAAATTCCGGAGTGCCTATCGCTCCCGGGGGCACAAGCGCCGGAGAAACAAATTATTCTTGACCTAAAAGGGAAAGAATGGAACGGTTTAGATGAAAGATTCGGTATTGGGGCTGGTTCACTTTTTAAGTATTTGGACGATGCAATCCTTCTTCCGGATCATCATGACTGGACAGAATATATCGGAAATCGTGTGAAGAAGAGCAAAGATGCCGTTTGGTCAATATTGATTGAAGAATGGTGCAAGCAATGCGCTGATCCGGCGAGTATATCGAGCTTTCTTGAAGCGGTCCGTTCAAAATTGGAAGACGAATAATTTCTGCATTAGAATAACGGCAAACAAATAATACTGCTGTACACACTTTTCCTTGTGTACAGCAGTATTATTTTTCCGACCCTGCCTGACAGATGCTCATTTTGTAATTTCGGTCTAAACCTGTTTTACGAACACCTGTCTAAGCGCCTGCCGCTTACTTCCCCATCCGTTTCCTTATGTACTCCATGACATAGTACATCGCTTTTTCTGCGGCGGCATAGCGGACACTCTTTCGAGAGCCCAGGAAATGCTCTTCATGCACTTCTGTGCCGCAGCTGCCCGCGACGGCGATGAAGACGGTGCCTTCGGCTTCGCCGCGTTCCCCTTTCCCCGGGCCTGCGTAGCCTGTCGTCGAGACGGCAATGTCGGACGCATACAGCCGGCGACTGCCCTCTGCCATTTCCTTTGCCGTTTCTTCACTGACGGCCGTATAGCGGGAAAGTGTCTCCGCGGAGACTCCCAGCACCTTTTCTTTGGCCTCATTCCAGTATGTGACCGCGCTTCCTTTGAAATACGCAGAGCTTCCCGGGAGATCCGTCATCAGTTTTCCAATGAGGCCGCCCGTACAGGACTCGGCGGCGCTCACGGAAAGATGCGTCTCTTCCAGAAGAGTCACGAGGTCTTCCCGCACATGCTGCTCGATGTGATAGTCAGATACGGGGAGGCGCTTCCTGAGCTCTGTCACCAGCGGTAACATCAGCGCATAGGCTGCCTCAGCCGTTTTCGCTTTCGCTGTCACGCGCAGGGCGATATAGCCGGGTCGTGCAAGAAGTGCGATGGTGGGATTTCCCTGCGCTTGGATGAGATCCATGATGGCTTCTTCGATCTCCGCCTCCGTCCTGTCAGGAATCGGCAGGATCATGGAGCGGATCGTCCCCATCTCTCCCAGCCGTTTCGTAAGCCACGGCAGCATGTGCTTCTCCGCCATCATTTTCATTTCAAAAGGCGGGCCGGGAAGATGGATGAGAAATTTCCCATGGTTTTCCAGCGCTGAGCCACTTGCAGAGCCCACCTCGTTCGTCAGAAGCTGCGCCCCTTTCGTAAACCACGCCTGACGAGAAAGCGACGGGCGGTAAGGACGTCCTTTTTCTTTGTAGTACGCCGCGAGGCGTTCTGATTCTTTTGGGAAAAGCTCATAGGGAAGTCCCAGCGCTTCCGCACCGATTCGTTTCGTGATATCTCCCTGCGTCGAGCCGAGGCCGCCCGAGGTGATGACAAGATCTGCTCGGGAGAGCGCCGTTTCAAAAGCTGCTCTCATCCGCTCAGGGTTATCTCCCACCGTCGTCATAAAAGCGACCGTAAAGCCGTGTTCATTCATGAGCTCCGCCAGATAACGGCTGTTTTCATTATCAATTTCCCCCAGCAGAAGCTCGGTGCCGGTGGTGATGATTTCTGTGAGCATATGTGCCTCGATGGTAATGGGGATCAGGGGTGACTGGTGACTAGTGAATTGAATACCACTTTCGGGCATCGCCCCACAATATATTCGCGGCGAAGCCGCCACGAGAGCCTTGAACCCATCAACTTGAACCTTGAACCTTTTTATTCTTTCACTTCCGCGATCAGATCATACGCATATCCGTCGATGATATGGACGCTCACGAAATCGCCGGGTTTCAGATCCCCCGGATTGTCGATATACACATTCCCGTCGACTTCGGGCGCCTGATAGGAGGTGCGGCCCTTGGCCTGCCTATGCCCTTCGCCATCCTCGATGATTTCCTCGACGAGGACTTCCGCGTCGGTATCAATGAGGCGTTCATTGTTTTCTTCCGAAATCCCGGCCTGAATCGCCATCAGCTGGTGGTAGCGGTCTTCCTTCACCTCTTCAGCGATCTGATCCGTCATGCGCGCCGCAGGCGTACCATCCTGTGGGGAAAACTGGAAGGCTCCCATATCATCGAATTTGATTTCCTGAATGAAGTCACAAAGCTCCTGAAAATCAGCCTCTGTCTCTCCGGGGAATCCGACCATGAGTGTCGTGCGGATGGTCATACGCGGGCTGGCGGCGCGGAGCTTCCGAAGAAGCGCATAGATGCTCTCCGAGGAGTCGCGGCGGTGCATTCGGGTAAGTACGGCATTGCTGATATGCTGCAGCGGGATGTCCACGTACTTACAGATCTTATCTTCGTGCAGGATGACGTCCAAGAGCTCATCATCAAAGTAGGTCGGATAAAGATAGAAGAGACGGATCCACTTCACACCGTCGATCTTGACGAGCTCTCGAAGGAGGCTTGCCAGATTCGTCCCGAGGTCGCGTCCGTAGCACGAAAGATCCTGCGCGATGAGGTTGAATTCACGCACCCCTTCCGCCGCCAGACGTCTCACTTCATGGACAATGGAAGAAATCGGGCGGCTTCTCATCGGCCCTCGCACGTAGGGGATGTAACAGAATGTGCAGCCATTGCTGCAGCCTTCAGCGATCTTCACATAGGCGGTATATTTCGGCGTCAGCGAAGCACGCGGGATGAGCTCTTCATTGGCACAGGGAATGGTGCCAAATTTAAACACTTTTTCTCCGCCATTGGCATAGGATTCATTCACGGCATCCAGAATATCCTGCCATGAGTCCGTGCCGATGAAAATATCGACTTCCGGGATTTCCTTAGCGAGTGCTTCCTTGTACTGCTGCGAGAGACAGCCGGCAGCCACCAGCCGTTCACAGACACCCGTTTTCTTGTATTCCGCGGTTTCCAGAATGGTCTGGATCGACTCTTCCTTGGCGGGATCAATGAATGTGCAGGTATTGATGATGATGACATGCGCTTCTGCCAGATCTTCGGTCAGTTCATAGCCGGCTTTCTCCATAATGCCCACCATCATTTCCGTATCGACCAGATTCTTCGAGCAGCCAAGGCTGATAAATCCTAATTTCTTCGTCACTTCTTTGTACCTCCAAAACGTACTTTTTCTCCCCATAGATTCAGCAGGTCTTTTCTGCCTTCATCCAGATATCTTTTTTCTAACTCCCAAAAAACGAGTTCATTGCCGGCCGCATCGGGCTCCGCCGCATCATCATTCACATAGATGAAGTAGTTCCCGTTCTTTTCCATGATGCTTTTATATTTCACCGAGTCCAGAAGCCAGTCTATCAGTCGCTCGCCCCGCTCAGGATGCGCGCTTTCTGCCAGAAGCCCTGTCCCATAGAGATACCAGGGAGCGCCGTCCTCGGGATAAATGATCGTGACAGGCATTTTCTCCTGCTTCGTGCGAAGGACTTCATTCAGCCCGGAAATCCCGATGTCGCACTTTCCCATCGCCGCCATACGGGACGGCGTGGAAAGATACTTCCCATATTGTACGAGATGCTGCTGCGCCTTGCCCAAGAGCTCCATCGCATAGTCTGGCCCGAAATGCTCAATGAGACACATCAGGAGATCCTTCGACATGTCGGCGGCGATGAAGTCCGTCATCGAGAGCTGTGCCTCTTCCCTTGTGAAGACCTCTGCCCATGTGTAGGAAAAGGCATTCTGCTTCTTAAGAAAATCCGGATTCACCGCAAACACGATGGGATCCACCCAAAGCCCTGTCCAATATGCCTCTTCATCCTTGAAAAGATTCAGCGCCGTATCCGTGCGCGAAGAGGAATAGGCCGCAAGCTCTCCATTTTCTTTCATCCGCATCAGGATATCCTGACTGGTGATCACCACATCCGCTGCCTTTTCTTCCGGTGAGGTTTTCTTTAATAAATCTGCGCTCGATACATAGGAGATCTCCACAGCGAGTCCCTGCTCTTTATAAAAGGCCTCTGCCACAGGCTCCAGCATATCCTGAGAAAGATCCGTCAGCACGATGACTTTGCTCACAGGATGGTGTTCCTGACGCCTCGCTTGTTCCAGATTCTTCGCATAGCGGAGAATGCCGAAAAAAGCCCCGCCTGCCAGAAGAATAAAAAGAAATACCGAACATAGTCGTTTCGTGATGGATCACCTCCATGATGAATGGATTGGGGGGACATGCCGCCCCATGATGGCGAATGAAAGCTCTACTCGAATGAAAATTTAGAAATACGAAATCAGAAATGGCAGCGGCGGCTTCGCCGCAAATATAAGCAATACTTGAGAGTGGCATGCCAGTCACAAATCATCAGTGACCGGGCGCTCCTAATCTCTGGGAAAACGCTGCCAGCCAGCAGTCACTCGTCACTATTTTCCTCATTCTTTCCGCCAGCCAAAATACCGGCCAACTGCTCCTTATTGACCAGAATATCTCTTGGCTTTGCCCCTTCCGCGGGGCCGACGATGCCGAGGCGTTCCATGGTATCCATGAGACGGCCGGCACGGGTATAACCGATGCGGAACCGGCGCTGGAGTGCAGAGACAGAAGCGCGCTTCGTATCGAGCACCCATTCCGAAGCCTCCGGCATGAGATCATCCTGCTCTTCGACCATTTCCTCTTCCTTCTCTGTTTTTTCCGGGATAGAAAGATCGATCGGCTCATAGACGACATGGCTTTCCTGACGGATGCACTCTGCCCTGACATAGTTCACCACATCCTCGACCTCTTCATCCGAGATGAATGCCCCCTGAATACGGACAGTACTGAGCGCCCCCGCCTGCTTGAAGAGCATATCGCCCTTGCCGAGCAGAGATTCCGCCCCTCCCTCATCGAGAATGATGCGGGAATTGAGGCCTGACTCGACCATGAAGGCGATACGGCTCGGAATGTTGGATTTGATAACGCCGGTGATGACATCGGCTGACGGTCTCTGTGTCGCAAGGATCAGATGGATGCCGGCGGCACGCGCCTTCTGCGTCAGACGCTGGATCAGGACTTCGACTTCTTTGGCTGCGACATTCATGAGGTCGGCAAATTCGTCGACAATCAGTAAAATATACGGCATCTTTTTATCAGGGTACATCTTATTATACCCTTCGATATTTCGCACCTTCGCCCCGGCAAAGAGCTGGTAACGGGCTTCCATTTCACGGACAGCCCAATTCAGCGTCCCCTGCGCCTTCTTCATATCGGTCACGACTTCCGTACGCAGATGCGGGATGCCATTATAGACAGAGAGCTCGACCACCTTCGGGTCGATGAGCATGAGCTTCACTTCGTCAGGGCGGCTGTGGTAAATGATGCTCGTGATGATGGAATTGATGCACACGCTCTTGCCGCTGCCGGTCGAGCCTGCAATCAGAAGATGCGGCGCCTTCGCCAGATCGGTCACAACGGTCTTCCCGGTGATGTCCTTCCCCAAAGCCACAAGGATATGGCCCTTGCCATGCTGAAAGGCATCGCTGGCAAGCACATCATGAAGCGGCACAGACGCCGCCTTCGTATTCGGGATCTCGATGCCGACCGCAGATTTCCCCGGGATCGGGGCTTCGATGCGGATATGTGTCGCCTCAAGCGCCATGGCGAGCTCATTCGAAAGTCCTTCGATCTTGCTCACGCGGACGCCCATTTCCGGTTTGAGTTCGAAACGCGTCACCGTCGGCCCTACGCTGTAGTGAACGACCTTCGCCCGGACACCGAAGCTGGCAAGCGTCGACTCGATGAGTGCCGCCTTCTGTCCTGCATCGGCCTCTCCCTGCCCTGCATTCGTTCCCGCATGAAGAAGCGACAGCGGAGGAAACTGGTACACCGGCCCTTCTTCAGCCGCAGGTGCCGGATGCGCCGGGTCTGCTGAGACGGGCGCTACCGGTATCGGATAAATGTCCTCCTCCGGCTTCTCTTCCCCGGGCATCTCTTCTACTGGTTCTTCCAGTGGTTCTTCTGCCGCTTCATCCTCCGTTTCCGGTAGCGGTGGCATCGGTGGTTCTTCGATCTCTTCGACTGGCTCCTCCGGCATCAGCGACTCTTCCTGCGCTTCTTCGTCCGCTTCCGGAGGGATTTCTTCGATAGGGTCTTCTACGGAAATCGGTGGCTCTTCCGCATCCGGCATCTGCGCAGGGACCGCCATATCTTCTGCCGGAGGCTCCTCTTCCATCGGTTCTACCGCATTTTCTTCATTCTTCTTGTAAATGAACTCCGTCGGCTTATCATCAAGTACTTCCAGCCGAGCAGCACTTCTGGCAGCATCCAGCGCCGCTTTCTTTTCCCTGAGCCGCATGGATGCGGCTTCGATCTTCTCGCCTGTTTTCTTTCCGAGCACCTGCGCCTTCGAGCCCACTTTCTGCGCGCCCCGGGAGAGTGACCAGTGCGTCAGCAGAAGCACATCGATCACGATGGCCCCGAGGAGCACCAGCGTCGTCCCCCAGTATCCCATCGCGTCATGGAAAAAGACGCAGAATCCCGCCCCGACGATCCCGCCATAGGTGAGGATCGACTGAATGTCCATCTCTCTGCCAAACGGGACCAGAAAATGATGCACCGCCATGAAGAGGAGCAGCACCAGCAGGATGACCAGCGCAACGCGCCTGTCCCAGGAAATTCCTTTCGATGTCACAGCATAGCGCCCACCGAAAAACATCATCAAAAGAGCGCAGAAAGGCGCGCCGAATCCGAAGAGGAAATGGCTGCCTTTATTCGTAATATCTCCAAAAAATCCGGTACTGTCGCTAAAAAGACTAAAGAGAATGAAAAGGCCGAAGAGGAAGAGGATCACACCTGTGATCTCATAGCTCTTCTCCTCGCTCTTTGTCACTCTCGTCGTCCGTCTCCGGCTTGCTGTCTTCTTTTTCATGGATAAATGGTTGTGTCTCCTTTATTAGGTGCAGGTGCAGGGTTAGCCCCGGGGACGTGCTGTCCCTTGATTGTGTATTTGGCTGTAGGGAAAATAACTTGATACTTATAGCTGTATGTCATCTGGATGGATTTGTACGACTTCGTGATTTTGGAAGCGACTTTTCCTGTAGACATCAGATAGAATTCTTGTTCTCCGTCAGAATACTTGATGAAGCGGCTCTTGCCGTCACCTGATTTGATGTCCGAGCCGTCGAAGTTGCCGAATTCGATACCGGCGGCGCCTACTGAAATAAGATCATTGACCTCATCCTTGGTCGGTACTCTCCATTTTTTCTCACCGTCAGCGACCTTCACGAGGGAGCATGGGTCTTTTTCGCCAGCGAATGAGGTGGAACCCTGCCATGCGTAATAGTCGGACTCGGAGGTTATATCGCTTTCTGTAACAGTGGAACCTGATACTTTGTAGACCTTGCGAGTTCTCCAAGAGGCTGCCATGCCATTCATAGTGGAGAAGAAGTTGTCAGTGCCGTTTTTCAATGTCTGTCCGTCGGCTGTTCCGTCTTGGAATTTGTCTGTTCCAGGAATAGGAATAGGGACGAGGTTGGATGGCTTGATTCTGCTGAGCCAATCCTCGGTGGACTCATAAAAGGCTATGGCGTCGGCACTTCCGAACTTGAAGTAGAGGCCGATTTCTTGTTTGTCTCCGATTTTGTATGTCTTGTTGGCGCTGTCATAGACGAGGTAACCTTTGGACCATTCTACTGAAAATCTGGATGATGCGGCTTTGGAAACTGAGCCGGATGTGAAGTCCAGGCTGAATGAAGAAACTCTGGATTTGCTGAAGCTTATGATTTTCTTGCTAGTGTCGAATGTCTTTTTGTAAACGGCTCCGTCTGAGGTGTAGACAGCTACCGTGATACTTTTCATGCCGGCTTCGCTGTGATTTGCCACGAAGCAGACTGTCGCTCCTTTTTCTGAAGTGTAATCGATAGAACCCCCAGTGAGTGAGATATCAAATCTGGAATCACCTGATTCCCAGTTTCCTATCACGGCCATAGTGTCCTTCAGGCTTATGATGTTGTCTCCACGGAGACCTCTCTGAGGATAGCCGGTAGAGGTCTTGGCATCGAACTCGGTCAAGATGTTGACTTTAGTGATGGTCGCCTTCGTTACTTCAGGAAGTCCGGTGACGGTCATCTTTACCAGTCCGGCGAGGGGAGTGAGTTTCACTGGATTTACGAAATCGGTGGAGAGGGTGTCTTTGCCGGACGCTATAAGGGATTTTGCCTTGTCGGAAAGTGCCAGCCTCGAAGATACCATCGGCAGATTGGCCGGAGTGAGGACTGAGGACAATGCCTGTTCTTTAGGTACGGAAACTTTCACGGCAGCGTTGTTCGTGAGCGTGTCGTGGGTGGTTAATTTCGAACTGACGTATGTGCTTATAAAAGTGCTGTCCATCAGTGTAACCGCTCCTTTAGGGTATGAAATGACCATATAGTCATGTCCTTTCTTTTCGAAAAGAACGGACTTTTTGGAAGCTCCCATGGAACTTGGTTTGGAAGATGTGACGCTTACGCTCTCCTTACCATCATCTCCGATGGTAATATCTTGAAAATCAAACTCGTCAGTATCCTCCCAGTAAATATATCTGGACGGGGCTTCTTCTTCCTTGAAGAATGACTTGGTCATGGGATCGGAAGCTGTGGCGGTGAAACTGTAGAGAACTCCGTCATCAGTTTTTGCTCCTTCTGCAGAAACAACTGCCGTCTCTTTTGCGCAACTTGCCAAGACTGCTGCAAGTGCACTCAAATAAAGTATATATCTTGTTTTCATATCTGGTCCTCCTTACTATTCGTATTTGCCATAGTTGTCATCTGGTACAGTTGTGCCGGTTGGCAGCACTTTTATCGTGCATTCTGCCTGGAAGCCGCCATCTTTAGATGTCGCCTTGAGTATGGTCTCACCCTCGATGTTTCCGAGGAGGGTCAATGTCCCGTCGCTTCCTGCTGTAACTGTAAGGATGGTGGAATCATATGTCCATTCGAGTTCTTTGTTTGTGCAATCTTCAGGGGTGAAACTAAGTTTCAGGCCTGTAAACGGAATGCCCTCATAGAATTCCACACTGCTCTCTGATAAGGCGATACCGGTGCAAGAGACTATGACTGAAACCTTTACGGAAGCTGTCTTGCCGCCGTCCACTGTCGAAACTGTAATGGTCGTCTCGCCTCCGCTGAGCGCGGTCACTTTACCTGTCTGGTCCACACTGGCGACTTCTGATGCGGAAGATGACCATGTGACATTCTTGTTTACTGCGTTGTCAGGCAGTACGGTGGCGGAAAGCTGGAGACTTTCACCTTTCTTGAGATTCTGGTCCCCGCTTGGATCTATAGCCACACTTTCCGCATGGTAATCGCTCACTGACACTAAGCATGAAGCGCTCTTGCTGCCATCTTCAGAGGAGACTGTGATGGTGGAAGTGCCTTCTGACAAGCCTTTTACGACACCTTCTGAGACTGATGCCACTGACGGATTTCCGGATGTCCAGACCAATGTCGTGTTGGTGGCATCCTCAGGCAGTACCGTTGCCGTCAATTTGGCTTCTTCTCCCGTCTTGATGGAAAGACTGGACTCTGAGATGGTGACTTTCTCTACGGCTACGTCTTTCTTTTCGTCGCATCCTGTGAAAGTCCATGCGGCTGCCGCGATTGCGGTGAGCACCGCCATTGTGCTTTTCGTTTTCATATAGGGTTGGTTTAATTTATTCTGTATTTGTATATTACACTTGCAGGATCATCACAGATTCCTTCATAAGCTGCTGTCAGTGTGTCATCGGAATATCTGTAAACATACAAGCTGCCTTTATGGTCGCCGCTTCTCGAAGGGTTGTATGTGACCACATATAGTTTATCTTCGCCGTCAGATGCTTTTCTGCCTTTAAAATTCGTGGCGATGTCTCTGATCTGTTCTCCGGCTGGGAGTTTGATGGCCGGGTTGCTTCCAGGAGCTGAAGTCAGACTCCATCTGTAAATCGCATTGTCATACGTATAATAAACATCTGAAGAAATGCGGTTGCCGAGGATTTTCGAGTGGCTGTCCATCTTCAGGTTCGCAGTGGTGAACGGATACTCGACATCCACATTCACGCTTTCCCCGTCTATCTCTTCTGTTTTCGTAGCCCATGTGGACAAAGATGAAGAGGCTACTTTTGTCTTATATGATGTCGGGTCTGACTTGCTGCGGAAAAGTACGTGGATATAGGCATTTGAAGAGACACGCTGTACACCGACATTGACAATATCCCATCCTTCTTCAGCATTGGTCCGGATCCCGGCGGAGGCGCTTTTCCTGATACCGATGGTATTTTGGTCGTAGAACAGGGGATATCTCGTGGACTTGGCGGTAGCTGCAGTACTCTTGGTGGTACCGTCGAAGATGCGGTCGATCTTGAAAGGCGCATCGGTGATTTCGCTGACGAAGCCGCCGTTCATGTCGTAGCGGAACAGTCTTCCGTCTGCGGACTTGAAGAAACATCCGAAAGAGGCCTTGTCTTCAGCATATTCGCCGCCGAATTCAGCGCAATATGTGCCGGTGTCTTTCATTTTGGCAGTCATGTACAGTTCGAACGTCTTGCAGTCCATGTGGTATATGGTGCCGTCCTCGTCATTTGTGGCGATCAAAAAGCCGGAGTAGGTGATACCGCTGTAGGTGTTGTCGCTGATGTAGAGGCTCGTGCCGTTTTTGAGCACTTTTCCGTCCACGCTGAAGATGTTGGTGAATACCTGCTGCTCGCCTTTGGCTGTTTCTTCTGCTGTCAATGTCTTTACGAATGTGAGTGAGCCGTTGCCGTTCTCGTCGTTGGAAAGAATCGCGATGCCTTCGTCGTAACCGGAGTTTACATTGAGCGTAAAGTATTTGAACTCAATGCTTTCTCCGTTGTCCACTCTGAGGCGGAGGAGGAAGGACCCCACTTTGGAGAATGTATAATCGATGGTCCTGCTCGTGGAGATTACTTCCATTTTCTCGAACTGATGCTGTTCCGGAGTCGTGCCGGTCTTCACCTGTCCGTAAGCCCATTGGTATGTGATTTCCTTACTGCTGACTATGTCCAGTCCGTTGTAGATCAGTTCGGTTCCGAGGTTTACGTTTATGGTGTCGGAACTGGCATTGATGGTTATCGGAGCGAGTTCCGTGTACCCGTGAGGACTCACTTTATAGCACCCCTGCAGCATGGTGGCTGCCAGGATGAAGGTCAATGCTGATATTAAATATGTCCGTTTCATATTGTCTTTCATTTCGTTATCAGTTGAGGAATCCATAAGTGCCGCTCATCGGGTTTCCCCAACCCTTGCCGGCGTTGATGTTTACATTTTCACTGCCCATAAGTTCGAAATTCGGGTCGTCCGGGTGCTCTGCATACCATTTTTCATAGTACTCATACAGGGGCAGAGCCACGTATTTCGCCCATGCTGCCATATAGGCGCGACGCCAGAATTTCAGCGGAGCATCCGGGTTGTCCAGATTCTTGCCGTAGTTGGAGACTACATAGTCGTAGAATGCAGGGCAAGTCTCTTCTGTGGCATGGAAATACTGTAACAGGCGCCTGTATTTTTCGGGGTAGAAATTTCCCCAGTCGTAATCCCATCCTGGAGCAGCCTTGGAATTTGCTTTCCACCAGCTTGGACAACTCGGTTCTCCGTCTGATACGTAATAGATGAAATCAGGCGTGAGAATCTTCTGTGTCGCGGAACTGTCCGGGGCGCATGGGATGAAATTCTCATTGCTTACCAGGCGGAATCTGACTTTTACGAAGGTGTCCTGCATCTCCTTCTGTCTGTGGAATGTCAGTTTTACATTGCCACTGACCTTTCCGGCAGGAATAAACAGCGAATCCAGCTCGAAGTCGGTTCCTTCCCTCGCGGTGATGACCGGATAGGTGACGGTGCCGGCGGAAATGGTTTCGCCATCTGCGGCCGGTACGAATTCTATCGCGAATGCCCTGTCGTAGGACACTGGCTCGCCCATGGTGAACACTTCCTGGGAAACTGTGATGTCATCTTCCGGGATCAATGCGAATGAATAAGAATGTGTCTGGATGCCTTCCATAAAGTAGACTACTGGAGTCTGTTCCGTGTCATACATCAGCCATGTTCCCTTGCAGGAAAGCAGTAGCGGTAGGGCTGCAATTATCGATAATGTTCTGTAAATTCTGTTCATAGTCTAAATCTCCATATCTTTTCTGGATTCATCCTCTTCTTCAGGTATCGGAATAGTATAATTTCCCGGTACGCTTCCGCTCAATGTCTGCCCGGCGGCTGTCTTTATGTCTTTCCCGAGCTTCTTCATTTCAAACCAGGTGAAACCTTCGCCGTAGAACTCCTTTCGCCTTTCGTTGAAGAGTATATTGTAGGTGAGTTTTCCTTCCTGAACGGGCTCGATTCCGCGGGTTTTGGTTACGGCATTGAAAAACTCGGAAGCCAGACGCGGATTGGAAGTCATATAGAACTCAGCCATAATGTAATACATTTCGGGGAGTCTCAGTATATTCACTCCGACAATCGATTTTCCGGAATAGCCGGCGCCGTTTGCCACTGAGGAGTTTACTGTTTTCTTCAGACGGTTTTCGGTGTTGTCAAACCATGAATTGATTCTGTAGTCGGCGACGTCTCCGGCATTGTCCTCATAAAGAACTTTCCAGTCGGAAGCGAGTGAGAATGTTGCAGATGTGCCTGTAATGCCGTACCTCTTGCTGTTGGTCGACTGTGAACTTTCAGAATAGAAACCGAAGATGGTTTCGTTGAGGTCCAATGTTCCGCCGTCGCTCTGTACAAACGTGCTCAATGGCCTGAAAGAGAACTTCTTGCTGTCGATTACCTTCTGTGCGTAGATAGCGGCGTTGCTGATATCGCCGCGAGTCCAATAGACTCTGGCGAGCAATGCTTCCACGGCGTATAAGTTCATATGAGTGATTCTTGCGTCCGTGAAGCCGTCCGAAGAATTCGTCCTCGTTTCCGGAATCAGTGAACTGTCCTCTGTCATAAGACTTTCCGCTCTGGTAAGGTCTGCTATGACAAGTTCGAAGACCTTGTCCAGAGATGAATAAGGTGTGACCGAAAATGTATATTCGCTGACATATGGGATAGCCTTTGCCTTCAAATCCTCCGATGCCCACAACGGTGCTCCGAAATATCTCACCAGGTCGAAATGAATCATGGCTCTAAGCGCCAGAGCCTCACCGAGGTACAGCTTCGAGTGCTTGAACTCGTTCTCTCCTCCTTCCTCGGCATGCTGTATGATATTGTTGATATGGTTTATGACAGTGTAGGCATTGCTCCAGACCTTTTTCCTCAATGTCGTCGGCCCGTTGATCTCCCAATTCGCTGTCGCCAAGTTTCCGAAAGTGTTGTCTGACAATGCTGTCGTGTTCTGGCTCATGACTTCAGCCATCCAGACGAGGTTCCCTCCGTATAGGTCCTCCTTGGCGGACAACTCACTGTAAATTCCGTACAAGGCATCTTCATAACCCTCGGCCGAGGTGAACATGTCGTTGTCGAACGTCTCGCCTTTAGGGTTGACATCCAAGAACTTGCTGCATCCGCATACGGACAGGGCAAGCAGCGCCGATACTATATATATTATACTTCTTTTCATCGTTGTCAATGTTTAGAATGTTGGACGGAATGTGAGGTTTATGCCTCGGCAGTAAGGGTAGGAGGTACCTCTCTCGAAATGAATCGTAGACAGATATCCGATATCCGAGAATCCGAAACCTACAGCCAGTTTCCTCAGTCCGAGTTTCGTGATTTTCTTTATAGGGACATCGTACATTACCTGAATATTCGAGAAGTAGATTTCGTTTCTCTTCTCCACAAACCTCTCCGAATAATGCGTTGTCTCTCCGGAAGTTATGCTCAGATATCTCTTCAAGTCTCCCGGGTTCTTCCATCTGTCCGTCAGTGCGCGTGCATCTACATTATGATATTTGTCGATGTTCTCCACCTTGTCCTGAATTGTAGAATTGTAGTAGTCTCCTCCGAACGTGTAAGACGTAGACAATGAGACGGACAGACCTTTCCAGCGCAGTGTGGTCATCATCGCTCCCTTGAGGATAGGATTCGTGTTTCCGACGGCGACTTTCTCGGATGAGGAATAATTGAATGTATATTCGCCGTTTTTCTTGATGAAAATCTCCTTTCCTGTGGCAGGGTCGATTCCCGCTGAACGCATAGCGTAGATATCATATTGAGAACCGCCCTCTTGGAACAGAATCTTCGGAAGAGAAGAATCCATGGCATTCTCTTTCTCGACACCTTTCAGCGAATTCGAGATGTGTCGAATCTGATCCATCACATGACCTCCAGTCACGGTTACGCTCCAGAACCAGTCCTTCGTTCGGATAATCTGAGCCGAGAGGGAAAGGTCAATGCCTTTGTTGTTCAGTTCTCCGAAGTTGACTTTCATCGAGGATGTGCCTACCGAAGGAGGCAGATTTATGCTCATCAGCATATCATACGTGGTGTTCGAATAGAAGTCGAACGAGAAGTTCAGCCTGCTGTCCAGGAATGCTCCCGTCAAGCCGATGTTGTTGTTCAATGTCCTTTGCCACTTCAAGTTAGGATTTCCCATCTGCTTCGGCAAGGCACCGATACCTGTATAATAACGGTTGTCGGATTTATATTCATACACTGTTTTCGCCTGATAATAGTCGAACGAAACACTTCCGGTATAACCTACAGAGTACCTGAGTGACAGGGTGTTGATCCACTTGGCTCTTTTGATGAATGATTCATTGTGGAGATTCCACGCTGCACCTGCGGCCCAGAAAGGAGCGAAACTGTTGTCTGCGCCGAATCTGGAAGATCCTGAAGAACGGTATGATAAATCCACGACATATCTGTTGCGGAATCCGACATTGGCATTAGCGAAAAAGCCGACCTCGGTCGAGATATTGTCGGAACCCGAAGGCTTGCCATTTTTCTGGTAGTTCAGCGCGAACGACAGGTCAGAGAGCTCATCTTTCAGGAATCCTATGCCGACACCTGATGCGGAACGGTTGTGGGTGTACTGCACGTTGGAACCTCCGCTAATCCTGAACATGGATCCCTTGGAGTCCAGGGACCTTCCGTAGTTTACGACTAATTTTCCGGACATGTTGGTACCGTTTCTGCTTGAAAATGAGTATTTTCCACGCTCGGTTACGGACGTTTTCTCATACGTTACCATGTCCGGGGATTCATAACTGTCGGATGAACCCCAGCTGAGGTTTATGCTGCCCTGGCCGGTTACGTAGAGGTTTTTAGTGATATTCCATCGTCCGTCCAATGAGTTTTTCAGCGCCTGCGTCCTGCTTTTCTTGAAACTCGACAATGTCGCTTCGTAAAGCGGGTTGACATCCGATTCGCCGCTCTGGGTGATGGGATTGAAATAATACTTCTTTATATAATTGCCGTCCTCGTCGAACATCGGTTCGTAAGGATTCATTTTAGAGTACTGCGAATAAGAGCCGTAAGGCGAGTCCTTCGAGTCGTTCATCGAAAAGTTCGTCTTGAAGGTCAATGTCAGTTTGTCCCTGAGGTGGTAGCCGATGGTAAAATTAATACCCTTCGAACTTCTCTTGTCGCCTTTCATGACGCCATAAGTGTCATTCCAACTGGCGTTTGCACGGAAGCTCAGCTTTTCTCCGCGGGAGGTCAATGAAAGTGAGTGACTGTAGCTGAACGGAAGTCTCAGCGGTGCGTGCAGCCAGTCGTCGTTTACGCCCTGGCGGATTTTTTCCAATTTGTATGCGTAGGCTTCATCGAGCGAGCCGTCCTCTGTATCATACAGGCCGGCGAGTCTTTCCAATTCGAGTTTCTGCTCAGGCGTACAGAGATTGAATGAACTCAGGTCAGGATAACTGAGTTTAGGTACAAAGTTATAGTTGAGTTTCACTTTCTCGTTGCCGATACGTTTCCTTTCCACCACGATGACGCCGTTGGCTCCTTTTTCACCATAGAGGATGGTGGCGGATGCGTCTTTCAGTACGTCGATACGTTCGATGTCGAAAATATCCAGGTCATAAAGCTCTTCCATGGAAATCTCCACGCCGTCCAGCACGATGAGCGGGTTGTTTACGCCCTCTTCGCTCTCATTGGTAATCAATGTGTTGGCTCCTCGGATGAGGAGGGAAGGGATGGCGTTAGGGTTGGAACCGGAGGCATTGTTCTCGACCATCACCATACCTGGGGTCAGAGATGTGATACCTGAAATAAGGTTAGTAGGTGATATTTCCGCCAACTGTTCTCCGCTGATGGTGGTGGCTGAACCTGTGAAAGTTTCCTTGGATTGGGTATAGAAGCCGTTTACTACGACTGCATCCAGTGCAGATACTTTCAGCGTCACATTCAGTCTTGTAGAACTGCTGACGTTAAATTCCTGCGGTTCTGTGCCGATGAATGAAAAAACCAAAACATCTGCTTTCTTGGAACTTCGCTGGAATGTGAGGGAATAGTTTCCGTCGATGTCCGCTGATGTTCCGACCGAAGTTCCTTTTACCAGAACATTGGCGCCTGCGAGAGGCTCTCCGTGGTCGTCGGTAATGGTTCCTTTGATTGTGATTTTCTGTGTTCCGGGCAATGCTGAGGAAGTGTTGCTACTCTGCCTGCTGTTTTGGGCATGAAGCGCGCCGTCCGTGACACCGATAGGGAGAAAGAGACAAGTCAGGGCGATGAAGGCCCATGTCCTACATCCTCTGCTAGATAGAAAGCTGTCTAATTCCATAAGCTATGTTTGTTAAATTCGTTTCCGAGGCTCGTTCCTCGTCCGACAACAAATATATGTTTTTTGGTTTTTTTATCCTACATCTTTTGGCGTTTTTTTCCTTGTACGGCCCCAAAATACCTACTTATGGTTAGCCAGAGAAAGGGATAATACCAATTATTTGGGATTGTCAGCTTTTGTCATGCGCGATAACTTTGCATCCGGATTTTTAAGAGAATTACCGGACCCCCGGATAAAAGAACATAGCGAATGGTAAATAAAAACATTATTGCGGCGGCAGTCATGATGACGGCCGGTATCGCCGCAAATGCCCAAAGCCGTCTGACGATAGGCGGATATGGTGAGGCCGTGATGTCACGCAATTTTTACAGCCAGCATTTTAACCGTTACCGTGATCCAGCCACATACAAGGACGACAAATCTCATGGAAGATTCGACATTCCGCATGTGACCATCAATCTCGGATATGACTTCGGAAAGGGTTGGACTATGGGAACGGAAATCGAATTCGAGCATGGCGGGACTGAATCTGCCGTCGAAATCGATGCCGACGAAAGCGGCGAGTACGAGGCTGAGGTCGAGAAGGGTGGGGAAGTCGCCCTCGAACAGTTCTGGCTGAACAAAGCCTTCTGGAAGGGTAGGTTCAATGTCAAAGCGGGCGAGATCATTATCCCTGTAGGTGAGATAAACCAGTACCACCTTCCAAATGAATTCTTTTCAGTCTATCGTACTGAGGGTGAGGCTAAATTCCTTCCTAATACATGGCATCAGGTGGGCGTTTCACTTTGGGGAAAACTTCCGCAGTGGAGATATGAGGCTATTTTTACATCGGGACTGGATGCCGAGCGCTTCGGGCATGACTGTTTCGCACATTATGGTGCCAACAGCCCTTATGAATATAAAATCGGAAACGTCTATGCCGGTGCGGCCAGAATCGACAATTATTCGGTCAAGGGCCTGAGACTCAGTCTGAGCGGATACTATGGCTACACATTCAGGAATACTGAAAGAAAGGCCAGCGCTTCCTATGATGATTGTCATGGTGAACTTGCCATCGGCAGTTTCGGATTCGAACTTAACAGATGGAACTTTATAGTAAGAGGTAATGCTACCTATGCTCATCTTTCTGATGCTGAGCGTATTACTACATTTTGCAATGCGTTCCCGAAACATACCCAGCAGGATGGTTCACCATCCAAGCATTCCCCGATAGGCACCAGCGCATACTCGTTTGGAGGTGAGGCAGGATATAATATCTTCGGACTCGTCAACAAGCTGAAGGACAGTCAGAAACTCTATGTTTTCGGCAGATATGAGGATTATAATACCTATGCTTCCGGTAACAAGAAAGTGGCCTACGAGTTCGATCATGTGAGACGTATGGCGGTAGGTTTTAACTATATGCCTATCCCTCAAATAATTATCAAGGCTGAATATGCTAAGAGATTCTTGGCCGTAGAATATAATAATGAGCCTGCACTCTCCATCGGCATCACCTTCGTCGGTTGGTTCTTGAGATAGAAGAGCAGAATGGGACCCCTTATAAAACGGAATTAATAAATCATAAAAACTATTGAAATATGAAATCTATGAAATTGATTCTTGCAGCCTTTGCCGCATTGATGGCGGTAAGCTGCGAGAAGGGTACAGAGGAGAAATCCAGTGTAAACCCGGACCTGAACGGAACTGACGCTATGGTCGCTTCCGCCGGTGATTATTGGAAACTTGCACGTCAGGATTGGGAGTGGTCAGAGGCCTTCCTTTTCGGCCCTGCCGGTGATTATGGTCTGGACCCTCACACTGATACATGGCCGTTCGACCGCGTACAGTTCGACAAATACATGAAGAAATACAACCCTGCAACCGACGAGGACGAT
>OQVL01000317.1_pt1 | contig 24043 bp, 21 predicted proteins | sample 1691501 | NCBI WGS metagenome assembly OQVL01 (sample SAMN03418253, study PRJEB22391) | human gut metagenome | biome: human-gut; feature: organic feature; material: feces | host: Homo sapiens | place: Tanzania | collected 2013-01 | reverse complement strand
GGGCTCGAACCTGTGACCCTCTGCTTGTAAGGCAGATGCTCTCCCAGCTGAGCTATGCTCCCATTCGCCATATTCTCTTGTTGTACGCAGCCTTATTGGCTGAGAACGTATGTTATTATACCACAGAATTTAAGAAATGCAAGTATTTTTTTGAATTTTTTTAAATTATTTTATCATCTCTCGAAACTCTTCCTCGCTGATAACTTTTATACCGAGATCGTTCGCCTTTTGGAGCTTGCCGCCGGCATCCTCGCCTGCCAGAACGAAGTCTGTTCTCTTTGAGACGGACGACGCAGTTTTGCCGCCAAAGCTCTCGATAATACTCGCCGCCTCGTTTCTCTTATAGGTCGGCAAGGTGCCCGTCAGAACGAATGTCTTGCCTGCAAAGCGCATATCCTTAACCTCCTTGAGCGACTTCATATTGAGCCCCGCTGCCATCAGCTTGTCAATCAGTTCAACGCTCTCGGGCATATTGAAATAGTCGGCAACGCTCTTTGCCATTATTGCTCCGAATCCGTCTATTGTCATTATATCATCGTAGCTTGCATTCATCAGAGCCGTCATTGTGCCGAAACGCTCAGAGATGAGCTTTGCGGCCTTTTGACCAATGTGACGTATGCCGAGTGCAAAAACGAGCTTTGAAAGATCATTTTTCTTTGATTCGTTTATTGCGGCTATGAGGTTATTAGCCGACTGTTCCGCCATACGCTCAAGCGGTACAATCTGATCCGCCTCAAGATGATAAATATCCGCAGGGTTCTTGATAAGACCCGAGTTAACGAACAGCTCAATATTACTCTCGCCCAGTCCCTCAATGTCCATTGCATCACGTGAGCAGAAGTGAATAAGATTTCTCAGAAGCTGAGCCGGGCAATCCGTGTTCAGACAGCGGAGAGCCGCTTCGCCCTCCTCGCGCACAACCCTTGCGCCGCACGACGGACAAAATTCGGGCATAATATACGGAAGCGATGAACCCGTATGTTCAACAACGTTCAGCACCTCCGGAATAATGTCGCCCGCCTTTCGGATCGTCACAGTATCTCCGATGCGAATATCCTTTTCGGTTATAAAATCCTGATTATGGAGCGTTGCACGGCTTATAAGCGAACCTGCAACCATAACCGGTTCAAATACGGCAGTCGGTGTCAGAACGCCTGTCCTGCCGACGTTTATTTCAATGTCGACAACCTTTGTCTGCTTTTCCTCGGGGGGATATTTAAAGGCAATTGCCCATTTCGGAAACTTTGATGTGCTTCCCAAGGCTTCACGCTGCTCAAAGCTGTCAACTTTTATAACCGCACCGTCAATATCAAACGGCAATGTTCCTCTTATATCGCCTATTCTCTCAACCTCTTTAATTGCATCCTCAATATTCGTGCACGGAGTATAGAATGGAATCGTTTTGAAACCGAGCTCTTTGATATAATCAAGCGACTGCTTGTGCCCTGTCAGCACCTTGCCGCTTATACGTTGAATGTTGAATACGAATATATCAAGATGGCGCTTCGCCGTAATCTTCGGATCTTTCTGTCTGAGCGAGCCTGCCGCCGCATTGCGCGGATTTTTGAACGGCTTCTCCTCGTTATTTTCCTGCTGCTCAACAAGCTTCATAAAGACCTCACGCGGCATATAAACCTCGCCTCTGACCTCAATCTCGTCAAGCTCTCTTTTAAGGTGAAGCGGAATTGAACCGACCGTGCAGAGATTTGCGCTGACGTTCTCACCGATCGTTCCGTCGCCACGGGTTGAGCCTCTTTTAAAAATACCGTTTTCATATTCAAGCGACACCGAAAGACCGTCAATTTTCGGCTCGACAACGTATGTTGCGTTCGGCTCGGTCTCCCTCACCCTTTTGTCAAAGGCTCTGAGCTCGTCCAGACTGAAAGCGTCCTGCAAGCTCTCCATATGGACAGCGTGTTCAACGGGCTCAAACTGACCGTCGGCACTGCCGCCGACTCGCCTTGTCGGTGAATCGGGCGTGACAAGCTCGGGGAACTTATCCTCAATATCGGAAAGCTCCCTCATAAGTCTGTCATATTCAAAATCCTCAATCTCGGGATTGTCCTCAACATAATATTTGTGGCTGTGGTAGTTGAGAAGATCCCTCAGCTCCTTTGCACGCTTGCTTGCTCTTTCAAATTCACTCATAACAGCACTCCATAACAGATTTTTGATATTAGACTTTAGATTTTAGACTTTTAACCATTTAAAGGCTGCGTTTTATTTTAATATCATTTAAAGCCGAATATCTCAATATGCTTTCTTGCCTCTTTATCTCGTTATATCCGCAGCTCATTCTCTTGGTTATTATACCAAATTCAAGCACAATTTACAACTTTTATCTCATAATTTCAGCAAAAGTTTGCGGTGTGATTCCGACAACAATGCTTTCGGCAATGCAAACATTGGTTTCATACGGCACAACGATAACATTGCCCGAATGAATGACATAGGTGTTGATTTTTATGTTCAGCATTATTCTGTGATGCGTCTGATTGACGCCCGCCGCCGTAAATTCGTTTTCAAAATCGGTAGTCGTGATCCCCGTCATAACGAATATCACGGGCATCTTCGGACCTCTGCCGTTGATAAACTGTTCGCTGAAAAGCACGCTCACGGGAATTTTCAAAACATACGATTTCATCTCATTGATCTGCTTATCCACCTCGTCTCCGATATTATTACCGATTTTGTTGAGGTAATAAGCGTCGGTCGAGACGGAGACAATATTGCCGTTCCGGTCACGTCTGAATTTGACAAGGTCGGCATATCTGACCCTGTCCGTATCAAGCGATTTTTCTATTCCGACCGTTGTCGCCGACGACGCAGCATTTTTTGCCGCATAGCTGATCAGCCTCCCTCTGACATTGGATATTCTTATTTCTGCCGATATAAGCAAGACCCCGACCGCAACGACAAGAATTATCGCAACGATCGGGGCAATTTTTCTTTTGCGTTTCAATTTTCTCACCGCCTACTTTATACTATGCAGTGAGCTGTGGCGCAGTAACCGTTAAAAAGAGAATTTTGCAATATATGTTGACGTTCCCTTTTCGGTAGTTTTGTCGGTTTTTCCGTTCTTCTGTTTCATATTAAGAACAGAATCGTATGGAGTTTTTACGGTAAGCTCCGTCACCCTGCCGCTGTTGTCAATAACGGCTTTGATCTCGGTTCCAGTGTATGTTACACTGCCCGAGGTGTAGTCCTTGAGCTCCGTGCCGTCAAAGCTTGATTCAAACGGGAAGCCGCCTGCGGCGTTGTAAACGGAATCCTTCCTGACAGCGACCTTTTCCGGCTTTATCACCATTCTGATCTCATAGCTGTTGCTGTTCTTAATAAACGCAACGGAGTTGAGCATATCCTCGGTGAGCTTTGTATCGGGTCCGTATGCGCTGACGGGGAAATCATCCTCATCCAAGCCGTTCACAAACTCCGCCTCGGTCTCAATCGGATCTGAACCGAAAACGGTCTTTTCGCCGTTGAAGGTGTATGTGCAAACCTCGTCGGTTACAATCTTGACCTTTTTTGCCTGAGAATAGGTCTTGTTGAGTGCCGTGTTGTAGAAATCGACAATTTCCTTCTCGGATATCGGTGTATCGTCCATCATCTCAAGTCCGACGGAAACCTTAAGTATCTTCAATGCGTCAACGGAATTGATCGAGCCGTCCCTGTTGACATCGGCGTTCGCCTTGATAAATCCCTTTTCGCTGATTCCGACGCTGTATTTGAGCACCGAAAGGGCGTCGGCTGAGTTGATCTTTCCGTCGCCGTTAACGTCGCCGAGATTTGCCGCCGAAGTACCGATCGTAAGAGATGCCGCAATCGAAAGTGCAGAAATAACCGCAATTATTTTTTTCATTATCAGTCACCTCTTATTTTATACCAATATGTCTATGTAATGCTGTCTGCGTCCGACTTCCTTTATATCGCTGTGATAAACTTCTCCGTCATACAGGTACTCAATATATGAGTTGGTTGTATACGGAACATCGACATAAAACGATTCAATATAGCCCTGCCAATCAATAGTGGCAACAACGTGTGTTGCAGGATAATTCGTTGAGCAGAGAACATAGTCAAATTCATCGTTGCTGACATAGATTATCGGCATACCGCCTGCAATCTGATAATTGAAATCATCCATATAATCCGTGTTTTCGTCCTTTATCGTCAATTCAACGACGTAACCGTTAGCTCTCTTCCTCATCCTGATATCGCTCAGCATACTCAAATCCAATTTCGAGTTGGGTGCGTAGGCATACGGAGTGTAGCCGTCCTCATCGGCACCGTCGGTGAAATAGACTTCGTATTTATCGGAAACATCCTTGATATGCTCTGTTTTGTTATCGTCAAAGGTATAGTCAAATTCATCATCAATGGAAAATGTTATTTTCTTTGCCTTTGCATAGGTTTTGTCAATTGTTTCATTGTAGAATTTCAATATTTCCTCTTTATCCGAAAGAATTGTTTCGGCATTTGAAATACCGACCGACACATTGAGAACTGTCAGGGCGTCTGCGGAATTGATATTTCCGTCACCGTTGACATCAGCCAAGTCCTCGTCAAAATTTTTAACCTCAAAGCCGACGCTGTGCTTCAATATTGAAAGCGCATCGACCGAGTTAATACTGCCGTCCTTATCCACATCTCCCAGATATGCCGCCGACGAGCCGACCGTGAGAGCCGCCGCCAATGTGATTGCCGATAAAACCGTAATAAACTTCTTCATTCTTTTCTTTCTCCTTTACATAAATCTTTCAACCGTATCACGGATTGTATCAAGAAACGCTTCCTCTCCGAAAGTGTTGATCTTGAAAAACACCGCCTGACTTCCGCCCGATGTAATCGCCGTAAGGTGCACGTTTTCCTTGCAGGCAAACAGCGTAACGCTCAGGCTCACCCTATTGCCTCCGATGTAGCTGTATCGTTCGTATACTTTGACAGAACAGGCACAGTCTCCCTGTTCGCAATAGGATTCATCCTCCACCGACGCCGACACGCTCTTTGAAACCGCTTCGTCAATTGCACTTTCAATTTCAAGAAGAGATCCGTGAAGGTCACATTCAAGTTTTGCCATTTATTCTCTCCATTTTCTCTTCGATTTTTCTTATAAGATTTCTGCCGATTTCATGCAGAAGCTTATACGCAGTCGGAAAAATCTCATCGGGATAGTTTATCATAAACTCGTCCGCTTCAAATGTGAAATCTCCTTTATAATCTATGTCGGCCAGTGCCTGAGTGATCTCCTCCCAGTCAAGATCATAGAAATACGGCGGGCAATGCCTGTCCTCAAGATAATCGTTGTCGTGCACGTGCAGACAGCCGACATAATCGTGGCCGAGCGTTCTCAGCATCTCGGGAGCAGTCGTTCCGACAAGTCCTGCGTGACCGATATCAACGCAGGCGGTGAAATATCTCGGATCGAGCATTTCCATCATCGCCCTGAACTCCTCGCCGACGCTGCAAATATTCGGAACAATACAGTCTCTTCGATGATCTCTTCCAAACATATTCTCACAGGCGATTTTTATATCATACTCCTTACACAGAGGAATAAGAGCATTATAAAATTCTGCGTTCTTTTCAAGATTCGTTCTGCTGTCCTTGCAGTAATATGTAGGATGTATAACAATATTTTTCGCTCCGAGAATGCCTGCAATTTCAATCGAACGCTTGATTTTTTCGAGTATAACCGTGTTATATGTATCGTCCCCCTCCCGATGGCTCGGAAAAGGAGCATGCGCCTGATTGAAGAATTTGCCGTAGCTTTCGACAATGTCCCTGATTTCCGTCACATGTTTACGGTAATCGGGTTTATTGAGAATATCGTCGTCATTCTGCATACGGAACATCGAGTAATCAAGTGCGTCAAAGCCTGCCTCGCAGATCATACAGACATTGTCCTCGTCGCCGAAACGCATTGAACCGACCTCAGTCTGAGTTGATAATATCATTTTATCAAATCCTTTCGATTTTTATCACAGAGTACAATGCTCATTGTACAAATAGATATCCTTGAAAAATTCTGCTAACTATGTGTATGATCTTATTATTCTTTCTCAACTCCCCTTATGCAAAATGCGAAAGAATAATTTCCGTTGTGCATTTTATAAGGCTCATGGAGACAAGCAGTGCCGGGCATATCTCCTCCGACGCCCCTTTGCCTTGCATCGATACTCAGTGAGAGATATTCGTCCTCGCAAAGCTCGTGCAGGTGCATTGCCTTTTCAATCTTCTCCTGAGAATATTTCTGAACTTGGAACTCAAACGGGAAATCCGAGCTGACGGAGAAGCCGTTGCCGTCCTTATCCGTTATTTCAAACGAGCGTACATCGGTTCTGTTGCCGTTCTCCTGCGGACGCATATAGCGATGAGAAAATTCGTCGATACCGCTTTCAAACCGTGCAATTCTCTGACCCGTTTTTCTGTCACAATACGCCTCTTCAGGTCCTCTTCCGTACCATTTAATGTTTTTAAAATCCTTGCTTATTCCGAGCCTCACGCCCGCCCTGAGCATAGGAAGAATCGGACTGCTCATATTCTGACCGATGTTCACACTGCCGTCGCTGTTGACGATTATATCGGTTTCAACGTGACCCGCAAACGGTGCAAACCAATGAATATTCACTATGCACGAGCTGCCGAACGGGAAGATAACAAAGCTCTTAACAGTGACCGCACGGCTTGTGATGTCCCAGAGATAGAGCGGATTGAGCCGCTTGAACATTGGTGCAAAATTGAAATAATTTGTGTCGTTATCCGTAAGCGGACGGAAGAAGTTCGGTCTTAGAGAAAGAGAATTGTCAAGAATGTTTCCTTTGCCGAAGTCTATACCGTACAGTTTTTTATCCTTGAAGGTAACAGTCGTTGAGCCGGCAACTATCCTGTGCACACTGCCCTTTGAGAGAACCTTTACCATGCCCTTTCTCGGCTCGGATTTCGCTTTTTCATTACTGAGGGTAAACTGGCTAAAGCTGATCTCGTCGTCGGCCTTGCGCCACTCGTTCGCTGTTTTATATCTGTAAGAAAGCGTGAGGATATACTCGCCCGTTTTAAAATCGGCAGAATAGGGAATTGTTACCGTTTTTGCCGTCTGCGGAGCGATTCCGTCAAGTGAAATCTTTCCGTTCTCGGTCGGCACGCCGTCCCTTGTCACCGTCCACTCAAGATAGCAGTAATCCAGCGGAACAAAATAGTTTTTATTCTTTATCTTAACTCTTTTTCTTTCAACATCGAGTTCCTCTGCCGAGATGTTTGAATAGACCTGCTTAACCTCGTAATATGCGGGGTGCGGCGTGCGGTCGGCGGCAATTATACCGTTGGCGCAGAAATAGAAGCTCGACCAGCCCTCATTGAAATCTCCGCCGTAAAGCCATTTGCCGTCCTTGTGTATCGCCTGATCGACAAAGTCCCAGATAAAGCCTCCCGTCATATGATCGTATTTTTCAAAGTCATCGACATATTCTTTGAAATTGCCGAGGCTGTTTTCCATACTGTGCGCATACTCGCAGTAGATAACGGGATGATCGTCAAACGCAGATTTCGGTACATCCTTATTGTCGGCGGCAAGAGCGTTTGCGATATTGTCAAACAGGGTTGCCGTGATTGCCTCTTTATGAACGAGCTTGTCAACTACATTTTCCATCGGGTACATTCGGCTGATGAAATCGGACTTTGTGAGATCGAAATCGCCCTCGTAATGTATCGGATAAAGGTCACAAAGCTTCAAAATCGCCTTTTTCATCTCGGCAAAGTTTGTGCCGTCGCCCGCCTCGTTACCGAGAGACCAGAAGCAGATACAAGCGTGGCTTCTGTCCCTGAGCACCATCATCTCCGCTCGGTCAATGACCGCCGAGGTCCAGAGCGGATTGTCGCCGGGCACATTCTTTCTGCGGACGCCGTGGCTCTCCACATCGCACTCATCCATTACATAGAATCCGAGCTCATCGCAAAGCTCATAGAAAAACGGATCATCGGGATAGTGACTGGTTCTTATTGCGTTGATATTCGCCTGTTTCATGAGGTAAAGATCCTGATAGTATCTCTCCCTCGGCACAGCCCAGCCGTGGTCCGGATCATAATCGTGGCGGTTTACGCCCTTGATTATAACCTTTTGTCCGTTAACGTAATAGACGTTGCCCTTTATCTCAACACGTTTAAAACCGATTCTGATTTCTTTCTTCACCGTACAGCGGCTGCCCTCATAGAGCTTGACGGTCAAAGTATAAAGCTCGGGCGTTTCGGCACTCCATTTTCGGCATTTTTCGACAATACGGTTTATTTCAAGCTCGCCGCTTGCCTTGCCCCTGAAAATTTCTTTTTTGTCGAGGTCAACACGGCACGTTACCTCTTTGCTTGTGCTGAATTTAAGCGTCAGATCAAGTATTCCGTCGGCATAGCCGTCATCAAGAGTTGTTCTTGCATAGATATCCTCAACCGTGGTTTCAGGCTCGGCAACAAGGTATACTTCACGGTAAATTCCCGAGAACTGCCACATATCCTGATTTTCAAGATAGGTTGCGTCACTGAAGCGCATAAGCTTTGCGGCAAGAGTGTTTTCGCCCTCGCAGATCATATCCGTTATGTCAAACTCGGCGGGGGTCATCGAACCCTGCGAATAGCCGACATATTTGCCGTTTACATAGACATAAAGTGCGGATTTCGCCGCACCGAAATGCAGAATTATTCTTCTGCCGTCAAAGCTCTCGGGCAGAGTGAATTTACGGCGGTAAAAGCCGATTTCGTTTTTTTCGTGGCTGATCTTCGGAATCTGCGATTCGACAGTCGATACCTGCGGCGGCATTGACGAGCAGAGATAAATCGGCTTGCCGTAGCCTTGCATCTGCCAGACCGACGGAACTCTCACGCTGTCCCACTCGCCGTCATTGAAGTCGGGATGAAAGAAATTTTTCGGCTGACCGTCAATTCCTGTCTGCCACTTAAATTTCCACTCGCCGTTCAGCGACATCTTGTATTTTGACTCGCCGTAGACAACCTTGTCCCCGGCGCCGTATGGCAGAGCAAGGTTGTGTCCGTTGAGCTTGTTCTCGCGGAAAAATAATGGATTTTCCCATTTATGAAGCGGTTTTTTCAAAGAAATCAACTCCTATCTATACTGATTATATCTGTACTTATGCTTCAAGTCAAATAAAATCAAATTATTTTTTGTCAAAATCTGCTTAAAATACAAAGTGTATATAAAAAAATAAAAATTTGCACAAATATTATTGTAAAAAATTGCTTGAGGTATTATAATGAATCGAATAATGCAATTTTTGAGGTGTTGGTGTTGAAAAAAATCGGTTTTGATAACGAAAAATATGTCAAGATGCAATCCGAGCATATCAAGGAGAGAATCAGCAAGTTCGGCGGCAAGCTCTATCTTGAGTTCGGCGGCAAACTCTTTGACGACTATCACGCATCGAGAGTTCTCCCGGGCTTTGCTCCCGACAGCAAGGTGAAAATGCTTTTACAGCTCAAGGATCAGGCGGAGATCGTTATTGTCGTTAACGCATCGGATATTGAAAAAAACAAGATCAGAGGAGACCTCGGTATCACCTACGATCTGGATGTTCTCAGACTTATTGACGCATTCAGAGGTATAGGGCTTCTTGTCGGCAGTGTTGTTATGACACGTTACAGCGCTCAGCCTGCGGCAGACGCTTTCTGCAAGAGACTCGAGAATCTCGGCATCAAGGTCTATCATCATTATACAATTGCGGGCTATCCGTCAGATATTGACAGAATCGTCAGCGACGACGGTTTTGGAAAGAACGAATACATTGAGACCTCACGCTCGCTCGTTGTTATCACCGCTCCCGGTCCGGGCAGCGGAAAAATGGCAACCTGTCTTTCTCAGCTTTACCATGAGCACAAGAGAGGAATCAGTGCCGGCTATGCGAAATTTGAGACTTTCCCGATTTGGAATCTTCCGCTCAATCACCCGGTTAACCTTGCTTATGAAGCAGCAACAGCAGACCTCAACGATATAAATATGATCGACCCGTTCCACCTTGAAGCATACGGCGAAATGACAGTCAACTACAACCGTGATGTTGAAATTTTTCCCGTCCTTGCGGCAACATTTGACCAGATCTACGGCGAATGTCCGTACAAGTCACCAACCGATATGGGAGTCAATATGGCAGGCAACTGCATCATTGACGACGAAGCCTGCTGCGAAGCCTCGAGGCAGGAAATTATCAGACGTTTCTATGCCGAGCAGTGCTCGGTCAAAAAAGGTTTCGGCAATTCGGGAAGCGTTGACAAAATTAAGCTTATCATGAAAAAAACGGGTATTTCTCTTGATGAGCGTCCCGTTATCGCCGCAGCAAAGGCCAAGGAAGAGGAAACAGGAGAGCCGGCAATGGCAATTGAGACGGGCAAGGATACTCTTGTTACGGGCAAAACCTCACTTCTCATGGGTGCGGGTGCAGCGGCAATGCTTAACGCACTTAAAAGCCTTGCGGGTATCAACGACGATATTCATCTCCTCTCACCTGCCGTTATCGAGCCGGTTCAGGAGCTGAAAGTAAAATACATGGGCAACCACAACCCGAGACTTCACGTTGACGAGGTGCTCATTGCTCTTTCCGTTTCTGCGGCAACAAATCCGCTTGCGAAGCTTGCACTTCAGCAAATTCCGAAGCTCAGAGGTATGGAGGCTCACGCAACGGTTATCCTCAAGGAGCAGGACGAATCCGTTTTCAAAAAATTCGGTATCAACATAACCTGTGAACCGAAATATCAGACCAAAAAGCTCTATCACAAATGAGGAGAACAGCATGGGAAAAATTGTTGCAATCGGCGGCGGACGCTACAGTGACGGTGAAATAATCAATATCTTTGAAAAAATAGTCTCCCTTGCGGACAAAAAGAACCCCAAGGTTCTGTTTCTTCCGACGGCAGGCTATGACGATATCAACGGAGACGAGGATATTCAGCGCAGCTTTGAAAAATACGGCTGTCAATATGATATTCTCTATCTCACGGATGAGAAAAGAACCGTCGATGATATTCGCTCAGTCATTCTCGATGCGGATATCGTCTATGTCGGCGGAGGTGACGTTCGCTTTATGATGGAGACGTGGAAAAAGACAGGGGCCGATAAAGCTCTTATTGAAGCATACAACAGCGGCAAAATCATGTCAGGCTACAGCGCAGGCGCAGTCTGCTGGTTCGATGTCGGCTATGACGACTGCGGCCCGGAGCACAGCTTTATGTTCTGCGACTGCCTCGGAATTCTCCCCTACTGCGCCTGTCCGCACTATGAATCGGACCACTGGCAGACCTTCAAAAAGGCTATTCTTGACCGACCCGAGCAGGGACTTGCGATTGAAAACGGCGCCGCATTGCTTTTCGTCGACGGTATGATAGGTACGGTCAGAGGCAATAACGGCGGCGAGGTATGGATTCTTGACAAAAATAATGAACTTTGTCTCAGCAAAATTGTCGATAAAATAAACAGAATCGGCTAATCGTCGGTTGACTTTGCAGTTAGTTTGTGCTAACATATATACGAAAAAAATAACGGAGGGTGAAACCATGAAAAAAGTATTATCAATCTTTTTAGCTGTTGTTATTCTCATTTCGGGCGTTGTTTTTGCGTCTGCAAAGGGTAATGACAAACTTCAGTTCGACGAGAACGGACAGTTTAAGATTCTTGCTCTTGCCGATATTCAGTCCGGCTTCCCGGTCGGCGAAGCACTCAAGGCTTATATAACCGAAGCTATTGACGCCTCGGATCCCGACCTTGTTATGTTCCTCGGCGATAACATTATGAGCCCCGAGGACGGCACGGTTGAAAGCTACTGGAAGGGCTACGACGAGGTATTCCCGATTCTCGAAAGCAAGGGCGTCCCGTTCACTTTCGTATTCGGCAACCACGATGATGAGTCCGCTCCGACGGTAACAAAGGAAGAAATGCTCAAAAAGTATCAGTCCTATGACGGCTGCCTTGCTTATGATGCAGACCCGTCGCTTCACGGCTGTGCAACTCACAATCTTCCGATTCTCTCAAGCGACGGCAAAAAGGTTGCTTACAACCTTTGGATGTTCGACAGCGGAGATTATGTTTTCTACGAGAACGGCAAGAGAAGAGGCTATGATTGCGTTCGTGCAGACCAGATCGAATGGTACAAGGCAGAGAGTGCAAAGCTCAAGGCGGCCAACGGCGGCGTAGCTGTTCCGTCACTTGCATTCCAGCACATCATTCCGCAGGAAGCAGCTCAGGCTGTTATGTTCTCTCTTCCGTTCCAGCTCGGCAAGCTCACTAAGAACTTCACCGACGGAACATCCGCTACATATCTTCCGAACTACTTTGCGTTCAACGGAATCCTTTCCGAAGCTCCGTGCCCGTCACCCGATAACGAGGGTCAGTGGGATGCGTTCGTAGAGACAGGCGACGTTAAGGCATGCTTCTTCGGCCATGATCACGTCAACAACTTCAGCGTTGATGTTTACGGCGTTACGGCAGTCAGCGTTCCGGGCACAACCTTTAAGTCATACAGCAGCGTTACGGATCAGGGATCAATGGTAATTACTCTTGACGAAAAAGATCTTTCAACCTACAGCACAGAGATTCTTTACACAAGCGATCTTGCGGTTAAGGACGGCTCAAACATCCCGAATCAGGAGCACTCGGAGACTGTTGCAGGATACAGGTTCAGAATAGTACTTCGTCATCTTGCTCACGGAATCCTTGCACTTTTGAGAGGAATCTATGCTTGGATTCCCTCACCTCTCAGCAAGTAATCCTGACTGAAAAGTAAATATTTAAGGCAACGAGATCAAAACGATTTCGTTGCCTTTTTCAATTTTATTTATTCATACCGTTTCCACCCGAATTATACGATCTTTTCAAGTCCCGACTTGACGGGCCTGGTGACATAGACCTGTTTAACGATTGATTTCAGGCTTTCTGCGGCGCACTCGGCTTTCGACTCGTCGTCAAAAATTCCGTAAACCGTCGGACCGCTTCCGCTCATGCAAGCCGCCAACGCACCGTAGCGGTTGAGAACCGATTTTATCGGCACACGCTCGGGCACCTCGATAAGCTGCTCAAAAATATTTTTACAGCGGCGGCACATCTCATAAAGATCGCCCTGCGATGCGGCATACAGCATTCCGCAGGTGTCGAGGTGGCGTATATTCTGCGCCGTATCAAAAGCAGAGTAAGCCTCTTTTGTTGAGACTCCCCTATCAGGCTTCGCAAGCACTATCCGGCAATCCGTTAAATCGGGCAGCGGAGATAGAATCTCGCCGATATTCTGTGCAACGCATGTGCCGCCCGTCAGGCAGAACGGAACATCCGCACCGACCTTAACGCCGACTGCGCAAAGCTCCTTTAACGTCAAACCTGCCGAAAAAATATCGTTAAGTGCGGCAATGACCGCCGCTCCGTCCGCACTGCCGCCTGCCATACCTGCGGCAAAGGGAATGTTCTTTTCAATATGAATTTTTATACCTGTGTTTTTGATTTTGGTGTAGTCAAAAAATGCCTGTGCCGCCTTGTATGCAATGTTCGATTTGTCGCACGGCAGAGCCGCTTCGCTGCACGTTATCGTGATCTTTTTGTCGTCCGTTGTCTCAACACTCACCGTGTCGTAAAGTCCGACAGACTGCATTATCATAAACAGGCTGTGATATCCGTTGTCAAGCGTTCTGAGTATATCGAGCATAAGGTTTATTTTGGCTGCTGCCTTGTATTCTGCTTTCATATGTTCTTTCCTTTCGGGCAGTTTAAGTCTGTATTGCGGTAGGCGGTTCATTTCTAAGGTGATTATTTCCAAATTCCCACCGCTTGCGGTGGTTGGAATTTAAAAAACAGCCTAACTTTTTTAGTCTTTCCGACTCACTTTCCTATCCTCGTCTGCTTGAGGCCTGTGAACTTCTGTCCCCATGCATTTGCCCATGCTTCGCAATAGAGGGAGTAATAAGAAACGTTGTTGTTCTTTCGGTAGTTTATGCAGGGCTTAAAATTGCACCAGATAAATGACGGAATCGCAATGACAAGGAACCATATAGGTCCGAGCAGAAGAGCCTGCCATGTGTGGCCGTACTCGTGAATTTTTGTATCCCTAAGCCAGTCATCCGGTCGGTCGGGATTCATAAAGATAAACGTTCCGAATGAAATCCCGCCCCAGTCGCCGGGCACATATGTAACCGTCGCATTGAAAAATCTTTCGTGCTTACAGCCCTTGATGACCGCAAAAATTATATAAGCGATAAACCCGATAAGGTTGATCGGCAGCGCCCATGTCCATTCTACAAGATAAAACAAAAACTTTTTCATATCTTTAACCCTCCGTTCGGTTTATTCTAACATATTTTTACCCTTTTGAAAAGAGTATAAAAGCATTTAACCTTGAAAAATAATAAATAATGTGTATAATATATATAACAGTATGAAACGGAGGTTTTAACATGACAGAAGTTACTAAAGATATGCTTATAGGCGATATTCTTGATGCAGACAGCGGCACAGCCGAGTTCTTCCTCAACATGGGTATGCACTGTCTCGGCTGCCCCTCGGCAAGAGGAGAGAGCCTTGAGATGGCATGCGCCGTTCACGGTGTTGACGTTGAGCAGATGGTTGCAGACATCAACGCTTATCTTGCAAGCAAATGATTCGACTTAAGCCGAGGCTTCAATCGGCGGCGGATATGGTTCGTTACGGTTCCCGTGTCGCTGACATCGGAACCGACCATGCCTATCTGCCGACAGCGCTCATTTTGTCGGGCAAAATACCGTCTGCCGTTGCGGCAGATCTCAGAAAAGGTCCATTGGAAAACGCCTTGGAAACCGTCCGCTCCAATCATATTGAGGACAGGGTTCAGCTTCGCCTTTCCGATGGGCTTAAATGTGTTTCCCCCGATGATGCCGACGATATTGTTATCGCAGGCATGGGCGGTATTTTAATCTCCGAAATTCTGACAGCCGCCGAATGGGTAAAAAACGAAAAATACAAGCTTATTTTACAGCCGCAGTCGCATGACGAGGACGTTCGCAGATACCTTTTTGCCAACGGTTTTAATATAACAGACGAGACGGTCTGCTTCGAGGACGGAAAAATTTACATATGCATCGGAGCGGTCTATACAGGCTCAATAACATCACACAGCGAAGCCGAAATCATGTTCGGCAGCCTCCTCACACGCCATGACGAAGCGGCAGAGGCTTTCATAAATAAAAAATTGAAAAGAATAAATGCCCGCCTTTCCGCACTCAACGCACACGGCGGTGCCGAGGACGAAAAAAAGCGGCTTGAAGCAATAATAAAAGAGGTGGAAAAATGGCAACAAAGGTAAAGGATTTTTACGGTTATCTTAACAGCATTGCTCCCTTTGAAACGCAGGAGGACTGGGACAACAGCGGAATGCTCGTCGGCGATATGGACGCCGAAGTAAAAAAGGTTGCCGTTGTGCTCGATATCACTCACGAAGAAATCAAAAAAGCCAAAGCAATCGGTGCGGACTTAATAATCAGCCACCACCCTGTCATTTTCTCTCCCGTCAAATCCGTGACAAGGGGCAGTGTGCCGTATGAGCTTGTCGCAAGCTCGATAAACGCTCTCTGCTGTCATACTCCGCTCGACATTGCAGACGGCGGAACGAACGACAGTCTTGCGGAACTGTTCGGAATAGAGATCACCCGTGCCGAAGATCCGATATTAAGGCTCGGAACGGTTGAGCCGACCACGGCGGAAAATCTTGCAGGCAAAATCGCAAAAACGCTCAACACGAAGGTGCGCTATGCCGACGCAGGCAGAAAAATCGAAAAAATTGCGATCTGCACAGGCGCAGGCTGTTCGCTGATTGAAGCGGCAGGTGAAATTGACGCTTTCATCACGGGCGACGCATCGCACCACAACTTTCTCGACTGCATTCAGGCAGGCATAACGCTCATTGCAGCGGGACATTACGAAACGGAAATAGTTGTTGTTCCCGTTCTTGTAAAAAAATTGCAGGCACAGTTCCCCGACATTGAAATTATAGATATTAAACAGGAAAATCCGATAAAATTTATTTGAGGTAATTATGGCACTTGACGGAATATTTCTCAGCAAAATTAAAGACGAACTGCTCAGAGAAATCTCATTCGGCAGAGTTGAAAAAATCCACCAGCCCTCCCGTGAGGAGCTGGTTATTCACCTGCGCGGCAAAAACGGAGCGAAGAAGCTTTTTCTTTCAATAAGGGGCAACAGCCCGAGAATTCATCTGACCGAACATGCGCCCGAGAACCCTGCCGTTCCACCGATGTTTTGTATGCTGATGAGAAAAAAGCTGCTCAACGCTCAGCTTGTCGATATCCGTCAATCGGGTCTTGACCGAATACTTTATCTTGACTTTAACGCCACGAACGAAATCGGCGATAAAATAAAGCTCATTCTCTCGATTGAGATAATGGCAAAATATTCAAATATCATTCTCTTTGACGGCGACGGAAAAATCGTTGACGCAATCAAGCGTGTTGACCTCAGCCAGTCGGCGGTCCGTCAGATTCTTCCGGGGTTCAAATATATTGCACCGCCGCCGCAGAGCAAGCTCAACATAACGGATCACACAACGGAAAACATAATTGCACAGATTAAAACATTTCCGTCAAAGCCGCTCTCATCCGCCGTGCTCAGCACCTTGCAGGGGGCGTCTCCCCTCACCTGCCGTGAGCTTTGCGGAGAGTTCGGTGAGCTTTACACCGACGAGGTCAGCGACAAGGGCTTTGAGTATCTCTCCGAAAATCTTGACAATTTACGCAATATCATTATGAATGAACACGGCACGCCGTTTATGCTCAAGGACGAGACAGGCAAGCCCGTTGACTTCTCTTTCTTTCCAATAAAACAGTACGGCGACCGATACAGAACGGAGATAAAGTCAAGTTTTTCCGAGCTTCTTGACGAGTTCTACTACGAATGTGACCGCCTCGAACGCACAAAGCAAAAGGGGCAGGACTTGGTAAAGCTGCTCAATTCGGCAATAGCGAGAGTTTCAAAAAAGCTCAGTCTTAGGCAGGCGGAGCTGGCTCACTGTGCAGACAGAGAAAAGCTCAGAATCAATGCCGAGCTTATCAACGCAAATCTGTATAGACTCGAAAAAGGTGCGCTTTTCTACGACCTTGAAAATTACTATGACGGAAACAAGCCGATAAGAATTAAAGCCGACCCGTCAAAATCCCCGTCGCAGAACGCTCAAAAATACTTCAAGGAATATCGCAAGGCGAAGACTGCCGAGCAGCTTTTGACCGGCTTCATTGAGGAGAGTAAGCAGGAGCTTGCCTATCTTGAAACGGTTGCGGATTCGCTCGAGCGAGCCGACACGCAGGCTGAAATTGACGAAATTCGCAACGAGCTTTCGCTTGGCGGTTACGTCAAGAAAAAGCGCGGAACTGATAAAAAATCATCAAAGACCTTGCCGCCGATTGAATACAGGACAACTGACGGCTTTAGGGTTCTCGTCGGCAGGAACAACGTACAAAACGACAGGCTTTCGCTCAAAACCGCCGCAAAAAATGATATGTGGCTTCACACGCAGAAATTTCCCGGCTCTCACGTTATAATCGTCAGTGACAACAGAGAGATAAGCGACGAGGCAATAGTTGAAGCGGCCGAAATCGCCGCCTACCATTCAAAGGCTCGCGATGCAAAGCTCGTCCCCGTTGACTACACATATGTTAAAAATCTCAAAAAGCCGCAGGGTGCGCCCTACGGCAAGGTCATATACCACGTTTACTACTCGGTCAACGTCACTCCCGACCGCGACAAAATCAACGCTAAACTAAGTAAGGTGAAATAAAATGCGACTTCTTGTTATTGACGGCAACAGTATAATCAACCGTGCTTTTTACGGAATAAAACTCCTGAGCACCAAGGACGGCAAATATACCAATGGAATTTACGGATTTATGAACATTTTCCATAAACTCCTCGACGATTGCCAACCGGACAGGGTTGCCGTTGCTTTTGACGTCAAGAAGCCGACCTTCCGTCACGAAATGTATCCCGAATATAAGGCAGGCCGCCATGCCATGCCCGAGGAGCTTAAGCAGCAACTGCCCGTTCTCAAGGAGCTTTTGACGCTCATGGGCTACAAGGTTGTCGAAAAAGCAGGCTGGGAAGCCGATGACATTCTCGGCACGCTTTCGGTTCAGATGAAGGACGGTGACAAGTGCTTCATAGCAACGGGAGACCGTGACAGCTTACAGCTTGTCAGCGACACGACGACCGTTCTTCTCGCTTCAACCAAGATGGGCAAAACTCAGACAATCCCCTATGACAAAGCAAAAATCAAAGAGGACTACGGCGTTGAACCGTGGCAGATGATTGAAATAAAGGCTCTCCAGGGCGACAGCTCGGACAATATTCCCGGAGTTGCCGGAGTAGGTCCCAAGACCGCAGGAGATTTAATTCAGCGCTTCGGCTCGATTGAAAACATTTACAGTAATATTGATACTATTGAAATAAAGGACAAGCTCCGTGAAAAGCTCATCAATTCCAAGGACAGCGCAATGCTCAGCCACACGCTCGGCACCATTCGCACGGACGCTCCGATTGACACAAACATGGATTATTACATTCCGTCCGCTCCCGACAGCGGCAAGGCCTCAAGGCTTCTTGCTTCGCTTGAAATGTTTAAAATGATTGAAAAATTTGACCTCGGCAAGGGCGAGCAGACCGATATCGAAACAGTCAGCGTTCCTGTCAAGCACCTTGAGTCACTCTCGGAAATCAGGCTCGGCGATAAGGCTTATTTCATTCCCGAATTTTCGGACGGCGATATAATTTCAATCGCTTTCGACTGCGGCGAATTTATTGCCGTTGTCGATAATAACAGCTTCACATTTGCTTCTGAGCTTACCGATATTATCTCAAACGAAAAAATCGAAAAGATAACCTGCGACGCCAAGCAGCTCTATTCATGGGCGTTCATGCGTGATGTTCGGATAAAAGGAAAAGTAAGCGATATTATGATTGCCGGCTATATTCTTAACCCTTCGGCGAGCGACTATTCGCCCGTCAGAATGGCGCAGGAATACGGTGCACTCTGTCCCGAAATAAGCGAGGAAAATGAGACCGCTCTTAAAGCCGCCGCTTTAAAGGGCGCATGGGAAAAGGTCATCAAGCAAATCGAGGAAAACGACCAGCTTCCGCTCCTATACGATATTGAAATGCCGCTTTCAAAGGTGCTTTCCTCAATGGAGGTTACGGGATTTCTTGTTGACCGTGAGAGCATTCAACAATACGGAGCGGTGCTTGAAGAAAAAATCAACTCCCTTGTCAGCGAGATTTATGACCTTGCAGGCGAGGAATTCAATATAAATTCGCCAAAGCAGCTCGGCACAATCCTTTTTGAAAAGCTCGGACTGCCGGCAAAGAAAAAAACAAAATCGGGTTATTCGACCAATGCCGACGTGCTTGAAGGTCTTGCACCCGATTACCCGATAGTTTCATTCATTCTCGAATACAGAACGCTTGCAAAGCTCAAATCGACCTACTGCGACGGCTTGCAGAAATGCATTGCGCCTGACGGCAGGATTCATTCGACGCTCAACCAGACCGAGACAAAGACGGGGCGAATTTCATCGACCGAACCTAATCTTCAAAACATTCCCGTCAGAACTCCAGTCGGACGCGAGCTGAGAAAATTCTTTATTGCCAAGGAAGGCTGTGTGCTCGTTGATGCCGATTATTCGCAGATTGAATTGCGCGTTCTCTCGGACATTGCGAACGACGAAACAATGATATCCGCCTTCAACAACGGCGACGATATCCACACAATTACGGCTTCGCAGGTTTTCAATATGCCCGTTGAGGCGGTAACTCCGTTGATGAGAAGCCGTGCCAAGGCGGTCAATTTCGGCATAGTTTACGGCATCGGCGCATTTTCGCTCGCCCATGATATCGGCGTAACGAGAGCCGAAGCCGACAAATATATCAAAGGCTATCTTCATCATTTTTCGGGCGTTGACAGCTACATGAAGAATGTCATTGCCAAGGCAAAGGAGGACGGCTATGTTCAGACCCTGTTCAAGCGCCGCCGCTATCTGCCCGAGCTTGCCGCATCGAATGCTATGATCCGCAACTTCGGCGAGCGAGTCGCAAGGAATATGCCTATTCAGGGAACCGCCGCAGATATAATCAAAATTGCGATGGTTCGTGTCTATGACAGACTTGAAAAAGAAAATCTCAAATCAAAGCTTATCATGCAGATCCATGACGAACTGATTGTCGAGGCTCCCGAAAATGAGCAGGAGCAGGTTCGGAAAATTGTCCGTGAAGAGATGGAAAATGCATGTAAGATGAAGGTAAAGCTCACCGCAGATGTGCATTGCGGCAAGAGCTGGTACGACGCAAAAGGATAATGCAAAATGAAGGTTGTTGTTACGGCAAGAAATTTCTCGACAGATGACAAAACAGCATTGCAAATGCTGCAGGATGCAGGCTTTGAGGTTGAGGATCACAGCAAAGAGGACATAGGCAGCGGCACGGACGAGGAATATATCCGTTCACTCGTGCTTGATGCCGACGCAGTTATATGCGGTCCCGAAAAAGTAAGTAATAAAGCAATAGCTGAAAACAAAAATCTTAAAATCGTTTCCCGCCGAGGAATCGGCTACGATTCTATTGATATTGATTTCTGCAAAAAGAACGGCGTTGCAGTTGCCCGTGCGCTCGGTACGGTTGAAGGCTCGGTTGCAGAGAGCGTTATGGCTTATATCCTCTATTTTGCAAGACGAATCGACCTGCAAAGCGAGAGCATGAACAAGGGCGAATGGAAGCGAATCATGACCCCGGGCGCAAAAAATCACACGCTCGGCCTTATCGGATTCGGAGGAATCGGAAAAGAAATCGCAAAGCGTGCCGTTCCGTTCGGTATGGACGTGCTTTACTATTGCCGTCACCACAAGGACGAATTCGGCGCACACTACGCCGAGCTTGATGAGCTTCTCGCAAAGAGCGATTACGTTTCAATCAACGTTCCGCTTAACGGAAGCACCGTCAACATGATAGACAAAAAAATAATTTCAAAAATGAAAGACGGAGCAATTCTAATCAACACGGCAAGAAGCGGAATTGTTGACACAAATGCGCTTGTCGATGCGTTGAAATCGGGCAAGCTCTCGGGTGCGGCAATTGATGTCTTTGACAATGAGCCTTGCACGGACTCCCCTCTTATCGGTTTGCCGAATGTTGCCTTAACACCTCACACAGCTCCTTTTACAAAAGAAAATTTCCGTGAAATGAACAACAGGGCTGCCAAAAGCGTTATCGAATTCTTTAACGGAACGCTTGACAGCCGCTATCTGATAGGATGATAATATGACAATTACCTTTGTTTGCACAGGCAATACCTGCCGCAGTGCAATGGCAGAGGGCATTTGCAAAAGGCTCATTGCCGACAGAAAAATTGAAAACATATCATGCCAAAGCTGCGGTCTCGGTGCATTTACGGGCGACAGTGCTTCGCCGCTTGCAGTTTGGGCGGCAAGAATGCACGGTGCGGACATTTCCGACCACCGTTCAAGGCAGATCAACCAATATATTTTTGACGGAACCGACCTCATGGTCTGTATGACTAAGGCACATAAGCAGGCAATTATGACGCTGAATCCGAAATTCAAGGTTATTGTTCCCGAGCCCGAAATCTCCGACCCTTACGGCGGTGACGAGGACATTTACTCCGCCTGTGCGGATCAGATTGAGGACTTCGTTTCAAGGCTTCTCGATGCCCTGACTGCCGAAATCAAGCCTATGTCCGCCGAGCACGTTTCCGACATTGCCGAGATAGAAAAGCTCTGCTTCTCCGCTCCGTGGACGGAAAAAGGGATCGCCGAGGAGCTTGACAATGAAAACGCTCATTTTCTCGTTGCTCAGTCGGGCAAAAATGTTCTCGGCTACATCGGCGTTCACGAAGTTTGCGGCGAGGCATATATTGACAATATCGCAGTGTGTCCCGATTACAGGCGGCTCGGCATCGGCGAAAAACTTCTCAAAACGGCACAGGAAAATGCGTTCGGCAGAAAATGCGAATTTATAACGCTTGAGGTTCGCAAAAGCAACGAAAAAGCGATCTCACTATATAAAAAACTCGGCTACCAAACGGCAGGCGAGCGTAAAAATTTCTATACAAATCCCGCCGAAGATGCGGTCATTATGACATTGAAAGAATGTGATATCAAATGAAAATATTATCCCTCGAATCCTCGTGTGACGAAACTGCGGCCGCCGTCGTTGAGGACGGCAGAAAGGTGCTGTCGAGCGTTGTCGCTTCGCAGGTGCAGGAGCATATAATCTACGGCGGAGTTGTACCCGAGATTGCATCGCGCCGCCATGTTGAAGCTGTTTCGGGCGTTGTTAATAAGGCTCTGAGTGATGCCGGCTGTACACTTGACGACATTTCTGCAATCGCCGTTACATATGCGCCCGGACTTATCGGCGCACTTTTGGTCGGTGTGAATTATGCAAAGGGTCTGTCGCTTGCGAGCGGTATTCCGCTTGTTCCCGTTCATCACCTGCGCTCACACATTGCCGCAAATTACATCACTCACCCCGAGCTTGAGCCTGAATTTCTCTGCCTCGTTGTTTCGGGCGGACACAGTCACATTGTCGAGGTTAAGGACTATACGAAATTTAAAATCGTCGGCTACACGCATGACGATGCGGCTGGAGAAGCAATGGACAAGGCGGCAAGAGCAATGGGTCTGCCCTACCCCGGCGGTCTGAACCTTGACCGTGTTGCAAAGGACGGCGACCCGACGGCATACAAAATGCCGCACCCGAGAGTTGACGGTGCGCCCTATGATTTCAGCTTTTCGGGACTGAAAACAGCCGCATTGAATACCATAAATATTGCAAAGCAGAAGGGCGAGGAGATAAACGTTCCCGACCTTGGCGCATCGTATATCAAGGCAGTTGTGCGTTGCCTGACCGAAAATACGGAGAAAGCGGCAAAGGACCTCGGTTATAAAAAGATCGTGCTTGCCGGCGGCGTTTCGGCCAACTCAGTTCTCCGCAGGGATATGGAGGCTCTTTGCAAAAAGAACGGCTGGGAGCTTTTCGCACCCGAGCTTAAATACTGCGGCGACAACGGCGCAATGGTCGGCGCACAGGGCTATTATGAATTCATCAGCGGCAACACCGCCGATATGTCATTGAACGCCTATGCGACGATGAGTATTGAATAAAAAAGATTTCAGCCGCAAAGCAAACGTCACAATTTGCTTTGCGGCTTTTTTTATTTATTGTCTTTTGATTTGTTCTTTCCTGTCAGCTTATTCAAAATTGTTGCACAAATTATTATAATTCCTATAACAATAAAAATTCCAAGCATACCTTTTCCCATATACGGAAGCGTTTCTATGAAAGCGTACGGATTAAAACCTAATAAATTCATAAATAAATCTCCTTTCATCATGCAAAAAAGTTAAGTATGAGTCCGCCGGCAATTACCGAAGCAATCTGACCCGAAACATTAACGCCCATCGACTGCATAAGCAAAAAGTTATGAGGATCTTCGGCAAGGCCTATTTTATGAACAACACGGCCCGACATCGGGAAAGCCGAAATTCCGGCGGCACCAATCATAGGATTGATTTTTTCCTTGAGGAAAAGATTTAAAAATTTTGCAAAAATAACACCGCCTGCCGTATCGAATATAAACGCTATAAATCCGAGGCCGAGAATAAGCAGCGTCTCCCTCCGAAGGAATTTGTCAAACTGCATCTGTGTCGCAATGGTAATTCCGAGAAAAATCGTGACAAGATTTGCAAGCACTCTTTGCGCCGTTTCAGACAACGAATCAAGCACACCGCATTCACGGATAAGATTTCCGAACATGAGAAATCCTACGAGGGCAACGGAGTTCGGCGAAACAACTCCGGCAATTATTGTTATCACAATCGGGAACAGTATTTTTGTAAGCTTTGAAACCTGACTCGGCTTATATTTCATTCGTATTTTTCGCTCTTTTTCCGTTGTAAGCAGCTTTATTACCGGCGGCTGAATGATAGGTACAAGTGCCATATAGGAATATGCCGCAACCATTAT
>OQVL01000314.1_pt1 | contig 24082 bp, 41 predicted proteins | sample 1691501 | NCBI WGS metagenome assembly OQVL01 (sample SAMN03418253, study PRJEB22391) | human gut metagenome | biome: human-gut; feature: organic feature; material: feces | host: Homo sapiens | place: Tanzania | collected 2013-01 | reverse complement strand
ATTTGAATCTGAACCTGAAACTGCTATGGCTGAATATCCTAAACTGAATCCAAATGCTTTTCAAACTTTTGTTGAGAAAAACAGAGAATCCTTGAGTTAACTACTCAGGGATTTTTCTTTTAAAAATTTCTAATAATATTATTAAACCCTTGACTTCCGAACTATAATCTGGTATACTTATATCATCAAAGGAACCTAAAACAATTCTTTGAATAACATTGGAGGTTTTAAAATGAACGAAAACGAGATGCTGAACGAGATGGAACTGGATACTGAGCTCGAAGACATTGAACTTGAGGATACCGAGGATGCCGAAACCGAAGATGGAAACACTAAGGTGATGACTCCCATGAAGGCTATTCGTGCAAAGTGCTTGGATTGTTGTGGGGGACAGTATTCTGAGGTAAAGATGTGTCCTTGTACCAATTGTCCTTTGTATGATTTCAGACTTGGTAAGAACCCTAACCGCAAGCCGAGAAACTTGACTGAGGAACAGAGAGAAGCTTTGAGAGAACGTGCAAGAAAGGCTCAGGCGGCGAGAAAGAAGAAGTAAAAAGGTAAAAGAAAAAGTAAAAAGAACAACTGAATTATTAGCTGATTTTTCCTTGAGTTATTATTAATCAGATTTCACAAAAATTTGCTGGTAAGAGTATACTGGTGAGTTGAGTGAAACAAAAATGGTTAATAATAACTCAAGGATTTTTTGCGTGTTGGGGGTTGATGGCGGTTATCTCTGAAAGAAGCTTATCGGTGAACGTGGGCATTAACGTAGTGGGGGGGGATGGAGAAAACGCCTTTCGAGGGGCGAGTGAAAGTGAGCGAATAGCGAACGGGGTTGTGAATTAACAAAACATAGTATCCCCTCCGAACCCGGCGGACACAAAAGACCCCTGCACTTATGCAAGGTTGAAAACACTGGCGTTTCGTGTTTTCAAAAAACTATGATTTATGCGGTTGTGCGGCGGAGAAAAATATCTCCCCTATTTGAATGGAAAAATTCCCCCAAATGGAAGGGAAATATTCCCGTGTTAAACTAACCCACCCACCCTACCTTAAATTAAAAGAAGTTAACTAAAGTCATCTTCTTTCAATTCATAATCTATATTGGGGTCACGTTCATTCCACAATTCCTGAACGACCTCATATGGAAGATTGGGACATTCATCCCATTTTGTTTCTGGTTCTTTAGATTTTTCTGGATGGTCAGAAAGAACCCAAATACCCAAAAGCTGGATTCCAAACCAAATACCCAAAAGAGTATAAACGAGTGGACACCCAAAAAAGACAACTACAAATGGAATTAGATAACCGATAACAAAATTCATTTAATTACCACCTTTCAATTTTTGTAACTTCTTTTTCTTATTACCAACTTACTTCATATACTTCCAACTATCCTCCTCTCTAATGCGCTCAACATTCTCAATAAGACTTGCACTATAAGCATTATCGTAGTCGATAATGGCAAGATTCTGCTCGTAATAGATAGAATTGGCGATGATTTCCTCACCAGTGGTCAGAGTAATTTTAACCATAAAGATTCTCCTTTCTTAGCGCACACGAGTTTCTTTCTTAAGGATTGCGAAGTTCATAATGTAACAAAACACAGACCCATCGAAATCCTTTTCAGCCTGAATGGAAACCGAATCAGGGTCTTTCAATTGAGACAGAACGGCATCCACTTCATCCCATTTATAAAAATACCGTTCATCCCCTTCACGAAGACGGGAACGAGTTGTATTGAAATGAGAGATAGCTTCAAGAATCAAAGAATTAGAAACCTCAGTTAGCAATTCGTTATCGGACTCGTGAACCTTTTCCAGCTTTTTAGACATAATAAAAACTCCTTTCTAAATTAACAAATGTGGAGACGTGGGAAGAGAGGTTTTACCCTCTCCTCCCGTTCGGCTTACTTCACGGATTTTCCAAGCAAAAGAAGGACAATGAAAACCACATTGAAGCAAAAGAGGTATCCTTCGAACGTCATCCACTAACCACCTCCTTTCATTACAAGCCTTGAAAATATTATATCACTCCTTTCTTAATGTGTCAAGGCTTATTGGTGATTAATGCTGCTTAAAGACAACAGCACCCAAGTCCTTGTGCCAGCATTTGCCGCACATCGAACAGGTGATGGTCTTATCCTTTTGATTGGGACAAGTCTGATACTTTGCAGGGAGAATAGGAGTCTTTTCAGAATCCTTGAAGTCCACATAAGCAACAGGCATATGGTGAGGATTCAGAACCTCCCAATCCTTGTCCCAAGCCGAGAAGATGATATTCAGGTTATCAGGAAGATTGCCATTGTTATCAATCCACTGATTCACCAAGAAATATTTCTTCGTGAACGCCATAAATTTCATCTCAGGGAACTTTTTTGCAGTTGCGACCATGCCATCAACGAAAGCATAATCGGGAAGGTCTCCAGCATCAAAATATCTCATTTTAGGCAAGCCACAATGAGCCAACTTAAACTGAACCTGATTCCAGAAATCAACCGGGTCTTCATGATACAAACGATAATTGCGATAATACGCACCCTGAACAGCAGCCATCTGTTGAGTGCCTTTCATGCAGTAACAACCCGTTTTCTTGCACGGAGCATCCTCACGGCAAGTGATAACAGGAAATGCGAGGTCAATCACCCAGCATCCCGTCTTGGAGTTCTTAGTGGTCATGTGAACCTCATTGGACTTCATGGACAGATGCTCGATGTATTCCTCACGAGACATGGTAAATTCCTTCTTCTGAGCGTTCTTCTTAGACATAATAGTTACTTCCTTTCAAAATAAATGTTGTCGTGGATAGGGTTGCTTACTGGTGAATCAAAGGAACAATATTATCAAGTATCTTGCGATACTTAGATACAAACTTTTCAGACTTGTGATTTCGCATCCGCCAATACACATTACGAATATCATATTCATAAGGGCGAGTATTGGTAATCTGAACCAGAATGGAAACTGTTTCCGAAATGCTTTCATCAAGGATGTCTACTTTAGGAATTTTGTATTCAATAATGAAACGAGAGTTGATATTAACTAAAGGAGCATAAATTCTGTAATTTACGCCCTCATAATTAATATCGTGCTGGAAGAAGTAAGTCTGATTGGTAGTAGTGTACTTAGCCATAATAATTCTCCTTTCTTATTTCAGCAAATTCTTAACGTTGATGTTGGTAATAACACCTTTCTTGATGTCATCCTGAGAAGTGAAAAGATAATGGTCAAGGGTTTTATTCCATTGCCAACAATCTTTCTTGGTTTCTTGTCCAATACCAGATTTGTTGCCCTCGTACACGGTAATAAAATATCTGTCGTGAGCTTGATAGCCTAAATAATGAACCAAACTGGAAACCCGTTTCACTCCAGTCCACCAAGGGATAACATTCAAAACGTTAGAACAGATAACTACGGCAAGACCTCCTCCATTAATTTTAGAAATCTGTTCGATTTCCTTATCAAAGTCGATATTGTTCCAGTAAGGGTCATAACCGATGTAATAGAACCCCTTTGAGTTAACAAAATCCTGAATGTGCTGGGTATAACGACCACAGCCATAATCCAGAATGATACCGATGGGATTTAATCCTCCGTTTTGAGTTACCCATTCCACCCAAAGTTCCTCCCAATCAATCTTGTTATAGACAGCGGGAAGTTTGGAAGAGTTGATAGAAGTGTTCTTAGAGGTAATCACCTGAGCGTCAGTTCCCAAAGTAGTCATAATTAAATCTCCTTTTTTAAATAATATTTACATAATACCAGCCAGTATAACGGTCTTTAGGGCCCTTGTCTTCTTTCGGGTCGTAATAGCCAGTAACAATTTCAACTGACTGCGAATTATGAATTTGATAGAGTTGATAAAGCAAATCAGCAATGGTATTTGCTCCATCTTGAGTTCGGCAAAGAATTTCATCGCCGTCAGACCAAATCTCTTCATCGGAATAATCTCTCAGATTATCAGTGAAGATTTTAAACCAGTTCAATTTCATATTGTTTTCCATATTACTCTCCTTTAAATGTCAATGATAATGGTTTCGACAACCACGAGGAAATCTCCTACGATAGTAAAACCATAGGAAGAATATCTCAAACCGGGAATAGGCTCACAAGGGATGGGGTCATCGTGATACCCAAGTTCAGCAAGATACTCAGTTTCTTTTTCGGGATTGTGAGATTCGGACACCTCCTTTGCTTCTTCATATTCGTCCTGAGTTTCAAAAGCGTAAATGTGAAGTTGAGTAGCGGAATCTGCATAATCGTCAAAAGAGTTGAACAGGGTAGAAGTGACGTGTTTCATAATAAATCTCCTTTCAAATTAAACTAAATTGATAACTTTCAAATTTTTGGAACCGCATTTAGGACAGTAGTAGCCACAAGGTTTACCACTTGCGATTTCTTTAACAGACTTAGACATTCTTTGTCTTGGGCAGTTCCATCCACATTCGCAAACGATATTGTATTTATACTTTGCCATCAGAATCTTCCGATATTCAGGGGTTACTTCATTCTGCTGAACAGTTCTCTTAATGTCAAAGGGGGTGCGATTAGTAATGTCAAGGGCTCTTTCTTTCCAAAGTCCAGTATGGCTCCAACCGTCTCGCCCTTGATACTCAATACAATGCAGACATTCATGAAGAATGGTAGAATGAAATCCAACTGGATTGGTTGCATGAAGGAACTCTTGACTAAATTCAATAGTGTATTTGTAAGTTCCAGCAACTCTCTTTCGCCAAGCCCGACCAACAGCTTTTACAGATTTTGTCATCCAAGAGACGGGAATGTGTTTGTCAACCATAGATTTATCAAAAGGCCACATTTGGTCAAACCAGACGCAAATTTCATCCACCTCCTTCTGAATATCCTGAATGGTCATGGTTTTAGTATCAGTACGAGACAGAGAGGGACAAAAGTTCTTGTAATCGAAAGCAACAATCGCAGAGTAGGTCATAACAAAATCTCCTTTAAATATTTATTCCCCGTATAGCCGATAGGACAGCTTAATTTTATTCTTCCTCCAAATCTTTACGGGAAATGGCTTTGAGAACATAATCATCAGTACAGTCCTCAGACATTTCGTTTTTCCAAAGATGGCATTTGAGTTTGCCATCCTCTTCCTGACAATGAAACAAAGTCTGTTCAGGCTCAACAATACCATCATGAGAGTCACGCTGGAAAGAAACGAACACTTCGTTATATCCTTTTTCGCACCCAGCATTAATGACAAAACGACCAATAGGGGTATCAATGAAAGCAGAAGTGAAACCGTCAGTCGTGCTCAAACCAATCTTGTTGTACTGTTTCATAATATAAATCTCCTTTAATAAAAATAATTTTTAAAAAGTCTTGACAGCAGAGATAAGATATGCTATACTACAGTCAAGAAGTAAGAGTCCTATACCTCTTACGACTCGAATTCAGAGAGTAGGCGGCAATAACTCTCTCTGTAGCTATCTTTAAGTATTACACTTAAACCTCAATCATTCCTGCCAGAATGAAAGTAGAAGCATAAACGTTAAAGAAATAATTAACGTAGATAATTTTCTACATATAGGGCACCTCTTTTCTCAAATGAGTTGTATCTATATAAACAGCTTATAGGAGCTGGATTTTTTAAAGAGCGAGTAAGCTTGTGGACTTACCCGCTCTTTTCTTTTTACCAACCGTAAACATCTTTGACACGTTTGCCAAGGGAACGGGTATATCTGGTAATATCTTTTGAAGTTGCTATACCTTGATAAATTTTCCAGCAAAGGTTGTCAAGCTGGTCAGAAGTAGTTTCAGGCTTTACTTCTCGATAAAGCAAGAAGTTTGTACCATCATGATGGCTTTGTCTGGAACGCAAATTGTTATGAGAATCAACCCACCATTCGCCATATTCACAATCAGCATCAAACGAAAGACAAGCTCTGATATTCTTTTCATCCTTGAGCTTGTACCCCATTCTTCTACCATTCCACAAGCCTAAATCGGCAATAGCAATGATACGTCCTTCAGTGGGAATGTGAAGATTAATTTGTTCATAGTGGAAATATTCGTTGTTGGTTTTCCACATTTCTTCTTCAAACTGTTCTCTACTCCATTCGGAATAATCAATCTCGTAAATGTCAAGGTTTTCTTTAATTCCCTCTATCCAGTCTTCAAGGTTCAGATTGTAGTTGCTCCAAATGATGTGCTTGTTAGTATTCTTCTTAGACATAGATATACATCCTTTCTAAAATAAAAATGATATTTTATGTGGACTTAAAGGACTTCAATGAGCCACTCTTTTTTGAGACATGGTATATTGGTAATGGGAAATTCAAAGCCATTAATGTCATTTGCTTGTAATAAATTTTCCTGATAGTATTTGCAATCTGAAGTAGTAAGTAAATCAGAAAAACGATAGAAGTCATGCCGCATCTGAGGAGTATCATCAGGAATATCAAATATAGCTAAAGCTTTATCAGGGTCACGGAACCAAGCAGCTTCAGGTGGTTTACCGATAGATTCCCATCTGGTAAAGATACAGCTTGAGTCCCAATAATCCCAACCGGAATAGCCGAACACCAAAGATTCGGCTTGCGTATGATTAATCTCATTGAACTTCTTCAGGAGATAATCATACGCTTCTTTATTGTGGGTTGTCAATCGAGACATTCCAGACCAGTCGGGAGTATAAGTCTGGATAACATCTGTTGCCATATCAGTGAAAACCTGAGAATTCTGAAAAGTGTAAAACAACATAATTAATCCTCCAATCCATAAAATCTGTCAATGGCTTTCTGTTCACGATGGTCTTCCTCAAGGGTCTTGAGAGTGTTTGCACACTCCCAAGGCTCAAAAATGTTTCCACAGTCCTCACAATAGAGTCCTCCATGAGCAGGAATAAGATGACTTCCACATACAGGGCACAAATAATCTTCGTTATACATATTCATTCTCCTTTCTTAATGCCACTTGCCATGTTTCTTGTAAATGCGCTTGGGAATATCGTCATATCCAGCTTCATACAGCGCATTATCTTCATCCAAGAACACATTCCCGTTTACATAATAACCTCCTTCTCCATAATGTTTCTTTGCTCGTTCGTAAACTGCAATGGTTTCATCAATGTCATCATCATACCACCCTCCTTCCAAATCCCACATAACATCTTTTTCGGTATCGCCATCAGGAATACCCATCATAAGAGTGGAATCGTAATAAGATTCATCGTTAGCCAAAAGTGCCAACAGCCACTCACGATACAGGATAGCTCTCTTCTCAGCAATGGTCTTCTTCATAATTTGTTCCTCCTTAAAATTGTTAGTTTATATTTAAATGGTGATTTTGCGATAATCACCGGGCTTACGAGTAGTTTCCCAATCCTTCCAATCATCACGAGAAGGACAAAGGATATAAAACCAAGTGTTTCCCATCTCAGAGTACAGAGATTTATCAGGAAGCACCCGTTCATCCATATACATGAAATTAGAATTCATGTAATCATAAAGATGTCCCTCAGAAGAGATACAAATGATATTATTATCAGGAGCGTATTCACAATAGTCAATGGGATAAATATCCTCCTCAAGAACCCAACTGGATTCATACTCTTCAGTTTCAGGATTCCAGCGTCCAATATTTTTGTAGCGCTTGCCATTGAAATAGATAGCTACATCATCGCTAACTTCCAGTTCGTCCATCCGATAACGAATCTGATTAACAATGTTTTCGATGTCCTTTTTAGTGTGAGAATACTTTTTCTTTGCCATAATTATACTACCTTTCTTAATTAAAGTCAATTGTGAATAGTTACATATAAAGAGAAAGCTGGGACTTACTTCCCAGCAATTTCGTCATAATTTTCTCGGACAGAACGAACTCGGCTTTCGTCCATGATGATTCTGCGCTCAATTTCTCTCATAAGGGCGGAACGGAAAAGATTATAAATGTTATAATCGTCCCACTTAACGAGCCAACCATCTTTATCCTCACCCAAGGTGGAAGAATAATACTTTTCATCTGGATTTAAAGTATAAGTAAAAGGAACACTCCCTTCAACTGAGTATTCAAGAATATAAATTTTACTAAAAGGATTATAAGAAATCCACATACGACATTTCTCGCCCGTATCATCTCTATGGAAAGTAACTTTCAAAAACTCATTAATTCTGCCTTTTGCGTTAAATTTTTCAGCCGTCTCAGCCAATCCAAGAAGCTGATTGCAGATTTCAGCCCACTTAGCAACACCAATAGCCTTAATACGAGGAAGATAGAACTCCTCAGTACGCTCACGAGTAGCCTTGGTATCGTTCATCTTTTTAATGAGCTCCATCATTTCAGTATCTTCGCTTTCATTGCGAGTAACGGTAACGGTCATGTTCTCATAAGTCTTAGTAGTCATATTCTACTCCTTTTCTCCCCGTATAGCCGATAGGACAGCTTTATTGTTTTAGTTAATGCGGATGATTATCCACGAGGAGAAACTCTTACCTTCAGTTCATTCTTCTTCGCATATTCGCAAATAGCAGCGAATTCATCCTGAGAAATACTTCTGTTAGAAGCACCTCTTGCCTGAACAATGGCCTTCTCGCAAATCTCAATCGTAACCAGAGACTTAGAAGTTTCCTGAGCCTTTCTCAAGAACACAATCTTGCTAAGACCCTTGCAAATCTTTCCCAAGTAAGAAGAGACACAATGGTTAAGGGCATAACCCTCCTGCTTAACATCTTCAGGATGGCTCGGATGGACAATCGCATATTTTTTATCTTTGGTAACATAGTCCTTGAATTCTTCGTACTGTTTTGCAAATGCAATTTCCTGTTCTTCATTAAGGTGAATCTTATAATTCCGAGCGAGAATATCATGTGTCTGCTTCAAGTAGCCACTATACAAAGTCGGCTTAATATTCATTGTATCGCACATAGACAGGTAATCTCTCAATTCACCCATAAAATTATCAAGAGACTGGAAGCCCTGATTGGATGCTTCTTCACAAACATAATCCATGAATTTGCCAAAGCTATAATATTTGTAGAAAAGTGAAGTGGTATAATGCCAACCAGTTCTCAAATATGCACCAAGGCAACTTAAGATGGGAGAATCATTGTTTGTACCAACCTGATTGAAACGAAGTTCATCTGCCCAATAGTGAGATTTCTCAATCAAGTCAAACCATTCTTCGTTGGTATAATGCAAGAAAGCATCTTTACCCAACGCCTGATTCTCTCTCTTAGAGTCAGAGAAAGCTGCTTTAATGGTACTCTGAACCGTGATAAATTCGTTTAACATATCCTTTTCAATCAAAGAATCATACTCTTCTTTGGTCAAATTAAGGATTTTGTTAATAGGTTCTGCTTTATCTACTTTCATGTCCAAGAGGGTTCTAATAACAGTTTCAGGTGCAGTTCTCAGAATAATCTCCGTGGACTTGTTGTTTTCAAGATAGCGGCAGAACTGAGAGATATTTACCGAATAGTTATAATCAGGCAGTTTATACATCTTTCTAATGAATTCTGTAGCGTCCTGATAATAATGAGGTCTATTATTCCAATTCCCGTTATTATCAAAAGACGGAGAATCATAATCAAGAATAGGAACAATAGTTTCTTTCGTCAGACAAAAAGAACAACGAGCATTATTAGTGGCAATTTTATAGGTATAATATCTAAGTACGATTGCTCCCAAAGGAAGGCAATAACCAGAAATGACCTGAAATTCACCAGCCTTCCTACCAACAGAAGTGACACCAATTTCATCTCCATCGTAATCATTAACATTTACGGCAAAACCCGTAACAATGTCAAAATACGCCTCAACGACATTACCACGTTCGGGCTCATAATGAAGCAGCAACTTTTTGTCGGTGGGAGTGAACATCTCGTTATAGCGAAGAGTATTCAAACGAGAAAGCTCTTCCTTCTTGCTGTCAATCTGTTCAAACAAAGACTTAATTTCCTTGTTCACCTTTTCAATCTTTTCATCAGCAACGTAAGCTCCAAAGAAATCTCCATAGTTGTGTTCAGGATTCTTATAGAACTCAGCGATATAGTTACGGTTCTCGGTGGTGTTCATGGTGTTGTTCATAGTAGACATAATTCAAATCTCCTTTAATATTTTATAGATTATAGGTTGATAGGAACTTTATATAAAGGGGAGGTTTCCCTCCCCGAATATTAGATAAGCTCACCAGTATAGTTGTAAAGCTTACCATCGACCTTTTCACGAAGCTCATGGAACTCACGAGACTTCAAAACCCCAAGGATTTTCTCCTTGAGCTCAGGCTGAGTGCGATAATAGTCATTGTTATAATCCCAATGACGTTTAAAAATAAGCTCAGAATTCTTTTCCTTAAGAGCCTGAACAGGGGTGTAAAGAGTAACAGTTACATCTTCTCCCTTGTTGTTCTTATAGGTGAGCTTGATATAAATCTCCGTATTTCCACCATAAGAGGGAACATAAGATTCAAAATCATAGGTCTTCAAATAAGGATAATCACGGAGAAGGGCTTCCTTATAAACCTTAGCAAGATTGCCAACATTCTGATACTGATAGGAAACACGATAGCCAATAGCAGGGAGATGAACAGTACGATGGAAATCAGTATTGCCTTGATATTCCTCGAAGCTGTGATAACGGTCAATGCACTCACGTTCATAGTTCTTTTCCCAATAGCTATCCGGGGTTGCATATTCTTGAGGAATATAATGGATAGCACAAATATCTCCGATAGAAATATTTTCCAGCACCCACTCAAGAGTAGACTTAGAAAAACATTGTTCCCAAGACTCCCAATTGCGGATATAGCGAGAAGCTTCTTCCAAGGTGACACCCTTTTCATCAGAACGGATGGGGGAATCATAGGTAGAAACGATGTGATTACGAGAATTAGTGGACTTACGCATAATAAATACTTCCTTTCTTAAATACAAATGTGTTTGAATGATGGACAATTAAATGGATAAAATGCGAGTTTTATTTTAAGCTGTTTTCCAGACCCATTTACCTCCTGTAATCTTAGTGTTATTGGGCATTTCCCAAAGAGATTGCAATTCATCTCTATAAAAACCTCTCATTGCAAGAGCATATGGAGTGAAATAAAAAGTCTTTTTGCCGATGTATGTCCCAGTGAGAGAGAATTTATCAATAACTACCAGATTCCATTGCCTTCCATTATCATCTAAATTTTCATCCCAATAAACATTAACAAGAAAATTACCAATTCTTTGAACAGACATATTTAAGTCTCCTTTCTTATTTAAGAGGGAGAGATATTTCACTCTCCCTCATTGTTGATACTTACTGAACAGGCTTGCCCAACCATTCGATGTTTTCAGCTTTTACAGTCAACACACCAGAGTCATTAGTAGAAGTGAAATAGCTTTCGGGAACATAACCCGTAGCTCTCAATTCTTCCTTGGAAATGGGCTTCCCATTGAGGTACAATTGTGTTTTAGGTTTATTAGGAGTATCATACACACGCAGATACTCAGAATACTGACCAGCCTTATTGGTGTGGCAGATAACTCTGCAAGAATCATCCTTCCACTGACCCCAAGGCAAACGAGTCACATCATCCATCTTCACACCTTTTGCTTCTGCTCTTGCAATAGCCTTCTTGGTATTCTTGTAGCTGATACCCAAACGGAAAGTACCAACCACACGCTTGAGAACAACGACACCCGCTCTACGTCCAGCAGCGCTCAGAGTTACCGTGGTCACATAAGACATCTTGAACCACTGACCAGCCTTGATGTTAGCAACCTTCAGATTCATGTACTCAGTATTCATAATGTTTCCTTTCTGCCCGTAAACCCGATAGCTCAGGATAATAAATTGGATTATGATAAAATGGATTATGCTGTTTTAGAATTAGATTTCAACTTCAATGATTTTACCATCCCAATTATCATGGTTGTAAGTCTCCGCCCATGCGGAAGTATCATCGAAGTTGTTTTCATCATCGAGAATATCATCTTCGATAAGAGACTCAATGGCTTCTTCAAGTTCATCTTCCGTGGAAATATTATAGAAATTATAATCATCCACATCAAGATTCCGACAAGCTTCAATAAAAAGCTCAAACAAATGAATCCGAGCCTTTAACAGAGTATCAAAGAACTTGGGCTCACCGATTTCACGCTCACAGCAATCAATAACCATGTACTTCTTCATAATGTTTTACTTCCTTTCTTAAATCATAAATGTTTGTTAATCATCAAAATCACAATTGTCTTCATCGAGGTTAGCATCTCCAACCCATTCAACCTGACCCATTGGAATTAAATCCAGATGCTTAGAAGCATATTCAATAGCTTCATCAATGGTCATTTCATCAGGAACCTGAATAGAAGAGTTATACACGCCAAGGCAGTTGACAGTAACATTCAGAGTTTTCATAGTTTTTTGTCCTTTCTTAAATCACAAATGTTTGTTAATCTTCATCTTCACCGTTGCAGATTTTCTCAAGCAAATTGAGAACCATTTCGTCCCTTTGCTCAAGGTCATCAAACATGACCGTGACTTCCTTAAAGGTTTTGTCGTTGGTCAGTTTAATCATACCACGAGACCGAGGAACATACTCAATAGTAATCATTTTCTCACCTCCTTAATTGTTATTAGCCCAAACAACCAGAATTTCATCATCATCCAAAGTTGCAGTTCCCTTGTTATCCATTGTGAGCATATAAGGAACGTCAGGATATTCAGTTTCATATTCACTTATCCATGTATAGAACTGATTATCTTTGAGATTCACAGTTGCAAATGTGACAACCCCATCTTTTTCAGAAGTTTTTTCTGCATATACAAAGTACACATTAGGTTCTACTTCTGTTTCGGGAGTCGTTGCAGGGGGTTTCATCCCTGTGAAAACCAGAACCATTATCATAAATGCTAACGCCCAAATAACGGAGAATGTCCAAAGGAATTTGGGATTATCATATTCACAATAGAATACACCAGCTATTAAAATTATAAAGAAAACAACAACGATAAGCATAATAGTGGACATAATTTTTACTTCCTTTCTTAATCACTTGGCTACGCCAAATATATCATGAAAACAACCGTTTGTCAATAGGTTAATAAAAATCTTTCGCCTCCTTTCTCTTATCTTTGTACTTGCGATTGTTTTCATATCTGAATTTGCCATGTCTTTTAGCTACGGCATGACGGGTCTGAGCTCGAATGACTTCCATGGTTGCCAAATAACTCAAGTCTTCAATCTGTTTGTTCATATTAACCTCCTTATGCAGTCACAAATTTGTTAAGTTTATAACTACTATGGTCAAGGTTGTTGTTACTTCCAGAATATCCTTGACCAAGATTGAACAGAATTCTAAGAGAACAATAAACTTGAATGTCCTCTAACCAATCAATTACAAATTGGATGACTTCCGGGTTATTACCTAACCATTTGTTATGATTGCCATGAATCTGAATAATATTAGAATTACCAACTTCAATGGTATAGAAGCTTTTGTCTGGCTCAGAAACCTTTCTCAAGAAAAGAATGGTTTTATATCCAGAAGCCACAGATTCAAGATAACCGCCAACGCAGTGGTTAAGGCTTGCTCCCTCGTTAATAATATCTTTTGGTTCACGAGGAACAATGATTTCAAATTCATCTCCAATCTTTTCGTACTTTTCAATTCTCTTTTTGTTGAATTTATCCCACCTTCCATCTTTTTTTAGATTGTTATATCTTTGTGCATTTGCAATGTCAATGTACTGGTTGTGCATCCATTCCAAATCTCTAAGAGTTCGAGCTTCAAATGGATTCATATTAGGAAGAATCTCGTGAACACGGTCACATATAGTATAAACCGTATCTCTAAACATTCTAACAACATCAACGCCAGAGTATTTGTCTTGAAGATTGATTAAGTTTTTAATGTTTTTTCTATCTTGGTCAGTAGGAATAAAATCTTTTCTTGCATATCTAACGCAATCAGGAGCACCAAGATAGTTTTCTTTTAGAACAAGTCCACTCCAGTCTCCCGCTTTTGAAGCAAACTTAAAAATCTTCCGGGATTTCTTTTCATCCCAATGAATTATATCGTCACCTCCAATCTGTTTGATGAATTTGATACTTGGTAAAGTATTTTTGTACGGGTCTCTAAATTGTTCCAGCATTTTAAGTTGAATCTTATTCACGCCTAAGTTTTCATACAGAGTTCCCGTTTTCTTAGGAGTTGTCTCAAATTTATCTCTCAACAAAGTTGTTGGAGACCAAATCATTTTGGACATAAGATATTTATATCCAGCTTTACCAAGCTTTTCAACAATGGGGTATTTTAGAATATAAATAAGATTTACAAGGAAACTATCTTTGTTTAGAAACTCATTGTTAAGTAAGACATCAACGCATCTGTTGATACGCTTAACCTTTCTTAACTCATTGAAGTTAACAATATGTTCAGCCGAACAAGCCGAATAGCAGATATTAGCTGCACAAGGAGTCCATTTGTCCCCAGTTTTCTTTAAAACAAATTCCTCCTTTTCATTGAAGAAGAATCTGTACTTTTCTTTATAACTAATTATTTGAGAGGTATAGTAACCTCCTTCATAGTATCTAACCAATGCTCCATCTTTATATGGAAAACAAATAACGCCACTGTCGCTAATTTTAAAAAGTTTGGATAGATATTCTTTAGGAAAGTCGGTCAATCCTTCAGATTCCATAAGAGCTTTCTTTACGCTGTTCTCTTTCACAGGTCGTTCTGCAACTTTTTCATACCAGTGTCCCACTCGAAATGGAATCCAATAGGCTTTTCTTCTCAGCCATTCCTCGGTGGCTTCAAATCTAAAGAAAAGCAGACCCTGTTTATCGAAATATCTGTTATGGATGTTCTGAGAGATGTCACTCTGTAGCCAATGAAGAAGAGTTTTGTCATAGAACTTTCCATCTTTTTGGAGATAGGAAAAGCCTTTAATTGCTTCTCCATTTCCGAATAAGAAATATCGTTCAAGGTTTATGTCTTTGTATTTCCAACAACGCTTTTCTCCAGCTTTAGCTCTGTTGCCTTTCATTACCACAGACGCAATTTCAAAAGCGTCAATTTCTTTGTGGTATTTACCATAATACGAAAAGATTTCGGGCTTTGCAGTTGTAACTGAGACTTTTTCATTAGTGGTGTATGGATTTCTTATATCACCCAAATTATCAAAAAGATAATCGCATTTATAATTAGAAGGGGTACGCTCAAGGAATTCAACCTCTCCCGTCTTGGGACAATAAAACACTGGACTCTTTTCAACTATTTTCCCTCCCCATTCAGTACGGGAAGATTTGGTCTTGTCCCACTTGATGATAACATCAGGGGTGAGAGCAGAATCAGGAATTGTGGGAAGAGACTTGATGTACTTAATGGCCTTTTCGAAATTAATAGTAGACATAACACTGAACTCCTTTCAAATTAAAAACAAATTAGTTGTTAGTGACAGGCTTGTAAGCATAGGAAACAACTTCCCATGCTTTTCCACCCTGAATAACATGAATCATCTCAGGACGCATAATCCTGAGTTCTTCAATCATGGTTTTTGCTTTTGCCAAAGACTTGCAAGGAAACCGAGAATATTCCACATAATCCTCACAAGATTTTCGAGTTTTCTGAGTGTTCATAACTGTACCTCCAAAAATATTTTTATAAAGTATTGACAAATGGTTTTAAGTGTGCTATATTATAATCAAGTCAAGAGAGGAAAATCCGTGTTCCTCTCCTGAACTCGAAATTAACGTGGCGTGTTAATTACGATTCTTGATTACGAAAACGGCAATAATGTTGAATTCATAGCTGACAAATATGATTTTCTACATATTAGATACTCCTTTCATTAAAAGATGAAAACCACAAAATGCAGTATCTATGTAAACAGCTCACGGAAGCTGGAATTTTTGAAAGTTCTATTAGATACATGAAGAGCTAAAGAGAAGTAAATACCGTGTACTTCTCTTTAGCACTTAACTAATACTGGGAATATTAGTTACGATTTTTAATCATGCGTACAACGATGACGTTATACTTATAATCGACAAGGATTATTTTCTACATAATGTAGTCCTCCTTTCATAAGGAATCAAAACCAATTTAATGGTATCTATGTAAACAGCTCACGGAAGCTGGAATTTTCAAATTTAAAGAAAAGGGTAGGAGCTTGTGGACTCCTACCCTTTATCTTATTGCTTAGTTTTTATCTTCAATTTTGATGATTTCTTTTGCTTCTGGACTCCAATAAAGTTTTACTTTGGAATCTTCAATTGGTTTATTAAATTGATGCCATCTTTTGTTGTCCTCATACGCATTTATTAATGCTAAAATTCCTCTGGTTAAGCCATTATGAACAATAGAGATTAACTCTGCGGTCGTAACAACAATAAAGGATGTTGCAATAAGGTTATCTGGAACAACCTCACACCATCCAAAGAGTTTAAAAACAGCTAAAACAAGAATAATCTTATAGGTAAAAACAAACCAACCAAAGATGGATTTGTTATTTTTCATTTTCTATACTTCCTTTCATTTTTAAGTGGAGAGGGTATATTTCAACCCTCTCCTGTTTGTTGTTTAATTGACCTTTGAGATAGCGAAGAGAGAAGAATTACTCCTCGTCATCGTCATCCTCCATCTCTTCCAGCTTGTGAAGTTTGGCCTGAGCACGAAGCTTCAGAATTTCCTTTACTGCCCGATTCTCAACATTGGCGTAATCTTCAGCAGAAGCCAATTCTTTACCATCCATGGTGTAAATGCGAAGATTCTTGTAACTGATAACACAATCAGTATCTTCAACCTTGACCTGTTCATCAGGTTGAATCTGCTTCTCGTTCATGTCAGCCTCAAATTTAACCTGTGCCATTACCTCACGAACGAGGTCATAGCCTTTCTTGTTGCTGTTATCCACAATCTTCTGGATGCAGCGGATGCCAGCTTCTCTGTCTGCTTCAGAGACAGAACCCATGTAGCCGCAGGGAATTCCATCAATAGAGAGATATTCCATGTTAGAATTGCTGTCCTTGAGCATCTGGACACGGTTCAGGGTAACGTTCTTCTTAGTGTTGATAGTAGCCATAAATAGCCTTTCTCTCGTGGGTGTTAATGTCTTTTTCCTTGACAAATTATTGAACCTTAAAGGCTCAAGTGGACAGAGGATATATTTCAATCCTCTGCCCTATCAACCTTTAAGACTTAGAGACTGTCAATTAATTCTTTCGCCTGTCGTTTGAGTGCAACCAAGACTCCAATCTCCGTGCAACAATGGCTGACATCGGCGTTAGCATCGTGAGCCATTACTTCTTTCAACTTTTCAGTTTCAGTATCAATTGCCTTCTGCAAAAGGTACTCGGTTCTGCGCTGAAGATAAACTTTGTTGTTCATAATTTTAATTCCTTTCTTAATTGAAATACAAGATATATTTCCTTTAGAAGTTAAGAGCTGGGATAGTGAGCAGGAACATATCCCAACCCCAACGATTACCCTCAAGTTTCTTCAGAAGACGAGAGGGAGAAATTCTCCATTCAGAAGATTCAGAGATTTCTTTGTTTTCCAACTGGTCAACAGGCTTGATGCGATTGAGAATAAGGAAATCTCTTAACCTGTTGTTGTCAATCTTATTGGAGCCACCTTCCTGAATACATACAGCCCACATAATATTCTCCACAATTGCTTTGTGGTTGGAAGAATAAACAGGGAAGAAATTCTCACCATCATGGGCAACGAGGACATAATTGTAAGTTTGATTATCCATGGTTAAACCTCCTCCATATCTTCCTCGGTCTGAGCATCAGTAGCTTCAAAATCATCAGACCAAGAAATGTCTTCTTTGCCATAACCTTCAACTTTGGCAAAAGCGTCGGCTTCAGAATCAGCTTCAACCTCAACGAAACCATAATGGACAAAGGTAACAGTGTACTTTTTCATATAATAACATCCTTTCTTTAATATGTCAAGTGGTTAATAAGAATATCTGCAAATATTTTATAAAACTCTTGACAACTGGTGACTTGCTTTTTATCCTCTTAAGAGTTCGTTTAATTTTTTCAGAGTATCAACAAGTTCTTTATTGCGCTCTTCCTTTTCTTTTTCTTCCTCCTTTTCTTTTTTGAATTTCTGAAGAGCCGCAACAAGAATCATCGGGTCAACATCGGAAGCTCCAATAAAATAATGCCCGTTAAAACGAACTGCGGCATCATAATACCCTTTACAATCATTGCTATATTGAGGATTATAGCAAACTTCTTTGGGATTCCAATTTACAGGAACTTTCTTAATCACCGCCTTTCTAATATGATTATAAGCCGAAATTCCAACAACATTGCCATTTTCATCCTCATTAGTAGGATAATCCAGAGAGTATCCGGGGTAAACAATTTGTTTATCAATATCAAAAACTGGAGTGGAGTTGGCTTGAGGCCAACACTCTGTTTCATTAAACCAGTTTCTTAACACTTCTTCCTTTTCAGATTGAGTACGAACGATTTCTCTCCAAGTAAGAGGCCCATCAAAAGACACCTTAAAAGGAATCATTTTGTTGGTGATGCGGCAGTCGATGGTTTCAATTTTGTTGCTCATAATTCTGTTCTCCTTTCAAATTAAAGACAATTACTTATTGTTAGTGACATCAGCCACGAACAATCTCATACAATCTTCAGGATGCTTTGCAGAGACATCCTTGTACTTCTTACGCTGGGCATCAATGAACGCAGAAGAGTTTTCATAGGTCTGAAGCTTTTCAGTAAGCTTAACCGTCTTGATAATGTCTCCTTTAAACATTTTGTATGCCTGATAACCAATGTTCAAGGCAGCTTCGACATATGCTTTACTGTCTTTATCAGCCCATCCAGAAAGTTCAATAATACCAAGAGAATAGTCAACACCTTCCTTTCCGCAATCATTATAGATTTGAACCAGTTTTCTGGGGGCTGTGACATTTCTCAAACTACCCTTTCGTCCACCAACCGTGACGTTATACTTATCACAAACTTCAAGGATGGACTTTGCTGGGTCAAGTTCCAACTGACGCTGACAATTAAAAGAGTCAGCAGGACTCAAACGAGTTACATTTTTAGATTGATTGACAAAGAGGTAAGCTTCCTCTTCCAAATCCAGATTGTAGAAAAGACGGAACCACGCATATTTGTAACCTTTGGCTTTCAGAGCTTCAATGGTATGATGCCCGTCCCAGCAATCAAGATAGCCATCCTTGAAATTTAGAGACTTGACATCGACTCTGCGGTAATCAAACTCCCTAACAATGTTGAGAAAGCTTCTTTTAAGTTCTCTCTGCCCCTTGAACAGATTGATATACTCCAAGGGAGCCTTAATCATTGTCCAAGGCTCAATGCCTTTCTTGAGGTATTCAAGAGAGGGAATCAAAACCTCTTTGGCCCAAGTAGATTCCATGTCTACTTTAATTGCGTTTACTTCCATTGTGCTGAACCCCTTTTCATTCATCATGTTTTTCATAGTATACCTCTTTCTCCCGCTGTGCGGGTAATAAAATGTGGAGCTCTGAGAACTCCATGATGCCCAAGGGATGTTTCCACCCCTTGGGTACGAGCAATCCTCAGATTACACCCTCTGAATCGCATCCCAATAAAGGATATTGTATTTGGGAAGTAGGTTCATAACCTCCTCTTTATTAAGAACTTCTGCTAAGACCCCACAACTTAAGTGGAATCCATAAGCGGTACTTGGAGTAAGGAAACAATACCAGCTCTCTGTCCCTTTATTAAGGTAAACGCAAGCGCTAATATGACCTTCAGCCACGTCCCTTTTTACAATTCCATTATCCTTAATGAAATTGTAAATGTAAGGTGCGGTGCTTTCAATCTCTTCCATATAAAGAGATTTGAGAGATTTCACCTCCTTTTCATTAAGCTTACGGTCATTCTCCAAAATCTGTTTCTTCACCTCCTTGGGAGCAGAATCCAGATTGGTGACTTCAGGAGAAGTAAACCGTCCCTTAGAATCACGAGGCCGAGGCTCAGTGATAGGCTCCATAGCTGGAGACTTGACATCCAGAGCGGGATTGTGAGAGATAGAACCATTGGAAGTGATGTTGATAGACATAATGTTTTCCTTTCTGGCTAAATAGCCTACAAAAATATTTATCCAAATTTGCCAAAACCCCTTGACAAACTTGAATTACTGTGCTATCATACAATCAAAGAGAAGCCCTACAACTTCTCAATGATGTATGAGTTATCGCTTACAAGGGTTAGTTACGATTGTAAACGATTCTTACAACACGAATGTTGTAATAGTAGGAAACATGAAAGATTCTCTACATTGATTTCACCCCTTTCACAATTTAATACCTGAGTGTTAGCTATGTAGGTTACTAACACCAAGCAGAGTTTTAATCACCCATACTGACCATGGGTGTTATAACTTATGGTTTGGATAAGTTATAATTAATTAAACACTCTATTGAGCCCTGAATGTATTTGCAAATCGTGAATGTATTCAGGGCTCTAACAATGCTTAATTAGAATTTGTTAACATCGACCAAGTACGGTCTTGCCAGTTTCCAGTTATAGCTGTTAACTAACCATCTCGGCTTGCGTTGGTCTTCATTCAGGCGCTTTGCCAGTAACCGAGCGAAATCCTGAGTTTTGAATTGCTGTTGCTCAACTCCCTTAAGCTTTACGGTAATCGCCTTACCGTATTTATTTATGACTTTATAATAAGCCATCTTACTTCACCTCCTTTTTCAGAGGTGCTCTCCACACCTCAGTTTTGTGTCCCTTGCCGTCAAAGTGACGGTAAGCACCATAACTGGAAATGGTACAATCAGCATATTCAGGACGAGAACGAACCCCGTCTTTGATTTGCTGAACGGCAAGAGAATGAGCCTGATAAACAGGACACGTTTCGCACCGTCCAGCGTAACGTCCTTTGCAGACGTTAGCGCAAAAACGAGAAAACACCAAATTAGCATAACGAAGAGAATAAGCTTCATTAAGCTTTTCGATAGTGCGCTCTACGGGAACCGCCAGCTTCATTGTATTGACTTTTTTCATTTCTGATACCTCCAAATAAATTTAATTGGGAATTATTTAGAATTTGAACGTCTCTCTGACGATTGCCAGATACCGTTCATCAAGCTCCACTTTTGCAGAGCTTGTATAGCCTCTCAACTTTTTGTACTGAAAGGCTATGTTTGCCAAGGCTTTCTTGGTTGGATTCGGAGAGGTCTTGGCTACCTCAGTAAACAATTTAACGTTGCCTACCGTTTCTCCAAATCTCTTCACTGGGCCTTCATATTTGAAGACCAAAAGATATTTACCTATTTAGCTCACCTCCTTTACAGGCAAATCAATGAATGTAAGGTAACGAACCACCTCTTCAGGACTCATATCCGAGGTGATTACGGTGTGAATTATGTTTCCAAACCGTATATGGGTGGTTCTCTTGGCAATGATAGTCAAGAGTTCTGTCACTTCCGGTCTTGTCCGCCAAGTGACTAAACCAAGCTCCATCAGGAGTTCTCTCTTACTTCTAACTAACTGCTTATAAACCTTCATAGCCATTCTCCTTTCAAAGAACAAAAATCTTTCATAACCCCTTGACAAATGCAATCAAGTGTGTTATAGTTTAGGAAAAGAAAGATATAGTTGACCAATCCTATATCTTTCTTTAATAGGGAATTATTTATCCAAGTTTAACTTGGAAGTGTCAATTCGGAAGAATTCAATCAGCTAATCAACACTCATGTGTTGCATAAACCAATTAAATTCATGCTCCGAAGTAATGGTCTACTTCAGAATCGACCGAATCAGCATCTTGTTGTTGAGACTATCCTACATGAATTCCTCCTTTCTTATAACTGTTTAATCTGTCACATTAACCAGTTAGTTGTAATCCTGATTGGTCACTTCAGGATGCGAGAGATAATTGCGTGTGGACAGTTATCTCTCTAATCTATATGAACATTGTCTACGAGTGAAAATAGACAATGGAATTTTTAAAGACCTCCTTCTACGAACGGATAGTTGGAGGTCTTCTTGGATAGGGCCAGTTGTTTATACTCGCTGACCCTTCAGGACGAGTTTTCCCATAGTTACCAGTTATAAACCATGGGAAGGCACATATCCCGGATAGCTTCAAAAGCCTTGTCGAAAGAAGTAATCTCTATAGGAGTTACTCCCTCGTTACCACGGTATTGTTTAATAGTAACCGTGGTAGGTTTTTCATCATTCTTGTAGAACGTCTGATACTGTGCCCCGTCAAAGAGCCAATTCATACTCATAATGACGGACTGGACATCTTCTGCATCAAGAGGGGAAGTTTTTTGGAAATGCTCATAAAGAGCAACCAGAAAGCAGGGAGGATATTCCCAATTGTTAGAAATATCCTCACGATTATAATAGGCAGTTCTAATCTTATTGAACTGCTCAAAAGCAGCGTGGGACATTCCATCGAGTCCACTAACGATATAAGAAGTGGAATTGCGATTCTTCTTGGAGTTGTTGATAGTGGTATTCATACGAGTAGTCATGGCTGATGCCTTTCTTTGCCTGTCCCATACAGGTCTTTAAATTTAGTGCTTGGGGATGTTGGGATAGCACCTGTTTGAAGGTACAGATGCTTCAGGAAACCTTTAGGAGTTAGCCGTTCTGGTTAATCTCGTCTGCAATCAACACCCATTCATCACCTTGCTGGTCGATGATGTGAATAGTGGGGTCACTGCCATTCTCGTGGGTACTGATGATGACCTCTTGTGTAGAGGCCATCCATTCCTCTACTTCTTCGTTGGAGGGGAAGGTGTGGCATTCAGATGCTACACCAGCTTCGAAGCCGTTATCATAGGCTTCTTTGGTGTCCTCCAAGGTCAGGTCGTTTTGACCATGATAGATAAGAACCATGGTCAGGATACAACCAAGAGCAATTGCAAGCATTAAAATTAACCAATTCAGATTAATCTTACGTCCTTTGTGTTCGATTTTTCCAATGAACACAAAGATGACAGAAGCAACGATGGAAGCGAGGACGATAGCGGAAACAATGTAAGAAACGGACATAACTGATTCTCCTTTCTGGTTTTTACGACTTTTCCTTGTCAATAATAATTATAATTAAAGCTGATTGATGATTACTCACCAACCAGCTTAATTATTTATATATAAACACTTAAATTACATTATCTTTGTTTACTTTTATTTTATTTTATATTACATGACATTAATTTCGGTCGAGAAAATAAAATTTTCAAAAAATTAAAAAATTAAAAAATTAAAAAAAATTAAAAAATTTTTCTCTCCAACCACCCCCCTCGCTTCACAAAATCCCTTTCCCCCAATTCCTTCTAATCCCAACTCAACCCATTTTTCATTCCCCACTCTTCCCGGTGTAATCTTATACCTAACCTCACTCTCATTTTTTATTAATATTATTATTAAAACTTTTTCACTATATCAAATCACATCACCATCACAACCCATCACCACGAAAAAAAGGAAGCCATCCCATAAGATGACTTCCTCTTCTTATATTTCCTCATATTAAATTAATATATTTTTTTTATTTAAAATCAATTAATATTCACTGAATATAGTTTAACCTCTTTTATCTTTTATTTAATTCCACAGAGGTTAAACATATTAATTTAATTGTTAGTCAAATCAGTTTTACTTTTGTCAAGCTCATTATAATCATGAACATCTTTTTTAGCTTGTTCATCCACCTTAATAGAAACATAAGAGCCACCGTTATCAGGTTCATTTAGTCCACTATATCCAAACCATTCGATACGATATTCAGCATTGATACCTTCAAGGAAAATATTAATGACACTTACGATTTCTTTATCGGTAAGCTTTTCCATATCCATTGAACTGTCAAAATATTGACCATATTTTACATTTTCGAATTTACCAACCCCATAAATATCGTGGATGTCCGTGTGATAAGAAAACTTACTAAAAAGAATCCTGTAAAGTTTATCAAAAACCTTTGCCTTTCTTTCGTTTTCTTTATTCTTTTTTTTGTTCCCTCTATAATTTTTCTTTAAAGCATCGTTTTTCTCTTTAAGGTAATCAATATACTTTTTAAGTCTCTCATTTTCTTCTTTTAATTCTTTGTTACCCATTGGCATACTGTCATACCAATTAGTATCCA
>OQVL01000312.1_pt1 | contig 24122 bp, 20 predicted proteins | sample 1691501 | NCBI WGS metagenome assembly OQVL01 (sample SAMN03418253, study PRJEB22391) | human gut metagenome | biome: human-gut; feature: organic feature; material: feces | host: Homo sapiens | place: Tanzania | collected 2013-01 | reverse complement strand
GGCGCTTCTCGATGCGGGTAAAGTCGCGCTCGATCATACGCAGGTTTTTCAGGAACCGGCCCGCGATGCGGAGCAGAATCTGGAACACAAAGCGCGTCTTGAGTGAGGTATGCACGCCCTTTACCGCGCCTTCCGCGATGGAGCGCAGGATGATGCTGTCCTCCAGACAAACCGTGATGACCGCATTCTGCGCCACAACAATGCCCATCGACCGCGACATTCTGGAGGATGCGCTGATCGAGGTCCGTCAGGCCATCGAGATGGCGAATATCTATTCCAACAATCTGAATATCATCATGAAGGTTTTGACCATCCTGACCATCATCATGACGATTCCGAATATTGTGTTCGGCTTCTTCGGTATGAATATCGGTGAAGGACGGATACCGGGCGACTGGGTCTGGTGGATGCCGCTGGCCATTACAGTGGTCGGCTGCTTCTTTGCATGGTGGATGCTGAAGAAGAAAAATCTGGACTGATACAAGCTGCGCTTCCGAGAAATACTCGGAGGCGTTCTTTTTTGCCTTCTGTACGCATAGAATGAAGCAAAAGCAGGAGGGACAATGCCATGATCGTTTTTGCGGCAAAGGTGTCGGTGAGAAAAATCGTAGTGGGCGTGCTGGCGGCCATTCTGCTGTATGAGGCGGTGCGGCAGAGAATCGGGGAGGAACAGCATGGATGATCTGGATCTCGAAAAATTAAAAAAGGAACTGCATGATGTTTCCGGCAGCAGCCTCTATGATGTGGATCAGATTATGGAGGAAGCGGGATCTTCTGAGAGCGGCAGCCGTGCCAGCATGGAACAGCTGCTGCAGAGCTTGGGCGTGCAGACGCAGGAGCAGCAGGAGCACGATACATTGGATTCTTTGCAGCAGGCATCCGAGCAGACGCAGGCGATGATCGAAGAACAGCAGGAAATGCAGCAGTGGCTCAAGCCGGACGAGGACAAAGAGGCAGAGCAGCCGGACGAGGATGACGTGTTTGGTTCTCTGTTTGCGCAGCTCGGTGAGCTGGAACGCGAGGAGACGCCGACAGACCCGCGTCTGACGGAACCGCTGCTGGAGCCGGAGGAAGAACCGAGCCTGATGGAACGGCTGTTTCCGTCTGAACCGGCAGTACAGGCCGATGAAGAACCGGAAACGCAGATTTTGGAATCGGAAGTACAAGCCGATGCAGAACCGGAAACACAGATTTTGGAATCGGAACCGGACATGCCGACGCGCCGCATGAACCGGCATGACTATGAGGATTTGATAGAACAGGCAACCCTTCGCGTACAGCAGAGTGAAGAGGATGACGAGGAAGACGTATCGGCAGAGGAACCGGAAACACAGGAGACCGTGCTGGAACAGAAGCTCAATACATCAAACGATGAAGCGATTTCGCAAATTGTAGAAGCATTGTCTGAACAGCCGGAACAGGCTGCGCAAGAGCAGAAAGAGGAACAGCCTGAAAAACAGGGACTGCTTTCTCGGCTGTTTGCGCCGCCGGAGGTCGCAGCAGACGCAGATGATGCGGACGCGCTGGACGAAGAAGGCCGCGAGGAAGCGACGGAGCAACCGGAAAATCCCGAACCGTCTGAGGAAACGACACAGCCGCAGACGCGCAAGGGCTTGTTTTCTCGGCTGTTTTCGACACAAGAGGAGCTGGAAGAGGTCGAAACACCGATTGATTTGACCCAGCTGCAGGGATTGGACGAAGCGGCACCGGAAAGCCTATCGGAGGGAGAATCGGAGCAACCGGAAGAGGAACCGGAAACACAGGTGCTGGAACCGGAGGAAGAACTGGAGACACAGGTGCTGGAACCGGAGCAACCGGAGAAAGAACCGGAGACACAGATTCTGGAACCGGAACAGCCGGAGGAAGAACCGGAGACACAGGTGCTGGAACCGGAGCAGCCGGAGGAAGAACTGGAAACCGAACAGGAACAGCTGGAACAAGAAACACCGAAGGAAGTGTTTGCACAGCTGCTGGACGACGAACCGGAAGAATCCGAACAGCTGGATGTGCCGGAACAACCGCAGGAACCAGAACGAGAGCCGGAAAAACCAAAAGCCGGTATTTTCGATAGAGTTATGGATGCGCTGGGCTTTGAACTCGTAGAGGAAGGCGAGGAAGCACCGGAACAGCCGCAGCCGTCTGAACCGGCGCAGGAGACACAGCCGGAATCGGCACAGCAACAACCGGAAAAGCAGCCGCCGCAGCCGCGTCCGGAAGATACGCCGGTTATCAGTGAAGATGAATTTGCGGCGTTTATGTCGGATGTCGACGCAGGAGAATCGGAACAGTGCGCCAGCTTCGAACAATTGCTGGAGGACAGCATGGAGGAGACTTCTGACGAAAAACAGAAGGTGCTGCACAAGAAACCCGTTATGCCGGAAGAGTTTCCGGATGAAGAAACAACGGTCTATGTAGATGTACCGGTTCGCAAGCAGGTTTTGGAACATCCGCAGCCGCGGCAGACGGAGCTGTTTGACGTGGAAGAAGCGCTGAAGCAAAAGCCGCTGTTTGAAAGGTCCCAAGAACAGGAAGAACCGGAACAAGAGCCGGATGAACCGCTTCCGGAACCGGAGTGGCTGGGAAAACCGCTGGAAGAAATCTGCAAAACAGCACCTTCTCTGGAAGTGCTGCGCAAAGAAGGTCCGGTTATGACGCGCGAGGTGCTGCGCTGCAAGGAATGGATTACCGAACGCATTCGCCGCTATCAGGCGGAGCAGCGCGGAGAGCCATACCCGCCGCAGCCGGAATCCGAGCCGCAGCCTGAGCCGAAGATGGAGCCTATTCATGCTTCCGAAGCATTGGACGAGATGCATGAGCAGGAACAGGCAGAGGAAGATTCGGTTTTTCCTGAGGGGTCGACCGGCAAACCGCAAACGGAGGCGGCCGACCAGAAACCATCTACGCATGAATCCGTCATAGAGATTCATGCATCGGAGACCAAGACCGAACAGCCGGCGCGCAGTGCCGCGGAGAACACGGCTGCCGACCGAAAACAAAAACCAAAATCTTCTGCGAAAAAGAAAATCATACGGCGGGATTGGACACAGGAAAGCCGCGTCTGCCGATTGCGTGCGCGAAATAAGGCGCTGCGTTCGACGATTCTCGGCGTGCTGACATTGATTTGCATTTATATTTCCTGTGCGGCAGATTTTACCATTCTGCCGCTGCCAAGTGCCATGGATTATGCCTCGCATTCCGGCCGCGTGCTCGGTGTCTTTTTGCTGCTGCTGGCGTGCGCGCTCGTTCTGGCATATGACGTTGTGTGGGACGGTATACGAGCTGTGCTGCAGGGCAGTCCGAATTTTGCTACGCTGGCAGATGCCGCGCTGCTGCTCAATATTCTGCACTGCTGCATTCGCTTGGCTTCGGAAGGAGAAGAGATTCCGTTTGCCTGCATCGCGATGCTGATTTTGTTTGCACAGCTGCGCGCACAGGTCAGCGAGGAGACCATCAAACACTATACATATAAAGTTGCGGGAGCGGCGCGTGAGCCAATCGGCATATTCTGCCGCAGAGGAAAAACGCCGCATTTGGTAAAAGCGCCGCTGGCGGATATCAATACCTTCGCCGCACAGACGACGGAACAGGAAGAACGCAAACGCATGGAACGGCTGTTTACCCTGTCCGCCCTTGCGGCTGCCGTGATTTTGTCTGTGATTGTGTGTGCGTCAACGGGTGATACCGGCCGCTTGATTTATGTGCTTGCGGCGACGGTGACCGGCTCCTGTCAGGTTGCACTGCTCAGCGCATCCGTCATGGCGCGGCAAAGTGCGGCGCGCCGTCTGGCGCACTGCGGTGCGGCTTCTGACAGCGATGAAGGTTCGGATAAGCTGGCGACGACACAGACGGTTGTGCTGACCGATGAGGATTTGTTCCCCAATGGCTCTGTGGTGTTGGTTAGCTTGGAACTGCACAGCAACTTGAACGATGCAACGGCGCTTGCCTATGCGGCGGCGCTGACACAGGGTTCGTCTCTGGGCAATATGCTGGCGGAAGAAGTGCGCACGCGATATGGTGCGCCGCTCGCCGCACACCGCGTGCTGCGGTATGACGGCGGTGTAGGCGGTCAGATTGGCGGCTTGCAGGTTTTGCTGGGCAATGAACGGTTTATGACATCGCGCGGCGTCTCGGTCAGCGGGATGACAGACAATGCGCTCGCTCTGTCGCTGGATGGCAGTCTGGCTGCTGTTTTGACCGTTGATTATACGGTGCCGGCGGTACTGTTCCATGCGATGCAAAAATTGACGGAACAAAAAACGACGATTTGGCTGAACTCGCACAACCAGCAGATTACACCGCAGCTGGTAGAACAGCTATACGGTCTGCCGAAGGGAACGGTTGTCGTGCCGGAGCTGGAATGCAGCCGTGCGCTGCAAAATCCGGCACGTGTGCAGGATGCACGGCTGTGCGCACTGCTCATGCGGGATGGCCTGATGGGAATTGCGGACTGCATTTGCGCCGCACGCGCACAGCGAAAGGCGCAGCGCGCCGGTGTGCTCATCGGTATTTGCGCATCCATTGTGTGCATGCTGCTGATGATGTATCTGTGCTATGCGTTTGTTCCATCCGATGCGCATCCGATTCGCCTGTTAATTTATATGGTTTTGTGCTTTATCCCGATTTTCTTCCTAGATAATGGAGTAGGACGGGAATGAGAAAAAACGGAGACAGAACGCCTGGTTTTCGGGCGGGAAGTCTCCGTTTCTTTTTTTACAGAAAATTTTCAAATTAGGGACAGTGGTGCTTTTATGCGAAAAATGCGTGATTTTGTGCATAAAGCACGGTTTAAGCGTGAAGAAATTGACGGGTTCTGGTGATGTTCGTAAAAAGCTTGCGAAACATTTGGAGAAAATTCACAATGTTTTGCTTGCGATAATGGTGAAAGTAGGGTATAATTACGAACATGAGGACGGGACATCCCGCTCTGGATAAGAAATGTTAAGGAGATGGAATCGTTGAACGTATATTCTGTAGATAAAATCCGCAACGTTTGTGTAATGGGACACGGCGGAGAAGGCAAGACTTCCCTGATCGAAAGCATGCTGTATATGACCAAGGCGACAGACCGCATGGGAAAGATCGCGGACGGAAATACCGTTTGTGACTATGACCCGGAGGAGATCCGCAGAAAGTTCTCGATTTCCACCGCAGTGGCGCCGGTAGAATACGGCGGCTGCAAGATCAATATGCTGGATACGCCGGGCTTCTTTGATTTTGAAGGCGAAGTACAGAGCGCACTGCGCGTGTGTGAATCCGGTTTGATTGTTGTGCCGGGCAAGTCCGGACCGAGCGTTGGCACGGAAAAGGCGTGGAAGCGTCTGGCAGACCAAGGCAAGCCGTGTGCATTTTATATTTCTAAAATTGACGAAGAAAATTCCGATTACGATACATCGCTGCACAAGCTGCAGAAGGCGTTCGGCGCACACGTTGTTCCGATCGTTATCCCGATTTTCGAGGGCAACCGCGAGACCGTCGGCGTTGTCGACTGTGTTATCCGCAAGGCATACCACATGGAGGGCAACGAACGCAAGGAAGTTGCGATTCCGGAAGCCATGATGGCAAAGGTTGACCAGCAGCGCGCCGCTCTGTGCGAGAGCGTGGCAGAGCTGTCGGAGGACCTGATGGAGCGTTATTTCGCAGGCGAGGAGTTCTCGGATGAAGAACTGATTGCCGGTCTGCGTCAGGGCGTGCTTGAGCGCGCGGTCATTCCGGTATTCTGCGGCACTGCAGCAACCGGTATCGGCACCGTTGCAACGCTCAAGGGCATCTGCGATTACATGCCGTCTCCGGATCAGGGCGAAGTAGAAGTTTGCGAGGAAGGCGACGATCTCGTTGAGATTCCGTGCAATCCGAACGGCACGCCGTGTGCATTTGTATTCAAGACCACTGCGGATCAGTACGGCAGATTCAGCTACTTCAAGGTTGTGGCCGGTTCCGTCAAGCAGGATATGACGCTGCTCAATCATCGCATGGATGCCACGGAAAAGATTGGCCATCTGTACTCGATTTGCGGCAAGAAGGCAACCGAAGTCAAGGAAGTTACCTGCGGCGATATCGGTGCTGTGTCCAAGCTCGCGACCACAAAGACCGGCGATACGCTGTCGATGAGTGTGCGCGCAGTTAATCTGACACCGGTACAGTTTGCAAAGCCGTGCTATACACAGGCAATCGCACCGAAAACCAAGGGCGGCGAAGAAAAAATCGCAGCGGGTCTCACCAAGCTCGCGGATGAAGATCCGACCTTTAGCTTTACCATCAATCCGGAGACGCATCAAAGCCTGCTGAGCGGCATGGGTGACATTCATCTGGATGTCATTTGCTCCAAGCTGCAGTCCCGCTTTGGCGCAGAGCCGGTGCTGAGCAAGCCGATTGTTCCGTATCGCGAGAAGATTCGCGCATCGGTTACGGTGGAAGGCAAGCATAAGAAGCAGTCGGGCGGTCACGGTCAGTATGGACACGTCAAGATGACCTTTGAGCCGTATGCAGACGGCGATTATGTATTTGAAGAACGTATTTTTGGCGGATCAGTTCCGAAGAACTTCCATCCGGCGGTTGACAAGGGCGTTCGGGAGGCCATGGAGCACGGTGTGCTGGCCGGCTATCCGATGGTTGGCCTGAAGGCAATTCTGCTTGACGGCTCCTATCATGATGTAGACTCCAACGAGCTGTCGTTCAAGATGGCTGCCAAGCTGGCGTATAAGGCGGGCATCCCGCAGGCAAAGCCGGTTATTATGGAGCCGATTTGCTCGATGAAGGTTTACATTCCGGATTCGTACATGGGCGATGTCATCGGTGACATCAACAAGCGCCGCGGCCGCATCATGGGCATGAACCCGACCGATGACGGACAGGAAATTCTTGCCGAAGTGCCGATGGCAGAAATCAGCGACTACGCGATCACGCTGCGTTCGATGACGCAGGGCAGAGGTGCCTTTGAATCCGCGTTTGAGCGCTATGAGGACGCGCCTCCGGCAGTGCAGGAGAAGGTTATCGAAGCTGCACAGGCACAGTAAAACATGCTGTATCCAAGCCCCTCCGGATTTTCCGGAGGGGCTTGTTTGCATCATAAATGTTCCGTGCCGTGCATACGCTGTACCAGAAACAGCTGGAACAGACGGCGAGGAGCGGGAAAACTATGTTTATCATAACGGCGAAATTCAGTAAGCGGAAGCTTTTCTTTGGTCTTGCGGTGACGGCGGCGCTGCTGCTGACGGCGGGCGCGGCGGCACACTTGGCAGGAGATGTGGCGGCGATGGGAAACCGCACGGACAGCGAGCAGACCGATAGCGCGCAGCAGACGGTTTCGACGCTGGCGCTGACAGACGAGGAGCGCACAGCATACCTAAAAGCGTGCGGATGGGAAGTGGATGCCGCGTCCTGTACGGTGCGGGAAGTGATTATTCCGTCGGATTTTGACGAAACCTATCAGAGCTATGCGGACTTACAGGCGCGGCAGGGATTTGACTTGGAGAAGCTCAAAGGAAAACGCGTCAAGCAGGTCGTTTACTCCGTCACAAATGCAGAAGAATCGGATGTTTTGGCGGAATTGCTGATCTATCGAGGGAAAATCGTTGCGGGAGATATTTGCTCCATGAAGACGGACGGCGGCTTTACGCGCGGGCTGATGGACCGCACCGGACAGAAGTCAAATGACACAAAGGATACGTCAGAATCCACAAGCAGCCAAGCGGATTCTGGTGCATCCTGACAAGAGCTTTTTTCGCAAAATCAACACATTGCCCAAAGAAGCAGGCGAGAAATCCCGCCTGCTTTTGTATTTTTTTGAAAACACTCTTGTGCAAATGTACCAAAGGTGATATAATGCTCTTGATTATTGGCGGGAGGCGATACAGTGGCGGCACAGCGAATAGATAAACTGCTCACGGCGATGGGACTGTGTTCCCGCAGAGAAGCGGCGGCAGCGGCAAAACGCGGTGCGATTGTCATTGACGGTGCGGTGTGTCGGGACGCCTCCAAAAAAGTAGATCCGGAAACCGCGCAGATTTGCTTTTGTGGGCAGATGGTCAGCTATCAAACGCATGTATATCTGATGATGCACAAGCCGCTTGGCGTGCTGTCCGCAACGGAGGACAGAGAACAACAAACCGTGCTGGATCTTCTGCCTGCCGGCTATAAAAAGCGCGGTGTGTTTCCGATTGGACGGCTGGACAAAGATACATCTGGTCTGCTGCTGCTGACGGATGACGGTGCGCTGGGACATGCGCTGACCTCGCCAAAGCACGCGGTAGATAAAGTCTATCGGGCGCAGACGGAGGGCGCATTGGGCGATGCCGATGTACAGGCATTTGCGCAGGGCATCACGCTGCGCGACGGCACGCGCTGTCGGCCGGCAAAGCTGGAAATCTGCGAAGCGCGCGAAGGGTACGCCGAGGTTCTGGTAACGGTACACGAAGGCAAGTATCATCAGGTGCGGCGCATGCTGGCATCCCGCGGTGCGCCGGTCAAGACGCTGGAACGCTTGTCAGAAGGCCCGCTCAAACTGGATGCGGCACTGCAGCCGGGACAGTGGAGAGAACTGACGAAGGAGGAAATTGCACAGCTGCTCGCCTGTCAGGCAGGAAAAGACGGCTGAGAAAAAGCAATTGCGTTACATAGGGAAAAGTCGACAAAATAAAGTCAAAATTTTTGTACAAATTTCTGTCGATTTGTGATATAATAAAAAAAGTGAACGATAGGACAGCGTTTTGCTGTCAATATGATTGGTGATGGTTTTGCTCCCGCGGGTAAAAACAGCTGCTGACAAGTGCAGGATTTCGGCAGAATATGCGGGTACAGAAAACAATTTCGTTGAAGAAGGGTGAAGTATGATGGCATCAAGAATGTTTCAGTCTATAATTTTACAGATGAAAGATGCGGTTGACCGCACAATCGGCATTATCAATGCCAGCGGCGCAGTCGTGGCCTGTACCGACCTCAAACGGATCGGTGAGATGCGCGAGGACGCAGCAGCTGAGCTGTCCTATGTCGGTGACATGATTCGCTTTGGCGGATATACTTATCGTCCTGTTGCAGACCGTTCGACTCGTTTTGAGTACGCAGTGTTTGTACACGGCGAAGACGAAAATGCCCGCAGCATCTGCTCGATGGCAGCGATTGCCGTCAGCAACATCAAGACGCTGTACGACGAAAAGCACGACAAGGCTACATTTATCAAGAACATCATTCTCGATAATATCCTGCCGGGAGATATTTATATTAAGTCTCGCGAGCTGCACTTTGAGGGAGACACCACCCGCGCTGTATTCCTGGTTCGTCAGGAAGAGCATGCTGACGTCGCTGCACTGGACGTCATTCAGGGTCTGTTCCCGGATAAGCAGCACGACTTTGTCCTGCACATCAATGAAAATGATATCGTTCTTGTCAAGGAAGTAAAACCGACCATCGACGACAAGGAACTCATGAAGATTGCCAAGGGCATCGAAGAGACCTTGGAGAATGAACTGCAGATTAAGTGCCTGATCGGTATCGGTACCGTTTGCAGCCAGCTCAAGGACGTTGCAAAATCCTTTAAGGAAGCACAGACTGCGCTGGAAGTCGGCGTTGTATTCGACAACGAGCAGAACATTGTCAATTATGACACGCTGGGCTTGGCGCGTCTGATTTATCAGCTGCCGACGACCCTGTGCGAGATGTTCCTGAACGAAATCTTTAAGAAGGGCTCGATTGATGCATTGGATCAGGAGACCCTATTCACCATCCAGAAGTTCTTTGAAAACAACCTGAACGTGTCCGAGACCTCTCGTAAGCTGTTTGTACACAGAAACACGCTGGTTTACCGTCTGGAGAAAATTAAAAAGCTGACGGGCTTGGATCTGCGTGAATTTGACCATGCGATTGTGTTTAAGGTTGCACTGATGGTACGCAAGTACTTGGCTTCTCGTGAGGCTGGACGCCTGTAATCTTGTAATCGAGGTGAAATTTTTTGATTAAACCAACGACTGCAAAACGTATTATGGCGGTTGTCGCGCTGATTTTGGTCGTATTGATGCTGCTCAGCTCGGTTTCCGTTCTGTTTTGAGGGCGCACAAAATTTGATATTTTTGTGAACACAGCAAAAAATAGTTGCCGCAGGCTTTGTCCTGCGGTATTCTTTTTATAGAGATGATTTCATACGAAAGGAAGCGAGAGCGATTTGAAACGCATGGTATCGCTGCGTCGGGCAGTGGCTGCCGGTGCGGCGGCAACGATTGCGGGCGGACTGGTCACCGGCATGGTTGTGTATCACGCCGTGCATCCGAGCGGACAGGCCGGAGAAATCTATGATGTTCTGCGGCAGGCGGACAGCATCAGCCAGAAATACTTTGTCGGCGAGGATTATGACACGGATGACCTCATCAACGGCACGCTGACAGGATATGCACAGGGTCTCGGTGACCGCTGGACAAGTTACATGACGCCGGAATATTATCAGAGCTATCAGGAATCTTCGGCAGATTCTACCGTGGGCATCGGCGTGACCGTCAGCTATCTGGAAAATGATGACGGCACACATTATTTATATGTAAACACGGTGGCGACCGATTCTCCGGCACAAAAGGCGGGCATTGGCTGCTACGATAAAATTACAGCCATCAACGGCAAGCGCATAGACGATTTTGGCAGCTATGACAAGGCAGTTGCCGCAGTCCGCGGCAAGGCGGGCGGCGTTGTGCAGCTGGGCATTCACCAATATGCAACGAATCAGGATGTCACGCTGTCTGTAACGCGCGAGGAATACGAGCAAATTCATGTGACATCGCGCATGCTGGACAATCAGATCGGATACATTCGGATTGAGAAGTTTGCAGACAATACCGACGAACAGTTTGACGCCGCTGTCAAAGAGATGCAGAAGCAGGGCGCGACTAGCTTGCTGTTTGACCTGCGAAACAATCCGGGCGGACAGCTGACGGCACTGGTCAATTGTCTGGATACGCTGCTGCCGGAGGGAAAAATTATTTCGCTCAAAGACAAAGCGGGAAAGACCGAAGAATATACATCGGATGCAAATGCGGTGGATTTGCCGATGGCGGTGCTCATCAATGCGGATTCGTACAGCGCGGCGGAGTTTTTCGCGGCTGCACTGCAGGAATACGGAAAGGCAACGATTGTCGGAGAAAAGACCGTCGGCAAGGGATACTCCCAGCAGGGCTTTGAGCTGTCCAACGGCGGCTGCCTCAATATCTCGACGCACTGCTACTACACGCCGAAGGGTGTCAGCTTGATTGGAAAAGGCGTGACGCCGGATAAGCAGGCAGACCTGAGCGACGAGAAAAAAGAGCACTTCTATGTGCTGCGGGACAGCGAAGATGACCAGCTGCAAGCGGCAATTTCTGTGCTGAAAAAGTAAAAATCGGTACAACACGTGCTTGACATCATACGATGGGATTTATATAATGAATAACAAGGCACGTTTGCATAAACGATATCTGATGAAAAATCTGTAATAGATCGAGGGGAAATATTCCATGAAACAAGAGTATAGAATGACACAGGAAAGTCTGGATAAGCTGAAGGAAGAGCAGGAGTACCTCAGCACCGTCCGCATGCGCGAAATCACCGCGCAGATTAAGGAAGCCCTTTCTTTCGGCGACCTTTCCGAGAACGCAGAGTATCATGCAGCAAAGGATGAGCAGGGCAAGGTAAATTCCCGTATTCTGGAGCTGGAGACCATGATCTCCAAGGCTGTCATCATCGCAGCAGATGAGTACGCAGCAGATGAGGTATCTCCGGGATGCACCTTCAAGATCGAGGATCTGGAGTTTGGCGACGAGGAGCAGTACCGCATTGTCGGCTCGCAGGAAGCAGATCCGATGGCTGGTCTGATTTCTGACGAATCTCCGGTAGGCAAGGCTGTTCTGGGTCACAAGGTCGGCGAGGTTGTCGAGGTAGAAGCACCGAACGACAGCGTGGTAAAGTTCCGCATCACCGACATCCAGAAGTAAACAAGAACCAACAACAGGCTGTCTGCCACGCCGGAACGGATGGCGGACAGTCCTTTTGCATTATAATTAGGAGGAAAAACATGGATCAGAACGCAGCTGCTGAACAGAGCAAGCCGAAGAACGCAAAGCCGGTTCGCTCGGAATCCGAAGAGTACGAGATCCGCACCGCAAAACTGCAGGCAATGCAGGAAGAAAGCAAGGATCCGTTTACGGAAGTTCGGTTTGACCGCACCAACTATACCACGGACATCACCGAGAACTTCGAGGAGATGGAAGGCAAAATTGTCCGTCTGGCAGGCCGCATGATGAGCAAGCGCATCATGGGCAAGCTGACCTTCTCGGACATCACCGACCGCTACGGCCGCATCCAGCTGTGCGTCAAGCGCGACCTGCTGGGCACCGAGGAGTACAAGCAGTTTAAGAAGTATGACATTGGCGACATCATCGGCATCGAGGGCGAAGTGTTCCGCACCCAGAAGGGCGAAATTTCTGTTCGCGTGGACAAGCTCCAGCTGTTGTCGAAGTCCCTGCGCCCGCTGCCGGAAAAGTGGCACGGCCTGAAGGACACCGACATTCGCTATCGCCGCCGTTACGTGGATTTGATTGTCAATCCGGAAGTGCGCCGCACCTTTGAGAACCGTTCGAAGATTGTTCGCGAAATCCGAAACTTCTGTGACAGCCAGGGCTTTATGGAAGTAGAGACGCCGTGTCTGAACACGATTCCGGGCGGTGCTGCTGCGCGTCCGTTTATCACGCATCACAACGCGCTGGACATCGACATGTACATGCGCATTGCGACCGAGCTGCACCTGAAGCGCCTGATTGTCGGCGGCATGGAGCGCGTCTATGAGATCGGCCGTATCTTCCGCAACGAAGGCATGGACACCAGACACAATCCGGAGTTCACCACCATTGAGATTTATCAGGCATATACCGACTACAACGGCATGATGGATCTGACCGAGAACATGGTCATCCACTGCTGCGAGAAGGTTCTGGGCACGACCAAGGTGATGTATCAGGGCACCGAGCTGGACTTCTCCAAGGGCTGGAAGCGCATGACCATGGCAGAGGCTGTCAAGCAGTACTCCGGCATGGACTTCATGGCAATGGACGGCGAACAGGCTCTGGAGGCTTGCAAGAAGGCCGGCTATGAAATCGACAAGAACAAGGAGAGCTGGGGCGATCTGCTCGCTATGGTTTACGATGCAACCGTAGAAGAAAATCTGATTCAGCCGACCTTTATCACGGATTATCCGGTAGAAATTTCTCCGCTGGCAAAGCGCAAGGCATCTGACCCGCGTCTGACCGAGCGCTTCGAGTGCTTTGTCTACGGCCGCGAGCTGTGCAATGCATTCTCCGAGCTGAATGATCCGGTTGACCAGAGAGGCCGCTTCGAGCGTCAGGTAGAGCTGCGCAATGCAGGCGATGACGAAGCGAACATGATGGATGAAGACTTCCTGCGCGCTCTGGAATACGGTATGCCGCCAACGGGCGGCATGGGCATGGGCATTGACCGTCTGGTTATGTTCCTGACCGACAGCGCATCCATTCGCGATGTCCTGCTGTTCCCGACCATGAAGCCGCTGGACTAATGGAATACGGAAAGCCTGAGGAGCTGCCAGTCTGCTGCTCAGGCTTTTGCCATATTACATAAAGAGGCGTATCATGCAAAACATTTTTCCGATGCAACGGGGGCATCGACGGGCTGCGCGCCCTGGGCGCACCATTTTACTTGGGTTTTTATTTGTCATCCTGTTCGGTGCCTGCCTGCTGCATCTCCCAATTGCGGCGCGGGATCACAGCGTGACAGCGTTTGTGGACTGCTTGTTTACTGCGACAAGCGCGACCTGTGTGACGGGACTCGTTGTGGTAGATACGTGGCAGCACTGGACGGTATTCGGACAGATTGTTGTTTTGTGCTTGATTCAAATCGGCGGCTTGGGCGTTATGTCGGTGACGGCATTGGTGTCCTTCTTTATGGGACGGACGATTACCGTGCGGGAACGATTGGAAATGTCTGCGTCGCTCAGCCTGGATGACATATCGGGAATTGTCCGCTTGATGCGGGAAGTGATGCTGTTTACGGCCGCAATAGAATTGGCAGGAACCGCTCTGCTTTCCATTCGGTTTATTCCGCAGTTTGGTATTGCAGAAGGCTTGTGGAAGGCGTTCTTTCACGCGGTCTCCGCGTTTTGCAATGCAGGCTTTGATTTGATGGGACAGAGAGAGGCATTCTCTAATCTGAGCGATTATGCGCAAGACCCGCTTGTCAATCTCGTGATTATTGCGTTGATTGTCATGGGCGGATTGGGTTTTCTCGTGTGGCGCGATTTGCGCGCCAACCGCAAATGGAATCGCCTGTCCGTGCACACGCGGCTGGTACTGATTATGACGGCATTGCTCTTGCTCGGCGGTACTTTGGTAATATTTATCCTGGAATACAGCAATCCGCAGACATTGGGAAATATGCCGGTCGGGCATCGTGTGCTGGCGTCGCTGTTTCAGGCAACCACCTGCCGAACCGCCGGATTTAATACCATTGATCAGGGGGCTCTGCGCAGCGGTACCGCTGTTGTCTGTATCCTGCTGATGTTTGTCGGCGGATCCTCGGGTTCCACGGCGGGCGGCATCAAGACGACCTCGGTTGCGGTGCTGATATTGGCGGCGTGGAGCGTGCTGCGCAGCAGACGGGATATCACCGTCTTTCACCGACGGATTGAAGAACGATTGGTGCTGCAGGCCGTCGCACTGGTGATGGCTGCCCTGAGCTTGATTTTGATGGGAAGCTTTATCTTGTACACGGCGGATAATGTCTCTGTGGGGCGCGCCTTGTATGAGACGGTTTCCGCCTTCAGCACGGCAGGACTGTCGGAAAATTTAACACCGACGTTGGGTGTGGTATCCAAATGCTGGTTGATTCTGGAAATGTATTTGGGACGCATCGGCATCCTGACATTGGGAGCCGCTGTGTTTACGCGGCGTATCTTTGAGCCGAAAATCCGGTATCCGGAAAGCAAAGTCATCGTAGGATAAGGAGTTCGCATGAAATCATTTGTTGTCATTGGTCTGGGTAGATTTGGAACCGCCGTGGCGGAGGAATTGTATGCGCTGGGACATGAGGTGCTGGCTATTGACCGAGAGGAAGGCTGCGCACAGCGTGTGTCAGAGATAGTCACCCATACGATTATCGCCGATGCCAAAGACGAATCCGTGCTGCAGTCCATTGGAGTGCGCAATTTTGACGGTGTAATTATCTGTATGACGGATATTGAGGACAGCGTGATGATTGCCCTGATGCTCAAGGATATGGGAGCCAAGTATATCATTGCGAAATCGCAGTCAAAGCAGCACTCGCGGATGCTGGAGTTAATCGGCGTGGATCGTGTCGTTTTTCCGGAGCAGGATATGGGTGTGCGGCTGGCGCAGACGATTTCGTCCCGCCGCGCGCTGGATTTTATCGAACTGTCGCCGGATTATGCTATCGTGGAGCTGCCGCTGCCGGATGTATGGCAGAATAAGACGCTGGCGGAAATTGGAGCGAGAAAACAGTTTGGAATCAATGTATTGGCGGTTCGCCGCGGGGAAAAGGAAATCTATGTTTCTCCGCAAGCGGAATTTTTGCTGAAACATAGAGATGTTTTGATTGTTGTAGGAAAAAATCAAAATATTCGGAAATTGGAGAAACTGCCATGAGTATACGAATAGAAAGCCGCGAAAATTCTCTGGTCAAGCGGCTTGTTCGCCTGTCCAATGACCGGAAGTTCCGCAAAGAGATGCAGGAAATGGTCTGCGAAGGCGAAAAAATGCTGGGAGAAGCGCTGTCCAGCGGCATGGACATCCATGATATTCTCCTTGCAGAGGATGCAGAATTGGACACAGAGCTGCTGCGGCAGGCGGAAGGACAGGGCGCAAAGCTGTATATCTGCCCGTCCAGCCTGCTGAGTAAGGTGTCCAACGTCAAAACGCCGCAGGGCGTCGTATTTTCCTGCGAGAGACCGGTGGCAGAGCTGCACGTTTTGCAGAACGCCAAGCGCCTGATGGTGCTGGAGGGCTTGCAGGACCCGGGAAATCTGGGAACCATTATCCGCACGGCGGATGCGTTTGCCTTGGACGGCATGATTTTGTGCGAGGGGTGCGTCGACCCGACCTCTCCGAAAGTCGTTCGCGCGACGATGGGCGCGGCGTTCCGCATGCCGATTGCGGCGGCGCCGTTGGAACAAACCGTGGCGTTTCTGCACGAGCAGAACATGCCGCTGTATGCGGCAGCGCTCAGCGAGAGCAGTGTGCCGCTGACACGGGTTGATTTGACCCGCGCCGCTGTCATGATTGGAAATGAGGGCCGCGGCATTACGAAAAAAGCAGCCGCTCTGTGTACCCAGCAGATCATCATTCCGATGGACGGCCGTGCAGAGTCACTCAATGCATCGGTTGCTGCTTCGATTATCATGTATGAGATGAGCAGAAAGGTCTGATGGCTGATGACGAATGGGATCTATTGGCTGTGGCTGGCAACGCGGCCGCGATGCAGCGCGCGATTTTGCGGACATCTGCTCGAGCGATTCGGTTCTCCGGAAGCGATTTGGCGTGCGGAGCGGCAGGAATTTGTCGACATTCCACGGCTCAACAAGGTGAAAATGGATTCGCTGATGGAAAAAGATTTGACGGTCGCGCAGCACATCGAGGAGACGTGCCGGAAGCAGGACATTCAAATTGTGACGTTGGCAGATGACATGTATCCGCAGCTGCTGCGCGAGATTCCGGATCCGCTGCTCGTGCTGTATGTGCGCGGCACCTTACCGGATTTTACAGACAGAGTGTCTGTCTCCATTGTCGGCACGCGGAAGTGTACCCGATACGGCAAGCAGGCGGCGTGGCATTTCGCGGGCAACCTTGCCCAGCGCGGCGTCATTATCGTGTCGGGTATGGCGATTGGCATTGATGGAACCGCCAATCGTGCGGCGATTGAAGCGGGCGGAGAAACCGTCGCTGTGCTCGGCTGCGGTGTCGATGTATGCTATCCGTGGCAGCACAAACAGCTGATGGATGATATTATACAGCACGGCGCGGTCATCAGCGAATACCCGCCCGGCACAGAGCCGAAGGGAATGCATTTTCCCGTGCGCAACCGCATTATAACCGGCTTGGGAAAGGGCACACTGATTGTAGAGGCGCCGAAGAAATCCGGCGCACTGATTTCAGCGGATTTGGCGCTGGAACAGGGGCGCGATGTGTTTGCTGTGCCGGGAGATATCAATCGGCCGTCCAGTGCGGGATGCAATGCACGCATTCGGCAGGGCGCTGCGGAATTGGTACAGGAACCGGCGGATATTTTGGCGCAGTATCAACTGGCTGACAGCCGCATACAGCGCAAGCTGCGGCCGGTAAAACAGGCATCCATACAGGAGATGCCGAGAGAGAAAGAGAGAAAAAAGCTCCTGCGGCGGCTGGAAGGCTCCGAGGAGGAGCGCACAGTTTGGTGCGCCGTGCATGACGGACAGGAAACCGTCGATGCAATTGTAGAGAAAACCGGTCTGCCCGCCGCCAGCGTGCTGACGGCACTGACCATGCTGGAAGTCGGGCAATATGTCGCCGCGACCGAGAGCGGGTATCAGGCGGCAGCCGATGTAGAATTGTAGAAAGCAATCACCATTGATCGAATAGATTGGAGAACCGTCTGCCGGCATCGGCGGCGGCACAGGAGGAAAGACAGATATGTCAAAACTTGTCATCGTGGAGTCTCCGGCGAAGGCAAAGACCATCGGAAAGTACCTCGGTACCGACTATGTGGTAAAGGCTTCGATGGGACATCTGCGGGATTTGCCGAAAAAAAAGATGAGTGTGGACATCGAGCATGATTTTAAGCCGGTGTACATGCCGATTGAAGGCAAGGAAAAACTGATTGAAGAATTGCGCGAAGATATCGACAACAGCGATTTCGTCTATCTCGCAACCGACCCGGACCGAGAGGGAGAAGCCATTTCCTGGCACCTAAAAGAGCTGTTTCACCTGAGCGATTCGTTCAGCAAACGCGTCACATTCAATGAAATTACCAAGCACGCCGTGCAGGACGGCATTGCACACCCGCGCGATATTGACTTGGATTTGGTCGATGCCCAGCAGGCACGCCGCATTCTGGATCGCATCGTGGGCTATGAGCTGTCGCCGTTTTTGTGGCGAAAGGTCAAGCGCGGTCTGTCCGCCGGCCGTGTGCAGTCGGTTGCAACGCGCATGGTTGTGGATCGAGAAATGGAAATCCGTGCCTTTGTGCCGGAGGAATATTGGTCTCTTGAAGCAGAGCTGAAAACGCAGGAGGGCGGTGTGTTTACCGCTTCGTTTTACGGCGATGCGACGGGCAAGGTCGAACTGAAAACCGAAGAACAGACCATGCACATCGTAGAAGCGGTAACCGGCAAGGCGTTTACCGTGGGCAAGGTCAAGCGCGGCAAAAAACGCAAGAGACCGGCGCCGCCGTTTATTACTTCGACGCTGCAGCAGGAAGCCAGCCGCAAGCTGAGCTTTGTGCCGCGCCGCACGATGGCGATTGCCCAGCAGCTGTACGAAGGCATCGAGATCGGCGAGCAGGGCTTGACCGGTTTGATTACCTACATGCGTACTGACTCCCTGCGACTGTCCGAGGAGGCACAGACCGCGGCAAAGGAATACATTCTCGGCCGGTACGGCGCAGACTATTATCCGGAAAAGACACGGACATTCCGCGCCAAGAGCAATGCGCAGGACGCGCATGAGGCCATTCGCCCGACCAATGTACAGCTGATTCCGGACGAAATCAAGGACTATCTGACACCGGAGCAGTACAAGCTGTATAAGCTGATCTGGAGCCGCTTTGTTGCCTGCCAGATGGCGGATGCCATCATGGATACCGTATCGTCTGATATTGTCTCAGAGGGCTATATTTTCCGCGCAAGCGGCTATAAAGTGGCATTCCCGGGCTTTACGGCGGTATATGAGGAGTCCACAGACGATGCCAAGGCATCGGACACAACCTCCGGCAAGCCGCTGCCGAACTTTGATGAGGGCGACAGCTTACAGTGCAGCAAGCTGACACCGGCACAGCATTTCACCCAGCCGCCGGCACGATACACCGAAGCATCGCTCATCAAGGCGATGGAAGAAAAGGGTATCGGCAGACCGTCTACCTATGCGCCGACTATTTCGACGATTTTGGAACGCGATTATGTGGCGAAGGAAGGCAGAAGCCTCAAGCCGACACCGCTCGGCGAGGGCGTCACCGAGCTGCTTGTCGATAAATTCAAGTCGATTTCGGATTTGGAATTTACCGCGCACATGGAAGAAGAGCTGGATGAAGTTGAAAACGGAAAAATCAGCTATGTAGAGGTTTTGCGCCGTTTCTATGACGGATTTGAAGCAGCACTGCAGCAGGCAGAGAAGGACCTCGAAGGACAGCGCATCAAAATCAAAGACGAAGTGACCGATGAAATCTGCGAAAAGTGCGGCAAGCACATGGTCATCAAATCCGGCAGATTCGGCAAGTTTTTGGCGTGCTCCGGATATCCGGACTGCAAAAACACCAAGAACATTGCCATCAAGACCGGTGTGAACTGTCCGAAGTGCGGCGGCAATATCGTCGAGCTGAAATCCAAGCGCGGATTCCCGTTCTTGGGCTGCGACAATTATCCGGAATGCACGTTTATGACGTGGGATAAGGTCACGAAAAAGCAGTGCCCGCAGTGCGGCTCCACGCTGTTCCGCCATTATGACCGCGAGACCGGTGAGGCACATTTCGTGTGCTACAAGGAAGACTGCGGCTACAAGGAGTTTATCAGCAAGCGCACCCCGCGCAAGACCAAGGCGCAGAAGGAAGCGGAGGCAAAGGCGGCAGCAGAGGCAGCAGGAGAGAATCCGGAGACTGCTGAGGCAGAGGAAAAGCCAAAGAAAACGACCAAGAAATCCGCGGCGAAAAAAACAACGACAAAGAAAACGACAGCCAAAAAGACAACCAAGAAAACGACCAAGAAGGCGGAGGACGGCGAACAGGCGCCCAAAAAGCGCGTGACACGCAAGAAAAAGACCGAAGCTACGGAGGAACCAGTTGATGCATAATGCCATTGTGATCGGCGCAGGCCTTGCGGGCAGCGAAGCTGCTTGGCAGCTGGCACAGCGCGGGATTCATGTGGATCTGTACGAAATGAAGCCGGTTAAAATGACACCGGCGCACCACAGCAGCGCATTTGCGGAGCTCTGCTGCTCCAATTCGCTGCGCGGTGCGGAAATCTGCACGGCGCCTGGCTTGCTCAAGGAAGAGCTGCGCCGCGCAGGCAGCTTGATTATCTCTTGTGCCGATGCGACGCGCGTAGAAGCGGGCGGCGCACTTGCGGTTGACCGAGAGGCATTTGCCAATCTGGTCACGGAAAAAGTCAAAAACCATCCGAACATTACGGTTCATGAAGGTGAAGTGACGGAAATCCCCGCAGAGGGACATGTCATCGTGGCAACCGGCCCGCTGACCTCAGATGCTCTGTTTGAGAGCATTCACAACAAGCTCGGCGCACATGAATACCTGCATTTCTATGATGCGGCGGCACCGATTGTCAGCTTTGAATCGGTGGATATGGACAGTGCCTATTTTGCGTCCCGCTATGACAAGGGCACGGCGGATTACATCAACTGCCCGATGAACCGAGAGCAGTACGATGCATTCTGGGAGGCGCTGTGCGAGGCAGAACAGGCACCGGTGCACGGCTTTGAGGACAAGAAGGTGTTTGAGGGCTGCATGCCGGTGGAAGTGATGGGACGCCGCGGACATGATACCCTGCTGTACGGTCCGCTCAAGCCGGTCGGTCTGCGTGATCCGCACACCGGAGAGACACCGTATGCCGTTGTACAGCTGCGCCGCGACAATGCGGCGGGCTCGCTGTATAATCTTGTCGGTTTTCAGACACATTTGAAGTTTCCGGAGCAGAAGCGCGTATTCTCGATGATTCCGGCGCTGAAAAACGCGGAGTTTGTGCGCTATGGCGTCATGCACCGCAATACATTTATGGATTCTCCGCGATTGCTGGACAACCACTATCGGCTCAAAGCAGAGCCGCGCATTCGCTTTGCCGGACAGATGACCGGCGTAGAGGGCTACATCGAGTCCGCGGCATCCGGTTTTGAGACCGGCTTGAATCTGGCACGCGAGCTGCTGGGACTGGAGCCGATTGAATTTTCCGATCTGACGGCAATCGGCGCGCTGGGACTGTACATTTCCAATGAGGCGAATGCGAAGTTCCAGCCGATGAACATCAATTTCGGCATCATTCGCCAGCTTGGCTATCGCGTCAAGGGCAAGCGGGAAAAGAATACCCAGATTGCGCAGCGCGCGCTGGAGCATCTGGACACGCTGTTGGATGCCGTACAGGAGGGAAAGGAGACCCTTTCGTGAAAATCATCATTGATGCTATGAGCGGTGACAACGCACCGCAGGCACAGGTTTCCGGCTGTGTACAGGCAGCCAAGGAATTTGGACAGGAATATATTCTGGTCGGACAGGAAGCGGTTCTCCGCGACTTGCTGGCAAAGGAGCAGGCAGAAAATCTGCCGATTACCATTCGTGACGCACAAGAAATCATTGATATGCACGATGATCCGGCGACGGCTGTTCGCCGCAAAAAAGATGCGTCGATGTCTGTGGCGCTGCGCATGATGAATGACGGCGAAGCGGATGCCATGATTTCGGCAGGCAACACCGGCGCACTGCTGTCCGGCGCAACGCTGGTCACCAAGCGCATTCGCGGCATCCGCCGCGCGGCACTGCCGACGCAGCTGCCGTGCAAGGGCGGTCATGTGCTGCTCATTGACTCCGGCGCGAACGTGGAGTGCACGGAAGAATATCTGCTGCAGTTTGCCTTTATGGGCAGCTTCTATATGGAAAAGGTCATGGGCGTCAAGAATCCGCGCGTCGGTCTGGTCAACAACGGCGCAGAGGACACCAAGGGCGATCCGCTGCGCAAGGCGGCATATGAGGTGCTCAAGGCGGCGGGAGATGCCGGACGCATCAATTTTATCGGCAACGTAGAGGGAAGCGATATTCCGAACGGCGCGTGTGACGTGGCTGTGACGGACGGCTTCACTGGCAACATTTTGCTCAAGACGGTGGAAGGTGTGGCAGGCTTCCTGATGGGTACGCTCAAGGATGTGTTCCTGACCAGCGCACGCACCAAGCTCGCGTATCTGCTCGTCAAGCCGGCGATGGGCGGGCTCAAAAAAATGATGTCCTCGAAGGAAGTCGGCGGCGCGCCGTTCCTTGGCATTTCCAAGCCGGTGTTTAAGGCGCACGGCTCGTCGGACGCCTATGCCGTTCGTTCGGCGGTCAAACAGGCAATTGCCTATGTAAACGCCGATGTTGTCGGAGAAATTCAGCGCAATATTGATAATATGACCTTGTGACGGCATTTCCCTATTGACAGCAGGGCGCGCGGCACATATGATAAGAAGAGTATGGCGATGCCCTGCGTGAGAAAAGAACAAGGGAGGTGAGCGTATATGGTATTCGAGAAGGTATGTAAGATTCTGGCAGACCAGTTTGGTGTGGCAGAAAATTCCCTGAATATGGACACTGCGTTCATTGAGGACCTCGGAGCAGATTCTCTGGATCTGGTCGAGCTGATGATGAGCATTGAAGAAGAGTTTGACATCGGTGAAATCGACGAGGCAGAAGCTGCCAGCATGAAGACGATTGGCGATCTGGTTCGCCGCATCGGTGAGGATGACTAAAGAACGTATGCCCTTCCTCGCTCGGAGGGAGGGCATTTATCCCATTATGACAACGAAAGGAGCGAAATCAATGGAAAAAGATGAATTGATTTATCAATTTCACGACACAGGACTGCTGACGACGGCAATGACGCATTCTTCGTATGCCAATGAGCATCGCGATCAGCATATCCAAAACAACGAACGCCTGGAGTTTCTTGGCGATTCCATACTGGGTCTGGTATCGGCAGATTATGTATTTCACCGTTACCCGCATGTGCCGGAGGGACAGCTGACCAAGCTGCGCGCTGCGGTGGTGTGTGAGCAAACACTGTATGAGGTCGCCAAGGAACTTGGGCTGGATCATTTGCTGCTGCTCGGCCGCGGCGAGGAAAACGGCGGCGGACGCAAGCGCCCGTCCATCCTGGCGGACTCTGTGGAAGCGCTGATTGGCGCCATCTATCTGGACGGCGGATTGGAAGCAGCGCGCACGTTTATTCTGTCCTTCCTGGAGGCAAAGATTGATTTGGCAGAGCAGGGCGGCGCATTCCGCGATTACAAGACCGCACTGCAGGAAATTGTTCAGAAGAACCGTCAGGAAACGCTGAGCTATCAGCTGAGCGGCGAGAGCGGTCCGGATCATGACAAGCGCTTTACCGTGCAGGTTCTGCTCAACAGCAATGTTTTTGCAGAGGGCACGGGACACAGCAAGAAGGAAGCCGAGCAGATGGCGGCAAAGGCTGCCCTGCAGCTCATGGGAGAAGTCAAGTAATGGCGTCTATTGTGCCGATTTTCGTCCCGCATGCGGGCTGTCCGTGTCAGTGCGTGTTTTGCAATCAGCGAACGATTGCGGGACAAAAGCAACGCATGACACCGGCACAGGCGCGCGAGATTTTACAACACGCACATGCCATTCTGCCTGCGGGGAATATCCCGCAGGCAGCTTTTTATGGCGGCAGCTTTACGGCGATTCCTGTGGAACAACAGGAGGAGCTGCTCGCCGTCACGGATGAATTTTTAGCGGCGGGAAAAATTTCCTCTGTTCGCATCTCTACACGGCCGGATGCGATAGACGAAGAAATTTTATCGCGCATGAAGCGGCACCATGTGACCGTGATTGAGCTGGGCGCACAGTCCATGGATGACACGGTGCTGCACAACGCCCGCCGCGGACACACGGCGGCGGATACCGAACGCGCCGGTTCCCGCTCAAAAATTTCCAGCATATCCGCACACCAGACCGCTGCGGTCTCCACATCCAGCGGCTGATAGCGTCCCGCCTGCCAATCGTCATACAGCGGCGTGTCCGGCAACACTGCGACAGGATAAATGCGCACCCCATCCGGCTTGAGCGCAGCAATGCGCTGCGCCGTGTATCGAACCGTCTCCCGCGTATCTCCCGGAAGCCCCGCCATCGTCTGTAAAATCAGAGAAATACCCGCCTGCTGAATCCGCGAT
>OQVL01000308.1_pt1 | contig 24253 bp, 14 predicted proteins | sample 1691501 | NCBI WGS metagenome assembly OQVL01 (sample SAMN03418253, study PRJEB22391) | human gut metagenome | biome: human-gut; feature: organic feature; material: feces | host: Homo sapiens | place: Tanzania | collected 2013-01 | reverse complement strand
AGGAGCCTGCCATTGCACAGTGTGCACAGTTGCATCCGCAGGAGGACTTGCCTTTTTTCCTATCCTTTACAAGCTTTGCGATTATCGCCGCAACGATTGCCAAAAGCACTATACATATAACGATTGTTGCAATATTTTGAGATATCCAACTTAACATTAAGACCGACTCCTTTCAAAAAGTTTTAATATGTGTTTTACTTTGAAACTTTAACCTTTTCGGTAAGCTTTGTTGCTTCTTTGTAGGGACGAACGAGTAAGTAAATCATACCTGCAAGAAGTGCAACAGCAACAATTACACCGAAAACGTTTGCGTTGCCTGTGAAGAGGTTGCCGAACTGGTTTATCATAAGAGAGATTATATATGCGAAGCCGCACTGATAACCGATTGCAAACCAAGTCCATTTTGCGCTGTTCATTTCACGCTTGATAGCGCCGATAGCTGCAAAGCAAGGAGCGCAAAGAAGGTTGAATACAAGGAACGAATAAGCACTTATGCCTGTGAATACACTGTGAAGCGTCTCATAAACGTTGCCCTCTGCACCGTAAAGAATGCCCATTGTGCCGACGATGTTTTCTTTAGCAACAAGGCCTGTGATAGAAGCAACGGCAGCCTGCCAGTTGCCCCAGCCGAGAGGCTTGAATATCCATGCTACGGCATTGCCGATTACTGCAAGAATTGACTTGTCGATTTCGCTTTCGTCGAGCATACGGAACGAGCCGTCAACAACGCCGAAGTATGTGGTGAACCAAACGAATATTGTGGAAAGAAGGATTATTGTACCTGCCTTCTTAATGAAGGACCAGCCGCGCTCCCATGTTGAACGAAGAACGTTTTTAACAGTGGGCCAGTGATATGCGGGAAGCTCCATAACGAACGGTGCGGGGTCGCCCGAGAACATCTTTGTCTTTTTAAGAATAATGCCCGAAACGATTATCGCAGCCATACCGATGAAGTAAGCTGATGTAGCAACGAGTGCCGAGCCGTTGAAGATAGCGCCCGCTATCATCGCAATGAACGGAACCTTTGCGCCGCAGGGAATGAACGTTGTCGTCATGATTGTCATACGGCGGTCTCTTTCGTTTTCGATAGTACGCGAAGCCATGATTCCGGGAACGCCGCAGCCTGTGCCGATAAGCATGGGAATGAACGATTTGCCGGAAAGACCGAATTTACGGAAGATACGGTCAAGAACGAAGGCGATACGTGCCATATAGCCGCATGCTTCAAGAATTGCAAGAAGAAGGAAGAGAACGAGCATCTGAGGAACGAAGCCGAGAACTGCGCCGACGCCTGCGACGATACCGTCGTTGATAAGACCCGAAAGCCAATCTGCCGCGCCTGCTTTTTCAAGACCGTTGCCTACAAGTACCGGAACACCGGGAACCCAAACGCCGAAGTCTGCGGGGTCAGGCTCTGCAAAAGCCGTCTCGGCGTCTTTTGAGAATTTCTCTTCAAAATACTTAACAGCGTCAAGATATGTCATTCCGACGGTTTCAGCCTCTTCAGCCTTTGAAAGGTTTTTGGGGATTTCGGAATAATAAGCCGTGAACGTGTTGACTGCAAGAGTTTCTTCGTCTTCTACGTCAACGGTAGCTGTTTTTTCGCTTGTTGTGAAAGCTTTGATTTCATTAAGAGCTTCTGCGGCGTCAAGGTCTTCTGCACTAAGGTCAAGGTCGGGCAAGAAGGCGTTTATTGCCTGTGAAGCAGCCGTGTAATTGTCGGCTTCTTCGGTATAAGCTTTTGTGCCTATTCCGAAAAGATGCCAGCCGTCACCGAAAACGCCGTCGTTAGCCCAATCGGTTGCGGCGGAGCCGACCGTTACCATTGATATGTAGTAAACAAGGAACATTACAACAACGAATATCGGAAGTCCGAGCCAACGGTTTGTAACAATCTTATCGATTTTATCGGAGGTTGAAAGTCCGCCGTTCTGTTTTTTCTTGTAGCAGGCTTTGATAACAGAGCCGATATAAACGTATCTTTCGTTTGTGATGATTGATTCTGAGTCGTCGTCAAGCTCTTTTTCGGCGGCTTTAATGTCGCTTTCGATGTGCTCAAGAACGGCTTTGTCAAGATTGAGCGAAGAAAGAACCTTGTCGTCGCGCTCAAAAATCTTGATTGCGTACCAACGCTGCTGCTCTTCGGGAAGGCCGTGGACCGCCGCTTCTTCGATGTGAGCGATAGCATGCTCAACCGAGCCCGAGAACGTGTGCTGAGGAATTGTTTTGCCGTTTTTGGCGGCGTCGATTGCGGCTTCTGCCGCTTCCTGAACGCCTGTGCCTTTAAGAGCCGAAATCTCGACTACTTTGCAGCCAAGCTGACGTGAAAGCTCGGCGGTGTTGATTTTGTCGCCGTTTTTCTTTACAACGTCCATCATATTGATTGCGATAACAACCGGAATACCAAGCTCTGTAAGCTGAGTTGTAAGATAAAGGTTTCTTTCAAGGTTTGTACCGTCTATGATGTTAAGAATTGCGTCGGGGCGTTCGCTTATAAGGTAATTTCTCGCAACAACCTCTTCAAGGGTGTAGGGTGAAAGAGAATAGATACCGGGAAGGTCGGTGACGATAACGCCGTCGTGCTTTTTTAGCTTGCCTTCTTTCTTTTCAACCGTAACGCCGGGCCAGTTTCCGACGAACTGGTTTGAACCGGTAAGCGCGTTGAACAATGTGGTTTTACCGCTGTTCGGGTTGCCCGCAAGGGCAATGCGAATATCCATAATTAATCTCCTTTCGATGTGTTCTGGTTAGCAAAAACTAACCGCAAGACGTAAATTTAATTACTCTACTTCAATCATTTCGGAATCGGCTTTTCTTAAAGAAAGCTCGTATCCGCGCACGGTAACTTCAACCGGGTCGCCCAAGGGCGCTACTTTGCGGACGTAAACGCTGACGCCCTTTGTAATGCCCATATCCATAATGCGGCGCTTAACGGCGCCTTCACCATGGAGCTTTAGGACCTTTACGGTCTCGCCGACTTTTGCTTCTTTGAGTGTTTTCATTAAAGTATCCTCCTTTATTAATTCAAATTCAGATATATTATATCAAGGTGCATATTCTGCACACATCATACCGTAACCGCGGGCGGTTCAGACCATAATTTTGCGCGCCATTTCTTCGCTTATCGCAATGCGCGACTCCTTGACGTTTACAATAACGTTGCCGCCGAGGGTGTTTACTATGGTTACTGTTGAACCGACTACAAATCCGAGATTTTCAAGGTGCTGTTTAACTTCGGGGGAGCCGCCTATGCGTTTTATGGTGCTTTGCTCACCCACGCCTGCAAGACTTAACGGCATCATTTTCATCAGACCTTTCACGATTTGGTTAGCAAAAGCTAACATCAAAGCTTTTATATTGGTTAGCACCCGCTAACCAACTGTAATAATACAACGCTTTTGCGTGTATGTCAAGAAAAAATATCAAAAAAATGAGCAAAAACGACAAGTTTGTCAGAAATTATAATTAGTTAGTTTGTGCTAACTGATAATTTGTGGAAAATGTACATTTCGATAAAAAACAGGGACAAAAACAAAAAAAGACCGCAAAAAGCCCGAGCGGGGATTTTGCGGTCTCAATGTAATTTTTATTGGTCGGCGTTTTCAAACATATCGGCAAGCTTCTTTGCGGCGCGTGCCATATTCTGTATCCCCGAAAATGCCGTTTCGGGGGTGAAGGCGCTGAGATATGTATCGGCTTCAAGCGTGAAATAGCCGTCGTAGCCGATTTTTTTGAGCGCGTTTGTTACCTTTTTAAAGTCAATGTCCATAGTAAAAGGCAAAGCGTGCGAATCGTGATGACGGTCGTTGTCGTGCAGATGAAGCGCTTTAAGGCGCTTTCCGAGCGATAAAATCATCTTTTCGGCACTTGTGTTAAGCCCGCGCATTTCGGCGTGGCCTATGTCAAGGCAGGCGACAAGATACGGGTCACCTACTGCGTCAAGATGAGCGTTAAAGCTTTTTTCGTCGGAGCATGCAGCGGGCGAAGCTTCGTCGCGTTCGCCGTTCCAATTCCACATATTTTCGGTTGCAATCTTAACGCCGCAATCCTTTGCAAACGGCAAAAGGTCAAAAAACATTTCGGCATTTTCTTCGGGCGACAGGTTGTTGCCAGGGTGAATTATGCAATATTCGCCGCCCGCTTCTGCGGTGCATTCAATCGCGCGAAAAAGATACGGGCGCATAGGCTCGCCACACGTCGGAAACGGCGCGTGCGACTGATTGCAGGTTATGCCGCAGTTTTCGCCGATGTTTTTAAGACGCCTTGCAAACGCAAGATAATCGCTTTTAAAAAGGGGATGGTCCGATTCGATTATGCCGTCGCGGTTTTTATTGTAGCGCGCCATTTCAAACATTGAAAAATCCCATGCGTCAAAGCCCGCTTTTGCTATATATTCAACTGCCTTTTCTTCGCCGATAAGCGTTGCCGCCGAAGCGATTTCGGTTGATGTTTTCATAAAAATCACCCTTGATTATTTATTGAGTATTTCGGTAAATTCAACGCCCGTGATAGTCTCTTTTTCATAAAGGAAGGTTGAAAGCTCGTCAAGCTTTGCGCGGTTTTCCGTTAAAAGATTTATTGCTTTTTCGTGCTGTTTTTTAACAAGCTCGACAACCTTTTTGTCAATCTCTTTTTGCGTTTCTGCCGAGCACGAAAGCGACGTGTCGCCGCCGAGGTATTGGTTGGTAACAGTTTCCATGGCGACCATTCCGAATTCGTCACTCATGCCGTAGCGCGTTATCATGGCTCTTGCAAGCTTTGTTGCCTGTTCTATATCGTTTGAGGCGCCCGTTGTGATTTCGCCGAAAACAACCTCTTCGGCGGCCCTGCCGCCTGTGAGCGTTGCAATTTTATTTTCGAGCTCTTCTTTTGTCATAAGCACTTTGTCGTTTTGCTCAACCTGCATGGTGTAGCCGAGCGCACCCGAAGTCCTTGGGATAATTGTGATTTTCTGAACGGGTGCCGAGTGCGTCTGAAGTGCCGCAACAAGCGCGTGGCCTATTTCGTGATAGGCGACGACCTTTTTTTCGCTGTCGGTCATAATTGCGTTTTTCTTTTGATAGCCCGCAATAACGACTTCAATGCTTTCTTCAAGGTCGGCTTCTTCAACAACCGTTCTGCCGTGTCTTACGGCTCTGAGCGCCGCCTCGTTAATGATGTTTGCAAGCTCTGCGCCCGACGTGCCCGCCGCCATTCTGGCAATCGTGTGAAAATCAACATCATCGGCGGTTTTAATCTTTTTTGCGTGGACTTTAAGAATTGCTTTGCGCCCCAAAAGGTCGGGAAGCTCCACGGGAACGCGCCTGTCAAATCTGCCGGGGCGCGTAAGCGCGGGGTCAAGAGATTCGGGTCTGTTAGTTGCGGCAAGAATAATTACGCCGCCGTTGCCGTCAAAACCGTCCATTTCGGTAAGAAGCTGGTTTAATGTCTGCTCGCGCTCGTCGTTTCCGCCTATCTGACCGTCGCGCTTTTTGCCGATAGCGTCGATTTCGTCTATGAAAACGATGCAGGGGGCTTTTTCTTTAGCCTGCTTGAAAAGGTCGCGCACTTTAGAAGCGCCCATACCGACAAACATTTCGACAAATTCCGAGCCCGACATTGAGAAGAATGGCACGCCCGCTTCGCCCGCAACGGCTTTTGCAAGCATTGTTTTGCCCGTTCCGGGAGGGCCGACAAGCAAAACGCCCTTGGGCATTGAAGCGCCCACGTCTGAGTATTTTTTCGGATTGTGAAGATAATCTACAATCTCGGCAAGGTTTTCTTTTGCTTCGTCCTCGCCGGCAACGTCGTCAAAACGTATGCCGTCGGAAGAGGGGACGTATATTTTTGCGTTGCTTTTGCCCATACCGAAAGACAGCGCGTCTTTGCCGCCCGCCTGAGCGACGAATTTTTTAGCAAGGAACTGCCCTATACCGATAAATATAAGCATAGGCAAAATAAATGTCAGAAGAAAGCTTAAAAGGGGCGAGGTTGTTTTTTCAATATCCTTTTTAAACTTCGCGCCGCTTTCAAAAAGGCGCTCTGTAAGAGTGGGGTCGTCCATAGCGCCCGTTTTGTATATATTCTTTTCGTCTTTGTCGGTAAAAATAATTTGCGAGTCCTCAATTTCGACGCTGCCGATGTTGTTATCCTTAATCATCTGCATAAAAGTGCCGTAATCGACTTCTTTGACTTTTACCTGCATAATAAGCGGAGCTACCGTAAAGTTAAAAATCAAAATAAGAAGAAGGACTATGCTGTAGTAATAAATAAGAGGCTTTTTTGGGGATTTAACTTCTTTCATAATTTACCTTCTTTCAAAACCTTTTCAATGCGAGTATAACACGGAAAAACCGACGTATCAACGGGCAAATTTTAAAATGTGAGGAAAAATATTATATTATGCCATATTTTTTGTCAGCTTTTTGAAGGCATACATAAAATAGATTATTTCGGCTATAGCGGTAATTGCCCACGAAATCGGATAAACAAGATAAAGCGAGGGAACGGTCATAAAACGCGCAAACACGGTGTAAACCCAAAAAATTCTGAACACGCACGAGCCTGTGACGACTATTGCCGTGGGCATAAAGCTTTTTCCTATCCCGCGCGAAGCCGTTATGGTGTTGTCCATAAACGGGCAAAGAAGATATGAAAAACGCATTATATTAAGCTTCAGCATGGCGGCGTCTATAACCTCGGGGTCGGTTGTGAATATCGAAAGAACGCTTCTTCCGAAAAAGAAAAGCACAATGCCCGAAACAAGAGCGCCGATCAAAGCGTAGCCGGTGCTTATAAAATAGCTTCTTTTAATACGCTCCTTTTTGCCCGCGCCGAAGTTTTGCCCGATGAAGCTTGAGCCTGCCGTGTAAAACGCTGCCATTATGTCAAAAACGAGCGTGTCAACGTTTGAAGCGACGGCGTTGCCCTCGACCATTACCGTGTCAAGCTTGTTTACGCCCGCCTGAATGAAAAGATTGGCAAAAGAAAATATTGAGCTTTGAAGCGCCGCGGGAATGCCGAGAGACGTTACCTTTTTTATATAAACCCGGTTGACTTTTATATTGCGAAGGTGAAGCTTATAAACCGTGTCGCTTCTTACAAGCGAAAGCGTTATTACAACCGCCGAAATATAAAGAGAAATTACGCTTGCGATCGCAACGCCGTCAACGCTCATTTTTAAAACGATAACAAAAAACAGGTTGAGAATAACGTTTATTACGCCAGAAATAAAAAGTATGTAAAGCGGAATTTTCGTGTTGCCCGCCGCGCTTAAAACGCCGTTGCCGTAGTTATAGACGGCAAGCGCGGGAAAGCCTAAGGAATAAATAGCCATATAAAGCCGCGCGCCCGCTTCAAGCTCTTCTTTTGTGCCGAGGACTTTAAGCAGTGCGCCCGAGGCAGAAAGAGAAATTAGCATAACTATAGCGCCGCCCACAAGAGCCGTGATAAAACAGGTGTGAACGCAGTCGTGCGTTTCGCGGTTGTCGCCCTTGCCGAGGCACTGTGCGACGATTACGTTAATGGAACTGCCGATGCCTATAATAAGAATACCCGTAAAAAGTGCGACAATCATAGAGGTTGAGCCGACGCAGCCCAAAGCTTCCGCGCCCGAAAACCTGCCGACTATGGCAATGTCGGACATATTAAAAAGAACCTGTAAAACGTTAGTAAGCATAAGCGGCAGACCGACGAACAAAATGCCCGTTGAAAGCTTGCCGTTTACTATATCTATTTCGCGTTTTTTCAAAAAAATCTGCTCCCAAAAAACAATTAAATAAAAAACAACCGAAAAAATTCACAAAGAAAATCCGGTTCAAGGCGCATTATATCACCCAATATAATAAGTGTCAATCGTGTTTATAAATATTTTGAAAACAAAAAAGAAGCCGTAAAAAAACTTTACAGCTTCGTGTGGTTATTTAAGTTTTATTAGACAATCTTAAAAAGTCTTTTTGCATTCTCTTCGGTTATAAGAAGAAGTTCTTCTGAAGAAATGCCGCGAACCTCCGAGATTTTTTGAGCGGCATAAAGAATCAAAGAAGAATCGTTTCTTGTGCCGCGCTTCGGAACGGGCGCCATATAAGGGCAGTCCGTTTCAAGCAAAAGTCTGTCAATCGGCACGGCTTTTGCGACCTCAAGCGGCTTTTTGGCGTTTTTAAACGTTACTGCGCCGCCGAGACCGATATACATACCGAGTGATACGACTTCGTGCATTGTTTCGACGCTCCCCGAAAAGCAGTGCATAACGCCTTTTGGGCGCGTGCGCTTTAAAATTTCAAGCGAGTCGCCGTGCGCATCGCGGTCGTGGACTATAACGGGCATGGCATATTCGTTAGCAAGAAGAATTTGTTTTTCAAAAATTTCTTTTTGAAGCTCTTTGTTGTCGTCTCTGTAGTGATAGTCAAGCCCGATTTCGCCGACTGCAACGCATTTTTCACCCCGAAGAAGCGGCTTTAATTCCGAAAGAAAATCGGAGGAATATTTATCCGCTTCTTCGGGGTGAAGTCCGCAGGCGGCAAAGATATACGTATATTCTTTTGAAAGAGCCAAAGAATACTTTGACGAGTCTAAATCCGTTCCGCAGTTTATAACACCCGAAATGCCCGACCCGGGGAGCGAGTCGAGCAAATCTTTGCGGTCAAAATCAAACGCCGCGTCGTTATAATGCGCGTGTGTGTCAAAAATGTGTTTCATCAGCCAAGAACGGTTCCCGCTGGCATACCGTCAACAAAAGCGACCTTTACATCGTTTTCGTTTATTTCGCCCGCTATGAGCATACCGCGGCTTTCAACGCCGCAAAGCATTCTCGGTTTAAGGTTTGCAACAATGATTATGTGCTTTCCGAGCAAATCTTCGGGCGAGTACCACTGGGCAATTCCCGAAACGATTGTGCGCGGAGTGTCGGTGCCGTCGTTCAAAGTAAGCTCTAAAAGCTTTTTCGCTCTTTTAACGGGCTTGCAGTCTATAACCTCGGCAATGCGAAGCTCTACCTTTGCAAAATCGTCAAACTCTATCTGTTTAAGGCCGACAATCTCTTTTTTCGCTTCTTCTTTCTTTTCTTCTTTTACTTCCTCTTTCGGAAGCGACTCTTCGATTTCTTTAAGAGCTTTTTCAGCGTCAAGCCGCGAGAAAAGCGGAACGGCTTCGCCGACCTTGCTTCCGGGAACGAGAGCGCCGAAGCTCTCAAGCGAAGAAAGCGTATTTATGTCGGTGCCGAGCTGAGCGAGTATTTTGTCGCTTGTGTCGGGCATAAACGGCTTTAAAAGAACGGCTGTAAAGCGAATGCTTTCAAGAAGATTGTAAAGCACCGTGCCGAGTCTTTCTTTTTTAGCTTCGTCTTTTGCGAGCGCCCACGGCATTGTTTCGTCGATATATTTGTTGCAGCGCTTTGCAAGGTCAAAAATCACGCCTAAAGCGTCGCTTACTCTGTAGGTGTCAAGAAGGCGCGTAACCTCGGGCAGGCAGTTGAGCGCAAGAGCTTTAAGCTCTTTATCGACAGGCTCTTCTGCAAGAGGCGCCTGAACAACGCCGCCGAAATATTTGTTGTTCATCGCTACGGTGCGGTTGACAAGGTTTCCGAGTGTGTTTGCAAGGTCCGAGTTATAGCGCTCGATTATCGTTTCATAGGTAATTGAGCCGTCCTGCGCGTGCGGCATCTCCGAAAGAAGATAATAACGCACCGCGTCAACGCCGAAGCGCTTGCAAAGGTCGTCGGCATAAATAACGTTGCCGCGCGACTTTGACATTTTGTCGTTTCCGAAAAGAAGCCACGGGTGGCCGAACACCTGTTTCGGAAGCGGCTCGCCGAGCGCCATAAGCATAATCGGCCAATAGATTGTGTGGAAGCGAAGAATATCCTTGCCGATGATGTGAACGTCGGCAGGCCAATATTTGCGGTACATATCGCTGTTTTTGCCGCCGTCGTAGCCAAGACCCGTGATGTAGTTTGAAAGCGCGTCTATCCATACATAAATAACGTGCTTTTTGTCAAACGGAACGGGAATACCCCATTTAAAAGACGACCTTGAAACGCAAAGGTCCTGAAGTCCGGGCTTTATGAAATTGTTGAGCATCTCTTTTTTGCGGCTTTCGGGATAAATAAAGTCGGGGTTTTGCTCGATATAGTCTTCAAGCTGCTTTTGATATTTGCTCATTTTGAAGAAATAAGCTTCTTCTTTTGCTTTTACCACCTCGCGGCCGCAATCGGGGCATTTGCCGTCTACAAGCTGTGTGTCGGTAAAAAAGCTTTCATCGGGAAGGCAATACCAACCCTCGTATTCGCCTTTATAGATGTCGCCCTTGTCATAGAGCTTCTGAAAGATTTTTGCAACCGCCTCTTCATGGTCTTTGTCGGTAGTGCGAATGAATTTATCATATGTCGTGTTTAAAACGTCGCATATTGCTTTGATTTCGCCCGCAACCTTGTCAACGTATTCCTTCGGCGAAACGCCTGCGGCTTTTGCATATTCTTCTATTTTTTGGCCGTGCTCGTCTGTGCCCGTCTGAAAGAAAACGTCAAAGCCCTGCATGCGTTTGAACCTCGCAAGTGCGTCGGAAAGCACTATTTCGTAAGAGTTGCCTATGTGCGGCTTGCGCGAGGTATAGGCTATGGCTGTGGTAATGTAATAAGGCTTTTTGTCCATTTTCCGTTCTCCTTTACTTTAATAGCGGTATTGCGTGAGAAACAATACCGCGAACCTGAGTTTTAACAGAATACTGATTATAATAATCTTATTCCGCTTTTAAGTCAAGCTTTGCTTTGCCGATATTTTCGGCGTTTACTGTTACTGTTATATCGCCTTTTTTGCCGACCGTTCTTATCCAGAACGCTCTGTCGCCGCCGACAAGGGGGAATTCCTTCGGCCCGATAATTTCCGCGGGGCCTTTAATAGATACTTTTACAGCGCTGTCGGCAAACGGAGCGCGGTTGCCGTTTTGGTCAAGCGCAAGAATTTCTATTCTTGTCGCGTCATAGGTGTCGTCCTCTTTAAGCACGGTGCTGTCGGCCTTGACTTCAAGGTGAAGCCCCGTAACGGCGCTTTTTACGATTGTTTTTACAAGCTTGCCGTCTTTGTATCCTTCAAAGGTATAAGATACCTGCTTGTCGCCCCAACCGCCGATATATTTTGTTACAAGGTCATACATTCGTGAGATTGAAATTTTGCCCAAAGCCATGCCCGCACCGACTTTAAGCCAGTTTTGCGGCGGCATTTTAATTTGGTCGCGCTGAGCGGCAACAAGAGCCTCTTTAAGATATTTTGCCGCTTTTGGGTCGATTTTTTCAACCTCGGTGAGCGCGTCGCCGAAAAAGTCTTCGGCAAGCATGGGCGGATGCGGAAGATTTTTAAAGGGCGAGTCCTTCGGGTAAATTGTGCTTGTGTATTTTCCGCTCTTATAAAGCTTTACATAGTCGCAGTTTGTAAATACCCACACCTTACCTATAATTCCGCCGGGGTGCTCGCCTATATCCATTGACGACGAGACCTCAAGATAAGGCTCAAACTCCTGCTGTGAGCGATAAACCGCCGCGCCGAATTTCGGAACGCGGAACATATCCGTAACGCCGTGATAGCAGATTTTGTCGCCGCTGCCGAAGTCTTTATGCGTGTTATAGTCAGCCATGCACCAACCTATAGCGCCGCTTATTCTCGGGTTGCCGTAAGCCGTGTTCAAAACCCTTGTGTGGCGAAGCGCATGCTCTGTTCTTAACGCCTCGCGGTCAAAGCTTTTTGTGGGGTACATATGGCCGTTGTGCTCGGTGACAAGATAGGGCGCGTTAAGCCCTGCGGGGATAACCGGCGGCAGAAGCGTAACCATACCGCCCGAGTGAGAAAAGTCGTTATAAGTGAAAACGTCTTCAAACAAATGGCTTCGCGGAATATTTCTTACGCCGCCCGTCTGGCGCGTTGAGTCAAGGCTGTGGGCAATTTCGTTTGCTTCTTTATAAAATTCGTCGCAATCCATACCCTCGTTTACCCTGACGCCCCAAAGAATTACGGACGGGTGGTTTCTGTCGCGGATTATCATTCTTTTGATGTTATCTTTGAAATGCTCGCGCCATTCGCCCTCGCCCAAAAACTGCCAGCTCGGAATTTCGGTGAAAACAAGAAGTCCTATTTCGTCGCATCTGTCAAGAAAATGAACGCTGTCGGGGTAATGCGACGTTCTTACAAGGTTAACGCCGAGCTTGTATTTTAAAAGGTCAGCGTCTGCTCTCTGAACATTTTTCGGCATGGCATAGCCGACATAGGGGTAGCTTTGGTGGCGGTTAAGACCGCGTATTTTAAGCTTTTTGCCGTTAAGATAAAAGCCGTCTTTTTTAAATCTTGCCTCTCTGAAGCCGAAACGCTCGGATTTTTCGTCAAGACCCTGAAGCTTTACTTCAAGCGTGTAAAGCTCGGGCATATCAGGTTCCCAAAGCTTTACGCCCGAAACCGCCCATTTTATGTTGACTTTTTTGCCTTTAAAAGCGCACTCGCGCGAAGAAAGAGCGACGCCGTCTTTGTCTTTAAGTGTGAGACAAAGCGTGCCTTCAAAGCTTTTTGAAAGAGTGATGTCGGCGTCTATAACCTTTTTTTCGTGAAGCACGTTCATGGGTCTTACAAAAACGTCTTCAATATAAACGTCGCTTACCTCTTCAAGCCACACTTCGCGATAAATACCGCCGTAAACAAGGTAATCGACAACGTTGCCGAACGGCGGAACATCTTCTAACTCGCTTGAGTCAAGCTCCACCGCGAGGACGTTGTTTTTTGCCCTTACGTTGTCTGTTATATCAAACGAAAATCTGTTATAAGAGCCTTTGTATTCGCCGATAAAGCTGCCGTTGAGATAAACGCGCGAATAAACCGAAGCGCCCTCAAAATGAAGAATATAGCGCTTGCCCTCGTTTTTGCCGCCGTCAAGCGAAAAGTGCTTGCGATAGCAGCTTTTAAACTGATATGATTTTTCGTCAAAATAGTTAAGCGGAAGCTCCAGATTTGTATGGGGAATATCGACGGTTTCAAAAGCGGAATCGTCAAAGCTTTTTTTGAGCATTTCGTCGCGGAAATCGGGGGAATATTTCCAAACGAAGTTAAGCGGATATACAGTTCTCATAAAGTCACCCTTTATAATTTACTTTTACGCCGACCAATCGGCGGCAACGGTGCGGCAGGCCGGCTTTTTTTACATATAATTTTATACTATTATAATATATATGTCAACAAGTCATTTCGATTGTTAACAACTTTTCCTTCGATAACGGCATCAAGAGCCGTATCAAGCGCTTTTCCGACTTCTTCGCCGCGAAGCCCCGCCTTAATAAGGTCGTTTCCGTTGATTTTAAGGTCGCAGATTTTTGTGCACTCGTTATTTTCTTCAATTTCTCTGAGCCACAAAAGCGTTCTTTCGCTTTCTTTTTCAATGTTTCTGTATGCTTCGCTCAAAGCGCCGCGGTCGCTTTTTTTAATAATCAAAAGCGTTCTTACGTCATCGGGCGAAAGCTCTTTCATCTTTTTCTTCAGCTCGATTTTTGTTTCGGGCGGCTCAAAATCGTGGTGCGAAACAAGAAACGAAACGCGAGCGATTGTTTTTTTGTCAAATTTAAGTCGGGTGAGGATTTTTTTTGCAATCTCTCCGCCGACGGCGGCATGATTTTTAAAAGAGCTGTCGCCGTTTTCGCAAAGCCTGTGCGTTTCGATTTTGCCGAGGTCGTGAAGAAGCATTGTAAGACGAAGCGTTTTATCGGGCGGAATAGTTTCAACTGTGTGCAATGTGTGCTCCCACACGTCATAGGCATGCTTTTTGCCGTATTGCTTAAAGCCGACCGCGGGAAGAATTTCGGGAATGAATACACCCAAAACGTCGTAATATTCTTTTAACACGCCGAATATATTTTTACCGACAAGCATTTTTGTAAGCTCTGCTGATATTCGCTCTTGCGAAATATCTTTTAAAAGCTCTTTATTTTTGTGAATTGCTGCCTTTGTGTTTTCTTCAATGCCAAAGCCCAAAACAGAGGAAAAGCGAAGCGCCCTGAGTATTCTTAACCCGTCCTCTTTAAAACGCCTGTCCGGGTCGCCGACAGCTCTTATTATACTATTGTATATGTCGTCGCATCCGCAAAACGGGTCAACAATTCCTTTTTCATTATTATATGCTATGGCGTTTACGGTAAAGTCGCGCCTTTTTAAATCCTCGGTTAAAGAGCGTGTAAAAGACACGCTTTCGGGGTGGCGGCGGTCTTTATATTCGCCGTCTGTTCTGTAGGTTGTAACTTCGACGCATTTTCTGTTTATAACAAGGCTTACCGTGCCGTGTTTAATCCCCGTATCGACGGTTTTAATGTCGGGAAAGAGTTTTTTTGTTTCTTCGGGGAGGGCGTTTGTCGTAATATCCCAATCCTCGGGGGCGGTTCCCAAAATGCTGTCGCGCACTGCTCCGCCGACGCAAAACGCCTCAAATCCGGCGGAATAATACCGCTTTATTACACTGTTAATATATGCCGGAATTTCTATTTTCATAAGCTTCCTCCGTAGGAGTTTTTAAGTTGTAATTATATTGTATTATTTTCTGCGGATATGTCAATAAAATAATTACAAATTGAAAGAAAAACAGCAAAAAAACCGCCTAAAAGTTACAGTTTGTAATTTCTGCAATTCTCACAAAAAAATCAAAGAATTTGTCGGTCGAAAAAGAGAGTTAGGCACTATATGTAGTTTTTGTCGGAGCGCAATGTTCAAAACGATTGTGCAAAAGTCACAAAAAATGAAAAATAAATTATTTGACAATGCCGAAAGTTTGAATATAATACGCTTTGCCATAGGAAACACGGGCGCTTTTGCCCTCGGTGCGTAGTCAAAATCGCTGATTTTGACTCCGTATCCTGAACAAAACCGCCTATTAAACGGCAGCCTTTTTCCCAAAAAAACGGGGCGGCTGCTCGGTTAAGGAGATTTACCATGACAGTCAGAAAAATTGGCGATACGGCAGTGACCTCGCCTATGAGAAGAGCGCTTCTTCTCGTTTTGGCGACAATGTTCTTTTTATCGGTCACGGCATTCGCCGTTCCGCCCGTAATCTATGACGTAACCGTTACGGACGGTGACACGGTAACTACCGTGCAAACAATCAAAAAATCGCCCGAGAGCATTCTCGGCGACGTCGGAATTATTTTAAGCGAAAGCAGAGACGACAGAATAGCCTTTTGCGAGTTTTTCCCCGAAAGCGAGACCGCGCAGATAGTTGTAAGGCGCGGTGCAAAGGTGACGGTTAAAAATCCCGACGGCAGCAGAAAAACAGTTTATTCTTCGCGCACGGTCGGCGACGCTCTTTTAAAAGCGGGCGTTGAGCTTTCGGACGGAAGAGTACCGAGCGTCTCCGAAGATACGCAGATTTTTGACTCATTAACGGTTGAAATTTATGACGTGTATGAGGTTTCTGTAAGCGCAGACGGAAAGGTTTATAAAGAAAGCGTGTCGGGCGGCAGTGTTGAAGACGCGGTTGCCGCACTCGGAATAGAGCTTTCGGACGAGGACTATACGACCCCCGAAAGAAACGAAAAGCTTTCGGACGGAATGGAAATTACCGTTCACAGAGTAGAGCTTAAAGAGCGCGTTGAAGAAGAAGCAATTCCTTACGAAACAGAATACACATACTCCGACGAGATGTATAAAAATCGCTCAAAGGTCGTAAGAGACGGCAAAAACGGCACAAAAGAGCTTGTTTATACCGAAAAATACGTTGACGGCGTGCTTTCCGATACAGCGCTTACAGATGAGCGCGTGAAAACAGACGCAGTCAGCAGAATAGTAAAGGTGGGCACAAAGGCAAATCCGCTTCCCAAGACGCTCCCGACAAGCGCGCCCATGAGCGAGCTTACCGTTCCGTCATATGTAAATATCGGTGCGAACGGTGTTCCCACAAACTACAGCTCCGTAATAAACGCCAAGGCAACGGCTTATTGCATTCCCGGCGGCACAACCTCGACGGGCAAGCGCGCTCAGGCGGGCTACATCGCGGTTGACCCCAACGAAATCCCCTATGGCACGGAAATGTATATAGTTTCGGCCGACGGCAAATATGTTTACGGCTACTGCATAGCGGCAGATACGGGCGGCTTCATTTATGACGTCGATTGGACGGTTGACCTTTATATGAATACCCTCGACCAGTGCTGGCAGTGGGGCAGAAGAGATATACTGATATATATTCTCTGATTAAAACAAAATAAATCAAGCTGTAAATCACGCATAACGTGTGATTTACGGCTTTTTTTGTCAGATTGATATTAAATGCAAAAAATGCGAGGTGCGGTAAAAGAGCTTTTTACTGCACCTCGTAGATTTATTCCGGGTTATGCTTTCAGCGCATCATTTACTATTGCCGAGTAGTCGTCAATATCGCAGAAGCCGTCGCCGTTAAAGTCTGCGGCTTCCTCAAATGCGCCGTACGGGTCGCTTTCGGGGGTGAAAACCTCGTTAAAGGAGTTGACAGCCGTTTCGCAAAGGCTTGCGTCAAGAACGTCTGTAACGCCGTCGCCGTTAAGGTCGCCGTAAACTACGGCAGTGTAGCTTTCGCAGACGGTGCTTCCGCTCATTATATTTATTGCCGAGCCTGTTCCTATATAATAAACCGCAGACGTTGTCAGAGTAAGTGACGCGTCCTGAGTTTTCAGGATTTTTTTCAGCCTGCTTGTTTTTTGCGGAATGCCTTTTACAAGCATAGAGCCGCTGTCGGCTGTTACACCCTTTGCCGCAGTGAGCTTAGGCGAGGAGACCGTGACCGTGCATATTTCGCTGAAGCTTTTATCTTTTGTTTCGACTGCCACAACCGTTTTGCCGTTGCCGACCGCAGTGAGCTTGCCGTCGCTTGAGACGGTGACTACAGCTTCGTTCGCCGAAATCCATACAAGCTCTGTTTCCGACGCCGAAAGCGGAAGCGCTTTTGCGGTGAGCTGAAGAGTTGTGTTGGGATAAAGACTGACTTCGGTTTCAGAAAGAAGAATTCCCGTAACGCGCCTTGTTACGTTTACCGTACAGCTTGCTTTAAGCGTGCCGTCAAGCGTGCTTACGGTTATTGTTGCAGTACCTGTGTTGACGGCGGTAACGTTGCCGTTTTCATCAACCTTTGCAACGTCGAGCCTGTCAGACGACCACACTGCGGGAAGCTCTGCCAAATCGGCGGGATTTGTTATTTTGTAAAGACGGAATTCGTCGCCGACGTTTAAAGTAACATTTGATTCGCTGAGCTTAAGAGCCGAAACCTCGGCGAAAACAGCGCCAACGCAAATGTCGGAGGTTACGGTTTCTTCAAACTCAGTGCCGATTTTTTCAGAGGCGTCGTTTGACCAGCTTACAAGTGCATGCGACGAGTCGGGCACAGCAGAGAATTTTAACGCCGTACCGTTTAAAACGGGCAGCTTGCCGCTTGAAGGCACAATATACTGACAGCCTTCGGCGTCGGTTACGATGAGATTGCCGCCGATTACCGAAATAACCGTAACGGTTTTTGCGCTTTTAAAGCTTTCTTCGGTTATAAACAGCGGCGAAACCTCGTAATATCCCGTTGTCGGTTCAAAAGAATATGTGTTGCCCGAGGCGGGTATGTGAACGGTTTTTGTGCCGTCGTTTACGCGCCACTCAAAAAGGCAATAACCGCTTTCGGGAACGGCGCTGAATGAAACGGCTTCGGCAACCGTATCGTTTGATTTTACGGCTTCGCCGCTCGAAACAGCCGTAACAGAGCCGCCCTTTGATTCATTATAAATAATTACGCTTGAAACAGGGCGTTTTTTAGTTTTTACACTGATGTTGACCTTGCTGTTTATGACATGCACAAAGCTTATTGTACCGTCGTTTTGCGGTGAAAATACAGTTTTTTCGCCGTCTGCGTTAAGCGTTGCGGAAACAATCATATATTTATCGCTTTTGGGGGTAACGGCGACTTTTATAACCTCGCCGTCTGTAATGAAGTCGCCCGATTTGACCTCGACGTTGCCGAGATGGCGGACTTTTATGTCGGCATAGGCGGCATTGTCAGCCGAATATGTCACTTCATAGTCTCTTTTTGCCGTTGTAACGGTTGCAGTGTTTGACCAAACGCTCTCTTTTGTCTTGCCGTCGACTTTGCAAACGCTTGTAATCACATAATTAAACGTTGTATTCGTCTTAAGTGATGTAAGGTCATATGATGCGGTTTCTGCGGGAAGCAATTCTGAAACCTTTGTGTATCTGCCGTTGTCTGCAGCGTAGATGTAATAGCCCTCTACATCGGGCCGGCCCTGCGTCTGAGGTTTCGACCACGAAAGACGAACGGCATCCTCCTGTAACAAATCGGCATCCAAATCATCTACTGCGGGGGCAGGCGAATTTATATTTGAAAGACTGTAGCCGATAAAGACGGTTTTGTTGCCTTCCTCACCGTAAAGGTGGCGGAACCATTGCCCCAAAGTCCAGTCAAAGCCGTATTGGGTATAAACGCTTGCGGGTATTCCGTCATCGGAAAGTCCGCGGCCGTCAATATCGTTAACCGCGCCGATGCATCCGCGCGACGAGGTTTTTGTGGTCGAAACGCCCGAGCCGTTGCTGTAACTCAGACTGGTTTCAAAGCCTATATCGTGCGAGAACAGTATGCCGTCGCCGAACACGCCGAAGCTTATGGAGAAGTTGAAGTAAAATCCGTGGGCAATATCCTCTGAGACAGATTTGATGTTGCTCTTTGAATAAGAAACCTCGTTAAGTCCTCCTGCATAGCCGAGGCGTATTGTGTTTTGGCTTAACTGCTCTGCGCCCAAAGCGCTGAGAGCGCCCCAGCCCATTTGATTGTACATATAGGGGTTGCCCTCGTTGCCGTCAAGCCAGTTTTCGGCTTCGTTGATTTTTTCAAGTCTGTAATAGCAGGCATCATCAGAGGACGTCTTGTCGGACTCTTTTGTAATTGCTCTGTTGCCCTTGTTTTCCATATACCCGTTATATTCATCGGCAAAGCTGTTATAGTCCTCAATGCTCATTTGCTGATATACGGGCTGTTGCGGGATAGAAACGGTCATTGCCGTGCCGTCCGACCAGTTTCCGTTTTCGTCAAGCACCTCATAGCAATAGACAAACACCGGCGTTCTTGAGACCAGCGCCGTATTATATGCCTGCGCCTTGACGGTCATGGCGTATTCGGTTTCAAGAGCTTCCGAGAAGGTTTTGCTCCACTCAAGAGAATAGCCTGCCGAAATATTCACTTCAAATGGGGCGAGAAGTCCGCCGTAGCTGTAGGACATACCCACGCTGTAAGAAACATTTTTAGAGGAGGATTGCTCCAACTCATAGCTTTCTGTTATGGTGTAGTCTGTTTCGTTGTTGGCGGAATCGCCAAGCTCGGCAAAATAGGGTGCCGCCTGCATAACCGCCTTGACCTCGGGGTCGCTGTAGGCGTAGCTTACGCCCTTATAACGGGCAATAACGCCGTCCTGGTCCCGGTCGCAGGCGGTCAGCACTACCTGTGCGCCGGTGCCTTTATAGCCGCCGTCAACTTTGTCGGGTCCCCAACCGGATATTGTTGTACTAAAACCGGTCACAGTGCCGTAATCGGTCACATTGCCTTTACTGTCTTTTTTGTCATTGTTATATACGCCGGAGATCATGCACTTTTTGAAGGAATATTCATCGTCATTGTCGCGGCAGGAGGCAACGAACACGATCTGCTCTCGGCCTGCCGTGTTGCCGTCAAAGTTGCCGACCACGACGGAGCGCATATATTCCTCTTTTCCGCCAAGGCCTTCGTCAAACTGGAATCCGCTTGTTGAAACCTTGTTTAATTCGCCGGTAGCGGTGTTGTATGTATACAATGAGCCGTTGATAAAGATATACTCTGCGGCGTTTGCTCCGTTGTAGGCAACGGCTTCAACCGCAAATTTGGTTATACATTCGTTTTCTGACCAGCCGTTGGCGGCCATGGTCTTTAGCTCGGACTGTATGAATCCATCGTTCTGATTGCTGAGAAGTATGCTATATGCAAAAAATTCACTATCTCGGACAGCTATAGGAAGTGAAACACCGCTTACAGCTTTCCACGCTTTTGCTCCGGCAACAACGAGGTCGTCGCAGCCATCGTTGTTGATATCACCGCAGGCAAGCCCGCCATCGTAGATGGATAACCACTGACTGGATGTAGTAGCGTCTATTGAATATTTTTCATCAGGGAGGCTGTCCACAAAAGCCAGCCCCTCTCTTCTGCCGGTCTTGCCGTACCTTATTTTAATCTGCGGGGTGGGGTCAATACGTGTGCCACCTGAGCAGTATGACAGCACTGCCAGGTCGTCTATTCTGTCGCCGTTAAAGTCGCCGACGACCATATCGACTGTCAGTTTTTTAAATTGGTTAGCCAGTGTATTATCTTTTGAGCCGTTAATGGTGTCTACAACGCCCTTGTTACCACTAAGGTTGGTTTGATAATTATCAACATAATAGTCCTGCAGCAGTTTATCTCCAAGCTGATAATAGCCCGGACCGTTTTCGCGGCGGTTCAGCATGGTAAGCTCACCGTCGGCGTATTCATATTCCTTAATAAAACAGCCGGCCATCATATTGGCGGAATAATAGTCCAGATCGGTAATGCGGCGTATCTCCTTTTTGCTGTTCGCCACATAGATGATAAGGGTATCCTTGCCGTCGTTGTCAAAATCTCCGGCTACAATATCAATATATTTGTTGGAATCATAACCGTGGATTTGCAGATCCCCGTCACTGTCAAACGCCCAGTTCATTTCGCCTACAATCTCTGAGCTGCAGAGCTTGCCATCCCTTGCGTCGTATACAAAGAGATAAACATTTTTATCCCGACGGTTAAGACCAACATAGGCAGCATGGTCGTTACGGCCGGTGCCATCAGGGTCAAACGATGCGGACTGTATCAGAACGCAGTTGCTTACATCAACTAAATTTATGTTGGGCAACGAACTGTTGGAGGCAGTGCGTTTACTATATACAAAGTTATACAGGTCACTTGCCGTTCCGACATCTGCTATCTTGCCGGTAATATGGTTGGTGTAGGTTTCTAAATAAAGCAGCTCGTTCTGCTCCACCATCGCAAATGCGTGGTCTACGCCGTAGCCGTAAGGGTTGGTTGTCTTGTCGTATCCGGCGGGTACGGTATCTTTCATCAACGTGTTTGCCTCTTCCGATGAAAAGGACGGACTGTCGTTTGAAGCGAAAACCGAAAACGGCAGACAGGCGGCTGTCATCACAAGCGCCAGCGCCGCGCTGACAGCACGTTTCAGAAAGAGCTTTTTGTTCATGGTTCATTCCTCCTTTAATTACTGCGCTTAGGCAAAAGAAACATTGCGAAAAAGACCTTCTCATATTTCTTTTACAATACTTACAATATTATTTTATCATAATATTTTTGTTGCGGTTATGACGTTTGCGCTGTATATCGGTTGTTTGCGCTGTAAGGCGATATAAAGGAAAAACTTCTCTTGTAAAATCAGGCTTTTTTTAGTAGAATTACATTCGGCAGGATTTTTAGGCGGCCGCCCGGTAATCGCGTGCGGTCTGCGGTATGAAAAAGGAGAGCGTTTGTTCGGATGAAAAAAACTTCACGGTTTATGTGCCTTATTTTATTTTGTTTTCTTTGTGTCGGAATGATATGTTTTTTAAGAATTTTTACCGAGTTTAACAATGAGATACAGTATGTCGATTGGCAAACGGCTGTGAAAATCGAAAACGTCGAAAAGGAAACGCCGATTGATTATTCGGTCAAGCCTACGGCAGGCGACAAATTTCGGTTTGAGGCGGTTGTTTTTTCAAAAGAGGAATACGGAAATCTGATATTTGAAACCGCGGGAACAGAGCTTCAGGTGTTTTTGAACGGCGAGGAGGTCTGGTGCTCAAGGTCGGTTGTTCCGAACGGCGCCGTTAATCAGACGCAGGCGATAATACCCTTGCCGCTTAATACCGAATGCCGTCTTGAAATGTTTGTTACAGTTATAAATACCGAAAATCTTATATTTCCTCCGTTTTTGCGCTTTGTGCCCGTTGACGCAGACGCCGCCGATGATTATGCCTATGCGAATTATTACGGCATACCCGCGGGTGCCACTGCGTTTATTGCGTTAATGATTGCGGGACTTTTCATTTTCGGCATTATTCAAAAAAAGACGGATTGGAGCCTTATTCCGCTTTTCCTTTCGGCGGTGGGGCTTACGGTGCGCTGGATAACAAAAGGTATGGGGGGCTATTTTCTTAATAAGGGTTTTGTGGAAATAATGAGCCGTCAGGCCATCGGAATACTTTTTGTGGCGCTTCTTGCCGTTTATCTTGTTATGAACCGTCGGCGCAGGTTTTGGAAATACTTCGGCGTGTCGGCCGCAATAAGCGCGCTTACACTGCTTGCGGCATACGGCGTTTCGGCTGTGTGCGGCGGCGGATTTGCACAGTATATCAACGGTTTGGCAAACGATATAGTTGAGTTTAACAGCTATGACAGGCTTTTATATTGGGTTACCGTTTGGCTGACCGCGGTATGCGCCGTTATTTCGGCATACGCCGCACTGCGCTCAATTATAGCGCAAAGGCTTGAAGCGCAAACGCTTTGTTTGAAAAACAAGCTTATTATGGACAGCTATCACGCAATAGAAAGCAAAATGACCGACAGCGCGGCAATGAGGCACGAAGAGAGACACAGAATAATCGCTTTGTGCGCGCTTTATAGGAAAAAGGATTATAAAGAGCTCGGCAACCTGCTTGACGAAATAAAAGAACAAAGCGACAGCCTTTCAAAAACATGGTTCACCGAGAATTTTACCGTAAACGCGATTTTACAGGACGCATCTTACCGCGCGGCGCAAAAGGGGATTCTTTTTGACGCTTTCGCCGATGTGCCTAAAGAGCTTGATATTGCCGAAAGAGATTTGTGCGAGCTTTTAATGAATATGCTTGACAATGCAATCGAGGGCGCGGAAAGCTCAAAGTCAGATAAATTCATACGTTTCAGAATTGAAGAAAAAAAGAGCTTTCTTGCAGTTAAATGCGAAAACTCTTTTTCGGGAAATGTTCGCCGCGACTCGGGGGACGGCTACGCCACGTTAAAGGACGACCGCGAAACGCATGGTTTCGGACTTAAAATTATGAACAATGTTGCCGAAAAATACGGCAGTATGCTTGATATATTTACCTCCGAGGACGATGTTTTTACCGTGCAAACGGCATTGAAGCTTCCGAAAAAAACGTTTGAACAGGTATAAACGGCGGCTTTTAAATAAAATAAAGGACAGAGGCTGTCGCAATTGCGGCGGCCTCTGTCTTTAAAATCTTTACGTCTAATTATTGATAAAACGAATGAATTGCTTTGAAAAGTCTTTATAATATGCCCTGCCCACAGGGAGCTTACTGCCGTTTTGCAATGTCAGCTCCGTTCTTTCTATTTCCTGCACGTATTCAAGGTTTACAAGATAGCTTTTGTGACAGCGCGAAAAAATGCCCGAGGGAAGCGCTTTTTCAACTTCTGAAAGAGAGGCATAGTATGAGTCGCTTCCGCTCTTTCTGTGTATAATGACGCTGTGATTAAGGCTTTCAATATATAATATTTCGGACACGGTAAGGTTCAGTGTTTTGCTGCCTATGTGAAGAACGGCGGCTTTCGGGAAATGGTTCAGCCTTAAATCTGTAAGGACAGCTCTTTCAAGAGCGTCGCGCTTTATGGGCTTCAAAAGAAAATGAATAGGCTGAACGTCGTAGCCTTCGGGCAGATATTCGCCGCACGCTGTGACAAATATGACGGATATGCGGTTTCCCTTTTGCCGCAGGCGGCGCGCAAGCTCAATTCCCGTCATACCGTCCATCTGAATGTCAAGAATCAAAAGCTCGAACGGGCAGTTTTCTTCGTTAAGCTTTTTTTCCAATTCTTCGGCAGAGGAAAAAAGCGAAATTTCGTGTTCAACCTTTGCTTCAGAAAGAATATCGCGGCACAAAGAACCAACTTCTTCGCCGACGGTGCGCTCATCGTCGCAGATTGCTACGCGATATATGCTCATAACATCACCTGCCCTTAAATGATTGCCGATTAACCTGAAAACACAAATTTTTTATATATTTGCACTCTCAATGAATTATTGCTTACTTAAAAGTATATCACAGCGTTTTTGCTTTTTCAACGATTTTTAAGCATAAGAGGGTCGAACCCGGTACGGTTTTAAAACGTCCTCTTTTCGCCGTTACTGCGTCAAAAAGCCTCGCAAGAGATAGCATTGCTACGTTTTTTCCTTGTACCGACAAAAATATGACATTTTAAAACTGCGAAG